>JACCDG011521648.1_pt1 | contig 24753 bp, 19 predicted proteins | sample 7442471 | NCBI WGS metagenome assembly JACCDG01 (sample SAMN15323444, study PRJNA562643) | freshwater metagenome | isolation source: river surface water | place: USA:Blue River Watershed | collected 2017-08-17 | reverse complement strand
TGTGCCTTCTTTCAAATTCGTAGAAGAATTATACGATTTTCAGAAAATACAACGATTCATATTATTCCTACCGAAGATTCAAGGGAAGATTCAAGGGAAAACACTATAGAGAATATTTGAATAGGATATATTATAATCAATGTGAATATAATCTACCTAATATAGAAACGGACCGGCTCCTTTACCCTACCTGATGGACCGTGAAGAATCCTCCTATAGTGAGACCTCTGAAAATGAATCCGTTGCCTCGTCACAATGTTCCTCTGATAGCGTGTCATCGGCGTCGTCCTATCCTGTTGCGGATGGACCACAATACCGACAGCGCGCGCAATTTTATCGTGCCGTAAAGAAGCTGGCCGGTCGGCGCCGTGCCTTCACTGCTCGCTGCGCTCGTATACGCTCTTTTAGCGGTTCAAGCGGGGCAGATTCTATAGGGGAAGAAACCCTCCCCTATAATAGGTTATGCGTTCCAGAAGAAAACGGTCTCACAGCAGACGACATAAGCCGACTTCAAGGCAGACCAGGCGTCAGCATCAGCGGTCAGGGAATAATAAGAAAAAGCCCATCCTTGCCGCGGAGCCGCACATACCGAAACCCGACCCGCGCATAAAAGCCGGCGCGGATTTCTATAAACACATCAACGGCCCCTGGCTCCGTCATGTTCATATGCCGTCATATCTCTCCTCCTACGGCGTCTCCGAGGAAATAGAGACGCGCATTGAATCCGAACTTTCCGCCATTCTCTATAGTGCTCTCCATAAGGTCCAAACGAAAGAGGATAAACATATAGACCACTCCACCACTCTTCTGGGGACATTTATGCAGTCAGTTCTCCATGTTCCGAGTCAGGAAAAGAATGTCGTCTTCACGGAACGACTACTGGCCAAGTTTGGTTGTATGCGAGACTGTTCCGATGTATGTTCCGTCCTTGGTGATGCGGCGGCACATCGCGTTCGTCATGCGCCACTTGCGGTGACAGTCGGCCCACGAGAAACGGAGACAAATAATGTATATATTACAATTGGACCCGGCGAACTCATACTCCCTGACACATCCTATTATACTGATAAGTCACCCTCTATGGTGAGAAACCTGGAAGCCTTCGTGAAACTTTTACAATGGGTCGGCACACAATTTAATATTGAAGGTCTGGAACTCGTTTTCCCCCAAGAATATGCGGCGGCACAGGCTCTGAAAAAATCAGAATATGAACATGAGAAATTTACCACTGGGGCGGCATTGGAGAAGCACTATAAGAATTTTAATTGGGAGGCATTCGTTGGAACGGCATTTGCTGGAATGTCTATGAGCGAATTTCGCAAGATGCCGGTCATTAATGCGCGGCCTTCCTGGATGGCGGCGGTGGATCGATGGTGTAAGAAATACGATGTGGATATGTGGCGGCGGTGGTTGAGCGCGCAAGTAATTTTCTACCACTTGCCCTACTTGCCGCCGCCCTATGATGACGCCCATTTCCGTTTCTTCGGTGCGCGTTTGCGTGACCAGGCGGAGAAACTGCCACAGCACAAGCTCGCAATTTACGCAGCGCAGAATCATTTGAGCGCGCCTTTAGGTGAAATCTATATAAAGGAGTATGCTCCACGTGGGTCACTGAAGAAGGCGCATACACTGGCCGAGGAACTTGTTACTGTTGCTGCGGATCGTTTAGGAAACTGTGCGTGGCTGAGTGCCGACTCGCGAAAGGAGGCGCGGGCAAAGGTCCGCACTATTGCGCTTAATATTGGGATTCCACGTGGTGGTCCAGCAGCTGCGGCGGACTACTTAAAGACCGTCCAGCTCTCATCCACGGGATTTATAGAGAATATTTATACACTGAATGCGGCGGCGCAGCGTGCGGAATTGCGGCGGGCAGGTCGGCGTCTTGACCGCTATATGTGGAGCGAGCCGGTATATATGGTAAATGCGTTTTATTATCCAGAGGGAAATCGCTTGGTCATACCTGCGGGAATTATACGACATCCTTTCTATAGTGAAAAAAACGGTGACGACATAAAGCCTGACGGTCTTCTGTATGGGGCCTTGGGTAGCACTATAGGACATGAGCTGACACATGCTTTTGACATGGACGGAAAAGATTTTGATGCGGAGGGAAATTATAAGCCCTGGTGGTCGACGGCGGACATTGCACATTATAAGAAATTAACGGACCGGCTGGTTCGCCTGTATGAAGATTCCATGTATTTTGGAAAACATTTGAATGGGCGATTAACATTGAGTGAGAACATTGCGGACTTAGGAGGTGTTGCTTTTGCCTTAGAAGCGTTGAAGCGGCAGTGTGCTGCGCAACATTTAGGAACAAAGGAGACGGACGAAGCGCTGCGAGAATTTTTTATTGGATATGCGGTAAGTTGGCGGACAAAGGAAAAGCGAGGAAAAGCACTACAGGGATTATTTATGGATGTTCATTCTCCACCGGCGTGGCGTGTAAATAATATTGTATGTCATTTTGATGATTGGTATCGCCTTTTTGATGTGAAACCTGGGGATGAACTCTATGTCGACCCCCAGGACCGAATCCGTATTTTTTAGGGAGAGGCGGAAGAAGGAGGATAACATCCCATGTTTTTGAAATCGGTTTTTGAAAATTAGAATAGGTTAGAAATTTTTGGAATCTTATATTTTTAGAATTTGTTTTTGACATCGGACATCGGATGTTTTTTTAGAAATGTATTGTCAAAAAGTAATGTTCAATGTTGAATATTCTAAAATCTAATCCCTATAGTGCTACACTATAGGGATTGGTTATGTTTTATGATGTAATTTTACTTGCGATGTATGATGCGCCGAGTCTTACGCCGATGTTTTCCACCAGCAAAATTCAGTTTTGCCGAAAAACTTTTTGCGTTTTGCCCAGCAGAATTCTGTTTCTTTGTCTTCTTTGGGCCGAGAGCGCGGCGGAACGCATTTGCCGCCTGATGTTGCGCCTGTAATTTCCGTGCTTCATTCATGAAATCATAATGTGAAATCCCTTTTTCCTTATTTTCCACTTCAAATAATAAACGATTATTATAAACATCCGGTGTATAATTTAATGTAGTATATTGACTCGCAGGCTGATTGAACATATAAGCAAGTTCTTCTCCTTCCTGTTTTCTCTTTCGCTGCTTCGCAGCAAGGGCAGCTACTTTATTTAGAACCTGGTTTTCTCTGCGTGCTCTAATATTTTGTATATTTCCTCTACGAAAAATATTTTCAGGATTCTTTTCTTTGCGTGGTGGAGTGCTCATTTTCTAATAAGTAAAAAGATAATCCCTATAGTTCTATACTATATATCAAAGCAGCAGGGTTTGTTTATTTCATATTCTTCATAACTTTGCAGGAGGGTTACAAAATCATCAAATCCGCAAGTCGCCAGTATTCAAAGGACCCATCAGGCATCGGTCGCGCAATAATATATGGAAGTCGCTTCTGGTCCAGTTCCATTCGCGCAATCTCCTTCACATCACTCACATACGCAGGCACAGTAATAAATGGCCGCGCACCATTCGCCAGCTGGTTTTCACGATAGCCAAGAATCTTTGTCCGTTCATAAAGGGTCAAGAAGGGGGGGCTGCGATGATTAGGGTCATTTTCGGGGGGATAAGAAGTGAGTGCGAGTTTCTCCTGAACTTGTTCTATATAGAGTAGCTTCGCTTCAGGATGCGCCGCGTAGAGATATTGGAGAGTCTTCTGTTCCTTCGCTACCGTTCGCGACGCATCAAACTTCACCGTCTCTTCCGCTTCTCCTACATCCACAATTTCTTCCAGAAGCTCTTCATCCTCAATTTGAATGTCACCGCCATCATAATCTTCATCCGCCATTTTCCTATAGTGTAATCCTAATTGGTGTCTATGAAAACACATTTAGGCGTGCTGGCGGCTCAATTTTATTAGAGGCCTAAACATAGATTTGTAAAATTAAAGTAAATGAACACGGAAGAAGTTATACAAAAGATGGAAGCGGTTGAAAATGTGTCGGTATCGGTCTCCGCATCAGCATCAACGCCTAATTCTAATCCTATTCCAGAACTTGACCCAACCGCATCATATTCAACATTTGAATCTATGAATCTGAAGATGGACCTTATGCGCGGTGTCTTCGGTTACGGTTTTGAAGAACCTTCTATTATTCAACGAAAGGCAATTGTCCCCATTATTTGCGGTCGTGATGTCCTTGGCCAGGCCCAGTCAGGGACGGGGAAGACCGGCACTTTCTCTATTGGTGTCTTACAGCGTGTAGATGCGGAACTAAAGCATCTCCAGGCAATTATTATGGCGCCGACTCATGAACTTGCCCGTCAGATTTACGATGTCCTTTCTGGAATTGGCTCCAAAACAGGCATTGCGGTCCATGTTGCAGTAGGCGGGACTCGTGTGAGTGATGATACGTATGCACTAAAGGGTGGATGTCAGATTTTGATTGGGACACCTGGTCGCGTATTTGACCTGATGAGTCGTAAGGTCGTCAGCACCGCTCATGTGAAATCAATCGTAATTGACGAAGCCGACCAGATGTTGGAACGCAATTTCCAGACGCAGATTATTGACATTCTGGCCACAGGTTTCCCTGATGCTACACAGATTTGTCTCTTTAGTGCAACCATGCCTGTTGATGTTGTTGAGTTCGCTGAGAAGCTGATGCGAAATCCGGTGCGGATTCTTGTGACCGCCGACCAGGTGACTCTGGAAGGGATTAAGCAATTCCAGTGTTGTCTTGACCGTGAAGAATACAAGTTTGAAGCGCTGTGCGACATTTACCGCCACTTCACAATTTCCCAGGCCATCATTTTTTGTAATCAGAAGAAGAAGGCGGAATGGCTGGCTGCGAAGATGAAGGACGCTGGTTTCACACTTGAACATATTCACGGTGAAATGGAATCCGCCGACCGCAAACGCCGTATGGAGGACTTCCGCGCCGGCAAGGTGCGCGTTCTTATTGGAACGGACCTAATTGCGCGTGGCATTGATGTTCAGCAGGTGGGGCTTGTCATTAACTACGACCTCCCCATTCAGAAGGAAAACTACATTCATCGTATTGGTCGTTGCGGGCGCTATGGGAAGAAAGGTGTAGCGATTAATCTTCTTACTGCGAATGATGAGAAGTTCATGCGCGAAATTGAAGCCTTCTATAGTACAAAGGTCCATGACCTACCCCAGGATTTCAGTTCCATCCGCATTGCGTAGTAATTTTTATGAAATGTATCTGTGAGCAATTCATAAAAAATTTTACCGGTCATTCCTATAGTTTCGTCCTGTGATTTTCACTATAGGGATTATTTTTTGTTACTTTTCTAATAGCCTTCCTCCTCACTTTCACTATAGGGTATGGTTTCTGTCTCATCGCCCTGGTCATCTTCGCCTCCACTCAAATAAATGGTCGTTTCAATAATGACCGTTTCGCCACTGACATCGTATGTCTGCGTCTGTATCCGTCTCAGCGTCTCATCATCCATCTGTTCAAGTTCTTGTGTAACATCGGATGTTAGACCATCACGAATGTCATGGCGACATAGGGGGCAATGAACATTTCGCTGAAACCAATTGTCAATACATAGGACATGGAATCGGTGGCCGCAATGTGTCAGCGTACGAACCTGTTCGCCCACAGAAAAATTCTCCTGACATACACTACATACATGTTCGGCCAATGCAGAATCGGCAACTTCTATAGTGGAAGCGGCGGCGATTTGCTCCTGGGTCGGCACTATAGGAACTGGGTCAAAGAAATTACGAGGTATTGTATTGAGGGAAGGCGAAAATCCAAAAGGCGACTGGGGAATCGGTTCACGTAAGTTGGAGAAATTCAGGAGAGTTTGCGCAACACTTCGCGAGAAAGGATTCAGAAGGGAAACTTGTGGTCGCAGGCCCAAAAGACGGCTGGTCAAATTCTGGCTTATTCCAGCGAAACTCGGCTCACCGTCACTGTCTAAATAGACCGTCTCGCTCCCTGGTGGCGGAATGCGTATGGGTCCATGGATACTTTCTACCGTCCTTCCGCGCAGGCGCCGAGACCAGGCGGCCATACTTTCATGATATTCATAGGCGTTATGTTCCTCAGCCACACCACCAATGTAACTAAGAACATCTCCTATAGTGCGAAACCGGTCTGCATTATAGAGAAGTGCCGGCATGTAATTATGAATGTCATCCAGGAGTTGGACTCCATACACTTGATGGTAAGTGTCGGACCCTGAATCACTGTCGGAATCCATGTAAAAAATTTCTTACTTCTTTACATGGCATGTTATTTTAGGCAGATTATCAGACTGTAGTTACTTATTGTTCGTCGGTCAGCGAAGCGTATCCAGGGCGAACCTATTGTTCGTCATCAGACTCAGAGTCAGCCGCCGCCGGCCGGGTCTGAATCTTTCCCTTCGGCTTTGAACCATAGAGTCCAGTATAGGACTTCTGCGACGGTCTATAATGGGCGTTAAGATCATAACGATCCTTTTCCTCATTATAGCAATTTAGTTTTACCTTATAAGTCTTAATAATAGACTCCATTTTGGAATTCATAAGAGCAATGAGCTCTTTCACCTGCATATTTAGGTCCGCATAGAGTTCCATAAACTTGAAGAAGTGGGTTTCCAGTGTGGCTTTCCCTTCTTTTATGGCGAGAACTCGTTTAATAGCCTCCTTATTATGGGGTTGAAATACTTTCTTAAAATTAAGAGGGACTTCATTAGGGATTGACTTGAGATTTTCACTATAGAGATGATAGAAGTTGGCGTAGAGGTCGGCACAGACGGCGAGAAAGGCATCCACATTCTGAATGGCGTCGTTGTAGGCGAGCCGTTTTACTTCATTATCCATAATGCGCTTTTTCCATTCATCTTGGGTGTGTATGCCGGCCAAGTATTCGGCGTTCAGTTTCTGATTGGAGCGGACTTCATTGAGTTTCGTCTGTAGTTCGCGCGATTCAATAGTGGAAAGATGTGTGCAGAGTCGCACAACTTCCGCCGCATGGTCCAGATGGGTTTTTGTTTCACGCTTCATTACATCTTCATAGCTGTCTTTTTGATAATTTCCTGGATAAATGTTTTTCGATACTTCATAAATCGGATAATAATAGAGGTCAAGATAATTGTGATATTGTAGCATGACCCCATTTTGGACGCACGCATTGTAATCCGCGGCGGTAGCACGGGCGGGTCTTTGACTTGCGTGGCCTGTTTGGCCGGTCCGCCGCAAATAATCTGTATAGTGTGGATTATGGATTTGCCGTGTGTTCAGCATTGCGCCAGTCGCCCAGTCAAACGCCGTATTACAGGCCGTGCAGAACATCTGGTTACACCCCTCAATCCGATAAATAGACATACCGCATGACGGACAGTTACGGCAACTCTTCTTAATCTCCTCTACCGTCTTTTTGTCATTCTCGGAGCAGGTATGTGCGTCACCCTTGGGATCATCTATAGGGTATTGGATGAGGCACTGCGCACATGTACTCCGTTCACAAATGCCGCACTTATAGGCCGTGCTGAGGAAACCGCGGCACTCCGCGCCAGGACATTTCATTGTGAAGGTGCGTGCGGCGGTCTTCTTATAGTCAATTGTAGCAATGATAGACTGAATAAGGGCCTGTTCTGTGGCATGGTCAATGTGCGGATTTTCGGCACGGACCTGTGCACGAATCCGTTCATAATCCTGATGTTGGTGGAGTTGTTCGTCTGACATCGTCAAGAGGTTGTTATATACTGTTTCCGCATTTTGAATACGAACCCAATACCGATGGACCGCACGACCATATTCTAATTGCTCATCATTCAGTTCCTTCATTTTTTGTGTATATTCTTTCCGTTCCTCCGCCTCCGCTTTCTCACGGGCGGCCTTTTCTTCTTTGGTCTCCTTCGTCTCGGCCTTTAAGTCCCGCTTCTCGCGCACTTTCCGTTCATATACCTTGAGACTGTGGAGATTCTTATACGATTCCTTCTTATACTCCACAAGGAGACGGTTATTCTCCTGTTCACACTTTTCGCGTTTCAGCTGGAGAATGGCCGGCATGTGGATGTCGATGGCCTGATGCATACGCTCGGCCCACGGCTGTGACTCAGGGAGACGGCTGCGCTCACGGTCCATCAGAATGGCCTCTCGCCGTTTCTTGAACTCTCCATTATACCAGGTCTTGGGGAAGGTCTCACAAATATAGTCGTAGGTCCATGCCTTACGACAAGTAGGACAATGGGGGTCTTCAATGGAAGTTGAAATATATTGTTGAAGACAACGGACACACGCCCCCTCGCCACAGTGCGCACAAAGGACCTCTTTTCTGTGTGGTTGTTTCGTACAGGGTTCCAGACAAATGGAGCACACTGGGCCTTGGGATTTTGCTGTGGAGGCGACCGAGGCGGCGCTGGTGGTTTTCTTGGAAGACATTTCTGTTGGAATTGCACTATAGGAATATGTGTTAGGGTATTACTCTGATGTGAGCTGAAAGCAAACACTATAGGAATTTGTGATTACATGGGGAGACGACGATGGATTCAATTTTTAGGCGTGGGAGTAAAAAATTGAATCGGCTGACGGTGAGTCTTAAAGAATTACAACATTCATAACAATAACCCAATCCCTATAGTGCTCACTTTCAGCTCACACTAGGGTCATTCGCATAAAACTCATTCCTATAGTGCAAACCATGGAACCGTCTAACCAGGAACCAACTTTCCAGAAAAACAGTATTATTGGGATTGCGAATCTTGGAAATACATGTTTCATGAACGCGACCGTCCAGGCTCTTCGTCATTTTCCAGAGGTCGCCTATATGTGCACGCGCGGGCTCTTGACCACATTCAGCACGGAGGCGGGGGCGCGGAGTGTGCCGGTCGCCCGTTCCTTTGCCGAACTCGTGCAGAGTCTCCAATCCGGTTCTTATACAAGTGGCAATGGACACGCAGGAACTCACGCATGGGTAATGCCCCGTGGATTCTATGAAATGGTACAGGAGGCAGTGAAAGGAACCGTCTACAGCCACTTTGCCGAACGCACCGCTCAGGACGCACATGAGTTCATGGTCTGGCTCCTGGACCAACTCTATATGGCCACCGCCGAACCGCGGGACCTTCCCTGGTCGGTGGATATTGCTGGTTCCAAGGAATGGGCCGATGCTTTTCGCCAGTCCTACAGTCCTTTGACCGAACTCTTCTTCGGCCAACTTCAGGTCCGCTACAAGTGTATGGCATGTGAGACAGTCCATAAACGGTATGAAACATTTAATTGTCTAAAAGTTCAACCACTCGTGGGTCGTTCATGGGCCGAATGTATTGAAGAAGAAATCTTGGCTGAAGAACTGATTGAAGGTTACGCATGTGAAGTGTGTGAGCGCGCCAGCAGACCGCGTGCCAATGCTGAAAAAAGTGTTTATCTTATGCGCCTACCCAAACTTCTTATCTTAACCGTCAAACGCTACACTCCATACGGAGGGAGAATCAACACACCTATAGTGCATGATAATTGTGACTTCCGTTTTCAGGATGCCTTTTCCGCCGATAGCAATCACTCATCACGAGAACATTGGTATAGCACTATAGGGATTGTGGACCATCTTGGATTTGGTATGGGTGGGGGGCATTATGTGGCGCAGGGGGTCTCCCCCATTTATCGTGAATGGTGGATGTATGATGATGAGGGGGTGCGCCAGTTGAAGGAGGGACCAGTCTTTGGCGCTCAGACATACATGGTCTTGATGCGGGCGGTGAAGTGAAGGGGGGGTCGAGTTTAAGAAAAAATATAATGTATGTTTTTTCTTATTTAAAAATCACTGAACCCTTCGCTCAGCTCTGCTGAGCTTAGGGCCAGCTGATTCGTTCGCCATGCGAACTCATAGCTGGCATCAGCCAGCGACTTAAAAGTCAGCGAATTCAGCCTCGCTCTGCGAGGCCTCATTTGAGGATTTCTTTCAGAAATCTGAAAACCCTTCAATACGCCCATCCTCCAAATAGACCGTTTTCACACGACCGAGCATCCCATTGGTGGTGTAGATGCGGTAGTGAATGTGTGGCTTGAGCAGACCTCGCATGGGAACACTATAGGATTGTGGGTCACGAACACGGAGTTCGGCCTTCCCATCCGCACTACTGATTGTGACACCGGCATTTTCATAGGCGCCGTAAGCTTCCTTGTAAGTTTTATCCCCTGCCCCCTGCGCCTGACCGGCTGATTCTGCCGCCCAGAAAATGACCTTGGTATTGGCCGGCACATCTACCGTCATCTTACGGTTCCAGCGCTCAGGGGTCTTCTCTGGAAGGGCGCCATTAGGGATGACGGTCTCACCAAGAAAGGGAAGGTATGTATCGCGGTCCCACATCACATAGGCTGCCGATAGACCGACCAGAATGTAGATGGTCCGTGCGAGCCAGCCCTTTCCAAGAATGCGTTCCACAACATTGACTCGGAAGACGCCATAAAGAAGCCAGACTAAGGCGCCAGTAATAATCAGCACAAGAGCAGCCTTGTGAACCCATGCCTGAATGTAGACTTTATCCGCATCTTCCATCTTGAATATTCCTATAGTGTAGGCCCAAATATTTTCACTATAGATGATGTCTGATGTCTGATGTCTGATGTCTGATGTCTGATGTCCGATGTCCGATGTCCGATGTCCGATGTTTGATGTAACATGCCATGTTTTTCAAAATGGGATGTTCTAAATTTTTGAACTATAGGGATTGTGTCCGATGTCCAAACATCCCATGTTATTCACTTGACAAATCGGCAATGTTGGAAAAGAGATTCAGAAAATCTAAATACAGACCAATGCTTGCCGAAGGATAATCAGGGCCACCGCGGATTGAACGACATGCCGTCTTCACCTGTTTCAGCACCTGTATATCATACGCAGTCAGCACGGCAAAGAGCAGGACCGCAACGGAGTCCAGAACACGAAAAGCACCCTTCTTCTCATCCACAAAGAATAGCACAACAACCTCTCCTATAATGAGACCCAGGAGACCTGCCAAGAGATATGGCCCAAAGCCGAGCAAGGACTGTTTATCATAGAAACCGAGGGCCATCATCGCAAAGAAGACCGCCGTAGTCATAGTCAGAACACGGGTCAAAAGTTTTTTGTCCTTCAGTTTATCCACGAGGGGTTTAAAGACCTGTCCGAAGAAGAGCGCAAATGCGGCAAAGGCAATATACTTAAGAGCCGAACCAGCGGGTGTCAACTGAACGGCAAAGAGAAGACCAAAGGGAATGGCAAAGTGAATAAGTATGTCAATCCAGAAGATTCCTGTTTTTAAGAAATCCCCCATGTCAATGTATGTCGCCGACGCAGCACTCACCGCCATTGCACCTCCCAGATGTGCAAACACTTTGCCGAAAAAGAAATCACACGAAGGAGCCATGTTTCCTACATAGGGGGAGGCATGTTTCCTGCGTTCACATTTAAACAATTCCCTGTTGACACGATGTGTCATCCTGCCTAAAATGCAGGTAGTTATAAACAATAGGAATTGTGTTAAGAAATGTCTTCTATGACTGATGCTACTGTGCCGCCAATCGCGCCTTTAGAGGCCATGTCAAAAGCGTGTCTCGCGAACAGTTGGCTGAATCACGCTTGGGGGTCTATTGTGGGGGCGTGCGTTGGAGATGCGGCAGGGGCACTCATTGAGGGAATGCGGGCGCCTGTCCCTGACCGCGCCGTGGACGATTGTCTGAAATTTGTCGGTGGAGGACCACTGAACATTGACCCTGGTGCCGTGACCGACGATGGGGAACTCACTTGTGCGGCCCTACATGCCTTGTATGATTATTCTCCTGATTTTGAAATTCCATATGATGTGCTGGCGGAACACTATAGGGATTGGGCCTATTCAGCTCCCTTTGATATGGGTTATACATGCCGTTCCGCATTCCGTGTCCCGCGCCATTTGCCTGGGGAAGGCCTGGGGGAACGGATGCGCGGACTCACGGCGGAGAACGCAATTTGTGTGGAATCGGAGGCAAACGGCGCACTGATGCGTGCCTCGGCGTTGGGGGTGTGGGTTGCGGCGTCGGCGGAGGGGGATGTGGGGAATTTGTCCCGGCTGGCGCGCGAGGTGGCGTGGGCCGATGCGACTCTCAGCCATCCCCACCGTGTATGTGTGGAGGCATCCACACTCTATGTTCTCGCCGTCGCCTACTTGATTCGTAATCCAGGGGACGGTCTCGGTGCTCTTGCGGCAGTGGAGGCGGAGATTCAGAATCATTGTACATCCGATGTTGTCGACTGGTATTACACGGATATGAATCTTGACAAGGACAATTTTGGCACGAACGCCGGCCATGTGAAACATGCCTTTCGTGCGGCCTTCTATCATCTGCGCCGGCGGTCCACTGCGGAGGAGGCGTTCCGTGATGTGCTGCGGCGAGGGGGGGATACGGATACGAACGCATGTATTGTGGGCGGTCTCCTTGGCGCACTCCATGGTTATGGACTCATTCCAGACCACCTGAAAGGGAAGGTTCTCACATACGACTGCACAAAGGAATACGGTCTCAATCACAGACGACCACATACCTATAGTGTAGGCCGTTGTTTTCGCTTAGTGGAGCACATGGCACCTTTCCAGGAACAGGTCGCACCGCCGACGAAGGTGGTTCGCGTGGTAAAGATGGAGGGGGTGAAAGAGGAAGCAGTTCCAGAGGAACATTACGAAACTTCCGTGAATGGAGAATCTACGTCCGAGGAAAGTAAATATACGGTGGAAGAACTGCGAACAACAATGGCGGAGGTTGTGGAACGCATCGCCACAGTTTGGGAATCAGGATCCGAGGCGGATCCAAACGATTGGTTTACAAAGGAGATTGAAAGACATGTTAAAACGATTATTTCCCTTGTTGGTGTTGAGCGCAATTTACCATGGAAAAATCTTGGGTGAGCACTGTAGGAATATTTTCAGTGGGGGGAAGATGATACGATGTGGATTAAAACGATGGGATGCAAAGGATAAGATTTGTCAGCCGACCCAGACACTAACTCCTATTCAAGAATGGGGTCAAGCCCAAGGCCAAGTCCAAGCCCAACCAAAAATGATAGTGGTGCAGACGCCGCAGGAGGCCGCTCTCAAAAAAACGGAAGCGGAGTCCGCGCTAGAAAAACTTCTTGCCGAACGAAAGAAGTTGGACAATTATTGGAGTCAATAAAGAATCATCCCTGCTGCCTTTTTGGCATCCTTCCTTTGGAAGGTAGTGCTACACTATAGGAATGTTTCTACATCATTTCCCACTCTGAATATGAAAGGAGGAGGAAATATTCAACATCCTGTAAAATTTTGAAAAATTTAAAAAAACTAAGATCCTGTAAAATATTTTCAGAGACATCGGCCGAGGACGATCGCCGACCATCTCTGGAATTCGAATACGAGAAACATAGAGATTTCAAAAATTTCAAAAATTCAAAAAAGTAAGAACCTGTAAAATTTTTTTTAAGACTTGTCACGGATCGGCTGACAGACCATCTCTAGAAAAACTTTTCGAGAAACGTCCAAAAAACAAATTTTAAAAATTTCAAAATTCAACATCCTGTAAAATATTTTTCAAGACTTGTTGCCGATCGGCTGGCCGACCATCTCTGGAATTCGGATTCGAGAAACATCCAAAAAACAAATTTCAAAAATTTCAAAATTCAACATCCTGTAAAATATTTTCAGAGACATCGGCCGAGGACGACCAGCGACTATCTCTGGAATTCGGATTCGAGAAACATACTGATTTCAAAATTTTACAGACAAGTCCTCAAAATTTCATAAAATAGAATTGAATGATACACCATAAGAATATTTCCTATAGTGTATTCCATGGACCAGCTCTGGTCGAGCGCTCGCCGAGGTGCTCTTTTTCGTGCATCAGTAGTTTTGCCCCCTCCTCCTCAAATATACATACCAAAAGGCGGTTTGTCTCCGTCGTCCTTCTTCTTCAGGAAAAGTTCCACATGTTCCTTTTTCATGATGAAAGGCAGACCAAAATCCTTAATATGGAAAGGATAATCCTTGGAGTTGAACATACGGAGCATGTTGATCTTCTGCGCAATCTGTTCCATACACCGTTTTAGTTCACGGACACCAGGCTCGTCCTGGGTATAATGTTCAATGACATACTGAAGAATTTCTTTACTAATTCCAACCTTATCGACAAGGCCGACCTCGGCTAACGCCTGAGGGAGCAGAAACTGTTCCGCGATGGCTAACTTCTCCTTCGCATTATAGCCGGCCAGCTTCACCACCGTGAATCGGTCACGCAGCACACGGTCAATCCGCCCAAGATCATTCGCACTAAAGACATACAGAACATGACCCAGATCAATCGGCACACCTGCGAGATACTTGTCCTCAAAAAGTTCATTCTGGACAGGATCCGTCATGTGAATCAGGAGATGCGCCACCTCCTCACCTTTCGGCGTTGCCGAAATCTTATCAACTTCGTCAAACATTAGAATCATAGACATACTCTTCGCCTGAATCAGGGAATTTACAATCTTCCCACAGTGAGAAGATTCATACACGAGCTGGTGACCCGTATAGGTGGACGCATCACTGTCACCGCCGAGTGAAATAAACTGGAAGGGCCAATCAAAGGCCTTCGCAATACCATTTTTAATAAGGGCCGTCTTCCCAATCCCTGGAGGTCCGACCAGCAGTAGGCTCGTCCCTTTTTTTGCAGGATTGGCGATCTTCGCCCCAATATACTGAAGAATCTGGAGCTTCGCCTCCTCCTGACCATAAATGGCGTCATTCAGACATTTTCGCGCCCGCTCCATGAATGCCCCACACGCAGCCGACCCATCCCCAAGCGACACAGGTAATTCCCTATAGTGCCCAAGCGGGAGACTCGTCAACTTGTCCAGCCATGCGCGATGTTTGAAATATTCACTGGAGCCAGGGTCCAAGTTCTGAAGACTCTGAAATTTATTGAGAACCACTCCCTGTGTTTCAGGTGGTAGACACATCGTCATAATCTTAAACATCAGACTCTGTTCTGGGTTCAGCGCAGCCGGATTTTTATTGCGATTCTCTAACACCTCCAGCACTTTCTTCTTTTTTTCATCATCCAAGCCCTTGAACATATCAATCTGTGTATCAATCGTATGTTCTTCATTCGGCTTGGTAATCAGTTCCACAAACTTCTGGACATCCAATGGCTCCTTTTTCATATTGTGCCGCTTCGGTTTCATCTTTTCTTCATCGTTCATTCCCATTGCTCCAAAAATCATATTGATGGATGGCATAGAACCTGCCGCCGCCTCCTCTTCCTCTTCGTCTTCGTAATCAGAATCATCTTCAGAATCATACGATTCATCATCTTCTATAGTTTCTTCCTCAGAACTGGTCTCAGAACTTTCACTATAGGAGGTTTCTTCATCTTCTTCCTCCTCAGAGGTAGAACTGTTCTTTCGCTTACGGCTCAGGCGGCGCGCAGGAGCGCACATATCTTCTTCGTCTTTATCCTCTACTGCCACCGCTGCTGCCGCCGCCTTACGTGTCTGTATGCGACGACCACCTGATAATGCACTGAGAGCCGGACTCGGCTTCGGCGCAACAGGTTTCTTTTTCGCCGCCGCCTTGGCTCCCTTCGCTCCTTTCGCTACACGACGACGGTCAAGCTCCTCTTCCTCGGAAGAATATGCGATGAAACCGCGGAGATTTCCACGACTATCGACACTGGAATCATCATCATCCTGTGCTGCAGCTGCCGCCGCCTTTTTCGGATTTCTGTATCGGGGCATTTCTAATCAGACTCCAAGCAATTAATACCTATAGTGTATTCCGTGGGCCGATTTTAGGTGGGTTTGAAATAAATTGTCTCTTGACATTTTACTTCAAGTTATAATAATTTAACTTTTTTTGGCACACCTTTTTTCTAAAAAGGTGCTTAGTGCTTACGCTGGGCCTTGCGGGTCTTGCGGTCCTTGCGACTCTTGCGGAGGAAGGTGTTACGGACAGCCCCTTCAGTGTGACGGACAGTACTGCCGAGGACACCACGTGCACCCTTGACAGTGGCACCGACAATGCCGCGAGCAGCATCGGTAACAGTGCCGAAGAGACGCTTACCAGTCATAGCAACAGTGCCGACAACTTCATCCCCATACATGAGGGCATGGTTGAAAGGGGCCTTGACACGGTTGAGGACAGACTTACCGCCGCGCATCTTGCGACCAGTCTTGCGAACGGTCTTACGGTGAGCCTTACGGTGACTCTTGCGATGGGTCTTACGGTGAGATTTACGGTGGGACTTTGCCATTCTTTGCTTCTATTTTATACGCAAAATAAAAATTATGGTGGAGCATCATATTATTTACACTATAGGGATTTGCGGTATTGATATCTGACAGATTTTTCTGTGATTTATTCCACAAAAATATCAAGATGCCGCAGGCATCGGACAGATTTTTACTCGGTGAAAATAGGAAGACGCCGTAGGCGTCTGACCCATTTTTTCTGCGATTTATTCGCAGAAAATATCCATACAATCCATGAGTGCGCATCTGCCCCGCGCCGAGAGACCAGGGAGTTCGCCAGCCCGCGCCTTCTTTATAATGGAATCCATGGGTACCTTACACTGTGCCGCCACCGCATTTCGAATCGCAAGGAGTGCCGGGTTTTTTTCCTTTTGAAAGGCCTGTGTCATGCTGGACATACATGCGCACATTTCTTCTACCTGATTTCGGTGATTCATACCCGTGACGGTATATGTCGCAATAAGGTTGAGGAGTGTAGAATACATACGAATAAGAGCATCGGCATCCAGGACACCCTGACGGGTAAGCTCTGCGAGAAACTGACCATATCCAAGCCGGTAAATCTTTTCACGCTGGGAAGCACAAAATTCATCATAATCTTCTTCCTTATCCTCTTCAATCTTCTCAAACTCTTTCGTGTAAGTATCATAAAGATTCATAAGTTCCGTCTTAATAATCGGGTATTGTGCGGCCAACTCCGCAACCAGTTTTACATAAAGAGGACAATAGAGTTTTTCATGTGTCGCCTTCTTAAAAACAAGAATCATAAAATCCTTTAAGAAATCTGTTTCGTCATTACTAAGAATTTGTTCCAAGAAATTCTTAATTGCGTCATAATTATCTTGTGTAAATTTATTCAGTTTCCCAAGAATCATATTATTAAGAATTTTGGATTCAACTTCTTCTTTTGATTTATTAAAACCGGCCCCACGCTGAGAACTTGGAACTTTATAAACAGATGTATTTGAATCCTGGGTTGTAGGAGTTGTAGTAACTTCAGATGTAGTAACATTCATATTTTTCTTCGCCGCATTTGTCCATGAACCTTTGACATTACTCACAGGGGTAGAAGATGTTTGCACTATAGGGGTTGCTGATGTTTTTTTGGTCGCATTACCATGTGAATTATGATTATGCTGCTTTGTAAAACGGTCGTTATGGCCTGATGAGGCGGCCGAGTGGCCTGACCCACGCCATGAAGAGAAACGGGAGTTTGTGCTATGACCACCTCCTCCTTCCTGTCCCTGATACTCCGCACAACGAGTGCGAACAAGACCCAGACTTTGCACACAACTATCAAGTCCATAGCCCGCCGGCACGCTTTTGCCCGCTTCCATCAGCCCAAGAACCTGTTTTTCTAGAGAAAGAGTTTCCATAGCGCTCCTATAAACTGCAAGAGTCTTTATACATTAAGAATACAGCGCGGTTTAGGCCTCCTAGCATAAAAGATAAAGTGTGCGTAGCCAATCCAATCAATTCCCTATAGTGTAATCTATAGGAATGCGTCTTGAAGGGAACGCCCATGCACTCAAAGAAAGTGGTCTCTTAAATGATGGAGTTTTAGACCGAATTATCCCATGTAAAACCGTCGCAGGAAAAGAAACCGCATACAACTGGTTGGCGAATTGTACATCTTCCGCTTCTCTCCTCCATAAGCGGGCGACCATTATCCATAAATTACAAAAAAATACCCCTATAGTGAATGAACTAAAGAGAATTTTAGATGAAGCTGCCGGCGCGGAATCAGTAGTAGCCGAACTGACCCGTGAAGAGGAATCAGTTCTTTCTTCTCACGCCGACGCACAGATTTACTTTCAGGGGGGTCTCACCCGCCCACTCAATCTAATACCCTATGTTATTGCGGTCTTCACCACATTGAAAATCTATGTTGCTCCTCTTCTTGCCCTATGTCTCCCCATCATCCTATGTGTAATGCCCTATGTTCTCTTGACCGGTCTGATGAACATGCCGATTCCCTGGGAAACTTATAAGCAGATTCTATTTCAATATATTCTGGGAATTAATCCCCAGGAACCCTGGTCCCTAAAACAAATCCTGAAACTTGTATGGGGTCTCGCCAGTTTCGGCCAGGGAATCATCCAACCACTCATGACGGCCTATCACAGCGCAAAACTCCGAGACGGTTATATGCGCTATGCGGAGGCAATTCGAATCTATACAAAATCAGTGGAAAAATGCGGAGAAGTTCTTACCACATGCCTCCTACGAAAACCGCACCTACCAAACATTCCGACTGACCCATATGTATTGGTGGAGTGGTGGCGACAGGACAAGACTATTAGAGAGCACTATAGGGGTTTGTTAGGTTATTATGACCTACTCCAGGCACTCGGATCGGACCAGCGTTGGAGACCGGTCACTTTCACGAATGGAGAATGTTGGGGGTTACAGGCGCGTGACTTCTATGATGTTTCCTTAGACGAGGCGAAGGCGGTGCGAAGTTCCATGCTTTTTAGCCCGCATTCGCTCTTTACGGGACCGAACCGTGGGGGGAAATCGTCGGCCCTGCGTGCCATTCTCCAGGCGGTCTTGTGTGCGCAGTCATTTGGGGCATCCTGGGGGGCGTCCTTGACGCTGGCGGCGCCGTTCCGTCGGCTCTATACACGGCTGGTGGCGACGGATGTGCCTGGTTGTAAGAGTCTGTTTGAAAGCGATGTGGCCTTCGCCCTGGATGTCCTGCGTGGAGCCCAGCGTGGATTGTCGTTGATTCTGATTGATGAACTCTTCCATAGCACGAATCCCCGTGACGCGGAGGCGAGTGCGGCCTATTTCCTGCGGCATCTATGGTCCATGAATGGAACACAAATCTCCGTCATTAGCACACACATGTTCAATCTCGTGAAACAGGCGGAGGAGCGGAAAGACATTGATCTCCTATGTGTGCCGGCAACCCCACACCCAGACGGCATGTTGTCATATTCCTATAGTGTGCGCCGTGGGGTATGTATGGAGAGTAGTGTGGGGGAAGTCTGGAGTTCATTTATTGAAAAAAAAGGATGTTAGTGCTAATTCCGCGTTTAAGAAACCCCGTAAAAAGAATCGGCCTACGGCAGTATGGCCGCCCCAAGTGATGCCGTGGTAATCGGTATAATTCTGACCCTTGTCTTTTCCGCCGCGATTTATTATATTTATACTCTTCTCCAGCAGTTGGAGGGGAAGGTGCAGGTTCTTAATACAATCATTTTTGAGCTGAAAAAGACGAACGAGCAGTATATGAACATGTATGATGGTGGTGGCTATGATACTACTCCTATGGAGCCATTCTCTATGCTTGCCCCTGAAAGTGCGCCGGCGGAAATTGCACTACAGGAATCGGCGGATGCACATGACGACGGGTCCATTCCTATGGACTTTGAATCTGCCGCTGGCGCAAGTGCCGCCGAACTTCCATATCCCGCAGATGAAAAGAAGGCCGACAGTCATGAGGAAACCACTGCCGCCTCGCTTCTTTCCGTCAATTATGAAAGTATGACATACAAGGAACTGAAGGCAGAGGCAAAGCGCAAACATATTAAGGGCTCCAGCACCCTTACGAAGCAGGAGCTCATTGACGCACTCAAACAACTTGATGCCGGCGCGGAACTCCAGGGAATAGCCATGAATGACAATTTCCAGACGCTTTCTGAAGAAGAATTTGTGCCGAATTTTGAGGATGTAATTAGTCTCAATTAGGGTTCTGTGTTTATTATGATACTCCATGAAACATCATAATAATAATAATTCCTATAGTGTAAATTCTATAGTGTAATCCATTTATTTCCCACGACCGGCAAAGCCCATTTTGATTCGTAGGAGAGTGGAATAATCCATGCGCTTATACATTTGTGGGTTAGAAACATAGCTACTTGCTAAGATACTATTTGAGCGGTTATTAATTTCAGTAGTCTGGGTTCGGTCAGTAGATAAGTTAAGGGTATAACCACGAACCGCACATGGGCACTGTGCCTCGTCATTCACTATAGGAGCGCCGCCTTGTTCGGTTCCTTCTGTAAGAATGAATGTGGGATTTTCTGTTACTGTGAAAATCCCGCCACTTGTTGGACGATAAACTTTATCAATCACACCCGCTGTGGTTACATGACAAAGAACCGGATTTACATATTGATGGAATTCAGAATTCAAATATGCGGTAAGATCCAATGTTGTTTGCCCACCTATCACTGCATTGCCGGCAGCATCACAACTTTTAATGGTAAAAATGTCATAATTTGAAATAGCACCATTTGTAGTTTTGACATCAGCTGGCCATGTAAATAGATTATTTAAAAATTCCAGATTATCAGCGGTCTGATTTTCATACGCAAAGAGGAACTTTGCGATTCCTGGTTGTGGTGTCACATATACATCAGGAAATCCACTAATATCAATTAGAATTGCTCCTCCGTCCGTTCTTGGGGCGGCAATATAGGATGGAATAGCATCTGTTCCAGTAAGAGGACTTGTAATGCCTCCATCTAACTCTTCAACTACACCTGCTGCTGGTGTGGGTGCGCCAGATAAATCAGCAAGAACAATTGCTTCGCGGTTGATGATTGCGTCGGCAGAAGGAGCATATGAACCAGATGCGGTGGCTAAAACAGCAGGCCCAGGGTTCGTTACAACGCTTACACTATAGGAGGTGCCGTTTGTGAGACCGGATACTTTTGCTTTTCGTAGCGCAGGGTCAGTTGTTGTGAAAGTATATGTTGCGGAGCCTCCAGTTGCGCTTACAGTATATCCTGTAATAGACCGTGGTTGTGTGACCGGTGCGATCCATTCCACATCTATAGATTCAAATCCAGGTGTAAGCACATCAAAAGAGACCGCAGAAAATGGCGCATATACCGTTTCCGTGCGAATAGTGGGGTCGGATTCAACCGCACCAGCCGATACACTGATGAATTTAAAGGCGTAGGTTCCGTCTGTGCTCACATCGTATGTAAAGGTGGTAGATGCACTGGTGCTAATAAGAATATTATTCACATATCGTTTATAAGTTGCCGCATTGACTCCACTATAGGTAATGGTTACTCGTGTGACTGGTGGTGTGCCGGCAACAGTCGCAGTGGAATAGGAACTGATTACAGGTGGCTGAACAACCTCCTGTGGGGCAAAGGGGGAACTGCGGGCGGACAGAAGATTTATATAATCTGCCTCATATACACGGACGACGGCTTCATATGTGGTGACGTTTGAAATATCAGTGACATTAAAAGAAGTGGCCGCAGTTGGTGTAATAACCGATTTCTCTATAGTGTTAGTCCCTTGGAGATACAATAGGATTTGGTATGCGGCAATGGCTCGTGGTTGGGTGGCCGGTGCGGTCCAGGAAATGAGTGCGGATGCGTCACCAGGTGTTGCGCTCACTGCGGTGGGGGCACTGAAGGGGGCAAGAACACTAATACCTGCACCATTAAAGTCACTATAGCCAGCGCTATTTGCTGCTTTTATTAATGCGTATGGGTCGCTATAATCTCCACTATAGATAATAGTCCCTGATGTATCAGATGTTGTTAAATATGGAATATCCTCTGGTGTGCCGGCTTTATAGAGTTGATAAAAAGTTGCGTTTAGCGTAGCGGGCCAGAGGAATTTATAGTATGTACTGAGGGTGTTATTGAAGATGATTGCCCCCTGTTCGGCAGGAAACATATAGTCTGGCGGATTCGGTGGTGTAGTTGTTCCTGTGCCTGATGGTGATACTTGATTTGAACTTTGTTGTGGATTTTCTACAAGAGGGTCATACGCAAATATTACAGCACGATATAAATCGCCTATATTGAGACCTGTAAAGACATAGGATGTTATATATCTATTTGCTGATGGAGAACGAATAGGTGGTCCGCCCGTGCTATCATTAAAAAGATACATCTGATATCTTGAAAATTCACGACTAATAATTGCCGGCTCTTGCCATGTAAGGACGACCGATGTATTTCCTGCTGTAAGACTTACATTTCTAACATTTGAAGAAGGCATGTAAATTGTTTTTGTAAAATCCACACCGGTTCCTTCACCATATTGATTATAACCACGAATACGGAATGTATAGGACCCCTCTATAGTTGTAGTAAATTGGTCATATTGGGTTCCTCCAATATTTTGACGATAGATACCATCCACATATATATTATAAGATGTTGCGTCTGAGGCAGGGTCCCATTCAATCCAAAGTCGTGTACTTACACTTACTCCATTATATTCACCAATAAGACCAGATGGAGGACCATATGTTCGTATATTTGATATGGCACCTGGAAGGGTAATAGACGCCGAGGGTTTGAACTGTGGGGTTGTGCTGCGTGTGCCGGCGACGGAAGCATTATACGCATATAGTGAAGCTGTATAATAGATGTCATTTGTCAGGCCGGTAATTGTATATGTCGTTTCCGTATTGGCGATTGTATATGTTGTTGTTGCTCCACCGACGATTGTGAGGTCTAATTTATAGGATGTAATAGGCATTGGTTGATAGGCAGGGGCAATCCATGAAAAGGAGACCTGCGCATTTGAAGGTGTAGCGACAAAATGAGTGGGTGGAGAGTAGGGAAGAAGAATTGTAGCACTTGTTGAGGTTTGAGGTCCATCACCGATTCCATTTGTCCCACGCACATAGAATGTATGTGGTCCTTCAGTAGTAATATTTACTGTAGCGGATGTGGCGGGTGAATTAACAGTGGCAACAAGATTGGTGGAAGAATCTACATAGACTTTATAGGATGTGGCGCCAAATATAGCCGGCCACGCCAATGTCACATCCACACCAGGAACACCTCCTGTATATGTTCCACTTTGGCCGATAATATTTACGGCAGTGGGAGCGGTGGGAACTTGGTTGGAACCGTTAATAACAATAACAGTTGATTGAACTTCAGATTCTGTGTATGAAATACCGTCATACGATGGTATAATACCAAAAGCATACGCGCCATTTTGTGTTAGTGTATAATCGTAATAGGTAAGACTTGCTCCACTTATATCTTTAATTTCACGTGTAGGCCATGGTTGTGGGCCATTTACATTATATGTTTTTACACGATAATAAAGAACACGAGTTGCTCCTCCAGTAATTGTCCATGAAACACGGAGTTTTTCACCGAGTTGAGTATTAATTGGGTTTTGAATAACTGGTCTATAAAAAGCACTTTGCGAAATTATATTAGAAGGAGCACTTTCACCGGATCCATTTACTGCTGTTACTTTGAAATTGAATGTGCCACTATTTTGAACGGTTACTTGATAAGTAAAATTAGTTAGAAGGCCAACATTCTGTGAAACATCATTAATATATAAATTATAGGAAGTAACATTTGGTGGCGTTATCGGTATTGACCAACTAATTATAAAGTTCTGTGGGCCGGCATTATAAGTTGCCGAATTTAGAGTGGGCGCATTCGGAACGGACATCGCACGCAGTAGTAGTCCTCTATACTAACGCAAAATAATAAAATTGAATAAGTCCAATTCCTATAGTGCTCGTCCAAAGAACTCGCTCTAACCTCATTTGCTTCGCAAATTCCTATAGTGCTCGTCCAAAGAACTCGCTCTAACCTCATTTGCTTCGCAAATTCCTATAGTGCTCGTCCAAAGAACTTAACCAAAACATTACACTATAGGGATGTTTCATGCTGAAGCCATTATGACACTCTTACAGAAAATCTATCTTGCCGTGGCGGTTATTCTCTTTCTCCTTGGCGCAGGCGGGACGGTTGCACTCGGCATGTATGTATTGGACGATTGTGCCTCACCGAGTGAATGCACTGGTCTCAAAGTTCTTCTTGCCTTTTGTAGCGTGGCCGTGATTCTGACAGGTGCCTATTGCGGGCGTGTGGCGTGGGGGATTTACAAGAAGAAGCAGCCGCGCTACAATTATTATGACCCGCTTCTTGGTGCCGTCCATGAAAATGAACGGATTTATGTGGTATAATAATATATTCAATAGTAATATCCCATTCTTTTTCTATAGTGATTATTAGATAGTGTCTTTAGAAAATGTTCGCCCCAACAATGGAATTACATGCCGACCCTTTCCGTGAAGCCCAGGAGTTTGAGGTACCGACCCTCGGTTCGGTTATGGGAGCTCGTCCCTTCTTTGATTCTGAAGGGAATTCCGCTGGTGTGCTGCGTGATTTTCCGAAAATGATGCCGACCCCCGATAGTCGCTATCCTGATTACGCTGCACCCATGGAAGACGGGCGTCTTGTGACAGATTACAGACCGAATTGTAGCACCCGCGCTCCTTATGGGCATCAGAACGCGACCAAGAACTGGCTCGTGGAAAATGCCGAGGAAGTCATCCGTGTTGCGCGACAGCGACAAGCCGAATATACAGGTGCCGTCTATGGTGCTCCATTCCGTGGACCGCCGCCGGCTGCTGTTCAGACCTGCTCCGTCTATGGCTGTTCTTATAGTGAAGGGAAAGCTGGCGGCTTAGGCTCGCCTGCTAAAGCGGGCTTAGGCGTAGAACGCGCCAACAGTGTCGCCCCACCACTACCAGGAACGTTTGACCCACTTCCTTTTTACAGTCATCTTCAGACGCC
>JACCDG011883418.1_pt1 | contig 24771 bp, 23 predicted proteins | sample 7442471 | NCBI WGS metagenome assembly JACCDG01 (sample SAMN15323444, study PRJNA562643) | freshwater metagenome | isolation source: river surface water | place: USA:Blue River Watershed | collected 2017-08-17 | reverse complement strand
TGTGTTCACGAGTCTGTGGCATAGGACCATCAGTTGCAGCAACCACGAGGATAGCACCGTCCATTTGAGCGGCTCCTGTGATCATGTTCTTGATATAGTCAGCGTGACCTGGGGCGTCGATGTGAGCATAGTGACGAGCGTCAGTCCAGTATTCTGAGTGAGAGAGCGAAATAGTGATTCCGCGAGCTTTTTCCTCAGGAGCCTTATCAATATCATCTACACCTTTTGTCTTGATAGTAGTGTCTTTAAGGTGAAGTACATTTAAAATACCTGCTGTAAGGGTAGTCTTACCATGGTCTACGTGGCCAATTGTTCCTACGTTTACGTGTGGTTTTGATCGATCAAATACGTCTGCCATATGTTTTTGTGTTGTCGTGCCCCATGAGATAACTCATTTTAACTTCGTACCATGACGAGGTTCCGTTTGAGCTCCAACATGAGATAGAAGATTATATTCCTATCTCACGGGGTATTGGACTTTAAATTAAATATCTTTTAGTAAAATAACAATAATGCACACTACTTAGCCAAGCAAAAGAAAAGTAGTTGCTAAGTGAGTTATGCAATCTTATCACATTTTTATTAAATGCGCAAATACTTGTACTATCCCACCACCTCTGAGACTTTCTCGTATTTCCTAGTATACGCAACTGGAGAAAGATAACCAAGAGAACTATGAGGTCTAATAGTGTTGTAATAGCTTACGTATTCCTGTAACCTCTCGTTACTGGAAATTAAACACAACTTCTTCAAAATTCTTTATCTTTCCTTTCTCGTCTACCTCTATCCCCTCTTTTTTATACAACTTTAAGCGCTTTGCTTTATACTCATCATTTATCCATATAGTTCCATTCGCATAGACAATGCGATGAAATGGGATCTTTTTCTCCCCTTCATTATACGCTTTTGAAAGAATTCCCGTTATTGACTGTGATGCCATTCCACCTGCACCACATCCGCGAGCTAGTCTCCCGTATGTAGTAACGCGACCTTCTGGAATAGAGAGGGCGGCTTCTACAACTCTTTGGCTAAAGGTCTTCATACTAAGGAGAAGCTGAGAATGAAATTTCTTTGATTGGTAAATTGACATCAACATTCCCTAGCGTATCCTTGAACAAAAACTCACCAGTGTATGTCACTTGTCCAGCTTCATCCACTAATACATTACCCACATCTGCATAAAGGTCGTAGTAACGCGAGTTATTTTCAGGAAGAGGTGTGTCAGAAAGATTAAATGTTAATCCAGAGGCACTAATTGTCTTATTGGAAACAAGATCTTTTATCTTAAAATTGGTTACTTTTCCAGGAAGTTTTAATGAGGTACTGCTAGCACGAAGAGTGAGAGACTTTAGCAACCCTGGAAGAGAAGTGCTTACCGTAATAGTACCTAGCTTTACATTTGTTGAGCTAGCGGCAACCGTAGTATTCGCCCTAGCAAGAATCGATGAGGTAGTAAAACTCTTAACCGTAAGGTAGACAATATTACTCTCGCCTCCTGCGGTTTTTATCTGAACTGAATACTCACCTATCGGAAGTTTCTCTTTACACCCAGTTCCACAAGGTAATTCTACGTTTGTAGTAGAAGCTGAAATAACAAATGTCTTCCCATCCGCTGAAGAGAAGTTCCCAACTTCATATATTCTCTGATTTAATTTTGACTGAAGCATTACTGTATTGCTCGCGGTAAAATTCCTCCCAGTCACCAGTATCCCCTCTTTTGGCAAAGAATCCCTTAAAAGGACAGTTCTACTTAGTGTAGTGACAAAAGGTACGTCATATTCTTCGGACGAGATCTTGGTAACCGACTTGCACCCCTGATTAAAATTACAACGAACTTTTACTATTTCTTTATTATCAGTTACTTTTGGAGCGATAGTTACGTCGCCAAATTCTCCACGCAATAGAGTGTATCCAGTCATTATACTAGTACTAGCAAGGGTTGGGTCACGCGGAATAAATGAAAGCTGACCAGGTTCTAGAATGGAAATATCGACAACGTTCTTACATGGAGATTCTGGGGTTGCGAGAACAAGCACTTCTGCTGATGAAGCCATTTGTGTAACCCTAGGCGATGAGCAAAGTTCTATAGGGGCAGTAGACGTAGCACCTCTAGGCCAGCTATTTCGAGAGACAACAATGTGTCGATAAAGGGCGGAGAGGATAATCTCCGCATCTGCAAAACGTTTTTGATTTTTAGTCACAACCAATACCGTCTCTGGCTTTACAGCAGGCACAGATGGAGAGGCGGTCTTGGCTTGTGGTTGCGTTGACGTTGATATAGTTATTGATTTAGGTGCTTCAGTTATGGACTTGGTAGATGGTATAGCTGTTATACCACAGCTACTTGCTTTAAGTTTTTCTCTGGTGAGAGGACCAACCATCCCTGTCTGGGGAATACCATTTTCTTTTTGGAAAACGCTAACCGCGGCGTGTGTACCGGGACCAAAGTAACCGTTTGGTGCCACCCGTAAATAACCTTTTACATACAGATACTCCTGAAGAGCCAGTACTGCTTTTGATTCGCTCCCCATGCTAAGACTTTCTATAAGAGTAGTGCACACTATCTTAGTAGGTAAGGTGGTTGTGGCTTTTGCTGTATTAGTTGTCGTTTCTATTTTTGGTAATGTAGTAGTAGCTGTCTTTGGCGAAATAGAAGATGAACAACTAGCCACCTTAAGAGATTCTCTTGTCACTGGACCTACTACACCCGTTGGATTAATACCATTTGCAGATTGATACTCTTTAACCGCTGCGAATGTACTTGAGCCAAAGTAACCGTTCGGTGTCACCTTTAGATACCCTTTTTCATATAAAAAATCTTGTAGGACTTTTACGTTATTATTCTCGTCTGTGCGAAAGAGGTTGTCTGAAAGATCGACGCAAACTAAAGCACTGACTTGCTGTAGAGAAAGCAGAAAAGCGAAAAGTAATGTAACTTTCTTCATGTCTTTAGTATAACAACGAGGCAAGCGTTCGTTCTGTTAATAAATGAAGAGCGCGACCTGAAGGTCGCGCTCTTTGTATTTCTCGCATCACTAAACTCTGTAGAATTTATAAAAAGTAAAATTATGAATGAGACACGCGAAGAAAGGCCTGTTTTGAAAGAAGTCGTACATCTAGTACGTCGACTAACAAAACAGGCCTTTCGACAAAGTGGCTCGCCAGAATTTTACTTTTTATTCTCGGCGATATCTTTTGCAATATTAGCAGGCACCACATCATACTTTCCGAATTCCATAGTAAATGTCGCACGTCCTTCTGTCATTGAACGAAGGTTGTTAACGTAACCAAACATTTCAGAAAGCGGCACCATAGCACGCACCACCTTGTCCTGACCACGCTCATCCATTCCTTCAATCTGACCACGCTTTGATGAAAGGTTGCCAGTAATATCACCATAGAACTTGTCTGGAGTAACGATTTCTACCTTCATGATTGGCTCAAGAATAACAGGCTTCGCTTTTGAAACAGCGTCAGAAAGTGCCATACCGGCTGCGAGCTTAAAGGCGATTTCTGAGGAGTCCACTTCGTGGAATGATCCATCGTATACCTCACATGATACGTCCACCATCTTGAATCCAGCGAGAGTACCACGATCCATTGATTCACGAAGCCCCTTTTCTACCGCTGGCACGAATTCTTGTGGAATAGCTCCACCCTTAAGTGAGTTAATAAACTCAAAGTTATCGTAACGCTTAACGTTCTTAGAAAGATCTTCTACTGCCACTGAATAATCAATAGGCTTGATATTAATTTTTACGTGACCATACTGACCACGACCACCGGATTGCTTGATATGCTTACCTTCTCCTGACGCGGATCCGAGAATGGTTTCCTTGTAGGCCACCTGAGGCTTGCCAGTGTTAGCTTCTACGTTGAACTCACGCTTCATGCGATCAACGATAATATCCAAGTGAAGTTCACCCATACCCGAGATGATGGTTTCATTTGTTTCTGGGTCAGATGCGACACGAAATGTTGGGTCCTCGATAGCGAGCTTTGAAAGTGCAATACCCATTTTCTCTTGGTCGGCCTTTGTCTTTGGTTCAACTCGCATTGAGATTACAGACTCTGGGATGACGATCTTTTCAAGGATGATTGGCTTCTCTTCGGTGCACATTGTATCTGAAGTAACGGTATCCTTAAGACCTACAGCAGCTGCAATTTCTCCTGCGTATACCACCTTCACCTCTTCACGCTCGTTAGCATGCATACGAAGGATGCGAGAAACGCGTTCCTTTTTGTCTTTTGTTGAGTTATAAATATACGAACCAGCCTCTAGTGTTCCTGCGTACACACGGAAGAATGTTAACTGTCCTACGAATGGGTCTGCCATAGACTTAAATGCAAGCGCAGCAAAAGGTGCTGTGTCTGATACTTCAACTGTTGCTTGTTCGCCAGTGAGAGGGTCAAGTCCCTTAGGTGCAGAGATATCAAGCGGAGAAGGGAGGTAATCAATGACTGCATCGAGTACGAGCTGAACACCGCGATTTTTAAGAGATGAACCACAGAAAACAGGAAAGAGCTCATTAGCGATAGTTGCCTTACGAACAGTAGCCTTTAGTTCTTCTAGAGTAAACTCACTTCCCTCTAGATAACGAGTCATGAGATCTTCGTCAGTCTCAACAATCTTTTCTATCATTTCAGCGCGGCGCTTCTTAGCTTCCTCGAGGTGTTCTGCTGGAATTTCTACGAAAGATACATCCTTCCCTTTGTCACCTGAGAACTTAACTTCCTTCATAGTGAGGAGATCTATGATACCGTCAAAATTTTCTTCTTCTCCGATTGGCATTTGCATGCGGACAGCCTTCTTTGAAAGACGATCAAGAATAGAAGCGTATGCCTTATCAAAATTAGCACCCATACGGTCTAACTTGTTGATGTAACAAATACGAGGCACCATAGCGTCCGACGCATATCTCCAGTTAGTTTCTGACTGCGGCTCTACTCCAGCTACTCCATCAAATACAACCACAGCACCGTCGAGCACGCGAAGTGAACGCTTTACTTCGATAGTAAAGTCGATGTGTCCTGGGGTGTCGATGATGTTGAAACGACACTTCTTTGAAACATCAGTAGCAGGCATGTATGTCGGACTCCAAAATGCAGTAGTCGCAGCAGAGGTAATAGTGATACCACGTTCACGCTCCTGTTCCATCCAGTCCATCACAGTTGCACCATCGTGTACTTCACCGATCTTATGAGAAACACCTGTATAGAAAAGGATGCGTTCTGTGGTTGTTGTTTTTCCAGCGTCAATGTGCGCAATGACACCGAAGTTACGAGTTTTGTTGAGTGGATAATCGCGAGCCATAAATAAATAGTTATTAGTTTTAGTTAATAGTTTTAGCTTAGAAATGAACTTGCTTCGCAAACTCATTTCTTTATTTATTTTTACTGTACTAATTACAAGTAAAAAGAAAAGAAAAAACCGCTGTTACAATAATTACAATCTTATCATAATAGCGGCTTTGAAGCAACGGAGTCACTTCATCAAAAAAAAGCGTCTTTGCTTCTTTGGGTTTTATTTGCTGGATAATAATAATGATCTTTCTTAATCAAAAATCCGTCTTCGACAAGCAGATACAACTGCGTAGACATCCTCCTTGGAACACCTTTTGAAAAAAGACTTCTTTTTCCTGATGACCCCAATCCTACCTTGTAAAAATCATATCCCGTTCTTCTTTTTATTGTTTCTGCTAACTCTTGAAGCGATACACCTCGCCCTTTGTCCTCTTCCTCAATAAACTTGAGCAGTTTATATCTGTCATGAATTACTTTTTTATAAATTGAACGATAAACCCATTTTCTTATCAAGAGAATTAGTGGCGAAATCAAAACGAAGAAGGGGGCAAGCTTGAGAAAAATAAAAACAATATCAGTCATCGCTTACTTTCTTTGATGTGAGTGGTTAAGTACGAACAGCTTATAAGAAAGTAACAAAAAAAATAAATTTAGTCAAAATAGAAAATAACTAGTATTTTACTTTATAAATCTATACTCCATGCTATAAAGCTTATACTTAACCGCAGACTAACACGGAAGAAAAGTTTCTGTTGATTTCAGTTGATAAAAAACAAAAGCACCCTATACAATGTGCTTTTGTTTTTAATTATATCTTCACATTCAGGACACACCCCTACCAGCTCAATCTTGGTGTAATGTTACTTATCAAAATTACCAAGCAAAGTGTGCGAACGCCTTGTTAGCTTCTGCCATTCTGTGAGTATCTTCCTTCTTCTTAACAGCAGCACCTTCATTGTTGGCAGCAGCCATAAGCTCATCAGCAAGCTTAAACTTCATAGCTTTACCTTTCTTTGCTGCCGCTGCGTCGATAATCCAACGGAATGCAAGCATAAATCTACGCTCTTCACGCACTTCACGAGGAACCTGATAGTTAGCTCCACCAATACGACGTGAACGAACTTCAGTTACTGGGCCAGCGTTCTGAAGCGCCATATTAAATGTCTCAAGAGGATCTTCTGTCTTAAGCTTTTCCTTAATAACATCAAAAGCTCCATAGACAATTTCCTGAGCAACTGTCTTCTTACCTCCTTGCATTACGTAGTTGATAAACTTAGAAACCTTAGCTGAATTATACTTTGAATCAGGAGAAACGATATTTCGATTTTTTACTTTTCGGCGCATAGCTTTTAGGCAGCTATTGGCTTTTGGCAGTTAGCTTTTGGCTAATACTGATCTGTATTGCTAAAGGCTAAAAGCTAAAGGCTAAAGGCTGTAATGTTTTCCTGTGTTGCAGTTCCCCGAAGCAGTGGGTACTCCACAAGATGTTATTTCTGTAATTGCTTCAATACTCTTTAACGAGTGTTTACAATACTACAAGAATACTTGCTTTTAGGCAACCCCAAGCATAAGGATAACCATGGCATGATCGGCTTCAACCACATGCTCTATATCCCCTGGAGGAAGAGTGCTGTAGTCTTTCAGGTCTTTATTTTCAACACTCACGCTCTTTATTTTATTTTTAAGCCCTTCTGAAAGAATCATCGTATCAAAAGTGAGATCATTTCCTCGATGAATATGTGTTGTCTTGTTCCCCTCATAACCAACCATCACGTCATAAAGGCGATATTTATCTTCCATTGAGCTCTTTAGAATATCTATGCCTGAGCTATTATTGTTTTCGTTAAAGTCTCCAAGGAAGATGACTTCTTTCCCTTCATCAATACTCTGTGTTGCAAGTCCTCTGAGAGCGCGTAGTTCCATCATCTTATAAAAGATAGAACGAAATTTAGCATCAGTGTGTGCCTCCATGTCACTCTCATTATCTCCATCTAAGTATGTAGGAATAAGGCTCTTGAGGTGAAAGTTAACGACACGGAAAGGTTTCCCTTCATAATCATTTATATCGAGAACGAGCACATCTCTTCGTTGAGAGATTGGAAGCAGTGTCGCCGTATCTCCTCGACTCACTATCCCTGGTATATAGAGATCCCCAAGAGAGACGCTGTTGCACGAAATCTTGCTTTCAAGTTCTTTCCTAAAGAGAGCTGCAACTCTTATACCTCTTTTGTTAGGTTTAGCAGAAAAGTAAGCGTATCCAATATTCTCTGCTATTTTCTTTATCCCTTCTTCTCCTCCCACTTCCTGAAGACATATAATATCGAGATCTTTGCCTTTAAAAATGCGAGAAAAATGCTCCACTCTCTCATTAAAAAAGTCTTCTTTAACAGCATTTTCTGCTTTTTCATCAATAAATGTTCCTGCATCGTAAAGATTACGGATATTGTAAGTGGCGATTTTCATAATGATACAACCATCTTAACATATAAGACATACTGGCGAGAGAACTTACAAGTGCTATACTTTAGATTGTACACAAACGGTAAAACCTTTTCTTGACAATCTTAAAAGCGCAGGACCGTTAGCAATTATTTTAGCAGCGCTGGCTGGGTATATAGCAAACACTCTCTGGTATTATACCCCTTTTGTTAGCAAGATTTATTTTGGAGACATGAATCCTACGACGCTAGGCACGATGCCTTTTACGGTTTTTGCATGGTATATAGGAAACTCTCTCCTAAACACCTTCGGTCTGGCTCTTCTGATTAACAAGAGAGGTGCATGGAACGGTTTCTTGGTTGGTCTTATTGTTTCTCTATTTTTCTCCGGAACTGCTTACCTTGCTTCTTATTTAGGAGTCGGAACACCACTTCCACCCCTTGAGATTTTGCTAATTAGCACTATAGGAACTATTCTCTTCTACTCAGTGCCATCTACCCTTATTGGGCACCTACGAAAAGATTAAGATTTGAAAAGCGAAAAAATACAAAAGCGCGACCTTCGGTCGCGCTTTTGTATTAGTGTCGTATTTGTATTTGCTAAAAACCACAAACTAAGAGCTATTCTTTATTTCTTTTTTGCTGGAGCTGCGGCTCCTGCCTTTGGACGCTTAGCACCATAGAGTGAACGACCTTGGCGACGCTTATCTACTGATGTTGCGTCTAGTCTTCCTCGAACGATATGGTAACGTACACCAGCCAAGTCTTTCACACGTCCCCCACGTAGCACTACTACTGAGTGCTCTTGTAGCTTGTGTCCTTCTCCTGGGATATAAGCAGTTACTTCCAGTCCGTTGGTAAGGCGCACACGAGCGATCTTTCTAAGCGCGGAGTTAGGCTTCTTTGGAGTGGTAGTAGTTACTTTAGTACATACACCACGCTTAAATGGAGAGCTGTAAAAGTTAGGCTTATTCTTAATGGAATTGAAACCGCGAGTCATAGCTATGGAACGTGACTTTCGTGTAACTTTTGTTCGAGGCTTCTTTACGAGTTGGCTAATTGTTGGCATAAAATTGCAAGTAGTCCAAATACTACCAAAGAAAATCCTTTATTGCAAGCATATACCACATCAATCATGCTAAATGAGGTCTAAAACCTAGACATTATTCTTAACTATACTATGCCGCACGCACATGCTTCCTGCTTCAGTTCTACCTATCTGTCGGCAGACTTTTCTATTTCTGGGCCATTCGGGCTTGTGCGCATTGCAACAATCGCATTGCTCCGTAAATCATAGACTATGGCCATATCTTTATAAATGAGAATATAGTCTCCCTCCTTAACGTCCTTATAAAAAGGGTTCTGTTTTTGGAGATTAACACCATCTTCTACCCTTACTACATCATACGGAGGCTCTTCTGGAACGGGTGCGAGCTTGGAAACACGAGACACTATTTCTGATTTAGAAATAATCACTTCATTTGCAAAAGTCTTCCCTGCAAAGTGATAGACACCATAAAGTGAAGACGCCACGATAACCCCAACACCGAGCGCTTTAACTGAGTATTGAAAAGGAGAAGATAATAAGATACTCCTAGTAGCTCGTTTAGAAAATTTCTTCAGTCGGGACGTAATTTTCCCGAGGCCGCTGCCTACTACTTTTTTAGTCACACCTTTTTCTTTTAATGTGGACTTTATTTGAAGGGTTTTTCTGATAGAGGAAGACGATTTCATTGTCTTTTTAGTATACATCTAAAAGGACATAATAAAAGACAAATTGTTTTGGAACTTGTGGAAATCTTATCGAATGAGGATCTGAACGAAGGCAAAGAGTGACGGAGCCATCATTCCATAAAGGACAGAGGCAATAATTATCGCCACAACCATATAAACAGGGTTATAGACAAAGCGGTTATCTATCTGCATCCTCGGAAAGAGTGCCTGTATAATGGCCATCCCATCAAATGGTGGTATCGGGATTAAGTTAAAAAATGCGAGTGAAACGTTTACCGTGATAACCATAAATATAGCTTTAGCGAGCTCGTCCGTAAGAACACCTTGCATGAAAAGGATTTTGAAGGCGATACCTGCAATAATGGCAAGTAAAATATTAGTGAGAATCCCGGCTGAAGCCACAAAAGCCTCGCCAATCCGTGTTCTTATATTATGAGGGTTATATGGAACGGGTTTTGCCCACCCAAAAAAGGTGCCCGCCGTTAGAAACGCAACGAACGGTACTATCACAGAACCAATAATGTCGATATGGGGGACGGGATTAAGGGTAAGTCGTCCAGCTCTGTATGCAGTCTGGTCTCCTTGAACAAAGGCCGCGTAGCCGTGCGCTATCTCATGCAAGATAATAGAAAATATAATAATAAGAAACGGAAACAATGTCTGTGAAATACCTAAGATGCCTTCCATATGAAACTAGTATACAACAATCCGGTAACTGGTTATTAGTAATTGGTAATTAGTTCTCCCGATAACAAAAGCTGGCGTTTCAAAAACGATCTATACTGTTTGCAAAAAAACCACAATTGTGGTACGATAACCCCACTAAATTACTGGTAACCTAGTTGGTTAACCAATAACGAATTACGAATAACTAATTACCATCTATGGCAAACATCTGTCCACTCTGCGCAAAAGGAACAAAAGTTGTTGGAGGCTACTCTAACTCTGTTCGTGCTACCAAGTTCAACCCTACAGGTAGCCGTCGCGTATACCCTAACCTCCAGTGGGCACGTATCCCTAATGGTCCTCGTATCAAGATCTGCACTTCTTGCATGAAAAGAGGCCTTCACCTCGAGATCAAACTATCATAAGCAAACTTGCATTAAAGTAAAACCGCTAAGAGCAGCGCCGTAGGCGCTGCTCTTTTATCTAGGATTAATTGTGTTAAAGTGTACTTTAGTTTGTTGTTTTTGGAGATAAGCATGAGGATTGTAATACCAAACGGGGTGCTGACCATGAACTCTGGCATTAAAATTGCCTTTTCTGCAACACTAACCCCTACAAAAAATGGGTGGAACGGCTACTTGATCTACAGTGGAGAACTCATAATTGGGAGCGTTAGGATGAAGATAAATGACTGTATTGTTGATGAAACAGAAGATCTTCTACGTTTCAGTGCTAGCAGGCACAAAAGCGAGACGCTTCTTTTTGTTTTAACTAAAAAGCAGTCTGGTTGGAGTGGCTTGTGCCAACTAATGTATCAAAATGGTACCGTTAGCATGTCTGCGACTTGTCGCTGTACTGTGAATTTAGAATGAGAAGTTACACCGAAAGGTGTAACTTCTTTTTGTTTTACACCCAAAGAATGTTCTCAGTTGATGCTTTATACTAATTGAACAATTCAGAGTGTTTTGCAAATCATTCGCATTACCTTGTGGTCTTTACTTTGAGTAATCTTCCATCTGAAACAAATGTAATCGACCCTTTATCAATTGTCGAGAGAATTTCCTGACTATATTTTTGTAGTCGCTCCATCGTCTCTACGTGTGGATGCCCATACTTATTATTCTTTCCTGCACTAATAATTGAATACTCTGGGCGAATGCGTGAAAGAAGAAGGCCGCTGCTTGATGTGTTACTCCCATGATGCCCTGCTTTATAGACTGTTATTTTTTTAGGAAGCTTGTCGCTTATAAGAGTGTGCTCATAAGAAGAGCTTAGGTCTCCGGTTAGAAGGAATGAGTGCTCACCATAGGTAAGAACTAGCGACACAGACGCATCATTAGTCTCTGTGCGCGAAGAAATATTTTTCTTCGGATACAGAATAGTCGCCAATACTCCATCTCCTAGATTGATCACATCTCCACGTGATGCAGTATGCACACTCGCACCTTTACGTACCTCCTTATTAATTTCATTTTGAAGTTCGTCAAAAATTCCGCTCTCACTTTTTATCGAGGACTCGACGATGGTGGAGACATCATACGTTCGAAGTACTGGGATGATACCGGTGACGTGATCTGCATCTCCATGGGTCGCTACCACCACATCTAAACTGCGATCAAAGTACGACATCTCACTAGCTAGTTTTTCTAGCACAAGAGCATTCGCACCTCCGTCTATAAGCATCTGTTTACCAGATGGTGTTTCTATAAAAATTGCATCACCTTGCCCTATGTCAAAAAATGTAACTTGTAACTTTTTTGGCGAGCTTATATCAAAACAAAAAAATCCTATCAAAAAAATAATGAGAAGCAGAAAAATAAAAACACTCACTTTCCCATACTCCTCTCTATACTTAGAAACCCTCTCTGAAAGAGTCTTCATACCATATATGATATCACCAGCCAGTAACGACTAAAATAGTCTACCTATCTCAAAAACTAGTAACAAGTAACTAGTAACTATATACTGTCAGTTATGGAATTCGAAACTATTATTTCAAGCTTTTCTTATGTTGGTATTTTCTTCCTCATGCTGGCAAACGGGGTAGTCAACTTTCCTTCGTCCCAAATACTCTATGTTATAGTCGGCTACTTTGTAGGGACAGGTGCACTATCATTTACTGGGAGCGTTATAGCGGGAGCGCTAGGTAACACAATCGGAAATGTTATCTTATTTCTTCTCATAAAGAAGTACGACAAACCTCTCGCCAGAAAATTACTCATGCTTCCCGAAGAGCAATTTAATAAAATTCACACGACTCTTCACGCTACTTTTACTAAGCGTGGCATGTGGTGGATATTTATAGGAAAGTTAATTCCTTCTGTGAAATCTTTCATTCCGATGGTTGCTGGACTCGCTGGACTACGTACACCAATTGTCTCTTTTATTTTTTTAATATCGTCTCTCATCTGGGCAGCGGGCGTCATTAGTATCGGATACTTTTTCGGAAAGACTGCATCACTATCATATCTCCCGTTCGTTTCACTCATCATCGCTCTAATAGTTATCACTCTCGTGTACAAAAAGTTTTCAAAAGAGTTTTCTAAGTAACCTCAAAAAACGCTTATATTAAAAGCGCATAACGGGAGAAATAATTTCCCCCTCTTTTGTTTCTGTCGTTTCATTTGTATCTCGTGTTCTAAGAAACACAAAAAATAAAATGAGAGCGACATAGAGTAGAAGCATTACATTAAGGGAAATAGAAGTATCAAAAGACGACATCGGAAGCTTCTCAACTGCTCGAGCAAAGAAAATAATAGCGTCTCCAAGCATCCCAGTTATCACCCCAAAGAGCATGGCTGGTACAGGGTGCAAAAAAGACATAAAGAGAGTTATCGCTGTAAAAGACATAGTTAACGGAACAAGAGGAAGGACTAACAAATTACTAATCACACCATACGAGGAAAAAGTTCCAAACGTGTAAAGTATGTACGGAAGAGTACTTATGTATGCTGCGACAGTTGCTGCAAGTAACTGAGACATACTGCTTGGCAGTTGCTTAGAAAATACTTCCTCTAGACTCTGGTAGCCATAAACAATACCGGACGTCGCGAGGAACGAAAGATGTAACGATACATCATAAAAAAGTGACAATGGTGAGTAGAGCAGTATTGCAATCAGTGAGATGAGTAATGCTTGAGACGCGACATACTCTCTCCCAAAAAATAGTGCAAGTAGTGAAACAAATGCCATACCGCTTGCTCGTACGAGACTGCTCCCACCGCCTACCATGATTACGAATATGACGACAACGAGCGACGCCGAAATAACTCGCACACCGACAGGGAGTGGTCGTAACAAAATGAGAATGAAAACGATGAGTATAGTAATATTGAATCCCGAGAGAACGACAATGTGTGAGAGTCCACTCACGCGAAATGTTTCGAGAAGTTCCGATGAGAAATTACTCACACCGAGTAACATTCCGGATGCGAGATACGACGCGGGTTCAGTGACGTACTCTAGGATCTTAGCGATGAGTTTCTCATGCAAAACTTGTAGCCTCTGTTTTAGAGTAAGAGGAGCAGACTCGAGCGTTGTGATTTTTGGGTAGTAGACCTCACTCCCAACTCTATTAATCTCTAAATACGAAATATAGTCAAAAGACTTTTTCCCGTCATGTGGTACAAAATTTTCTGGCGCAGTAATCTTACCTGAGACTTCTAATCTGTCCCCCACTTTGTACTCTGGATATAGCGGCGCTCGCACTCTCACTAAAAGAGTCTCTTTATCTACTCGCGCATCAAAAGTTTGATAGGTATCTTTTGTGTCACCCTTTCGCTCGACCACCATCTCTACCTGACACACACTCTCACAGATAAAATGTGGAGCCTCTTTGATGAACTGCGTCCTCATCCCACCTACAATCATTCCAAGAGAAAAAAGAGCAAGTGTGAGGGCTACATACGAGCTCGTTCCTTTTCTCTTGCTCAAAAAATAAACAACACCCTCAGCTATGAGGGCGGTTACTGAGAAAATAATTATTTCAGTTGCATATGGAGACTTTTCACCAACGACTATTCCGCTCATTAACCCTAAGAGAAAGATGAGTGTCTTAAGGTGAGTGGTCATAGCTTTTCTTTAAGCTTGCGAGTACTAGAAATATAAATAGTCACCCTTTACTCCACGATATAGTTGCAAATTACTCGCAGTTTCGTTTAAAACTTCATCTGCACAGCTGGTAGCTATAGCGTCTGCTCTTTCATTAAGAGGGATACCAACGTGTGCTTTCACATAGGTCCAGCTAACTTTTATTCCTTCATCTTTTAGTCTCTTCTCTTCAGAGTAGAGCCCCTCCCAAAGATCTTGATTGAGTACCGGCTTCTTGGTTGAGGTCTTCCATCCTTTCTTGATCCATCCTTCTATCCACTCTGTCATACCCTTCTTTACGTACTCACTATCAGTGCATACTTCAACAGCCTCGATGTGCATATGTGTCGAAACTTCTTTGAGCCCCATAATTGCCCCCATGAGTTCCATCCGATTATTGGTCGTTACTTTCTCTCCACCACCTAGCTCGAGCACTTCAGTATCTGTGATAATAATTGATGCCCATCCACCAGGTCCTGGGTTCCCCCTACTTGATCCGTCAGTATAAATAGTAATTTTCATGAGAATCAGTATAGCAAATCAATTTCTCTCTTTTTATCTATTAAATTTCTGGAAGAATTCTTCACGCTCACTTTGTTCAAACATAAACGAAAACATTTTAATAAGAAACGTCGCCATGTTGTGATCGGCAAAGGAAACAGCTTCTACTTTTTCTAAATCCACAAGAAGTATTGTATCTTCAAATATATACAGTGATAGTCCGCATGGAAGAAACTCTTCAGGGATTGCGTGGGAGTTTCCGAGACGCCCCTTGTACGCATCCGTAATCTCTTTATCTTTCTTGATATCTTCTGGCGCTTCAGGACTATGTATTGTAAGGGCAATGAGTTTATGTTTAACTACTGCACGATTATGCTTGTTCACCCAGTCTTTACCCATAAGCTTCAGCCACATAGCCCAGTTCTTTGAACTCTGTATCGAGTACATACGCGCACCATCTTTTCGAATAGTGAGGTTCATGAGAGCGTCAGCAACTTCTTTTTTACTGTGATATGTTACGTATCCTTTGGATATATATTTATCCTCAAACCCTAAGAGGGTTTTTTTAGCTGCACCAATCTGTTCTTCTATGCGGATGTCATCAGACCTACACCACACGACTCTCTTCCCGCTCTCACTTCTTACTGTCTTTGCTAGCCCCTCCTTCTTTAGACGAAGTAGCACAGTATGCACCGTCATACGCGGCATCTTTAGTTTGCGCACAAGTGCAGCTACGCTCTCTGAATTATACGAAAGCTTTTTAAATACCTTCAGCTCGTTCTTATTTAGTCCAATCATGTACCCATCCTATAAAATGACACTTTTTATGTCAAATTGTTATAGATTTGATAAATTTAAATCAAGCTTCATGTGAAGCGAACACAAGGAGAACTCACATGAAAAGACTGAAAAGACTGTATGTACAGAGCCAAACTCTAGGAATAGTTTTGGTTGCACTGATTAAGGAGAAAGGGTTCGAAAAGACTCTTTTCCATCTATCAAGCTACCCATTACAGAGCTTTTTCTACGACACGCAAGGGAAAGAGCTTTTCGGCAACGAACTCAAGAGAGAAGTTGATGCGCTAATCGACTACGCAAAGAAAAATCAAAGAATCTTTTGGTACTGCGAGGGTAACAAAAAAAGTCGCAGGAAACAGCCGTCATCTCAAGTCACATCCCTGCCTACGCCGGAAGAAATATGGACCGAGCTCGAAAGAGCTCGCACGTCAAAAAAGGTCGTACGGTAAGTTGGTGGAAATAACCTACGAGCCCGTAGCAATAGGGCGGCAAGGTCAACGCCGAGAATGACTACCACAACCGTCGAAAGACGGGACCGCACTAGAATGTGCGGTTTTCTTTTATCTCATCTTTGGGCCTGCGCTACTTATCTCTGATGAGCGTCTCTCTTCCTCCATTCTTCTAGACTCAACCATCTCTGCTCGTAATGTTTCTAAACCATTCTTATCAAAAAGCACCGTCTTTAGGTTAGGCAGACTAGACACAGGCAATTCGTTCAAAAACTTAACCTTATCATCAGCAAAGATGACTTCTTCATCTTTGTGTGCCTCACATATTTTCCTAAGTTCCTCAGTCTTAGACTCTGAGACTATAGCGATATGGCTCCCTAAAACTTTGTCCCCAACTGCCCTATCTATCTTATCTCGCTGAAAAGCTTCATCTCCTTGGGAGAGTATAAAGATGTTTTCTTTCCCGACTTGGTCCATCATTTCAATCACCTCTTTGTTCGCAAGCCATGCGCACGGAATCATGATACCATCGTACACCAGATCTCTTTCCTCTCCTTTAATCCCTAACTCATCGAGATATTTAATAACCGAAAACACTTCTTCTCTCTGTCTCATCTGTCCGTAGACCTCCCTCGCATTCCTGATACCTCTTTCAGCTAAGTAAAAAAACATAAGTTCTTTAAAAGCACCAGCATTAAAGATAACATCATCGAAATCGAGGACGACTTTCATAGTTATGAGATATAGCTTTTAATAGCGTCAGCTATTTTTGTAGAGTCATGACGAATAAAACTTCTAAGAGCATGGATAGCGTCCCCTTCTAACTTTTGAATAAGCGCATGTGACAAGAGAGGGGCACGCAGAGCATTATCACCTCTATAATCATCTTCTACGAGCACTCCGTCACCTTCTTCGAGCTTATACACTTCCACTTGCTCGTCAGATGGCGCTTCGTTGTTGATTAGCACCACATCAACTGCACGTCCGAGATATCCCTCAATATCTTTTATATAATCACTCGCCTTCCACCCCATGGTATGTCCATGCTTATTAGTGAGATTAACAGGGAAGATAACTTTTGCTTTTGATTCATGTAACACTTCCTTAAAACCATCAACAATGAGACACGGCACAAGAGAACAATAATAGTTACCTGGGCCAAGTACAATATAATCCGCTTCGAGGATTGCTTTTCGCGCATGATCATTCAGTGTCACCTCTTGTTTGAATGACATCATTTTAATACCGGTCATCTGAAAGTCAGCATGGTTGAGCTCATTTTCACCTATCAAGAAACAATTATTATTAAGAGCAACAACAAGATCTGCTTTGTTACTAGTTACTGGAATAACCGTTCCTTTTACTTTCAATATTTCCGATGCGATTTGTACGCCGTGTACAAAATCTCCTGACACTTTCTCAAGAGCTGCTAGGAAGATGTTGCCAAAATTGTGACCAGTTAGCGATCCTTCATGGAATCTGTATGACATAAGCTTGCGCACAATGTCTGAATGTTCAGAGAGTGCTACGAGACATTGGCGCACGTCCCCTGCTGGAAGCACCCCAAGTTCGTCTCTAAGTGAGCCCGTAGAACCGCCATCATCTGCCATAGAAACAAGTGCTGTAAGAGTAATATCTGGAATATGCTTCAGCCCAGAAAGGACAGTGAAACTCCCCGTTCCCCCACCTATGGTCACTATCTTCTTCATATTTTTTATTCTAGCACCGAAATAATAAAGAGAGAAAGAGAGATGAAACCAAAGACAAAATCAAGATCAAAAGAGCGAGGGCTACGCCCTCGCTCTTTTCCTTAGACCTTGCTATATCCCCAAGGCAAGACCTATGGGGTTTATTTACTGTATTACTGGCTAATTACCATACCCTGCTCTTTGCAACTTGTGTAAAGATAACTCTTCAAGAGAGTTGGACACTGTAGCGTTATAGTCTTTTCTATACCTGTTCCATCTTGTTTAATACGCGCATTGCATGTGATATAACCATTACTATCCGTATCTTCTCCCTGACAATTCTTACCAAGCACTTGATAATCTGCGTACATCTTATTGAGATATTTTGCACTCATTGTCTCACCACGAAACGAACGCAACTGATTACCTAAAACAAAATAACCATATAGTCCTCCGATAATCACGACGAGCGCCATAACTGCACCTAAAATCTTTTTCATATAATAACTATACCACATCGTTACACCCTCTGTTCTACCGTCTACTTTCTACATCCCTACCCGCTTCAGTTCCTCTCTACACTCTTTATACCCTGGTATCGCTTTTGCCACCAGATTCCAAAAGTCTTGCGAATGGTTAAATTCGCCTAAATGACAAAGCTCGTGCACCACGACATAGTCCACCAGATGCTCCGGAAGCTGTGCGAGTCTATAATTAAAATTCAGGTTCCCTCGCTTAGAACAGCTCCCCCATCTTGTCTTCGTATCTTTAATCGTTATCTTGTTCCATCTGAAGTTATACATCTGATTATAGTGCTTTAGCTTTTCTTCTACGAGTTGTCTAGCTTTTGTCGCACGATTCTTCTTCTCACTTGGTGAATGTACTACAGGCGGATGAGTGAGCGCCCTCTCCTTAAAGTACGCGACCCTCCCGAGTATCCACTCTGCGTGACTCTCTAGAAAAGCTTTTACCACATACTGTGGCACGAGCTTAGGCGCAGTCACAGAGAGATTCCCTTCTTTAGAAATTGTCAGTCCCACCCGCTTTGCATTCGGATGTACACGATATCTATAACTCACCACCTGTCCTTGTAATACGATTTCTTTTTGCATTAGTACTTAGCTTATTCATCTCACTCTACCACTTTTACAAAGTTTCTCTATATATTTATATAAATAGTAAGTTTCTCTCTGCTGCACCTGCATCAATTTCCTCTGTCATATTTTTTAAAGCACCCTGGGTAGACGCGAGATGCACCACATGCTTACCGAACTTATTCTCTAGAGCATCCAGCTGTTTATGAATCTCCTGGAACTTATCTGACTTCGTATCTTCGGAATCAAAGAGCGTAGCCTGTGCAGTGTAGGGTTTAGTCAGGTTCTGTAGTGTGATACCAGTGGCCCTATATGTCATACCGTTAACATAGAGTTCATCAAGCTTCTCTTCTACGAGTCCGAGAATAATCTCTGGTGCATTAGTTGGCTCAAGCATAGATACAGGGAGCACGGTATATCTAAGAGTCTTGTCACGAAGAGCGATGGTGAACTTCTTCGTCACTAACGAATAACGTCTTGCTTGAGCACATACGTCTTCGATATGTTTTGAAAGTTGCGTGAGCAGGAACTTCTTGTCACCTGTTGCCGGATGAAATGTGTGCATGCGTTGTATCGAGGAGTACGAGGACTTCACTTCTTGATTGACCTTCATCACGGATATCCCCTTCAGCTCTTTCCAAATATCGTAGAAGTTAACAGAAAATTTTGCATTAACCCATCTCTCATCTTTAGAAATAAAATCAAATGCAGTCGCCACTCCTTCACTTTTGAGTGACGCGGCACTTCTCGGTCCTATCCCCCACACCTTCTCAATTGAAAACGTTTTCAAAAAGTTTTCAATTGTATCGACAGTGATGACAGTGAGGCCATTTGGCTTCACCCACTTAGACGCCACCTTTGCGAGCACCTTCGTCGGGGCCATGCCAATTGTTACCGAGAGCCCGAGCTCTTCATTCACTTCCTTCTTTATACGCTCTGCTATTTCTAGATATGTCATCTTAAGCGGCTTATCTAACCCAGTGAGCTCCGCGAAGCATTCATCGATACTGTACTCTTCCACATCATCCGCATACCTACGCACGATATCAAACATCGCTCGAGAATATTTACTATATGACTTGTAGTCACCGTTCAGCACAACCACCTGAGGGAAGTCTCTCTTGATTCTCTGTATTGGCATGGCGCGCGTGATCCCGAGCGCTTTCGCTTCATACGAAAATGCAGAAGCTATTCCCCTCTCTCCTCCGGTGACTACAGGCAACCCCTTGAGACTTGGATCCTTCGCCACCTCAACCGCCACGAAAAATGCATCCCCGTCCATATGCAAAATAACTTTCTCGCGAGCTTTCTCTTCCATCTACGGATTGTATCCTTTTGCCAACAACAATTCTATAGAACGGTACTTACAGTATAATCTTTTAACTTATGAAATAAGCCATAAAATGTGGCGATTACTAACTGTGGATAACTTTGACTTTTGTGCGTAAAAATGTTATTATATAAGACATAAGAAATAAGACCTCTTGCGTTGGGTTACCGGATGGCAACCTGTCAAAGCAAGAGGCTTTCTTTTTGTAAAGTTACCAAATGTAACTTAAACAAAAAGAAGTCTCTCATCTATAATTTTATTTTTAATGATTTCATAGAACTCATAATCCCCGTATTCATATTTTCTAAAAATTGCCCAGGAAATAAAATCAACGGCTTGCAGCGATTTATTTTCATGAGACGCATGCAGGTTGAAAACAAAATTACTTGACCTTCTTTGATTCATAGAATTGGTTAAGTAATTAATTAGATTCTCACGCAGGGCTCTCTTAGTATCCTTTCTGTCAACAACTAGATCAATCTCCTCATCATCTTCCAAAATATACTTATTGTGTAATCTATCCAATAAGATATTTGCAGTGTAGTTGTACAAATGATTCTTCTGATTTTGTAGATCAGTAAAGACTTTTTCCTTATTCAAAATAACTGTCATTATTTTAAGGTCATCACACTCTGACAACATTCTAAGTAATTTACTTCTCGTCGTATCTTTTTCGTGTGAAGCGTGAAGCTCCCCGATATGCTTATGTTTTTTCTGTAGAGTCTTCCAAACCTTCTTAACTACCCTTTCCAAGCATCTCTCATCACGAGTCATCGCAATGGTAATCAAAAACCACTTGCTAGATTTTTTACTAAACCCAAGATCTCCGCTTTCATCTAAAAAGATATACATTTAAATAGTCTACTATAATCTTCCATTAAACTTATTAGTAGACTACTTCTTCAAAAACCCAAGTTCATATACTTGCGGCAGAAGCTTCTCAGAGAGTACTTTATATGACTCTTCAAATGCGGCAAATGATACCGGCTGAAAATCTCCACTTTCATTCCGCTTCTTGAGTGCATTACGTATCTGATACCAGCCGACATCTGCACGGTTGAGTTTAAGCTCTTCTCGTACCTCCCACGTGTCTACTTCCTTGTAATATGCTTGCCAAAGTTTCTTACCCTCTTCAAGAACTTTCTTTGCCTCGTCTGAAAAAACTTTATCATTTATATATCCCACCATAAAGTCTGACTCAAACCTATCCGGCGACCCAACTTCCTCTTCCTTAAAAGGTATGAAATGATTCACAATGGACCACTTTTGATTATTCCACTCCAAATCATTTGCACTTGCAGTAAGATTGCTGCCATTAAAAAGCATCCAAACCAAACAATCATTCTTAAACTCTTCGCTAAGCGGCGCACTTGGCTGTAAAAACTGATCACGGTCGTTTACCCATGTTGGTTTAATGAGTCTACGGACTGTAAAAGTAACCGCCGACTTCCAAAGATTTTCTTCTGTGACAAAATACGCACCAGCGCTACTAAATCCAGATGAGAGCAGGGCTGTTAATGTAGACGAATGCTGCAGGTCATTACCAGCACAAAGCATACTTCCAATTGCGCCATCCGCCCACTTTGTACCTCGTACATCTTTTGTGGTAGTGGCTGGATTTATGGCATTTTTTAACGGGACAGAGTCGAACTCATTTGACCTTGGTCTCGTAATCCACTCACTCAGGTATGTCTCTTTTGGTAAATTATAGAATCCCTTTTCGCCTATTGGTCTCGCCTCTTTATCGAGCACATCAACAATGATTTCTGAAATCTGACTGAACTGACCGTCACCATGGCTGGTCTGCCACACCAAAAAACCAATTGGGAAACTACCTTTAAGGCCTTCAAAAGACTTACTTGGCACAATGAAACCTCCAAGGTAGTCTGAATCCCATTGTTTACGAAACTCGCTAAAGTTTGGAGCATTAACATATTTTAGTGTGCTAAACATAGCGAGGGTAGCTTGTGGTACTTCTTTTTGAATACGAACCAGAAACTGAATAAACAGCTCTCGATCAGCATATCCACCCACACCAAGCGACTTTGCTACTTTAGTTTTAGAAACATCTTTCTTACGCTCAGCCCCTGTATTATCAGATGTATTGTCAGCATTCGCAGCCTCTGCATATGGAGGATTGATTAAGACTAAAATTTTCTTTCCATCTGCTATCGCTTTACGCAAACCTTCTGGAACTTTATTCGTAAGTGAGTAATCTATCTTTCCATCATCTGTAATGTCATCGTTAAGATAATCGTACTGAAAACGTTCAGCGCCAACACACGTCTTGGTTGCTTTTATGACGTCAACATCTGCCTGGTCAAGTGTCGACATGTAAATGTTCCTTGGGTTACTATGCTTAACCTCTAAGTTCCCTACCCCACAACACATATCCCATACGATATACTCTTTTTGCCAATTATTCCCTAGGGTTTCTGATAATTTATCATATGCCTTGTCGACCACCTGCAGAGGTGTGTAATATGCACCTTTAAAACTACGTTCATCAAGCGGGATAAGACTATCGCGACGTTCTAGAAGATAGTCGCGATACTCTGCCTTTGGTGGTTTATGGTATATTGCCCAGAACTGGCGATACCCCTCTTTGCTGCCTAGCTCATATAATTTCCCCCCAAGACTAAAAACGGGTGCATTATTTTTATGAAGTAACTCTGCCGGAAGATTATTATGAGTAGATACCGTGCCGTCATTCATAACATCTGCGAAGAATAAAAGTGCATAATCCTCCTCTCTTACATCACGTATCTCTTTTCCAATCATTTGCACCCATTTATCAAAAACTTGTTTTAAGTTATCTGGTGTTATCTGCGTACGGATGATGTCGCCTTTTTTGATTGCATTTTTGATTGTCTCAATAAATTCTTCCTCGTGTGTCGACATCCTAAAAGAAACAAAATAGATGCCGATATAAGCTGACACCTCATCTAGGGCTTCCTGTGTGTACCCACTAGCAGACTTGCCCCACTTTATAGTTTTCTTCTCGAGTAAAGGGAGGACGTCTGATGTTTTCATTATTGCCGCTTTTTCTTTATCGATCACACATAAAAATGGAGGAACTTTTTCTCCTCTGTTCAGTGACACCTGCACATAGTGAAGAAGCTGGGTAAACATTGCATATGTTGAGTGGTTAGTCTTGTCCTTCGCTTCAAACCAAATCTCCTCTGTCTGAATATCTATGAGATTTTTCTGATAGCTTTTTAGTCCAAGGGCTTTAATATAAGCGTCCTTGACGTCCTCTTCACTTGTTGCTTCCTTTAGTTTTTGGTAGAGACTCATGGTGTTACTTTGACGCAGTTTATTTTCTTTTATTCTACCATGCCCAGCTTTACTCCTACCTCACCTCTACTATTCTCAACCGGAGCTCCGTCTTCCCGCCAAAGTAACTCTTTTCTAGGTGTGCGAGGAGCGTATGCTTCCCGCCTGCTTTTTTCTCGGTCTCTTCTCTTGTAAAAAATTGAATGGCTTTGATACGTATTCCCCTGCTATTCTGATACACCACCTCTAAATGTTCCCCCTTCTTCCCGAATCTCTTAGTTGCAAGTGGTGTGACATCACTAAAGCTAAACACAGGCTTTGGATTCCCCTCTCCAAATGGCGCGAGTATCTCAATCGCCTTATACGTCAGGTCGTGGACGTCATCAAAAGAGAGCTCTTCGTCCGCCACAACCTCTTGTGAGCCAATCTCTTTTATTACTACATGTTTAATAGCCTCATTAAGCGCAGGCCTGAGCTTATCGATGTTCTCCACTGCTACCGAGAACCCTCCTGCCCCTTCATGTCCACCCCATCCGAGGAACACATCGTGCCCAACGTGTGCCATCAGGTCTACAACTGAGACGTCTCCAAGTGACCGGCACGACCCCTTCACCTCACCTTTATCTTCACCACACCCCAACACAAACACTGGCTTCCCTGTTTCATCAATGATTTTCTGTGCGATAAGCCCTAGTATCCCCGGCCCCCAACTCATATCTCCCACAACTACAACATCATCTGAATACACAGAATGGTCAAAGGATATACCAGATACGATATCTTTTACCTCACTTTTACGCTGATTGTTGAGCTCTTCTAGGTCTCGAGCATACCCTTCCCCGCTTTCTTTATCCTTCTCATACAACATAAGGTGCGCTTGTATCGGATCTCCCATGCGAGACGCTGCGTTAATGCGTGGAGCAATAGTAAAAGCGATGTCATCTTCTGCGAGCAGGTCTTTTCTCACCCTCTGCTCATTAAAAATATGTAGAAGCCCTGGACGCTTGGTCTTCCGGAGTACCTTTAGCCCATAATGCGCAAGTGCACGATTCTCCTTTCGTAGTGGCACCATATCCGCAATAGTTGATATACCTACGAGGTCGAGCATCCACTTCTCATATCCATCTGGCAATTCTTTCGCCTTTTGGTGTACCTCACCAAGAGAAATGTCTATCCTAGCCTTAGAAAGTACCGCACACGCAAGCTTCCATGCAACAGCACACCCGCAGAGCATGTCATCCCAGTACTCACATGCGTCTTGCTTGGAATTAAGCACTGCGATAGCATCGGGAACGACTTGGACAGTCTTTAGCTCTTGGCTATTAGCTTTTGGCTTTTGATTTTTTTTAGTATTTGAATTTGTAGTATCTATATTCTGTGCTCTATGCTCTACATTCTCTTTTG
>JACCDG011574569.1_pt1 | contig 24771 bp, 19 predicted proteins | sample 7442471 | NCBI WGS metagenome assembly JACCDG01 (sample SAMN15323444, study PRJNA562643) | freshwater metagenome | isolation source: river surface water | place: USA:Blue River Watershed | collected 2017-08-17 | reverse complement strand
TATCAGGCCAATTTTCCTTACATATTTATCCTTCACCATTTGCCAATTTAATACTTGAAACGGTTTTGGACTGTTTCAAATACTTAAATTGGCATTAGATAAATAAGTGACGGTTTTATGACAGTTCATATTAAGTAATTATTAAAATTGATAATCACAGTAATAAGCAATTAAGTAATTATTTATTATTGCGACAGTAATAGTAAATAAAATAACTTGTTACTGTTCAGCCCAAATTTTGTTGATTTTCAACCACTTGGCTCTTACTATAAAATTATGGCAAAGCTCTGAATGCCTTTATTTATAGTTGTTTGTCATAAAAATATAGTAATATAATTATCATTTCTTTGTAAAGGGCATTTTGAGTAATTATCTCATTATAAATAATTTATATGCGACTGAACAGTAACCGGACGTGATAAAACTGAATAATGCATATCTTAAATACGCCAGAATGTCTGAAAGCATGAAGAAAAGATTCATGCCTGAAATATTTGAACTCGATAAAGTGGGATTTAACTTAGCCAGGGAAATCGAAAAAGCAACGGGATACACTATATTCTATTATAGTGATGGGCTATTAAAATATTTAAGCTCGCCCCCAATGTTAATGACTATCATTATAAAATGAAATTAGTTGATTATGTTTTAATATCTTTGGCTAAGTTTTATAGGGATAGTAAGGCGTATGGGAAATATTAATGGTTTGAAATGAAAGCAAGAATAAATCTTTGTTCTCTATTTCTTTGTCTTTATATCGGAATTTACGCTCAAAAGAAAGCGTATAAGTATCCTGAATCAAAAATAATACCTCAGGCGGATACCTTCTTTAATACTCCTGTTTCTGATCCGTATCGCTGGCTGGAAAACACTAACAGCCCGGAAACAAAAGAATGGATACAGCAACAATGCCGGTTTTCTGAGAAACACCTTGCTAAACTTTCCGGACGGATTGGAATTAAAGAAGAACTGATCAGAGCCTCTGATTTCAGTTATCAACTACCTTATAAATGGGGAAAATATTTCCTTTCCGATTATTATAATTCCAGAATTAATTCCAGCGTTCTGCTAGTTAAAAACAAGTACCATAAGGATTTTTCTTACCTGTGTGATTTTGCGGGAAAATACGCCAACGAAAAAACCATTTTAAAGGATTGCAGGATAAATGCAGGGCAGAATATTGTTGCCTGCATAACCTCAAAAAATGGTAGTGACTGGTGCGAAATTGAGCTGGTAAAGTTAAGATCAGGTAATAAAATGAAAGACCGCTTAAAGAATATTATGCATTCTTCAATAGCATGGAAAGGAGATGGTTTCTATTATTCCCGTTACAGAGCACCCGATAAACGATCGGAGCGCATTGTTCTATCAGAAAATCAGCAGGTCTATTTTCACAAAATTGGTTCTGCTCAGGAGGAAGATAGTTTAGTGTTCCAACGCTCCGAATCTCCCCTTAGTGTATTTACTACTGAAACCACATACGATGAACGTTTTTTGATTATTGATGAATGGTGCTCTGAGGAAAGGAGGAGCACTACTTATTATAGGGATTTTGCAGCGGGAGAAAATAATATAAAACCACTCAACAGTCATTATGACTATTACTTCAGCGTAATTGATAACATAAAAGATGAACTATTGGTGCTTACCAACCACAAAGCTTATAATAAAAGAGCTGTATTAATAAACCCCAGGCAACCTAATGTTTGGAAAACCTTCATTCCGGAAGACCCTAAGGCAATGCTTATGGGCATTGTTATGTTGAAAGATAAAATCGTTGCAAAATATCAGTTAAAAAATAAGCAGTTCCTGATTTTTTATGATTATTCGGGCAATGTACTGCACAAAACGGATTTTATGGATGACGTTAATTGCACGCACCTGTCGGGGTGGCGTGGTGATAATACATTAGTTGTGGCTTATGAAAGCTACTTTATGCCCAAAGTAATCGTTTATATAGATGCCGAAAATTACAAAATCAATTCCCGCGAGTCGACAAAGGTCGGCTTTGATTATACGGAGTATGAAGTGAAAAATATTCTTGCTCCGGCCCGGGACAGTGTTTTTATACCCGTTAAATTATTCAAGAAAAAGAGTACCATAATTAGCCCTGGCACCCCATACCTGGTACATGTTTATGGAGGATATGGAAATAATTATGAAAACATCTTCAATCCCGGAGTGCTTTATTTTCTTCAGGCAGGGGGTGTGTTTGCAGATGTGGGTGTGAGAGGTAGTAGTGCATGGGGTGAAAAATGGTACGAGGATGGGCGTGAAAATAACAAACCCAACTGTATTCATGATTTTATTGATGCCGTTAATTTTTTAGTAAAATCGAATTATGCTGCCCGAAACAAATTGGCCATTACGGGTAGTTCGCATGGTGGATTGGTGGTAGCTGCAGCGGTGATGAAGCAACCGGATTTATGTAAGGTTGCAATACCAATTGTTGGTGTTTACGATATGATAAGGGCCGAAAGGTATACTTCGGGAGGGTATAATATTGCAGAATTTGGTACGGTAAAGGACAAAAAGAATTTTGAAGTACTCTATAGTTATTCACCCTATCACAAGGTAAATGATAACAAAAACTATCCGGCAATGCTGATAATGACCTCCGAATTTGACAACAGGGTTATTCCAATGCATTCATATAAACTGGCCGCTGCATTGCAGGCCAGTAAGGGAGAAAACCAGGTTTTACTTCGTGTTGAAGGACAGGCGGGGCACAATGGATCCATCGGATATATGGATTGGTTGGATGAAATGACGGATTTTTATTCTTTTATTTTTAATCAGTTTAATGATTGAGAAGACAGATATTATCTTCATGGACTTTATGGTTCAACCAATGACGAGGAGAAACTTTCTCTTACTATTAAAAAAGAAGTTTATACAGTAGCGTATGAAACTTACTACAAAGAGAGAGGAGAGAAACATTCGGTGAGAACATTTACAAGCGAAGATGAGGCCTGCCAATATTTATATAACCGGCTTAAAGAAAATAAGGAAATAGAAGACAGGTATTCTAAATAAGATTGGTTAACAGATAAAACTATAACTCTAGCAAATAACATTTATCATGTCACGAGATTTTCAAAAAGTAATGGCACAGCGAACGGATGATGAGCTGATAGCCATTGTTAGTGCCCGTAAAGATGAATATAATCCGGAAGCCATTAAAGCTGCACAAAAAGAACTCGATTCGCGGAATGTGGATAATGAGAAATTTGTTAAGATAGCCGTGGAACAAGAGGAGATTAAAAGAACGGAGGATTATAAGGCTGGTCTTCCTCTGGAAAAAGACGCAAAACTACTGGCCATTTTTCTTCCTTTAGGAGCCCGCTTAACCTACGGAAGAAACCTTCTCAGAGAAGGTTATGAACGCAAACATGCAGAATTTGAAAACGCTATTTTTATGGGCCGTTTGCTTTACGTTGGGCTTATTATTTTGCTGGTAGTAATGGTGTCTTTATTCCGATAGTTATTGAGCGAGGCACCTCGAATGCGGAAAATGCAGAGCTGCCCAATGGCAGTGTTATCGCCTGTATTTTCACACCACAGTCCGCACCAACGATTGGCAAAGCTCGATATTAAATGAAAATGCATTTGCGAAATAAAATATAACATTGGTATAATACGCAGTAACCGCATTACCAATCGGTATAATATGAAGGAGGGGGACTCTTAACAGAAAACGAGCTTCGCCTACTGGTAGTGCAAGCCATTTAGCTTAACTTTGACCCTTATTATAAGACAGGTATCATGAAACGATTTTTACTTATTGGCTGTTTGCTGCTGGCGGGAATGGTAAAAGGGCAAAATCCGCAATGGAAGAATTATACAACATCTAATACCACTCCAATGGATGATGGTATTTCATTTGTTGCCATGGATACATTAAATGAAGAAATGCTATTTGGCACTACAGATTGCCGTCTCAATACGTTTGATGGATCAAATTGGTCTTTACAAAGTTTAGGGAATCCAAATCACAATGTTAGTGGTATTGTTATTGACGGACAGGGTAATAAATGGATTGGCACAACAGGTAGTGGCGTTTTCAAATTAAGTGGTACAAATGTAGTTGCCTACCACGCAATGAACTCTGGATTAAAAAGTAATAATATTATATCAGTTGCAAAAGACACATTAGGAAATATGTGGTTTGGAACCAATGGAGGCGGAGTATCAATGTACGATGGAATTAACTGGACGACATTTAACACTCAAAACTCAGGATTAGGAAGTGACTATGTTAAGTCAATAATAATAGATTCACAAGGTGCTAAATGGTTTAATACAGGTCAAAATATAACAAAATTCGATGGAGTTCACTGGACAACATATATACCGGACAGTGTCATTTTTACTAATGATGTCTTTCGATGTATGGCATTGGATGCACAAAACAATATCTGGATTGGAACTCATGACAATGGAGTCTTAAAATTTGATGGGACGATCTGGCAGAAATATAATTCTTCGAATTCTGGGCTAATTAATAACACTGTTAACTCTATTGCAATTGATACTCTTGGTGTTGTGTGGTTTGGCACAAGTAGTTATGTTTCTAAATTTGACGGAGTTAATTGGACAAAATACAATATTGACCTTGTAGACTCATATGTTTATCATATTCTCATTGATGCCAATAATAATAAGTGGTTTGGGACTCTAAACGGAATTTCAAAATTCGACGATATTAATTGGACAAACTATTCTAGAAGATTTACAGGGCTAGCTGGGGACTGTGTAAATGCAATGGCAATAGATGCTCAGGGGAATAAATGGTTTGGCACCAATCATGGGGTTTCAAAATTTGATGGAATTCTCTGGGAAAAGTATACTACATCTTATTCTGGACTCGTAAGTGATATGATATATTCGATTTATATAGATACCCAGGGGAACAAGTGGTTTGGTACTGACAAGGGAGTCTTAAAATACGATGGAATAAATTGGACTACCTATAACAGTTCTAATTCTGGAATAGCTTCAGACTACATAAGATCTATGATCCAGGATGCACAAGGTAATATTTGGTTTGGAACAGCTAATGGTGTTTCAAAATTCAACGGAACAGTTTGGCAAACATACAATATGAGTAATTCTGGTTTAACTAATAATGATGTAGTTTCAATTGCGATTGATTCTATAAATAACAAATGGTTTGGTACTTATGGGGGTGGCGTTTGCAAATTTGATGGGGTTAGTTGGGTCGCATATAACACAACAAATTCAGGTTTATCCAATAATACAGTTCGTGCAGTTGAAATAGATGCGAATAACAATAAATGGTTTGGTACTTATGGTGGTGGCGTCTCAATGTTTAGTGACAGTAACTGGCTGACATATACTAGTTTAAATTCAGAGTTAACGAGTGATTGGATTGCGGATATTGCATCAGATAAGCTGGGAAATATGTGGTTTACAACGAGTGAAGGAATCTGTTTCTTCAATGGAATTGACTGGCAGACATATGATATATCTAATCCAGGGACAGGATATAATTCGGTAAATTGTATCTCGTTTGACTCCTATGGTAATAAATGGTTTGGGACAATGGCAATGGGAGTATTCCTGTTAAAAGATCCCTACCCGTTTATTCCAGAAAAAAGTAGCCTTATTAAAGGTAAAATATTCCTTGATAGTAATAATAATTTACAAAAGGATAGCGCAGAATTTTACCTGAGTAACCAAAAGGTAAAGCTAATGCCCGATTCGCTTTATGCTTATACCAATTCTAATGGCGAATACATTTTGGTTGCGGATACCGGTAAAACATATACACTTAGTTACGAAGCACAGAACTTCTGGTCGGCCACCACCCCCAATCCTGCTCCCTTTGTATTGCACGATTCGGATGTGGTTCTTCAGGATATTGGAATAAATGCTCCAGATACTACTGTTTTCAATCGAAACATAGCTACTCTTACCAATCGCTGTAATATGGAAGTGCCACTCTGGTATACTTACACTAATGCTGGCACAGTTAGTGATTCCGGTAACTTTGTTATTAGCATAGATACCAGTATAATGGTGATTGGCTCTTATCCGGCGTATGATTCAGTAAGTACAGCAAATAAAGTATATTTTCATTTTAACACCATAACTCCGGGGGCAAGTCGTCAGGTAAAACTCAACCTGCTGATGCCCGGGTTTCAACACATGGGGGATACCCTATTGTACATCAGCACCCTCAGTACCAGCAGCAATAAACAATTTACCGATACCCTTGAGAAAGTGTTTACCTGTGGTTACGACCCCAATATTAAAGAAGTAAATCCGGCGGGCTACCTATCTAATCATTATACCCTTAAAAGCGAAGATCTGGACTATACCATTCATTTTCAGAATACCGGAAACGATACAGCTTTTAATATCCGGATTATTGATACTCTTAGTTCATATTTGGACTGGAATTCGTTTAAAGTAACGGGCAGTAGTCATGTGGTAAATACCACATTAAATACTTCCGGTAAACTCAATTTCACTTTTTACGATATCCTGCTTCCGGATAGTAATCACAGCGAGCCTAACAGCCATGGCTTTGTGAGCTATAAAATAAAATGCAAGCCGAATATTCCGGAATACAGCGTGGTTAAAAATACCGGATATATTTATTTCGATTTTAATCCGGCAGTAGTAACAAATACATCCATTAATACTATGGTATCCGGTATCCCTAAAATTACTAACCTCGCTGTCTCTATCTGCGCGGGCGATAGTGCATTTTTGCAGGGAACTTTCCAGACGCAAACCGGAGTATATTACGATACCCTTTCTTCACATATTGGATTTGATAGTATTATCGTGACCAACTTGCAGGTAAACAATCCGGCTATCACATTTCATTTATCTGGTAGCGATACCCTTTGTATTTATCATACACCGGTTAATATTGCCCTGGCTACCCCAACAGGTGGCCAATATAGTGGAACCGGTGTCAACGGAACTTCTTTTAGCCCTCAGATTGCCGGTACGGGCTGGCATGTGATTACCTACACCTATACCGATAGCTACGGTTGCTCCAACGCCGCCATGGATTCTGTTTATGTTAGTTCTTGTACAGGAATAAAAGAAAAAATTACTACCGGTTCCATCCGCCTTTACCCCAACCCCACTAACAATGTCTTAAACATTCAATTACCCGTTGAAAACACAACAGGTTACATCCGCGTGTATAATGTTATGGGTCAGCAGTTATGTGCACAAAGCATTGGTTCAACCCTGCAACAGGTAAATATGAGTACATTCAGCAGGGGCTTGTATCTGATAGAAGTACAAACGGAAAAGGGAAGGAATTTGTTTAAGGTGGTGAAGGAATGATTAGAGCCCAAGCAAATGGAGTATATAAAGAAAATGCTGGTTTTAGAATGTTGAATTCATAAATAACACAAGACAAATGAAACGATTTTTAGTGATTGGATTTTTGTTGTTGGTAGGAAGGGCAAATGGGCAAAGTCAGCAATGGAAGAATTATACGAATAAAAGCGAGGCGCAATGCATAGCTATTGAAGGGAATAAGGTTTGGATTGGAACCACAGGGGGGGTTTTGGTGAGAGACACCAGCGGAGTTATTTTGACAGAGTATACTAAGGTGGACGGGCTTGCCGATAACTATATTACTTCTATGGCAATTGACGCCCAGGGAAACAAGTGGTTTGGGGTAGGAAATTTTGGAGCTGGAATTTCAAAATTTGACGGGGTAAACTGGACAAAATATAACACCACTAACTCGGGATTAGTGCATAACTATATTACTTCTATTGCCATTGATTCCGCTGGAAATCAATGGTTTGGGACAATTTATGGGATTTCAAAATTTGATGGGGTTAATTGGACCACCTACAACACTGCTAATTCTGGTATGATAGATAATTGGGTAAAATCCATTGCCATAGATGCCCAAGGAAATAAATGGATTGCATATAGTAGTGGCATGGGCGTTTCAAGATTCGATGGTGTTAATTGGACTACTTACAACGCTGTTAACTCTGGCATTGCAGATAATTATGTAAACTCCACTTCTATAGATGCTCAGGGAAATAAATGGTTTGGAACACTTGGCGGAGTTTCAAAATTTGATGGCACTAACTGGACTACCTATAACACTTCTAATTCAGGTTTGATAAGTAATTATGTCAATTGTATTACCATAGACTCCCAAGGAGATAAATGGGTTGGAACGCAGAATGGAATTTCAAAATTTGATGGCACTAACTGGACTATATACAACACTTATAATTCGGGATTGTTAGGTAATAATGTATTGTCTATTGCTATAGACGGCCAGGGAAATAAATGGTTTGCAACATGGAAGGGAGTTTCAAAATTTGATGGCACCAATTGGACTACCTACAACGCTTCTAATTCTGGGCCAGCTAATAATAATATCTATTCCATAGCCATAGACGCCCAGGGAAACAAATGGGTTGGAACAAATGGTGGAGTCTCAAAATTTGACGGTGTGAATTGGATAAAATATAATACTTCTAACTCGGGTTTAGCTGATGATTTTGTTTTTTCAATTGCTATTGATGCCCAAGGAAATAAATGGTTTGCTACCGGGAATGGCGTTTCAAAATTTGATGGTGTTAATTGGACTACCTACAACACTGCTAATTCTGGCATACTAGATAATTATTTATATTCCGTTTCTATAGATGCCCAGGGAAATAAATGGTTTGGAACAGCCTATGGACTTTCAAAATTTGATGGTACTAACTGGACTACCTACACCCCTTCTAATTCGGGATTAGCATGTAATTGGGTAACATCAATTGCCCATGATGCCCAGGGAAATAAATGGTTTGGATTTGTAAATCTTTATTTCCAGCCTGGAATTTATTATCAGGGTTGGGGAGTTTCAAAATTTGATGGTACTAACTGGACAACCTACGACACTTCTAATTCGGGATTAATCAATAATAATGTTCACTCTATTGCTATAGACGCCCAAGGAAATAAGTGGTTTGGAACATGGGGAAAAGGAGTCTCAAAATTCGATGGCACCAGTTGGACTACCTACACTAATTCTAATTCGGACTTAGTTTGTCCTTATGTTAAATGTATTGCCATAGACATGTGGGGAAATAAATGGTTTGGAACAGAGTGGGGAGTTTCAAAATTTGATAGTACTAATTGGACTACATATAACACCTCAAATTCGGGAATAACAACTGGCCGAGTAACATCAATTGCTATAGATGTTATGGGAAATAAATGGTTTGGAACGCTTGGAGGTGGAGTTTCAGCATTAATAGATTCTACAAGTGGAAATGTTGAGGAATTACCTGAAAGCTCATTTTTTGAAGCTTATCCCAATCCTACAAATAATATCTTAAACATTCAATTACCTTCAAATGACACAATAGGTTACATCCGGGTGTACAATATTATGGGGAAGCAGTTATATGCACAAAGCATTGGCTCAGCCCTGCAGCAGGTAAATATGAGTACATTCAGAGGGGGCTTGTATCTGATAGAAGTACAAACCGAAAAGGGTAGGAATTTGTTTAAGGTGGTGAAAGAATAATTCCCGAAGGGATTGGCCCTTTCCCTTTTGATGCAGGTGGCTCGTTCTGTGAGTTGTCTTTTAACTTTTGCCTTAAAAGCTTTTAACTTAATTCGGAGTGTCAATAATCCTCACCTGATAGTAAAAATTCTTCGCCTCGCTATCCACCAGCACATTACTGAGTGTTACGGTAATGGTTTTACCCACAAAGCCTTTCTTCTTCAGGTTGTTCTGCATCTTTTCGCTTTCGTCGGCGTTAAAAAGGTCGGGCATTTCCCAGACAAGGGTGTGATCGAGTACGTTTTTTTCTTGTTGTAGTATGCGCGATTGCAGCTTCTTTCCCAACTCGTCAGTAACGATTAGCTTGCAATGATGAAAATCTACTTTGTGCTGTTCAGGTATAGATAAGGACCATTTCGGAAAAATAAGGTTTACCGGCACATAACCCTGCCAGGGATAAGCAATAAATTTATTATTCACTTTGGCATGCGCATCTATACCCGTTACATACAGGGCTTCCGTTTTGTTAGTGGCTCCATAGCCCATTTCTTTGGCTTTGGAGTACAGTATCCATTTACGGTGTCCGCAGGCGTAATTGTCGTGCCCATGATCCTGAATAAAACCGGATATAAATGCTGTTTCCGGAAAATCTTTACAGTTGCTGAAGCCCAGGTTGGAATTGCTGCAACCCGCAGCGGCATCGGCCGAATAACATTTGCTGTCTTTGCCCGGATGATGACTGAGTTTGTTATTGGCCAGCACCAGAAAGGCGGCTGCCTGAGCTTTGGTATTGAAGTCTTTTTTTAAGGTGATTTTATCCAGACCATTTACCAGGCGGAAGAAATTGATGCGTTTTTCGGCCTTTAGCAGGATGTCTTCACTAAGGGTGCCCGCATGGCATTTATCTACCGAACCATTCCATGCTATGCTGTCGATGGCCGATCCGGCATAGGCTTCCTTGTATAATTTAATCAGGTCTTCTTTGGAAAGCTCGGAAGGAGGCGGTTTAACAGGCGCAGAAGCGCACAACAGCAGAAGCAGGGGAAAAAAAACAAAACAGCTTATCTTTTTCGCGAAGGCAGGCATGGTTAAAAAAAGCTAAACATGTTTACTTTACTTAATATCGCCTATAATATTGGCGGCCTCATAAAGATAAACATCTTTCTTCAGGTTTTTTACCCATTTCTGTTCACGGTTCAGCTTATTGGTGTCGGCAGCAAGGGCATCGAGATCTACCTTCATCAGGTTGAGGTCGAAACCTTTAATATCGTTTTTCAGCTCCTCGTATTTTTTGTTATCTTCTTTATACTTCTTCGATTCTTCCCTGAATTTATCCAGGTTCAGGCTGTAACGGGTATCGTCTTTTTTAGTTTTTACCTCCTTGGCTTCCTCTTCTATCAGATTAAAGGCTTTGTTCTTCTTTACCCTTTCCTGGCTGCTTTTCAGCACTTTTTCATAGTTCACCACATTCAGTTCAGTATAATCGGCTTTAGGCATTTCATCCCAGGGCATGGGGTTTTCCAGTTCTTTTTCGCCGGTATCAATCAGGCTGTAGGGGTCGGGCAGCGCTACATCGGGGCTTACGCCACGCAATTGGGTAGTGGTACCGTTTACCCGGTAAAATTTCTGCATGGTTACTTTAACCGAGCCTAAGGGTTTTACGGTATCGAACTGGGGCAACAGGTAGTTGTCGAGGTCGAGAAAAGATTGTACGGTTCCTTTGCCGAAAGACTGGCTGCCAACAATAACAGCCCGTTTGTAATCCTGCATGGCCGCGGCTAAAATTTCGGATGCCGAGGCGCTGTTGCGGTTAATCATAATTACCAGCGGCCCGTTGTATTGCTGGGCAGGGTCGTAATCACGCAGCTGGTCGGTGGCGCCATTCTTTTTACGCACCTGCACTATCGGGCCTTTCGGAATAAAGAGCCCGCCCATTTCCACCACCTCCTGTAAGGATCCCCCGCCATTATCGCGCAGGTCGAGGATGATGCCGCCTACCCCTTCTTTTTTAAGTTTTTCAATTTCAATTTTTACATCATTGGCACATTTGTGCGCCCCTGTTTTCGTAAAATCGGCATAAAAAGAAGGCAGCTTGATATAACCAATTTTCTTTTTACCATTAATAATGGCCGAATGGGCAAAGGTTTCGTCGAGTTGAATGATGTCGCGGATAATGGAAATTACTTTTATTTCTCCTTCACTTTTCTTAACAGTAAGCCGTACCTCGGTACCTTTTTTCCCTTTTATCAGTTCTATGGCTTCGTCAATGTCCATGCCCACAATATCCACGGGTTCTTTGCTGCCCTGGGCTACTTTCAGAATAACATCACCGGCTTTCAGTTCGCCCTGCTTCCAACTGGGACTGCCCACTACTATTTCAGTAATTTTAATAAAATCATCTTTCTGTTGCAGGCGGGCGCCAATACCTTCCAGTTGTCCGCTCATGGTCTGGTCGAATTTCTTTTTCTCTCTTGGCGGGAAGAATTCGGTGTGCGGATCATACATGGCCGTAATGGCGTTGATGTAGTTGGCGTAACGTTCCTTTTTGCTGATCTTTTTCAGGCGCTTAAAAAAATCATCGTTGGCCTTCAGTACCTTTTTACGGGCCTGCACCTCCAGCGAATCGTAGGGCAGCACTTTGGCGCTGGTGTCTTTCTTCGCTTTTATTTTCTCCATATCATCCATCAATTCATTCAGGCGGGCGATGGTTTGATATTTCAGCGATTTGCGCCACTCTTCCTTCAGTTCGGTTTCACTGGCGCAGAATTTTTGTTTCTCCCCGTCGGTTTCATACTCTTCTTCCACTTTGTAATCGAAAGGCTGGGCCAGCATAGCTTTATACCAGTTCTCTTTTTCCTTAATGCGGAAGCTGATCAGTTCATAGGAAAGGTCGAATAACTCAAAACTTCCGGCTTCAATCTGGTCATCCACTTTGGTTTTGTATTGGGCCATTTTATCAATATCGCTTTGCAGCAGAAATTTCTTGCCGTAGTCGAGATGCTTGATATAGAGATCGAGAAATTTTTCCGAGAACTTGTCGTCTATCTTCTGCGGACTATAATGAGCATTGTTCAACCCGCTCATCAGTATATCCAGTATCAATTGGTTTTTGTCTACAACCAGGTTAAACGTGGTGAAGGAAAGTAAACCCAGTGCCAGGGTTACTGCCAGTGTTTTCAGCGTCTTCTTCATAAATACATCTTCGGTTTAATCAGTAAATTTATAGTATTCGGGGCTTATTTCCTTGTCATCCCTACTTTTTATTTGCCACTCATCCATTTTTGTTGAAATAATGTTGATTGTTCTTCCCCCTTCTCTCCTTATTTTCGCTTTCCGTCTTTTTTCAGGACGTACCAGAATTTAAACCACATTTCGTGCCATGCTTGAGTTTACGCGATCAGAATTAACACAGCTTGCTGTTCATTATACCGGAAATAAAGGAAACGGAGAGGAAGTAAGTTATTCGGGCTCCCCGTTCAAATTTAAAGAGGATTTTGTGAAGGATACCCTTTTGCATTACTTTTTAACACCTTTTAAGAATGATATCTATTACTGTTTTGCCAAAAGCGATGCCATTAAAATAAACGATGTTCATGCTTACGTTTCCGAAATCTTTGCCGATACTTCGCTGTTTTTTGAACACTCCAAAAAAATAGCCGCCCACCTGTATCAGCAAACCAATCACCCCAAAATAAAAGGCGGGGAATTTTATTTAGTGTACCTGAAGGATTGTGTAACTGACGGGGAGCTCTGCGATGCTATTGGCATTTTCAAATCGGAAAATAAGGAAACCTACCTGAAAGTATACCAGCATATAGATGAGTTTGAAATAGAAAGTGAGAATGGTATCAATATTAATAAATTAGATAAGGGTTGTCTCATTTTTAATACAGAAAAGGCTCAGGGCTATAAAATAAGTATAGTAGACAACAGTGCTAAAATAGCCGAAGCCGCCCTGTACTGGACCGAAGACTTTTTGAATATAAAATTGCGCGAAGACAACTTTTACCATACCCAGCATTTTATTACGGCCTGTAAGGGGTTTTGTGAGGAAGTGCTCAGTGAGGAAAACAATGTGGCGAAAACCGACCAGATGATGATGATGAACCGATCCATGAATTTCTTTAAAGAAAGGGATAAGGTAAATGTAAAAGATTTTGAAAAGGAGGTTATGGTGCAGCCGGAACTGATTGATGCATTCCGCGACTACCGCAGCAATTATATTGAAGAGAACCACCTCAATGCTCCTGAGGAATTTCAGGTATCGTCAACAGCAGTAAAGAAAAATGAGAAATACATGCGCAGTGTGCTGAAGTTAGATAAGAATTTTCATGTGTATGTACACGGCCGGCACGATTATATTCAGAAAGGTTATGATGAGGACATGGGGATGAAATTCTATAAACTGTATTTCAACTCGGAAGAATAATAGTTTGCATGGATGATACGCCGCACCCCGATCTTATTGCGCTTTACCGGAAATACAATAATTATGGCCGGGAGCTGGGTATGGATTTTAACGTAATTCATCCCGGGGAAATAGAATACCGGCTAAAGATCGGAGAACAACACCTTTCCACCCCACGGGCAGCGCATGGCGGGGTAATTGCCGCTTTGATGGATGGTCTGTTGGGCGTAGCAGGGCTTTCGGCGGTATACAAAGAAGGCAAGGTGGTCTCAACAGTAGAGTTTAAAATCAATTTTCTGAGTCCGGCTTTGCTGGGCGATGAATTGTTGGGGCATGCGCGGGTAGACCAGCAGGGAAAACGCATTATGGTGATTAGTGGCGAAATATGGGTGCCGGAACGAAACAATGCCATGATTGCCAAAGCCATCGGAACCTTCAATGCTTATCCGGCTGAAAAGGCGGGGATTTTTTGAGATTAGCTAATTAGCTGATTAATTTGAAGATACGTTAATTTGAAGATGATAATGGAACTCATCAATGATGCATTAACCTAAACTATATAATTCAACTTATGAGATTCATCGAAACCAATTATCAGCATCTTGTAAAGAACTATGTCGATTACATAGCTGAAGCGAATCGTTTGAAGGATGATTTTAGTGGCCCTTCATTACACTTTCACAACAGGGCTTTGGAAGAATGTAAAAAGGATTTTTTATCTGACAGACATATCGAAATGATATATGCCACGCTTGCATCCTGGGGTATGCACCGAATGGGTAAAACGCTTACAAAAATGAAGCCATTTAATGAATTTAAGGGCTCCATTTTAAAGTTGAAAGATAATTTATCGGCTTATAGCACCCACAAGATAGAAAATGCTACCGATTCTGACATACATAGCCTGAAAGATGACGTTTGTTTCAAAATCGAACTTTCAGAGTCTGATTCTAAAATCGTGGGGAACTCAAAAGTATTGGCTCACATCCTTCCTGAATTGGTTCCCCCCATTGACCGGCAATATACCATTCGATTTTTCACCAGCGAACCCGAGAATTTTATCAATGAACGTGGAACGTATAAAATGATTCAGAATTTCAAGGGCACTGAAGAAGAAAAAGAATGCTTTTCCCATATCATGGGGAAAGCGAGAGAGTTCATAAGTATGATTAAATCCAAACCAGAAATAAAACTTGATAATGATTTTAATACTTCATACCCTAAGATATTTGATAACCTGATAATGGCTTATGTTAAAAAGAAAAAAAACAAATCCTAAATCGGTCAGCCGACTGAACGGATAGGTCAGTCGGAATAATTACAAACCAACCATTCCCTCCACATCTTCCACCTCTCCGAACACCGAACTACCATGGAATACATAGCCGTAGCCTATCATCAAAAATACGAAGGTGGAAAGAAAGCCGGGAAACTAAGTCTGGAGCCCTCTACGCTGCTATTCAGTAACGAGAACGACCGTATTCGTATGCCCTTGTACAATGTTGAACTGGAAGCCGGTGGTGCTAATAACGCTTTGATTTATATTAAATCCTCCAGTCACCCCGACTGGTTATTTTATACTTCTGACAAAAGTATTTTAAAAGAACCCGAGCTGCAGCAGCACAATAGCACCCGTAAATTTGTGAGATCGAATAAAAGACATAAACGGGCCTGGTATATATTCGGTTTTAGCGTGTTGGCGCTAATTATCGGCTTGGTAGCGGGCTTATTTATGTTGAAAGAAAGCATTGTAAAGTATGCCGCCTCGAAAATACCGGTGTCGTACGAAAAAGAAATGGGGGATAAGATGTTCCCGATGGCTACTCAGGGAAAGAAAATGATCAAAGATTCGCTGCTGGATGAATACCTGAAAACGGTAACAGGCCCCTTGCAGGCGGCCGTAAACGACACCAATTTCCGGTTTACTTTCTACATAGTGGAAGATGCCGAGCTGAATGCCTTTGCTTTGCCGGGTGGCCATGTGGTAATTCATTCCGGATTGATCAGTAATGCCGGTTCGTACGAGGAACTGGCCGGGGTACTGGCCCACGAGCTGTCGCATGTTACACAACGCCACCATGCCCGCGGACTCATCAACGATGTGGGAATGATGGCCCTGCTGGGCGGTATTATTGGCGATGGCTCGGATTTTTATTCCAGCATACTTTATGGCGGAGCGCAATTAACGCTGCTTAAATACAGCCGCGATATGGAAACCGAATCGGACACGAAGGGATGGGAGTATTTGCTGAAAGCGGGAATTAATCCGAAGGGAATGATTTCCTTTTTTGAGAAACTGGAAAAAGAACATGAAAAAGTAATAGCGAAAGAGGCGGAGGGGGTGATGTCGTTTATGAGTACCCACCCGGAAACCAAAGAACGGATAAAATCGCTGGAAGAAAAATATAGTCAATTAAAGCAAAAAACGTTTCAGCCGCTGCCCGGCGACTTTAACTTGTTTAAAGAACGCCTGAAGAGTAAACTATGATTTTAGTTTTCTATATAGAAGAAGCTATTGCGATGCCTGAGGCCCTTCCGATGCCTGAGGCTCTCGAAGGCATCGGAATTCACTCTTGTGCCCCCCATTAGCTAATCGGCTAATTGGCTCATCATCACATTATCTTTGGCTTTAAAAAACCTTATACAACACCGGCTTACTCGGACTCGCATCATTTTCAAAACTGGCTATTTGCAAATTCAGCAGCCAGGTTCCGTCGAATACGGTGTTCGGAACATAAATGAGCTCAGTAATACTGCGTTGCATTTGTGTGTTGTGCGGATATTCCCAGAAAGCATGATGAGCCAGTAACTGACCCCCATCTACCTCTTTGTCTACCGAAGGCATATCAAACAGCAAGTGATCGACCCCCTGTGCTACAACATACTTCATAGCCTCTTCCTCAATATAAGGCGGATTGGTGTTGGAATATTGCGCCGACAATTTTAAGGGAGGATTGGAGAGCGTACGAATGATCAGTGCCTCGGTTTTTTTATTCTCCAGCGCCATTTCCAGCTGGCGGCGGGTAATTACGCTGTCGCCATTTTCTTTCTCCTCCGGCAATACCGTAACCAGTTCGGCTATAAACATAAATTGTTTCAGGCACTGGTTAATGGTGTAAGCTTCCTTACTGATATGGCCTACGCATTCCGTATGCGTGCCATTGCCATGCGGATTAAACGTAATGGTACGGAAATTCACCGATCCACCCTGATTCACATCGCCTATCCAATCGCCCATACGCACGGCTTCTGCTTTCATGGGTTCTACATACCAGGCGCTTACGCAGTTTTTACCACTGTGCAACGGTATAGAAATGTCGATGGGTTGAAAAAAGTCAACTTTATAGGTCTGACCTCTGTAAAATATACTTGCAATCATAAGAACTAAAATTAGCTAAAAAGATCGGATGCTATTTTATCGGCCAGTAATTTGCCTGAAGCGCTCAGAACGCAGGCATCTCCTTGTTGCTGCAGGTGACCCGACTGCACATACGATTTTGAATGCTCTGTGAAGTGAAGTAAATATTCCTGCCCGAACTCCCGCAGAATAAATTCGGGCCGCACACCCCATATTGTGCGAAGACCCGTAAGTATATACTCATTGTAGCGTTGATCCACACTCAGCACTTCCAGTTCACAAGGCACATTGTTTTGCGCTAATTTTTTTATGTATACCTGGTTGTTGCTGATGTTCCATTGTCTTGACACGCCATTAAAGGAATGCGCGGAAGGCCCCAGCCCGAGATACCAGGCTCCTTTCCAGTAACTGCTGTTGTGTCTGGAATAATAACCTTCTTTAGCGAAATTGGAAATTTCGTAATGGACAAAATCATGTTTTTGTGCCGCATCCTGCAAGGCCTGAAAGTGTAACGCGCTTAACTGCTCATCGGTTTCCTGCTCTTTTCCTTTACTTACAAAATAACCAAGAGCTGTACCCTTTTCTACGGTGAGGTTGTAGGCCGAGAGGTGTTGTATGTTCAAATCAAAAGCCTGGTGCAGGTTGTCTTCCCAGGCTTGTTCCGACTGGAACTTTGAACCATAAATCAGGTCGATGGAAATATTATCAAAGCCAAGATCCTGTGCCCGTTTAACAGTATCTTTCGACTGTACGGCATTGTGTCCGCGATTCATCCATTTCAACTCTTCGTCTATAAACGATTGTGCGCCTACGCTTAAGCGATTGATTCCGGATTTTTTCAGTGTTTGCATGTATGCTGTGCTGAGGTCGTCGGGATTACATTCAAGCGTTATCTCCACATGTGGATTTATGGAATGCATTTTATAAAGAGGCTCCAGCAATAAGGCCAGGTCTTCTTCGTTCAATACACTGGGTGTTCCGCCTCCGAAATAAATACTGGTAACTTCCTGTTTTTCCAGATAACCGCTTCTCAGTTCATGTTCGCGAACAATGGCCTTCAGGAGTTCTGTTTTGCTTTTCAGCGATGTGGAAAAATGGAAATCGCAATAAATACAGGCTTTACGACAAAAAGGGATATGAATATAGATGCCTGCCAAGGGAAGTTAATTTGGAGATTAAGGGGTACTTGCTTATTATTGCCGGGCAGACCTAATGAAACAAGCCTGACGAAATTCGGAATAATTTCTCAGGAATAAAACCAAAAAAGTGAAACCTGTGAACAGAATTCCGCAACTTCGTTTGCTATACAACAACCGGATTACACGGGCGCTTTTCTTTCTATTTATGTTCTGCCTGAAAAAACTAAGCTTTGCACAGGATTGCCGGGTGCTGTTTCTGAAACAATATGGCGACATACGGATAAAGGGAAAGGAAAAATTTCAGGGGATTTCAGACACCTGCCTGCTGTTATATGAAGGTCTGAAATGGCAACGGCTGACAGAAACATTGGAAAGCAATGCCGGCGTAAGCGAAAGCATGCTTATCGAAAATCCCTCCGCTATTTTGAAGTACATTCCATTCGAAAAATTTACACGTCTACAAACCCTTGTTTTTATTGGTAACGAGTACAATAGCGATGCCTTGCCCGATTTACCGATCAACATCTTAAATATTCCGACCTTACGCGAAATCAGGTTTGAAGGTGTGCGTTTTCCGTTGATCTTATTGAATCACCTTCGGCAAAAATACCCACACATCGCCATTACCGGCGAAATCACTAATTACCAGGGGTATTAACCGCCTTCTGTCCTTTCTGATGCGGAATATCAGTTCGGCTCCGTATGGCCTCAGGCTGGGTGTTAACTTTACTAATCATGTAGTATATTTGCTATGGTGTTCAACTCCCGTACAAATAATTTAGACCCTGAAGATTTTTATTACAGCCCTGAAGGTTATATTGTATTCACAGAAAAGTATCACCTCAAACGGGGTTATTGCTGTAAAAGCGGATGCCGCCATTGCCCATACGGCTATAATAAAAAGACAGGGAATTTTGACCGTAAAGATCCCCCGACCAAATAAAATCACTTCACATGCCAACACTAACCAGCCCCAGCACTGATGTAAAAACCTTTCAGCATCTCATTCTACAGGGCATTCCAGATAACCTGCCTGCCTTAAAACCTTTTGATGCTTCTCTGAATCACGCCCCCAAGCGGAAAGAAATTCTAAACCCTGCAGAAAAAAAATTAGCTATTCGTAATGCTCTCCGTTATTTTTCTGAAAAGCACCACGAGGTGCTGGCCAAAGAATTTGCGGAAGAACTGAAAACTTACGGACGAATATATATGTACCGCTTCCGTCCGGATTATAAAATATACGCCCGTCCGGTACACGATTATCCCCACCAATCACTACAAGCTGCTGCAATTATGCACATGCTCAGCAATAACTTAGACTATGCCGTGGCGCAGCATCCGCATGAATTGATTACATACGGTGGCAATGGAGCCGTGTTTCAGAACTGGGCGCAATACCTGCTTACCATGCAGTATTTGGCAAGCATGACTGACGAACAAACCCTGGTGCTCTATTCGGGGCACCCTATGGGTTTATTCCCTTCGCATAAGGATGCGCCAAGGTTGGTTGTAACCAATGGCATGATGATACCCAATTACAGTAAGCCCGACGATTGGGAGCGTTTTAATGCACTGGGTGTAACGCAATACGGACAAATGACCGCCGGTTCCTTTATGTACATTGGCCCACAGGGTATAGTGCACGGTACCACCATTACTGTAATGAATGCTGCCCGTAAAATTGCGCCAACAGAAGAAGGCCGTAAAGGCAAACTTTTTATTTCCTGTGGGTTGGGTGGCATGAGCGGAGCGCAGCCTAAAGCAGCTAAAATTGCCGGGCTGGTAGCCATTGTGGCCGAAATTAATCCCAAAGCCACGCACACCCGTCACAGTCAGGGTTGGGTAGACGAGGTGTATGATGACCTCGCTGTATTGATTAAACGTGTGCGCAAAGCTCAGGCGAATAAAGAAGCAGTTTCTATAGCCTACCAGGGCAATGTGGTGGACTTATGGGAAAGAATTATTGCCGAAAATATGCAGGTGGATATAGGGTCGGATCAGACCTCTCTGCACAATCCCTGGGCCGGAGGCTATTATCCGGTGGGAATCAGCTACGAAGAAAGCAACCGGATGATGGCGGAGTATCCGGAGCAATTTAAAAAAGAAGTGCAAAAAACCCTTTTACGTCACGCCAATGCAGTGAATACTCTGGCGGCCAAAGGCATGTATTTCTTCGATTACGGAAACGCCTTTTTATTGGAAGCCGGAAAAGCAGGCGCTGATATTTTCAAAGCCGACGGTTCCTTCAAATACCCCAGCTATGTGCAGGATATACTGGGCCCCATGTGTTTCGATTATGGTTTTGGTCCCTTCCGCTGGGTATGTACCTCCGCCAATGCAAAAGACCTGGAAACTACCGACAAACTGGCGCTGGAAGTAATGGAAGCCATGTATAAGGAAGCTCCCGAAGAAATTAAGCAACAGCTTAGCGACAATATTTTATGGATTAAAGACGCCATGCACAATAACCTCGTAGTGGGTTCGCAGGCACGGATTTTATATGCCGACTCTGAAGGGCGAATAAAAATTGCCGAAGCCATTAATAAGGCCATTGCCGATGGTCGCATCAGTGCGCCGGTAGTATTGGGCCGCGACCATCATGATGTATCGGGCACCGACTCGCCGTATCGCGAAACCTCTAATATTTATGATGGTTCGCGCTTTACTGCAGATATGGCCGTTCACAATTTTGTAGGCGATGGTTTCCGGGGTGCAACCTGGATAAGCCTTCACAATGGCGGCGGCGTGGGTTGGGGAGAAGTGATTAACGGAGGATTTGGTATGGTACTCGATGGCAGCGCCGACTCCGATCGTCGGCTTAAGTCTATGTTATTCTGGGATGTGAATAATGGTATTGCCCGGCGCAGTTGGGCCCGAAATAAGGAAGCGATTTTTGCCATAAAACGAGAAATGCAGCGAACCCCACAACTGAAAGTAACATTGCCAAACCTGGTAGATGATACTTTGCTGGATTCGCTGAAATTTTAACCGCACTATTTTCTTTAGTGCAACGACCCCATCCAGTTGTTTAAAAAGGTGGGGTCGTCGCTGATTTTGCCCAGCACCCGGTAACTTGATTTGGTGAGTACAGGTGCACTCAGTACTTCCTGTTTAATGACTTCATAAGGATACCAGCCGCTGGCGTGGATAAAGAAATTTCCCTTATCGCTAACATGAATAAAGCCGGTGTGATTATCGAGGCCGATAATATAAAGGCCTTTCCCCAATTGCCGGAGTTTTTTATCGAAAGCCGCAATAGAAATACCCGACAAATGATAAATGTATTTTTTGGCAACTAATGCTCTGATCATTTCTTCTGAGGCGCATTGGGCCAGTTTTACCCGGTTAAGCGACACCCCGGCATCGCGCAAAGTAGTGGTTACAAAATAGCCACAGGCAATGCTTCCGGAGTTGGGCGTTTCTGTGGTTCCGTTGAAATCCCATTGTGTACCGTACCAGTAGGGAAATATTTTTTCTGTCATTGCCTTCATAAACTGCTGCCTTAATTCGGGAACAGCAGCAGCCTTATTTTGCAGGTTTCCCCTCAGCAGCTTAATTGAGTCCAGTTGCCGGGGATAAAAACGGTTGTCGAGCCGGGTGCGCTCCACTCCTTTCCACTTTTCTATTTTTCGAGAAAGATAAATTCCGGTAGCGGCCAACAGGAGTAACACTGCCAGGAAAACTCTTATTTTGTTGCTGAACATGTACAGATTTGCCCTAAATATGGCAAAATAAATAGCGACAGCCCTTCCGTTTAGCATTTCTTAACATTTGACCCATAATATGCCGGGGCCGGGCTACGTTATACAGGGCAAGTTAAATTATCTTATCTTTGTTTAAGCATGGAAGTAGTAACAGGAAACGGATTTATTCCCGGTAAACTCCTGGCAAATATCAACTCGCCGGAAGATTTACGGAAACTGAATGAAAGCCAATTGGAACAGGTATGTACGGAATTACGTCAGTACATCATTGATCTGGTTTCGGTAAAGGGTGGGCATTTCGGTGCCAGCCTTGGTGTGGTGGAACTAACCGTGGCCCTGCATTATGTGTTTAATACTCCGGTTGATCAGCTGGTTTGGGATGTAGGCCATCAGGCTTACGGCCATAAAATACTTACCGGCAGGCGCGATGTGTTTCACACCAACCGCATTTATGGGGGTATCAGCGGATTTCCGAAACGCAGCGAAAGCATATACGACACTTTCGGCGTAGGCCACTCTTCTACTTCTATCAGTGCCGCATTAGGTATGGCAGTGGCTTCGCGCTACCTGAAGCAAAAAAACAAACAGCACATAGCGGTGATTGGCGATGGTGCCATGACGGCGGGGCTGGCCTTTGAAGGCTTAAACCATGCCGGTGTGGAAAACGCTAACCTGCTGGTGGTACTCAATGATAATTGCATGAGTATCGACCCGAATGTAGGGGCCCTCAAGGAGTACCTGACGGATATTACCACCTCGCATACCTATAACAATGTAAAAGATGAAGTGTGGCGGCTGCTGGGCAAATTCAGCACCTTTGGCCCCACCGCCCAGGATATTGTTTCGAAAGTACAGAGCGCTGTAAAAACCAGTTTACTCAAACAAAGTAATATGTTCGAGTCGCTGAAGTTCCGCTATTTTGGCCCGCTTGACGGGCATGATGTAGTGAGGCTAAGCAAAGTACTGGCCGACCTGAAAGACATTCCCGGACCGAAGATATTGCATGTACTTACCCAGAAGGGCAAAGGTTATCAGTACAGTGAGGAGGGAAACCCTACCGTATGGCATGCGCCCGGCCTGTTTAATAAAGACACCGGCGAAATCATTAAAGTTACGCCAAAGGAACCGCAGGCACCCAAATACCAGGATGTTTTCGGGCACACCATTGTAGAACTGGCCGAAAAGAACCCAAAAATAATGGGTATTACTCCGGCCATGCCCACTGGCTGCTCGCTCAACATCATGATGAAAGCCATGCCCGACAGGGCTTTTGATGTGGGCATAGCGGAGCAGCATGCTGTTACCTTTAGTGCAGGACTGGCTACACAGGGTCTGATTCCTTTCTGTAATATCTATTCTTCCTTTATGCAAAGGGCCTACGATCAGGTGATACACGACGTGGCTTTGCAGAATCTGCACGTGGTATTTTGTCTGGACAGGGGCGGCTTAGCCGGCGCCGACGGGCCTACTCATCATGGCGCTTACGACCTGGCCTATTTCCGCTGTATCCCGAATATGATTGTTTCGGCACCTATGAACGAAGAAGAGTTGCGTAACCTCATGTATACGGCACAGCTGGAAGAAACCAATGCGCCTTTCAGTATACGTTATCCGCGCGGAACGGGGGTAATGCCCAACTGGAAAACACCTTTCGCTAAAATAGAAATAGGTAAGGGCAGAAAATTAAAAGATGGGAAAGAAGTGGCCATATTAAGCATTGGCCATATTGGTAATATAGCTGCAAGGGCTGTAAGTCAACTGGAAGCTGAAGGTATTCAGGCTGCCCATTACGATATGCGTTTTGCCAAACCCATTGATGAAGCCTTATTGCACGAGGTTTTTTCAAAATATAAAAAAATCATTACTGTAGAAGATGGTTGTGTAATTGGTGGTATGGGTACGGCGGTAATAGAATTTATGGCTGATCATAATTATACGGCTATGGTAAAGCGTTTGGGTATACCCGACCGGTATATTGAACATGGCGAACAGCCCGAATTATGGAAAGAGTGTGGTTTTTCCGTAGAGGGTATTTGCGATTCAGTACATGAATTACTGAAAAAGGAGAAGTATTCTCTGAAGAAACACTCCATTTGACGCAAAAGCATTAAGCCTGCAAAGCGCAAACTTTTTTAAAATCCCTGAAAAACAGATTAATGTCCGTGACCTTCAGCTGGTTGCGCAGCAGTATGTGCAGCAGAATCCTGTGCGGGTGTAGCTTCAGCCGGGGCAGCAGCATGATGTTCTTCGCCGGCAGATGCTTGTTCGTGCACAACAGCAGCGGCATCAGTACTATGTTGATCGGAAGCGCCATGAGAAGGGCCATCGCAAAAGCTTAAAAAGAAAAAAGCAAAAACCCAGAAAGAAAGTCCCATTATTAACGGAGCGCCAAAAACTGCTTTTTTGGTAGTGCCGTGGCCATGATCAGAATGATTTCCCATAGTTTAATTTTTTCGGATTCAAAAATAAAAGAATAATTGGCTTTTACCAAATCCTTCATCAGGCATAATGTATCGGATGATCGAAGGTTTCCTCGCTGCTGTTCATCATGTCCAATTCCCAACCCGCAGGATAGGGAGCCTCCAGCAAAGCACCTTTCAGCAGGTAAGGATAAGACTCGGCATAGGTTTGTATAAGGTTGG
>JACCDG011264346.1_pt1 | contig 24774 bp, 64 predicted proteins | sample 7442471 | NCBI WGS metagenome assembly JACCDG01 (sample SAMN15323444, study PRJNA562643) | freshwater metagenome | isolation source: river surface water | place: USA:Blue River Watershed | collected 2017-08-17 | reverse complement strand
TTCTAGAACATAACTGGAATTGTGCCACACTTAATGCTCTCCGTGAGATGAATGGAAAAGAAACTTGGTGTGATAACAATTATGTGAAAGTTGTAAGTTGTTGTGATGTTGGATTTGGTATCCTGACTTGGTATAAACAACGTGGGCAAACTGATGATTTCCGTGATGGTTATTTTGATAGAGGAACTCTACGGTATGCACAAGAACTTCTGGGTGATGTAGAAGTTGATTATAGTGACTGGGATAATGTAAATCTTGACTGGGAGGATGATAAGGAATGACTAAACATCCAGCAAACGATTGGGAGTGGGAAGACACTGCCGAAGTCGCATTTCAGGAATGGTTTAACGATCTTTATGGAGGTTTTTCACTTCGCAGTGAGTACTTCTTTGGTGATTGTGAAGTAGAAGATGTGAATACTCGTAAGGATTTGATGACCAAGTGGTTGCACTCTGCCTTCTTGACAGGTTATAATATCGGTAGATATGAAGGACTTGAAGCAGGACTGACAAACAATGACTGAAAAACCTGATTTTATCAAAATAATGGAAGAATATTTTGAGAAAAATAAACCACCAACTCTTTATAAGTTGATTTGGGAAGAAGTTGGAAAGAAAGTGGGATATGGTATTGATTGTGATGTGATGACTGATAGACTTGTAGATATTGTTGCTGGTTGGTTACCAAAAGAGAGTGAAGGTTCAATTGATGTGCTACAATGGAACAAATGTGTGAGGAGAATGAAGGAGACCCTACGATGACTGAACGAAACTTAAAACAACAACTCCAGTATTCCTACTATGAGGATATGGAGGATGGTAGAACAACTGAAACGATTGATTATGATGCCTTGATTGAAATTATTGATGATTTGTATGATAAAATTGAAACACTTGAAAGGGATAATGAATTCCTGAAATCTTATGCTTGGGAACGATGACCGAAAAAGACATTGAACAAATCAAATTGATAATTCAAGCAGAATCAGAAAACCACGCTTGTTTATTTGGAAATGGTCCTGATGACGTTTCGCATCAACTACAATATATCACCAATCATTATAATAAACTTGAATCATTTTTGATTAACAATGAACAATGATATGCCGTGGGTTAATCTCACACAAGAAGAAGTTGATGAACTTCGCACCAAGAAACATGAACTTACTGAATACGGCAAACAAAGGTTGAAAGAACTTATGAGAAATCAAGAACCTTATCCTGATGCTATGTTTGAAGAAGCAGAACGTCGGGAGAAAGAACGCAAGGCACTTGATGCTCTTGATAAACTTTATGATGAAAATGGTGATGCACTTCAACGACTTGCAGCAATTGAAAAAGAAGAATGGGAACGTAAAGAACGAAGTGAAACTGTTCTTCGACGATATAATCACTTCTACAACGAAGAATGTTCTGGAATGCCTCACGGTACACCAATCACACCAGAACATATGCAAGCAATGGCACTGGAATGTATGGTTGATGCTCTCATTTGCGAAAATCTGAATGTAGAGTATAATGTGATTGCAATTGATGACATTAAGGATTTGATTGCAGGATTATATAAACAGAGTGATGAGTTTCTTGCAAAAGTGAGAAAAAACAATGGATGATAAACCATTCTATCGGTTCTTTGCGATTGACTACTTTGCAACTGGTGAAGGTAGATCTATTTGGTTGATGATTTGTCGTTATCGTCTTGATGAGGAGAGGGATTATGAGTTCACAAAATTTGCAAACTTTGTTAATTATGACCATTATCTACGCGGATTTGATGAACCTACAGAGCGAGAGTTTCTGGATAAGTATACGCGCTTTATTCCCAATCTGATTGCGAATATGCTTCGGGATAAAACTATTGGCACTTGGCAAACTCATTTACACTTTAATCTATCATGACAAAACTTTGTAAAGATTGCAAGTATTATCGTAAGGATTGGTTCTCTCATCTATTTGGAATGGGACACAGGCACGATACTTGTAAATCACCAAATACTTCACAAAATCTTGTAACTGGTAATGAGAGTAGGTTCTGTGATATGCTCCGTGCTAAATGTTGGGAATCACTTGATTACTCTTGTGGTCCTGATGGTAGGTTTTGGGAAGCAAAATGACTAAACTAGTAAGGTGGGAAGAAAATCCAGACGAAATTGTACTGGAAGAGGTGGAAATGTTTCACCTGGAAAGTATGAACGAACGGAGTTTGTGGGTGGGCATTTATACACAAGACAAAAAGATTTACCACTTGAATATTCACGCCGATGGTGATAAACTAAGATACTACTGGAGTGATGAAACGCTATGACCTACGACGAACTCTACGAGCACATTGTTCATTATGTTGCTCATCCTCATACTACTATTGTGGAACACGACAAGAAACGTGCTTGCCTGATTCTTAGTGCCTTTATGGAGTTTATTCTTGACTGCCAAGTAGAAGGTGTGGATGTAAATACTATTGATATTACTGATTTTATCCACGAAAAACTTGATGAGTTGGAGGAAAAATGACACACGATGAATATTGGGGAATGAGTAAGTGGGAATGGTTCCGTGAGGGATTTTTCAACATTAGGTATATCCTGGATTGTTATGAGACTGTTGAGCACTTTCCTGATGACTTCTGGGAGGCATTATCGTGGGGTTGGTGTTGCGAATACATCTATCCTTATGATGACCCATATAATCCTTGGATTTCACCTGAACGAAAGCTGAGGTTAGGTAGATGGTCTTAAACAAGTGGATTATCTCAAATAGATTTCTCCGTTATACTCCATTCTGGTGGTGGTATCGTCTTATGAGTCATCAAGGTTTTCGCTTTGATGATTATTACATTTGGGAATCTTTTTGGAGTTCATTAAATGGTGGATACCTTGATATGAATTATCAATGGGCATTTGAACATTTCTGGGGTAAAGGTGCAAAACCTGAGCGTATTCTTTTACCAAAAAAAGACTTTGATGCTCTTCTAGAACGATTGAATGAACCACCAGACCCAGAAGTAATGAAAAGATTTAAAGAAATACTAAACCGTAAAGCACCATGGGATGACGATTATGGCAATTGATGTTAAAGAAGAACAAGATGGATCATTTACAATATCATGGGATGAGAATGATCCATTAGAATCTATGTTTAATACATGGACTGAACAAGATTTTATTGATTGTATTAGAGAAAGATGTGATCGATTGTTGGGACAATCTCAAGAGTGTCCACCTACAGTTGACGAGGAACCAACTCAGGTAGTAATATCAGAGAGTCCTACAAATGCAGAAGATGAAACCCTATCCTCTGGGTCTTGACAATCCCTACATGATTCGTGCCGTCATTGGTAACACTCGATGGGCATTGTATCGTAAAAGTCCATTCCAGAAGATTGCTGAGTTTGCATCTGAATTTCAGGCATATGATGCTCGTCGTGCTATTTTGAAGTCTGAGGGTTATAGTGCATGAAAGTAATTAAGTTTGTATTTTTTGTTGTTGTTGGTATGATGGTTCATACAGTATTCACATGGAATGCTGGTGAGTCTGTGCCAGTTGAAAAACCGTCACAGCACTACACGTCGATGGTCATCTAACCTATTATACTGACTTCAGTTCAAACAAACACCTCTCATGACTGCTTCCACCTTTGATCAGTTTGTTGCTGAGCAGGATGCTCGTAACACCATCCAACTCAATGTGACCAAGTGGTGCTACATGTTGATTGATGCTCTCAAGGACAACTACCGTGAGTATGCTATCCGTGGTCATCAAAAGTTTGTTGGCACTGATGCTGACACTCATGAGTATCATCAACGTAAGATTGATGAACTCAAGTCTGGCAAGTCTGACATTGATTATGTGATTGAAAGTGGTAAGAAGTATCACAAAATCATTATGATTGATGGTGGTGGTTCTCGCTCTGTTCATGCGTTTGTAGATCGCAAAACTGGTGAACTCTACAAGTCTGCATCTTGGAAGGCACCTGCCAAGGGTGTTCGTTATGATCTGCGTATCATTGAGCAACGCGAGAATGCTCTTGCAAATTGCGATTGGGCAGGTGGTTATCTTTACGCACGATGATTTATGCACTGATTATTCTTGCAGGATTTGCATGGGGGGGATTCGTATTATTCTCTCCATTCTTCAATTACCTTGATGAGCACAAACATGACAAAGACTGACAAGTTGATTTTTGTAGGATCATTTATTTGGTTTATGCATTGGGGAACTCGTCTTATGCAGGTTATTTTTGATGTTCTACTATGAAATCAATGGGTATGGTTCCCATAAAAAACTATGCGAAGATATTTTGATTTGGTTTATTACCAAATTTTATCCTCGTCATAAGATTGATATTACTGTCACTCATCGTGGCATGAAACGTGAATGTGCATATGGATATTGTGATATTGAAGGTGGAGAGCGCAATCCACGCACATTCTTAATTGAACTACAATCTAACATGAATAAAAGATTGTATGCGCTTACGCTTTTGCATGAACTTATCCATGTAAAACAATGGGTTGATGGCACACTGCGTCTTCGTGGTGGCAATAGAATTTACAGAGGAATTAATGTTGAGGAGTTGGATTATTCTAATCAACCTCATGAAGTAGAAGCACATGAAAATGAAGAAAAGTATCTACTCACATTCATGTGCGATACTGGAAGGGTGTGGACAGGTCTCTAACTGGCACACTACCATTTTACAAATGAGTGGTTCTACCCTATAATAACTTCAGAAGCGGACCCTCCCCAGAAACCACCCGATAGTGGGTAGGTCTGACGGTAAGACCCTTCACATGCTGTAGGGGAGATCGGCACCCCATCTCAAATTACCACACATTATGACCCCCATCCAACAGCACTTCGATTTGTACACTTCTGGTTTGTGGCAGTGTCCTACAACTGGTATGCTGTTGACCCTTGAAGAGCGTCCCTACACTTATGAGGAGATGGATGCTATGGAGCATGGTTGCTTGGATGAGTACAATGAGTGGTGTGAGCAGTTTAATGTAGAATTTGCTGCTTGACATCACGATTTTTTTCTTTTACAATTAAGGAGTTCTTTAACTACAAAAATGGCACAAAAGTATCTTTACATCGTTGATCATTACGTTCCCTTCCCTTCTTCTGAGTATGGTGGTTTGTGGAATGTAATTGCTGAGAATGATGATGAATGTTTTGATCTCATCGCTGCTGAAGACGATGGTAATTACTATGAACAGTATTACAGTGATTTGAGGGAGAACATTATGAATGCTCGCATCTATGCTGTTTCTGAAGATGACATCACTTCTTGTGTTGTGGAGCAATTTACCACATGATTATGATTAAAGACCCAGACTTCATTGCTGCCCAGCAGCACAGGTTGACACATCTTGAATCCCAACTAGAATGCATTCTGAAAGAAATGACCCAAATTCAGGAGTTTTTAAATGAGTATAAAGTCAGATCTGATGCATGAAAGGTGCATTACTCACTGTGAAGAGTTCTTCATGGATCGCATTAGTCAACTTGTTGATGAGTTTAACATTGATGATGCAGATGCCCTTCACTGTGAATTTGTCGTTGATGGTGAGGAACCAGATGATTGGTTGTTTATCAATGATTTAACCGATGTATGAACCAGAAGTTAATGATTATGTTGAGTGGACTAAGGGTGTAGAAGGATGGGTTTACTTCAAAGGTAAAGAATACATTACTATTGAAGTATCTGTCCGCCCAAAAGACCGTGTAAATTATAAAGCATGTCGTCTTCATAGGAATGATAGACTACTTGTTTTATGTTATGCAAGTCAATGGAAAGAACTTAAATACATTGCAACAAGAGAATCAATTTATGAAGATTTGGAGAATGTGGGCAAAGGCACTGGGGGAGAAGGCATCAAATGATGACAGAGAATCAGACCACATTGCTCATATACGTACTGTTATATTCCTCACTTATCTCATTACTAATATTTGCATTATCGCAGGGGTCATAAGACATTGGAATGATGAGACTAATGTCTATGTTGAAATAAAGGTGGAAGAACCTATTGTACCAAATCTTTTAACTAAAAATCAAAGGGGAGAGTTTGAATGATAACGGCAGGATATCTGGATGTATTAGATAAAGAAAGAATTGATGCGGCATTAGAAAGAATTGATTTATTGAGTAATTGGTGGATTCCAAGGGGAATTTACTCTACTAACACTGGATTCTCTCATGATGCTGAGAATCCAGTGGATTTTTATACTTTGGGTCCTGCAACATATATTGATTGTATGCTCAATACTCAGATGTATACCATGATGACAATGCAGACCAATCCTTTACTTAAAGAATATTTTGGTTGGTTGTATGATACTATTGTATATCACATCTATTATGAGATTGGTCCCTGTCGGTTAAACGATTCTTTAGCACATCCTGGATTCCATATATTTGGTTGTAAACCTGGAGAGGAACCAAAAGCAGCAACAAAAGAATATATGGAACGTCCAAGTGCAACTATTCATGTAGATCTTCAACAAGAAAAGCATAAATCAGTGTGGAGTCAATATAGTGAGGTAGACCTTGAAAATTGTTTGTCCTTCACTCTGTGTTTAGAAGTTCCTAAAACTGGTGCTGGTCTTAATACTTGGAATGAAGATGCAATTAAATGCTATGAAATCAATGATGATTATTCTAAAGCAATTAAATCACTTGAATATGGTGCATATGGAACACCAACAGTGATTCCTTATATTCCAGGTAAAATGTTCTATTTTATTGGTCCACTTCAACACCAAATTGCACCTGCATATAATTTGTCATTGAATGACCGTAGAATCACACTACAGGGGCATGGGGTCAAGTGTGATGGAGTTTGGGAGATATATTTCTAAATAGTAACACTGGATAATTTGTGCAATATGATTAAATATCATCAAGAATTTGCTGCTACTGGAACTGGATTGGGATATCAGATATCTTCATATGTATTGATGCGTTCTATTGCAAATAGAACAGGGTATAGTTATACTATCAATACAAATGGATTAAAGGCACTTAGAAATACATTTACTAATTTGCAATTTAACAGTATTAAAGATGAACTTGATGCTGATTTAAAGTCCATTGAGTTTTTGGATGACCATTCTTTTGAAGAAGTTGTTGCAATGGTAGAGGACAACTGTGAATTATATGGGTATCCTACTGTTAAAAGTATGGTTGATTCTATTAATTTTGAATCTGTTAAAAAAGAATTGCGGTTTAGACCAGAAGTTGTGGATAAATGCCGTCAGTTCATGTCAAAGTTTGATGGTCAAGAAGTAATCTCAATGCATCTTCGTAGAGGTGATTTTGAAGATATTAGATCTGGAATGTTTTTAATTGATGATGATTATTATAAAGAGGCATTGGAATTACTGCCACCAAACATCCCAGTTCTAATCTTTTGTAACGTTAAAGATTATATTCTAACAAATCCAATTTTAACAGCAAGTGATCCAGAAAGATTTACGTTTGTTCTTGATATATTCAACGATAATGAATTAATTAATTGTGATGTTGGTCAAGAATTGGATAGGTTAATAGATGCTTCTGGAGAATGTAGATTTGATTACAAAGTAGCATTAGCTAAACATGCCTATGATAATTTGATGCCATCTACTCCAACTCAAGAAGAATTGAATCAAGAGATGGTGAGACTTGTAAAAGAATTGCATCCAACATATAAAGAGAAAATTGCAAATAATTTGTATAATTATTCATTTGAACTATGCTTGATGTCTATGTGTGATTATCATATTGCAGCAAATAGTTCTTTTGGTATGTGGGGTGTAGAATTATCTAATAGTAAGAAAGTTATCTATCCAAAATATTGGATGCAAGGGCATGATGAAGATACTAGAAATGCCTTTGCAGAGATTGGATTAGGTGCTATTAAAATCGATCTTGATGGTTATGACCAAACTAGAGATCTTGCAGCATTATTTTTTGATAAACCACACTACATAGGATTAGAGAATCCCGACCAACGTTCATTTACAGTTGTCAGTTAAAATGTCAAGCAGAGCAAAAAGATTAGAGCAAGAGTATTTAAATTCTATGAATACTCTACTCAGAACAACTCATGATAAGAAAGATAAAATAGGTGCAAAAGCATTGGCAGCATTTGTTCGGACCTTAATTGATGAGTGCCCACAAATGAATCTTAAGACTGCCCAAGAGATGTTCAAAATAGCAGAGGAACTGGAGAATCTATAGTAGACAGCAAAACAAGTGGCACACAGGGGCACGTAGGCACCTCTGGTGAGGTTATGATGCTTATGCCTCATTCACCAAACATGTCAATCATTGCTGGTCTTGCTTGTGGTATCGCCACTTTTTATGGAATTGGAGATGGATTTCATGGACAAATTACTGCAAATGGTGAGCGGTTTAATGCTTATCGTTGGACTGCAGCTCATCCTTATCTACCTATGGGTACACGCATACGAGTGACCAATCAAGATAATGGTAAACAAGTAATTGTGAGAGTGAATGACCGTGGTCCTTACTCTCACGCAGATTTAGATTTGAGTTACGCTGCATTTGCTCACATCGAATCTGCTAAAAGAGGTAATGCTACTGTTTGTTGGAGAGTTGTGGTATAATGTACTCCACACTATTCACTCTTTTGCAATTGTGTGTGAATGGAACTTACGTCTGTGAGAGAAATTACACCAAATCATCTCAGGTTTATTATGAACCAGAGAAGTCTTGTTATCGAGATGGTGTATTCTATCCACGATGTAAAGATTTTGAAAACTCAGAAGTAAAACATTATCACAATCTACTGAAGGACAAATGAACAAACTTCTAATTCTTGCATCTCTTCTGTTGACTGCACCTGCATTTGCACAGAATGCACCACCAAAACCAAAGGTCTATCGTCCATTTGTATATGAAACTCCATGTGTACTTGAAGCAGGACTTCAAACCTATCCTGACACATGTAAAGTAGTAGAAACTCGTGAGACTGGTGGTGCATTGCGTACTCGCAATATCTTCTCTAATAAGTTTGGTCTCACTATTAAAGGACGATTTGATAAAGAGAAGGGATATATGACTTGGGATAGTCATAATAAGTACGAATACAAGTGGGAATATAAAGTCGGTGGCAGTCAAGAGTCTGGTTCCTGGACATATGTAATGCCTGGGTTCCTTCTTCAAAATGTTTCTTGGGATTGAATTATGATTAAAACTTATTATGTTTCTTATGTTGGATTTGCCCTTGCTGGTATAATCGGATTTGCATTGGGTGGTAATGTAGGCACACATAGTTCTCATCAAGATACTCTTAAACTTTGCAATCAAAAACCATTGGAATGTAAATTTAAATATGACATTCTGATGTATAATGAGACTGGTAAGGTTCCTTACACTGCACCACCAGCAGCAAAACCAGAGAAGAAATAGACAATTCAATAACTGGCACACTGGGCGCTCTGATTTGCTGAAGCACCCCTTATAATTTAAAAGTAGTCAACTTATGAACCTCATGGATTACGATTACAACGAACACCAACTGCGCTCTGTGATTGACACTGACATGGAACTGGATGCCCTCCTGGATGAGGAGTGGCCAGTTGAAGAACTGCCCCATGAACTGCTGCGGGAGTTCTGAGGCATCTTATAATTACAAAGTAATCAAGGGAACACCCCATGGCACTCTCATTCCAATCTAAGGCACATCACATCGCTGCTCTGTATGATGCCTGTGCTCTGATTATGGACACCTATCGTGAGTCTGATGTCTTTGACATTTATGCTAATGAGGGTCTTGAGGACCACATTAACTTTGCTGCCACTGCTCGTGAAATCATGGGTCTGATTGCTGAAGGCGACATAAAATGACCAGTAAGAAAATCAGTTACATCTTTTTTGTACTTATTGTAATTCTTGGATGGAATGCACTGATTATTCAACGTGACAAAAAGATGTTTGAGGGTTATGATAGTATGAAGGCAACAGAACAACGTTGCTCACAGTTTAAAACCTTTCACCCCAATTGCAATCTAAAACCATGATAATTGAATCTGAAATGAATCTCTGTGTCGATGCAGAGGAACAAGAAATGATTAACATTGCATTGAATCATCTTCTGGATGCATCAATGGAGATGAGTGTTGATGACAATGAGCGTACACTGATACTGAAGCGTGTGCGTGACAAATCCTATCAACTTTGGGCAAAGAGGTTCTCTCAATGAGTTTTCTTGCATATTATTTGACAATGATTATTTTGTCTATGATTGCAAATTATTTTATTCAAGGACCACGGAGGTTGATTGAACATGAAGAAGGAATCACCGATTAAGATTACAAAGTCACGGGATAAGGAATTATTCCCGTGGCAATCTTTTTTATGGAGATTAGACAATTTAGATGAGAAGAGAGTATGTTGGTTTGAATGTGAGGAACATGCAACGAAGTATATTCAACGACATAAACCAAAGTACAAACTATTCCATTACACAGGTAAATGAAATTGAGGAACTTTACTGGAACATCTGATGCACCATATGACAAACATCGTTATGCGATTGTATCAAATCAGGGTGAGCGCATCATTGTAGATGATTATATGGAAGTGTATCAGATTTGGATGCAATCTGATGAGTTGTCACATGTAGAAGTTCTTGATAGAATAGAGAAGAAGAAACCAGTCAAGGGATTTGGAGGTTAATACAGAGTATGGTCAATCCTGCATATGTTGTTGGTTATGGAATGGTTGATGCATTGGGTAATCGACCTGGGAATTGTTTTTTGAATATGATTAATGATTATAATCCGATTCAGAAACTTGATTTTATGGGTGAGCATAAGATTCAGTATGGCATTCCATGTTTGCATGAATTGCTACTTCCCGAGGCGTTTACGCCGAAAATAACCGCTAACATGACGCGGGCGCAACAGATGGCACTTCATGCAACTGAACAGGCATTGAAGATGGCAAATCTACCACACTCGTCAAATGTTGCAGTGATTGTATCAAGTGTATCAAATGATGTGGAGTTCCTTGATGGTAATTTCCAACGGTTCAAAGAGAATAAGAGAGTGAATCCATTTAAGATTGTCAATCGTATTCCAGATATGATTGTAGGTCAGATTACAAGTCATTATAAGTTTCATGGAGCAAGTCTTGCAATCTATGCCTCATGTGCGACTGGAATGTATTCGATTGATTATGCAATGAGGATATTGGATGAGTATGACTATGTAATTGTAGGTGGTGCGGATGCTGGTGTATTTGAGATGGCACTAAAGTATTTCGCAGGTATTGGCGCACTGGGTAATCACAATTGTCCGTTTGACACAAATCGTGAGGGGTTTGTGATGGGAGAAGGCGCTGGTATTTTAGTTTTGCAATCAAAAGATAAAGTACAACAATATGATTCAAATGTGTATGCAAAGTTATATCCTGTTGGTTGTGCAAGTGATGCATTTGATTTAACAAGTCCTGCAACAAATGGTGTTGGTGCAAAACTTGCATTGGATAAGGCATTGGATGGAATTGAACCTGATACAATTCATGCAATCTCTGCACATGCTACGAGTACACCGATTGGTGATGAGATTGAATATCAGGTATTGCAAGATTATTTGCCTGATGTTCCAATCTATGCACCAAAGTCAAAGATTGGTCATACACTTGCAGCAGCATCTGTATTGGAGTGTATTTACTCTATCTTATCCATGAGGAATCGTGTGATTCCTGGATGTTATAATTTGAAGAATGCAGAGTATGATGTATCAAATCAACTTGTAAGGAATTCATGTGATTTGAAGACAACATCAAAGGTTCTAAGGACTGTGAACAATAGTTTTGGTTTTGGTGGTAAATGTGCAAGTCAAGTGATTGAGGTGAAGGTGTGAGTTATTATGTTATTGTGAATTTGAATACAGGAGAGAATGTATGTCAATGTGCATTGCTAGAGGATGCACAGATGATGGTAGCATTGAATCCTGCCAATCGAGCATATCGTAAAGTGACGCCATTGAATGATGCTGTGATTGATGTAGAGAGTATTGTAGAGAACGCTCTACCTGGTCAAATAGGACTACCACCAGGGAATTATAAGATAGAGGGTCAGAAGATTTATAAATTACCAGAGAATCAACAAATACCGTTTAATGGACTTTGACCAGAATTATAGTTCAAGAATGAGAACACAGAATAAAATGAGTTCTCAGTATAATGGAATTGCATTGATTAATGAATCAATGCGCTTAGAATATTATAATCAAATACTTAAAGAGTGTAAGGGTAAACGTTGTATTGATGTAGGGTCAGGTAGTGGTGTATTAGCATTTTTAGCATTAAACCATGGAGCAAAGCATGTAACGTGTTTTGAACAAAATCCTAAGTCTGCTACACATATTCAAAATGTAGCAAAAAAGATGGGTTTATCTAAAAAGATTGAGGTCATTAATACTGAGTTTACTGCATCTAAATTTAATTCATATAATGTTAACGATATTGATGTTCTCTTTCATGAATTGGTAGGGTCTTATATTTGGAATGATATGATGGGTACTGCATTTGATGTACCATTACCATTTAAAATGCTACCATCTGAATATATCATTCAGTTTAGTATTGTAAGACTTACATCCAATGAGTATTCTCATTTGGTTAATGTTGAGCATAATCCAGGTATCTCAAATGGTGTAACATTAAATCTTGGTTTATCTCCAAAGTTTGCTGAGTATTATAATGAGGTGATTCAATCATCAAGTCATCTTTATCATTATACACATGTTATGGATAAACCAATTAATGAGAATAATGTTATTAATGCATTACAAAACATCTATCAAACTCATCAATTTGAACATATAGGTGTTCATATATTTGATGCAAATAATCCAAATCATTATCAATCAAATCGTGTCATTCAGTTTAAATTACCAGAGACTGATGAACCTTATTTGATTGTAGTTCATCCATTTTTAAGGTCTGGTGAACATATACTAGATTTTAAAAAATGTTATAGAGAATTCACTGGTTATTATAATCCAATCATCGTACCACCTCAAAGTTCTCATCGGGCATTACGTTATAATATCTTTGAGAATAGTATGAAAATAGACAAAATTAGATTAAAATAGGTTTATTTTATTAATTAAATGTATTTTTAAATATAAAAGTGTTGTTTTGTTACTGATAATCATTATCAATAAGATATAGTATTATGCTATTGTTATATCTTATTATCCTTCTGAATCCTTGTGATCTTAGACAGCGTATTATAGCACAACCGCAAAAAAACGTCAAGACCCGCGAAAAAAATATAAGGATTCTCACATAAATCTCGACGAGACCTGCGTCATAAATCTCGACGAGTATATCATAGTATAACAGAATCATTATATAAGAATCTCGACGAGATCATGTCACATAAATCTCGACGAGACACACACGATATCATAGAATCATTATATAAGAATCTCGACGAGATGTGTGCGAATCATGATATAACAAGCATACAGTATCATATAAGTTCATCTTATGCCATATATAATGCATCGTTATCAATACATTCTTATAAGGTATTGACACAACGGTGAGTGTGGAGTAAGATTACTACAGTTCGCACAAAGTTCTCATGGCAACCATTTACGATCAAGCACGTAAGCATCGTTATCGCGTCACACTGGAACTCGACGTTCTTGGTGACTTTGATCCCCATAATATTAATTGGGAGAAGATGTTTAAACTTGAATCTGGTGAGAGGTGCGATGCTTATATTGAGGATCTAGATTCTGATATCTGGTGAGGTGTAACTCCTCAATATAACATAGAAGGGCCTTATGTGTCAAGGTGGGGGCACATAAGGTCTTTTTATGTTTTTGTATACTTTTTATAAAAAAGTTTGCAGGTTCAGTGACGATGTATTGATCAGGCAGATACCCCTCTGCCGTTCCCTATAAGGGCGCTGGTTGTCCTTATAAGATACCACAGAATGCCAGATTAATTGCGCCCATGTGCCAGTTTGTTGAACCGTCCACTGGTTGGTTGCAGGGTCGGTTCAAAGCGGTTATATTGGCGGAGTCCAACACACCACAACTCCAATGGGCACTCGTTCTCGCATCGGTTATGAACTTCCTGATCATTCCGTGGTCAGCGTTTACTGCCACTGGGATGGATATCCTGACTGGACTGGTAAGCAACTTGTTGAGCATTATCAGAACCGCGAAGATGTTCAGGAACTGATTGATGGTGGTTCGATGTCATCTCTGCGTACAACTCATCTGTGGGAGACTGCAGCAGTACGTGATGAGGATGGCAATATTGTAGAGAATCCTGATGGCAGTTGGGTTATGTCTCCAACCCGCGATGCTCAACCTCTTTATCACACTGAGCGTGGTGAAGAGTTGAACGTTGATCACACTAGTTTTGATAAATTTGTCTCTGGTGATTGGGGCGAAGACTATTCTTATCTGTATGACCTCAATGGTAACTGGAAAGCATACAAAATTGGTTGGGGACCTGTCGAGCGTGTCGAAATCCCTGGGTATGTGACAGCAGCGTAACTGTCCACACGGGGGGTTGCACCCCCCTCTTCACCCCTTATACTGACTTCAGTTCACACCACTCCAATGAACTTCACCATCAACGAACTCAGTGCCCTTGCTGATTTAATCTCCTTCCATGATGATTGGGATGAGGTGAGTGAGCGTGTGGGTTGCGATGTCTCTGATCTTTATGATAAGGTCATTGACGCAATGAACATTGCAGGAGAGGGTTGATCATGGCACTTTCTAATCAATCAATGAATCAAATTGCTAAGGCATTGGTTCAAGAAGTTGTTGAGGAACTGTATGAATCCGAAGAATGGTTAGATTTTCTTTATACCAATATTGGTGGTATTATTATTGACAAACTTGGTAAAATTGATGACCAAGTTCTGGCAGAACTGATTATGTGTATTGCAGACCGCATTTCCCTTAAATCTCATGAATGATTCTACTCTTGACCTCTTTTGTGAACATCAATCTGTAAGAGAAGTGATGTCAATTGATGAGGCATTCACTGCTGCAATTGAAGAAGAAGCAGCAAAACTGGAAGTCACTGTAGATTATTATTTGGAGGAATTCTTCATCTAGTGGACAGTCAGTGAACTGTCCATAAAATCTCGACGAGACGCGCACACGCGCTATCATTCATTTGTTCACCACCAGAACATCATGAAGTATCAAATCACTTCAATTCAATTTGATTGTTCCCTTGATGATACAGAGGGATGGGATGAATCAGACCAGATTATGACTGAAGAACGTCTTAGTGATGTTTATGTTGGTCAATTCTGGGATGCTGATGATGAAGAAGATCTTATAGAAGAGATCTCTTGTGCATCAGGTTGGTGCATCAAATCCATTGATTATCGTATCATTCTCAAATGACACTCACACACCTCAACTATCAAGAGATTGATGCCCTTCTCGCTATTATGGAATCAAGCGATTGGCATTATCTGACAGAACTTGTGGATGCAGACATTCCGCTTCTGTATGACAAACTCACTGAAATGAGGGATGAAATCTAATGTTCCGCACACTTTCTGAACTTCGTGATAGCATCAACAGCATGATTGATGCTCAAGGTGAGAACGCTCCCTGTGCTGCATTTGTATTCACTCAACACGATGTGTTTGAGTTTAACGAAGACACAAATCAGGATGATTATTTCCCATCTCTCTTCACTCAAGATGTGCTTGCTGATGTAGGTGGTTCTTCCTACATTTACGAACAGGTTGGTGAGATGATTGATGATGCAATCAGTCTCCGCAAAAAACTTCCCCTCTACGCTAACTGAATCATGAACCGTTCTGAACTTCAAGATGCTCTCATTCAGCAGGTGTTGGATGACATGGATCTCAAGACAATGACCCAACTCTGCTATGATTATCTGGATGAGGGTTATGGTAAGTATTCTGATGAAGAATTGACTGAAGAAGTCAACCAATACTATCCTGAACTGCTGGAGGGTGTGACAGACTGACAAGTGGCACAGGGGGGGGTTGCACTGCTCCCCATCTCCTGCCATACTGACATCAGTTCACGGGAACACCCCATGACTCTGGTTTGCGCCTCCGACCTCAAGACCCGCCAAATGGTATGGGTCAAGAACACCACCGCCACTGGTGTGCCAGCTGCTGCACCGTCCCATGTGTGGGCAGACCTCGGTCGCCGTGGTATGATTTGATTGCTCACCCACCGCAACTTTTTTCTTTATCATGACTCTCACTCAAGAAGATCTGAACTTCTACGAGGACAACTACAACAGTGTCATGCAATTTGGCATGATTAACACTTTTGATGAACGTGAAGATCGGATTCGATTCCGTGCAGTTTCTAAAGCAATTCAAGAACAAATTGATTCTCTGACGATTGAGGATCAAAAGCGTGTTCCTTTTACAAAGGAAGAAATTGCACCTGTGTTTGAAGAGTATTTGTGTGCCTATACTCTCAACGGTCAAGCAAAAGTTTTTGACCGCAAACTTGCTGCTGCAGGTATTCAATCGTTCCGAAAGAATCCTGTTGCTTCGGCAATGGGTATTCATGGACAAATTGCATACTACGATCAGTATAACGATGTCATCACAAAATCGTTCGATCGTGCTGGTCAAACCCTGAAAACCATGTTGCAACAGTATAACGACATGATGGGGGTTGAGCGATTCACCCTGGATTGATAACCAATCCTTATGGGTCAGGGGGTTGACTTCTGACCCAATCCATTCCATACTACGTTTGTTCAACACAGATTCATGACTGACATCACCTGGGTTAACGACATTCCAATGCCCACAATGTTGGAAGAAGATTATCAAGAAACAGAATATAAAGATTATGAAGATTCTGATTGGTATAATGACCCCAACTGTGTCATGTCTCACCATCATTATTGAATCATGATTGAATCTCTACTTGTTGCATACGTTGTTGGTCAAGTAATTACAGGACCGAATGAAATCACAACAAATTATCTCAATGAAGATAATCAAATTGTGACAGTTGTCGAAGTGGTCCAAGAGGTTGACACCGCACGGCGGTGATGCTAATCTAGGTTCACAAGCGGGGGTGAAGCATCCCGCTCAAAACACTTCACTCAAACCTTTACTTTTTGAATTCATTATGTTTAACTTCACTTCTTCCGCCATCGAGTCCATCAGCGACGTGCAAGATGGTAAAGTGACCATCACCTTCAACGGTGGTCGTGAGTATACCTACGCTGTGCCCCAAGTTGATCAGTTTGTTAGCGAACTGACCAACACTATCAATGCTCAGGGTAGCGTGGGTCGTTTTGTTAACGCTGCCATCAAGAGCGAGCAACTGGTCGCTGCCTGATAGCAACAGATCTCGTCGAGATTATCACATTTAATCTCGACGAGTTTATCACACTTACAAATCTCGACTAGGTATCACGTATCATGGAAAACACTTCGATTCTGATTTCAATGCTTCGTCAGGGTAACAATGGTGAAGAAATCCTCAAGATTCTTGACACCATCACCGATTCTGATGATACAATGAAAGCGACTCTAGAACCAATCGATTTCTGACACCATGGACACCGCATTCGTCACACCTGTATCTAAAAAAGCAAAAAACAGATTTGCTAATTTAATGGATGGAATTGATGAATGTATTGTAGAACAACACAAAGGGGATAAAGTATTCCTCACCAGTCACAACGGTAGAAACCATTTCTGGGTTAATCTAAACAAAGATCCTGACTGGATTGTAGAGTTCTAATCTAACACAAAACCCCGCCATCGGCGGGGTTTTTTTATACCTGTATGCTTCCCACCCCTCCCGCCCTCTAGCGTAGGGGCGGTGCCCCCTAGAAGTCAACCCCTGGCTCATAAGTATTTCTGATGTTGCCCATAAGAAACCCTAATGGGAAAACCCGTTGCAGGGTGCCCCCGATGCTGTAGGATTCTGGCAACGCCAACCCACCCCCATGGCACACACCGATTCGATCATCGCAATGTATTTCCAGAGCAACACTCTGGACAGGCAAATGGGTGCCCAATGGTATCACAACGCCTACATGGTTTGTGTTACTTTAGGCGAAAAGTATGGTTTCCATCCTAACACTGTGGCAGGTGTTATCGCTGCACTTTCTCCTAACAACAAATGGGATCAAAATGTAGAGGATGCTGAAACAATGCTCCGCGCCTATTGTTATGAAATTCCGTTTGAGAATGTGAAAGTCTCAACCTATTCTATCAACAAAGATAAGGCGCAAACTATCATCGAAATGATGCTAGATTCTGATGAACTTATCACGAAAGTTCTACGCGGAAACAAAACAATTGCCTTCTACAATTGTATTGCAAAGGATGGCAATTCTGACACTCCCTGCATTGATGGTCACGCCTACAACATTTGGAACGGCAGTGTTTCTAACCTGAAAGAAGTTCCTTCTATGTCAGACAAAACTTTCCTGCTGATTCAAGATGCTTACCGTGACGCTGCTAAGTTAATCTCAAGCGTCACCGAAAAGTATCATTCAGCGGCACAAGTTCAGGCGATCACATGGGTCGCGTATCGTAGGATACACAAAGGTCTAGTGTGAACCTTTGTAACGGGGCACCCCCTGCGGGTGCCCCCCATGCTGTAGGATACCAAGGTCAACACGGGACACCCCCATGCGGTTCTACATTCTCCCCGATTCTGATGATTTCGTTCCTGCTGATCAGGAATGGTTCTACACTCAAGATGAGGCATACGATGCCGCGTTTGATTGGAGTGCTGAACTCGGCGGAACTCCTGTTAAGATTGGCACCTTCAATCTTGGCGGTCCTAGTTACACTGTGGCAGTTGTAACTGCCTGAGGTTAACAACAACGGGGGGTGAAATTCCCCCCTCCAAAAATGAAAACATTCTTTCTGATTTTTGCGGTTGCGTTTCTATTCTCATCACCAGTTAGAAACACCACCGCTGCAACATTGCACACCGTCGCTAACATCATTCAAGAATGACACACTATCCCTCCCGCCTTCGGTTTAAACTTCCCGCCGAAAGAATCGCTGAACTTGTTGAAAAGAATTGCACCGTCTTAAGTGATGAGGAATGGATGCAATTTTTTGAGCAAGTTAACATTATTTCTGATTGTAACGATTCGCCCGCTCTGGTCACGCCCTGACCCCGTGACCGTCTAGGATACATTCAAGCGGGGGCAAGGTTCCCCGCACAACCCCAAACCGATCATGTTCGCTTCGATCATCCGCGCCGCAATCCGCACCCGCCTGATCAACGATGGCCCCCAGACCTGCAGCGACCTTGTGCGCTCTATGGGTCTTGACCCCCGTCGCCATAAGGGCACCATTCACGCCCTTATGGTTGATCTGGAAAAAGAGGGCACCCTGTCCGCTACCCGTTCCGATAATGGAAAGCGTGATCTGTGGTTTGTGAACTTTGAGCAAATCCGCAAGCGTGACCGCCTGATCGCTGCCCTTTCTGGAATCTAACGAAATGTGACAAAGGGGCGCTCTAGGGTGCCCCACCCCTTAAGATACATTCAAGCGGGACACACCCGCACAACCCCACACCTGAAAATGAACTTCGATTCTTTCGTTTGTGACCCTCAGATTGAGGATGTTTATATCCCCACTGAGGATGATTGGGCATCATTCTATGATGATGATCAGGAACTGGAAATGTACTCTCTAGAGTGTGCTTTCGGTCCTGAGGAGTAAACTTAACGGGGGCAGCAATGCCCCCCTTCGTTAACACTATCATCACCACAATGCGATTCTCTACTCCTCAACAATTCGCCGCCATCTTCTACTTTGGCGTTGATACAAAGGCATGGAAAGATGATGAGCAGTTCGGGTTATCAATCGGCAGACTTTACATGGGTTTGTATAACAATGTTCTACACATTGGTATACTTGACTCCAAAGGTTGCCTGCCCTGATTAACACTTTGCCCCCTCATTCGTGAGGGGGTTTTTTATATTCGTGCGGACACTTTCATTCATCAGTATTCGTTATGGCAGTTAAATCGATTCATAAGTTATACTAATGCCGCGCCCTGCGCCCCCCCCGTATATAAAATCGATCACTACCCTAACCTACAGAGGTGACAATTCGAGTGAGTGATTTCACTTTCATATGAAAAATTTTTGGGAAAAAAATTCCCTCAGAAGGTCGTATAAACCCTAAAGGGTATGCTATAATACCATTATACATAAAAATGTCAAGAGGATTTAATATGGACAAAGTTTATCACATCTATGACAAAGATAATCATTGTGTTGACGCAGTTCTCTCTGAAGACGAATTCATAGAGAAGTGGGAAGAACTCAAAGACAAAGAGTTTGATTATGAGGAAGTCGAAGTAAATCGACAACTCATGGTAGAGTCTTCCTATTGACAAACTAAAAACTAAACGTTAGAATTGACCTGAAGAAACTTAATTAACATGGCAAAAGGATTCACTGTAAAAGCCACAGCTCCGACTCAACCACAAGAGCAGTGGGACTATGATGCAATTAGGGAGAGAATGAGGGGCAAGAGCATCGTCTTTTGTCTCCCAGGACGTGGTTGCTCCTATCAATTTCTGAAATCATTTGTACAACTGTGTTTTGACCTTGTACAAAATGGTATGAGTATTCAGATCTCTCAAGATTATTCTTCCATGGTTAACTTTGCACGATGCAAGTGTCTTGGTGCAAATGTTCTTCGTGGACCTAAGCAAATTCCTTGGGATGGTAAGCTACAATACGATTATCAACTTTGGATTGATAATGACATTGTGTTTAATACAGAAAAATTCTGGCAACTGTGCGATCTCGCAGTACCTGGACCAGACAAAGAAGGTATCCCACAGCAAGAAAAAGAAATTGTTGCTGGTTGGTATGCCACTGAGGATGGGGTAACTACTTCAGTTGCTCACTGGTTGGAAGAGGATGACTTCCGTAAGAACGGTGGTGTTATGAATCATGAAACCACTGAATCTATGGCAAAGAGACGCAAACCATTCACCGTGGATTACACAGGTTTTGGATGGGTTATGATTCGTCATGGTGTCTTTGAACGTCTTGAATACCCTTGGTTTGCTCCTAAGATGCAAGTCTTTGAATCTGGTGCAGTTCAAGATATGTGTGGAGAGGATGTATCGTTCTGTCTAGATGCAAAAGAGGCAGGCATTGAAACGTGGTGTGACCCACGGATTCGCGTTGGACACGAGAAGACTCGCGTAATCTGATATGAGTACCTCTGAGAAACTTTATAACGTGTGTTATAATGGTAGAGCGTTATATCAGAATATGACTCTTGAAGACTGTACTGAGATTCTTCAAGAGTTCTCTGAACGCTTTTTCTCGGGGGAAGATATCGACCCCAATTTGATTTCACTTGAACCATTATTTGAAAATTAACTATGGCAAAAAGACCTTCACTGACTAGTAAAGTTGTTATTGAATCAAAACCCAAAAAAACTCGGCAAGGCATGGGTAAACATACAAAGTACGCCGCAACGTCTCGTAACGGAGCACGTAAGAGGTATAGAGGACAAGGTTAAATACTATAAGAATTAACTATAATTCATGTATTTTTTAGATTCACAGGAAGAGTGGGAGAATATTCATACTTCTGATTTGTGGGTTTACAATAAATTATTTTTAAGTCGGGTTTTAGGATATACTTGTGGACCAATTGGGTCTTCAGTTCCTAAACCCGACTTTTATATTGTTCGCCCAATGATGAATATGCTTGGAATGGGTCGGTATGCTCGCAAAGAATGGATTTATAAGTACACCGACCAATACCATCCAGCAGAGTTTTGGTGTGAGATATTCCATGGACCACATTTAAGTGTAGATTTTAGGGATAAGAAGTCTGAATTAGTGGTTTTAGGTACACGAGAACCATTCAGTCCACTTTATAAATGGGAAAAATGGGAAAGAATTGACCATGAGGTTACTTTTCCTGAAATTTTAAATGATTTGGTCGGCAGTTATGAGTATATTAATTGTGAATTTATTGGAAATCGTCTAATAGAAGTTCATTTTAGACAAAACCCAGATTTTAGATATGGTAACACTGTTGCAATACCAGTTTGGAAGGATGAAGATGCACCAATTGACAAAAATTATAACTATATTAAGGATGAAGACTACTTAAGAACTGGTTTTTATATTGATTAACGGGATAGCAACCCCGTAAAAAGTTCTGATTTAACAAATCAGGAGAGCAAAATGGGCAAACCAGCAGATCGTGATGTAAATTACATGTATAATATGTGGGGAACAACTAGTTTAATCTCAGATTACAATTCAACAGGATTAATTAAAGAAAAAAAGATGTTGCGAGAGATCGCAAACGATGATAAAACCCCCAAAAAGCATGATTTTGAAGTTCAAAATGAACTTCATGAAAAAATTCGTAATGATGAAGATTATGATGATTGGTCCTACGGCACTGAACCAAGTTGGGGACATAAGTGGTAAAAACCACTATAAATAAATCATAATAATACTCGAAATAATGCCGCTAGAGCGTATTAGTGTTGGATTTAAGGATATTAGTCTCTCGTTAAGGGCAAATCCTCTAACGAGAGACTTATCTATTTTAAAGAATGAATCTGCTATAGCACGTTCGGTCCAAAATTTGGTATTGACCTCTAGAGGGGAGAAATTTTTTGAACCTACTATTGGAACTCTCACAAATGCATTATTATTTGAAAATATTGATTTTTCTACCGCAGAATTATTAAAAAGCGAAATAGAAAGTGTTATAAGGAATAATGAACCTAGGGTTGAATTAGTTGAAGTTACTGTAACTCCAAATTATGATGAAGGAGCAATGGATGTTAAAGTGATATATTTAATAGTTGGAATAGATGCCCTACCACAACAACTAGAATTTGTATTACTGCCAACCAGATAAATGTCATTAGTTAACGTATCATCACTAGATTTTAATGATATAAGGGAATCTATCAAAAGTTTCTTGAGAGCTGATGGTAGATTTACAGATTATGATTTTGAAGGATCAAATTTTAGTATTTTAATTGATACCCTAGCATATAATACTTACATTAGTTCATATAATGCAAATATGTTAACTAATGAGGTATTCTTAGATGGAGCAACTCTAAGAGAAAATGTAGTTTCTCTTGCTAGAAATTTAGGGTATCTACCAAGATCAGTAAGATCTTCTAGAGCAAAGATATCATTCTTTGTAAATCTTTCTGGATTTGCCACAAATCCAATTTCAATTACTTTACGTAAAGGAATAGTTGCAACATCCAATGCATCATTCTCAAATTTAAATTATATCTATTCAATTCCTGACGACGTAACAGTTCCTGTATCAAATGGAATCGCCACTTTTGATAATATTGTAATTTATGAAGGTTCTTATATTGAAGATAACTTTACCGTAAATAGTTTAAATAAAAATCAAAGATTTATTTTAAACAATGAGAATATTGATACCAGTTTGATAAGAGTTACTGTTAGAGAAAGTAAAAATAGTAATATTTCTAGAGTTTATAAATTTGCCGATAATTTAACTGCAGTCAAATCAACAGATGATGTATTCTTCTTAAATGAAATTGAAGACCAGAGATATGAATTAATTTTTGGGGATAATACATTTGGCAGTAAATTAGAAAACGATAACTTTATTTTGGTAAGTTACGTTACAACTAATGGAACAATTGCAAACGGCATAAATGCTTTTAGTTTTGCTGGAAGACTAGTAGATAACAATGGCAGTCCAGTTACCGTTGATGAGCCCCTATTGACAACCGTAGAAGCGGCAGGATATGGGTCAGATATCGAATCCATCGCATCTATTAAAAAATTAGCTCCAAGAGTATACTCTTCACAAAATAGAGCAGTTACTGCATCAGATTACGAATCACTAATACCATTAATTTACCCAGAAACAGAATCGGTATCTGTTTATGGTGGAGAAGAATTGGACCCTCCAAAATTTGGTAAAGTCTATATTACAGTGAAACCAAAAAACGGTTCATATTTGCCAAATGCTATTAAAGATAACTTAAAAATAACCCTTAGGAAGTATGCAGTTGCAGGAATAATTCCAGAATTTATAGATTTAAAGTATTTGTATATTGAATATCAAACAAAAGTTTACTATAATAGCAATCAAGGTAACGCAGATTTTTTAAAAACTCAAGTCCAACAAACATTAGAAAAATTCGCTAAATCTGATGAGTTAAATAGATATGGATCTAGATTCAAGTATAGCAAATTCCTAAAATTAATTGATGATTCTTCTATAGCAATTACATCAAATATTACCACCTTACAAATAAGGAGAGATTTGAAAATTATATTAGGTCAATTTACCGAATATGAAATCTGTTTTGGTAATGAATTCCATATCAAAAATCCAAGTGGGTATAATTTTAAAACAAGTGGATTTTCTGTTGATGGAATTACTGGTACAGTTTATCTTTCGGATATTCCACATGCTGAAGGATTTGGAGCAGTATTTTTATTTAAATTGGATGCTTCAAATCAACCAGTTATTGTTAGAAGAAAAGTTGGAACTATAGATTATAAAAAAGGTGAGATTAAAATAAATGCTTTGAATATTATAGCAACTAGTAAAAAATCTTTTGGTGATAATATAGTTGAATTTTCTGCTATACCAAAATCTAATGATGTTATTGGTAAACAAGATTTATACTTACAATTAGATAATTCTAAATCTATGGTAAATATGATTAATGATGTAATATCTTCTGGAATTGATATATCAGGATCACAATACATAGTATC
>JACCDG010168304.1_pt1 | contig 24783 bp, 23 predicted proteins | sample 7442471 | NCBI WGS metagenome assembly JACCDG01 (sample SAMN15323444, study PRJNA562643) | freshwater metagenome | isolation source: river surface water | place: USA:Blue River Watershed | collected 2017-08-17 | reverse complement strand
CACCGAGAAAGACGATTTCGATGACGACATCCCGTTCTAAAGTGCCGAGTCGCTACTACATCAAGACGTACGGTTGCCAAATGAACGAGTACGACTCCTCCCGCATGGGGGACGTACTCGCGGCAGCTGAGGGCATGGAGCCCACCGACGATCCGGCGCAAGCCGATATTCTGTTGGTCAACACCTGCTCGGTGCGCGAGAAGGCCGAGTCGAAGGTCTTTTCTTTGCTTGGCGAATGGAAGTTGCTCAAAGACGCCAAGCCCGGCGTGGTGATCGGCGTCGGTGGGTGTGTCGCAAGCCAAGAGGGCGAAACGCTCGTCAAGGCCGCTCCCCAGGTCGACCTCGTCTTCGGACCGCAGACGGTCCATCGCTTGCCCGAGATGCTCGGCGAATTGCGCAGCGGTCGCCGAGCCGTCGTCGACGTCAGTTTTCCGGAGATCGAAAAATTCGACCAGTTGCCGGCTCCGAGAGCCGAAGGGGCGACGGCCTTCGTGTCGATCATGGAAGGCTGCAGCAAGTACTGCAGTTTTTGTGTCGTTCCCTACACCCGCGGCGATGAGATCAGCCGTCCTTTCGAGTCGGTGCTCGAAGAAGTACGCGGGCTCGCCGGACAAGGCGTGCGCGAGGTGACTCTGCTTGGCCAGAATGTGAATGCGTATCGCGGTCCGATGGACGATGGCGTTCTCGCCGATCTCGCGACGCTCATCCACCACGTCGCCGCGATCGAGGGTATCGAACGTATTCGTTTCACCACGTCGCATCCGCTCGAGTTCGACGATAGCTTGATCGAGGCGTATGCGAATGTGCCTGCACTGGCGAACCACCTGCATCTGCCGGTGCAGTCAGGGTCCGATCGCGTACTCGCCATGATGAAGCGCGGTTATACGGCACTCGAATTCAAGGACAAGATCCGCAAGCTGCGCGAAGTGCGTCCCGACATCTCGGTCACCTCCGACTTCATCGTCGGATTCCCCGGCGAAACCGAGCGCGACTTCGAGGCTACGATGAAGCTCGTCCGTGATCTCGAAATCGACCAGTCATTCAGCTTTCTCTACAGCCGTCGTCCCGGCACTCCTGCGGCCGCGCTGCCGGACGATGTTCCGCACGAGGAGAAGCAGGCGCGTTTGGCCCGCTTGCAGGCGTTGCTCGAAGAGCATTCGCAAGCGCGCAATCGTCGCATGGTCGGCAGCATCCAGCGCGTGTTGGTCGAGCGTCCGTCGCGCAAGGATCAAACCGAACTCGCAGGCCGTACCGAAGACAATCGTTGGGTGAACTTCCCGGGTCCCGCGGATCTCATCGGTCACTTCGTCGACGTGCAGATCACTGAAGCCAAGGCGCACTCGCTGCGCGGTCGCATCCAAGCGGCCGAGGCTCGACGTGCCTGACTCGATTCCGCCGGGAGCGTCCCGCGAATTTTCTTTGGAGCCACCTGACAACGAGCGTCTTGCCAACCTGTGTGGCCCACTCGACGAAAATCTGCGCCTGATCGAGTCTCGGCTCGGAGTCGAGGTTCGCCGTCGCGGCAGCGTGTTTCGAGTGCAGGGGCAGAAGGCGGCTGCGGCCGAATCGTTACTCGGCGAATTGTTTCGTCTGACTCGCACCGAAGACATCACGCCCGAAGCCGTGCACTTGGCGCTGCGCGATCATGATCGGCCTGTAGATGAGCCGGCACCGTCCGCCGGCCGCGCGGCAAGCGATGCGGCTGTCGTCGATGCGGCCGCGACGGACGAGCAGGCCGACACAGGTCTGCGTACCTTGCGCGGCACCATTCGGGCTCGTGGCGCGAACCAGCGAGAATATTTGAAGCGCGTCCGTCAGAACGATCTCACCTTCGGGGTGGGTCCCGCCGGCACTGGCAAGACTTATCTCGCCGTCGCCTGTGCGGTCGAGGCTTTGCAGTCCGATCGGGTACGCCGCATCGTCCTCGTGCGTCCGGCCGTCGAAGCGGGCGAGCGGCTCGGCTTTCTGCCGGGTGATCTCACGCAGAAAGTCGATCCGTATCTGCGCCCCATGTACGACGCACTCTACGAAATGATGGGCTTCGATCGAGTGGCCAAGCTCATCGAACGCAACGTGATCGAGGTGGCGCCGCTGGCCTTTATGCGAGGCCGATCGCTGAACGATTCGTTCATCATCCTCGATGAGGCGCAAAACACGACGATCGAGCAGATGAAGATGTTCCTCACGCGCATCGGATTCGGTTCGCGTGCCGTGGTGACGGGCGATCCCACCCAGACCGACTTGCCGCCTGGCAAGCCTTCGGGCTTGCGTCATGCCATCGACGTGCTGCACGGGGTGCACGGTGTTGCCTTCCAGTTTTTCGAAGCACGCGATGTGGTGCGGCATCCGCTCGTCCAGCGCATCGTGCAGGCTTACGAGGCCCGCGACACGTGATCAAACCGCTCGCGGTCGACATCCAAAATCTGACGAAAAAGACGCTCGTGAGTTCGGTTGCCATCCGGCGTTGGGCGCGTGCGGCATTCGGTACACGGGGCGCAGGGGCGAGCCTCGTGATCCGGTTCGTGGGTGCTGCAGAGGGGCGTCGCCTTAATTTGTTGTGGCGCGGTCGTGACTACGCCACCAACGTCTTGTCGTTTCCGCCTCTCGTCATGCCGGAGCTCTCGAGCGCCGTGCGTGCGACGCGCCGCTCCAAGGAGCCGCGCCTCGTCGGTGACCTTGTGTTGTGTGCGCCGGTCGTGGCGCGTGAAGCCAAGGAACAGTCCAAGCCGATGGCTCATCACTACGCGCATCTGATCGTGCACGGTTGCCTGCACTTGCAGGGATACGACCATGAGCACGATGCCGACGCACTGCGTATGGAGCGTCGAGAGCGACAACTGCTGAAGACCTTCGGCATCGACGATCCATATCGATCCATCGAAAAATGAATCACCTACTGCTGGAGCTACGATGACATCCGCCAAACCCGGTGTGTTCGCTTGGATACGCCGCGTTGCCAAATCTCTCTCGGGCGAAGCTCAGGATCTGGCCGATCTGAACGTGCAGCTGCGTCAGGCGCTAGAGCGCGGCCTGATCGATGCTGACGCGTTGCAAATGCTCGAGGGCGTGCTCGAGGTGGCCGACCTGCAGGTGCGCGACATCATGGTGCCGCGCTCGCAGATGGTGGCGGTGCGCCGTGACGAAGCAGCGGAGAGTTTGCTGCCCATCATCGTGGAGTCCGGTCACTCACGTTATCCCGTCATCGACGACGATCGTGACGACGTCGTTGGGATCCTGCTTGCCAAGGACGTTCTGCGGGTATTCGCAAGCGGCGACGAAGCGAATTTCGACATGCGTGAGTGCATGCGGCCTGTGGTGGTCGTACCCGAGTCCAAGCGGGTCAACGTTCTTCTCAAAGAGTTCCGTCGAAATCGAAACCACATGGCCATCGTCGTCGATGAGTACGGCGGCGTTGCCGGTCTCGTCACCATCGAGGATGCCATCGAGCAGATCGTCGGCGACATCGATGACGAGTTCGACGTCGAAGAGGATCAGAACATTCGTCAGGAAGCCGATCGTCAGTATCTCGTGCGAGGCGCTACGCCGATCGAGGAGTTCAACGAATTCTTCGGTCTCGAGTGGTCGGATGAGGAGTTCGACACGGTGGCGGGCCTTGTGATGAAGCAGCTCGGTCACATGCCGCGACGCGGTGAGACGGCATTCATCGAGGGCGTCGAGTTTCGAGTGGTCCGCGCCGATCGTCGCCGCGTCGACACGCTGAAGGTGATCATGCCGAGCGACGTCGCTGCAGCCGATCGAGAAGGGGAGCGCGACTGAATTTGGCGCGATCCAGCGCGTTCACGCTGACGTCGGCACTCGTTGCGGGTGCCGCGCTCGCATTGGCGTTCGCTCCGTTTGGTTATTGGCCTCTGGCGATCTTGTCGCCAGCGGTGCTGTTTTTTCTTTGGCAGGGTCAAGCGCCACGCACGGCAGCATTGACGGGCTTCCTGTTCGGCGTCGGCACTTTTGGTGCCGGTACCTATTGGCTCTACATCAGCATTCACGGTTTCGGTCAGGCACCGGTGTGGCTGGCGCTGTCCCTAATGGCTGCGCTCGTGGCCATCATGGCGTGTTACGGCGCGGTGCTTGGCTATGTGGCGGCGCGATGGCTGCCCGCGAGGGGCGCCTGGCGCTGGGTCGTGGGGTTGCCGGCAGCCTGGATGCTGCTCGAGTGGGTGCGCGGATGGTTCCTGTCGGGTTTCGGCTGGCTCTCTCTCGGCTATTCGCAGACGGATGCCTGGCTTGCCGCTTACGCGCCGGTCGGTGGCGTACCGCTGGTGTCCTGGCTATTGCTGCTCGGCGCCGGCGCGCTCGTGACGCTTTGGTTTGGCTCACCGCGTGAGCGAGCTTTGGCGTTGGCGGTTCTCGTGCTGCCTTGGCTCGGTGGCTATGGTTTGAAGTCGCACGAGTGGACCAAGCCACAGGGTGATGCCGTTGAGGTTGCCATCGTGCAGGGCGCCGTATCACAGGATCAAAAGTGGTTGGCGACCAACCGCGATGCCACGCTTGCGCGTTATCGCGATCTGACTTTGCAGGCGCTCGGCACGCCGCTCATCGTTTGGCCCGAGGCCGCCGCTCCGGATCTTGCGAACAACATCGTCCCGTATCTGCAGGATCTGGCTGCAGCGGCACAAGGTCGTGACTCCGCTTTACTGATGGGTTTGATCCGTGCCGAGCCTGGCCCTGCTTCCGAGCCGCTCTACTACAACTCGATCCTCGCGTACGACGAGGATGTTCGTTGGTACGACAAGCATCATCTGGTGCCTTTTGGAGAATTTTTTCCGGTGCCGAAGTTCGTGCGTCGTTGGTTACGACTGATGAATCTGCCGTACTCGGACTTCACCTCCGGTGCGCCGGTACAACCACCACTATCGATCGCCGGGCTGCGTTTGTCGGCGAGCATTTGTTACGAAGATGCCTATCCGACCTCGCAGTTGAGTAGCGCGCGTGAGTCTACGGCACTCGTGAATGTCACCAACGACGCTTGGTTCGGTCGATCGACGGCGCGTCATCAGCATCTGCAGATCTCGCGTATGCGCGCGATCGAGTCGCAGCGCTACGTCATTCGCGCGGCCAATGATGGCATCTCGGCGATCATCGGCCCGCGCGGCGAAATACTGGCGCAGGCGCCGGATTTCGAGCCAGCCGTGTTGCGCGGTGAGGTGATCCCGCGTGTCGGCGTACCGCCCTATCTGCGCTTCGGTAACCAGCCGTGGCTTTGGCTCGCGGCGCTCTGCGGTGTCGTGGCGTTCATTGTGCGGCGTCGCGAGCGTGAACTTCCGGCGGCCGCGTCGGTCTAGGGAGAGTGTTTATGCAATGGGTGTGGTCCATGTCACGACGTCCGTTCGTGCGCCGTTCGTTAGGCGCTATCCTGTCCGTCTTTATCTTCACGGCCTGCCAAGGCGATTTTTCCTCGGCGCGACCCGCTAACCTCGCGCAGCTGCCCGCGGCGTCTAGCGCCTCGGCGGGAACGACGGCGGCAACGTCGTCTCCGTCCACCGCAATCGGCACGTTGCCGGATTTCGCGACATTGGTTCAGCAACAAGGTCCTGCCGTGGTCAACATTTCGACCAAAGGCAAACGCATGCGCGTGAATGCCTCGGGCGAGGATCCGTTCTCCGAGTTCTTCCGACGTTTTGGCGTGCCGGTGCCGCCGGGTCAGCGGGGCATGCCGCAGCCCGATGGCGAGCCTGAGAGCAACGAAGGGCCGCGTCGTCCCGGCGGTGCGGGTTCGGGCTTCATCGTCAGCAGCGATGGCTACATCCTCACCAACGCGCACGTCGTCAACGAGGCGGACGAGGTCACGGTCAAGCTGACCGATCGTCGCGAGTTCAAGGCGAAGATCGTGGGTGTGGACGAGCCGACCGATGTTGCCGTGCTCAAAATCGAAGCGACGGGATTACCGGTGGTTCGCATCGGTGACCCCGCCAAATTGCGTCCGGGTGAGTGGGTGCTCGCGATCGGTTCGCCGTTCGGATTCGACAACAGTGCGACCGCCGGTATCGTCAGCGCGACTGCGCGCGGTCTGCCGGGTGGCGATACCAACTACGTCAACTTCATCCAGACCGACGTCGCTGTGAATCCCGGCAACTCGGGTGGACCGCTCTTCAATCTTGCCGGCGAAGTCGTCGGCATCAATTCGCAGATCTACAGCCGCTCGGGCGGCTACATGGGTATCTCTTTCGCCATTCCCATCGACGTCGCCGTCAACGTACGCGATCAACTCATCGCCAAGGGGCGAGTCAGTCGCGGCAAGATCGGTGTGACCATCCAGCCCATCGATGCGGCGCTCGCCGATAGTTTCGGGCTCGATCGGCCGCGCGGCGCGTTGGTCGGTGCGGTCGAAGAATCGGGCCCCGCTGCCAAGGCCGGTATCCGCGCTGGTGACATCATCCTCTCGGTCAATGGTCGCCTCATCGAGCGTTCCGAAGAGTTGCCGACCGTGATCGGGGCAATCAAGCCCGGCGCCGATGCGATCGTCGAGATCTGGCGTGATCGCAGCGCGCGTCGTCTGAACCTGCGGGTGGCGGAGTTGCAAGCCGCGGCCAGCGAGACCGGCGCCGACACCAAGCCGGAGGCGGACGATGCGGCGGATCGATTGGGTCTCGTCGTGCGCGAGCTGACCGACGAAGAGCGGTCGCGCGCAGCGGCTCGCGGTGCCGTACCGCGCGGCCTGTTGGTCGAGCGCGCACAGGGCGCGGCACGCGATGCTGGCATCCAGCGCGGTGACTTCATCGTGGGGATCCGCGGTCAGCGCCTCGAGTCGGTCAAGCAATTCCGTGACGCCGTGGCCAAGGAAAAGAGAGTCGTCCCGCTGTTGGTCTCGCGGGGCGGAAACGAGCTGTTCATCGCTGTGGCCGTGGAATGACCTGAAGCATCCCCGGCCCCCGTCGTGTACGATCGCGTCTCCGCGAGAGGCGCGGTTGTACACGGTTTTTAAAGATGGATGAGCGTTACGAGCCGGCGATCGTCGAGCGCGCGGCACAGCAACACTGGAACACGCATCGCAGCTTTGCCGCGCAGGAGGATCCCGCGCGCGAGAAGTTCTACTGCCTCTCGATGTTTCCGTACCCCTCGGGTCGGTTGCACATGGGGCATGTGCGCAACTACACCATCGGCGATGTGCTCTCGCGCTTTGCGCGCATGCAGGGCAAGAACGTGCTGCAGCCGATGGGTTGGGATGCCTTTGGTCTGCCCGCCGAGAATGCCGCTATGGCCAACGGCGTGGCGCCAGCGAAATGGACACGCGACAACATCGCGTACATGAAAAAGCAGTTGCAGGCGCTCGGCTTCGCGATCGACTGGGATCGCGAGATCGCCACCTGTGATCCGTCCTATTACCGCTGGAACCAATGGCTATTCCTACGGATGCGTGAGAAAGGCATCGCCTACAAGCGCACGGGTGTCGTCAATTGGGATCCGATCGATCAGACCGTGCTCGCCAACGAGCAGGTCATCGATGGTCGCGGTTGGCGCACCGGTGCGTTGGTCGAGAAGCGCGAGATCCCGATGTACTACCTCAACATCACCGCTTATGCGGATGAGTTGCTCGGTGATCTGTCGACTCTCGAAGGCTGGCCCGACCGCGTGCGAACGATGCAGGCGAATTGGATCGGTCGTAGCGAAGGCGCGGAGGTCAGCTTCCCGTTCGCCGACGATACCCGCTCGCTCATGGCAGGTGAGGGCGCGCTCAAAGTATTCACGACCCGCGTCGACACACTCTTCGGTGTGACTTTCATGGCGGTGGCCGCCGAGCATCCGCTCGCGCTCGCAGCGGCTGCACAGAATCCGGCGCTGCAAACCTTCGTCGACGAGTGCCGACGGGGTAGCACCATGGAGGCGGATGTCGCCACTATGGAAAAGAAAGGTTTGCCTACCGGTTTGCATGTGGTGCACCCCTTCACCGGCAAGCTTGTCCCGGTGTGGGTCGCGAATTATGTGTTGATGGGTTACGGCGAAGGCGCCGTCATGGGCGTGCCGGCGCACGACGAACGCGATTTCGCGTTTGCGCTGAAGCACGATATCGATATCGTCACCGTGATTCGTCCGAGCGATGGATCTTACGAAGAAGCACTCGCGCCTTGGCAAGAGAGCTACGGCGAGACTGGTATCACGGTGAACTCGGGCGAGTTCTCCGGGCTCGACTTCGCTGCGGCTTATGCTGCGATTACGACAGCGCTCGAGGCCAAAGGTCTCGGCCGCAAGCGTATTCAGTTCCGTCTGCGTGATTGGGGTATTTCGCGCCAGCGTTATTGGGGCTGTCCGATACCGCTCATCCACTGCGAACATTGCGGCGAAGTGCCGGTGCCGGATGCGCAATTGCCGGTGGTGTTGCCGGAAGATCTGGTGCCCGATGGCAGCGGTAATCCGCTCGCCAAGTCGCCGGCGTTCCATCAGGTCGATTGCCCGAGCTGCGGGAAGCCCGCGCGTCGCGAAACGGACACGATGGATACCTTCGTCGATTCGTCTTGGTATTTCCTGCGCTATGCCTCCGCGGGTAACGATCAGGCGATGGTCGATGAGCGTGCGCGCTACTGGCTGCCCGTCGACCAATACATTGGCGGCATCGAACACGCGATCCTGCACCTGCTGTACTCGCGCTTTTGGACCAAGGTCATGCGCGATCTCGATCTCGTGCATGTGACCGAGCCATTTGCGAACTTGTTGACGCAGGGTATGGTGCTGAACCACATCTATTGGCAGCAGCCCGCAGAAGGTCGACGCGCCTATTTCAATCCGCTCGATGTGGATGTCGAAGAACAGGACGGCGTGAAGCGCTGGTTTGCCACACGCGAGGATGGCTCGCGGCTCGAGGTGAACTACGACGGTCTCGGCACGATGTCGAAGTCCAAGAACAACGGCGTCGATCCGCAAAGTCTCGTCGAGAAATACGGTGCCGATACGGCGCGGCTGTTCATGATGTTTACGGCGCCTCCCGAACAATCTCTGGAGTGGTCGGATGAGGGTGTGCAGGGCGCATTCCGTTTCATTCGTCGTCTCTGGAAGGCGGTTCACGAACACGTATCGCAGGGCGCAGCTGGCAAGCCCGACCTCGCGCATCTCACGCCGGCGCAGAAAGATCTGCGTCGCGCGGCGCACCAGGCGCTCACCAAGGTCACGGACGATATCGGGCGTCGTCGCACCTTCAATACGGCGGTCGCGGCCGTGATGGAATTGCTCAATACCGTCTCGCGTTTTGAAGACGCCTCTGAGCAGGGTCGTGCCGTCGTACAGGAGGCGCTCGAGATCGCGACGATCTGCCTCTCGCCGATCGTGCCGCACGTCTGTCATGCCTTGTGGCGACACCTCGGTCACACCGAGGCGATCATCGACGTACGTTGGCCTGCGGTCGATGCGAGCGCGCTCGCGCAAGATGCGATCACGCTGGTCGTCCAGGTGAACGGAAAATTGCGCGGTCAAATCACCGTGCCGGTCGATGCCGATGCGGAGACCGTCAAGGCCGCTGCTCTCGCCGAGGAGTCGGTGCGCAAGTTCGTGGGCGAGGCGCCGCCGAAGAAAATCGTCGTGGTGCCGCGCAAGCTGGTCAACGTGGTGGTGTGATGCGTCGACTCGCGCTACTAGTGGCGCTGTGTTGGGGTTTGGCTGGCTGCGGCTTCCAGTTGCAGTCGAGACTGACCTTGCCTGAGTCGATCGCGGTGCTCGCGATCGATACCGATGATCGACAGAGTCCATTCGCCCAATCGTTGTCTGAGGCGCTGCGCGGTGCTGGTGCTCGAATCGATGGTTCGGGTGGGCGTGCGTTGCGAGTGCGTATCGAACGCGACGAACTGCTCGAGCGGGTCGCCTCGGTCTCGGCGCGCAATCAACCGCGCGAGTACGAACTCACCTATGTCGTCCGCTACTCCGTGCTGCGCGACGGTGTTTATCTCGTCGAGGCCGAAGAGGTCACGGCCACGCGTGATTTCAGTTTCGATGAGCGCCTGGCACTCGCCAAGTCGCGCGAGCGCGAGCAGTTGCGCGAGACGCTCGCGCGCGAGCTTGCCGGCGTCGTCTTGCAGCGCATCGCCAGCCTCGATTGAGTGTGTTGACGCTGGTCGATGCGACGTTGCGCGACCATCTGCGCAGCCTGCTGTCGCCCTACGGACTACAGATCGAGTGGGTCTCCGCCGCCGTGCCGATCCCGGGCAGCTATTGGGGTGAGAGCGAAGCGGGCCTGATCGGCGATCGGCTCTATCTGCGTCACGACACGCCGTTGCACTCGGCGTTGCACGAAGCGGCGCATTTCGTTTGCATGACCGCGCCGCGTCGTGCGGCACTCGAGCGTGATGCAGGCGGTGATCATTCCGAAGAAAACGCCGTCTGCTATCTGCAAATTCTTTGGGGGGATGAGCTTCCGGGCGTGGGTCGCGAGCGCATACTCGCGGACATGGACGCTTGGGGATACACCTTTCGCCTCGGCTCAGCAGCTCGTTGGTTCGAGGAAGATGCGAGCGATGCGCGGCAGTGGTTACAGAGCGAATCGATCTTGCGCGAGAACGGTGCCCTAAGCGGCCGATGCCGCAGCTGAGGGCTTACGTCCTCAGGCGGAGCGATTGCCGCGCTCAGCGCGCGGCGTAGCGATCGGTCGCCGCGACGAGCTCGCTCAGGATGCCGGGCTCGAACGCCGAATGCCCTGCATCCGCCACGATACGCAAGTCTGCTTCCGGCCAAGCTTTGTGCAGATCCCACGCGCTCTTGATCGGACATACGACGTCGTAGCGGCCTTGCACGATCGTGCAGGGTATCGAGCGAATCCGCTGCACGTCGTCTAGCAACTGCGTTGGGCTGCGAAAGAAGCCACCGTTGATGAAATAGTGACACTCGATGCGCGCGAAGGCTTCAGCGAAGGTCGTGTCTGCGAAGCGATCGAGTGAGCCTGGATCGAGTCGCAGGTAGCTCGTCGCACCCTCCCAGATCGACCAGGCGCGCGCAGCCGCTTGGCGTATCGACTTGTCATCGCTCGTCAGACGTTCGTAGTACGCCTTGATGATCTCGTGCCGTCGATCGACCGGGATCGGCTCGAGGAATTTCTCGTAAAGATCCGGATACAGTGCGCCTGCGCCGTCGGGCTTGCCGTAGAACCAGTCGAGCTCCCAAGGGCGCAGCAGGAAGATGCCACGAAGCACCAGTTCGGTCACACGATCCGGGTGTGTTTCGGCGTAGGCCAGCGCGAGCGTCGAGCCCCAAGAGCCGCCGAAGACCTGCCATCGATCGATGCCGAGATGTTCGCGGATCCGCTCGATGTCGGCGACGAGATCCCAGGTGGTGTTGTCCTCGAGGTTGGCGTGGGGCCGACTCTTGCCGCAGCCGCGTTGGTCGAACAACACGATGCGATAGCGCGTCGGATCAAAGAATCGGCGCATACGCGCATCGGTACCGCCGCCCGGACCGCCATGCAGGAACACGACTGGCTTGCCGGCTGGGTTGCCACTTTCTTCCCAGTAGATCTCGTGTACGTCCGAGACTCGTAGCATGCCGCTGCGAAACGCCTCGAACGCGGGATACAGAGTTCGCAAGCCTGTGCTCATCAGCGCACCTCGCGCGAAGTCTTTGCAGGTGAAACCATCGGACCGAGTGGAGCGCCGCCGACCAGGTGGACGTGCAGGTGATACACCTCTTGTCCGCCGTGCGAGTTGCAATTGATGATGAGGCGATAGCCATTTTCGGCGATCCCTTCGCGCTTGGCGAGATCGCGCGCGACCGTGAACATGTGGCCGACGAGCGCCTCGTCTTCATCGGCAATGTCGTTGGCGGTTGCGATCGCTTTGTTCGGTACGATCAGCAGATGCACCGGAGCGCGTGGATGGATATCACGGAAGGCGGTGACCCGCTCGTCCTGATGGACGATATCCGCCGGCAGTTCACGATTGACGATGCGTTCGAATAGCGTCGGCATGATGCGTTCTCAATATTTGTAGATCTCGACCTTGGTCGCATCGAGCTGATAGGCCGCGGCGCCCAAGCGGGTGGTTTTGTTGGTGGTCTTCATGCGTCCAGTGATCCAATACGCTTCGTAGATCGAGTCGAGCGCGACGCCTTTGGCCATTTTCACGTAGACGATCTGATTCGGCGGTGGCGGTGGTACGTGGATGCAAGCACCGAAGTAGGGGACGAGGAAGAACTCGGAGACGAGGCCATCCTTGCCGACATCGAGCGGCACGATGAAACCCGGAATCTTCAGCGACTGACCGTTCAACTCCTTGTTGACGTTGAAGTCCATCACTTGCTGTGCGGCCATGCCGCCTTCGCCGAGATAGTCGTGCGCGGCGGGTGGAGGGCCGGCGAGAAACTTCGTGCGGGCATCGGGCGGAATCAGTTCGTCCCAGTCGATTTCGCGTACGGCGTTGGGAGCTCGCTTGGCGTTCTTGTTTTTGTCGGCTGCTGACGGCGCTGGTGTACCGACCGGCGGAGGCGTGATCGCGTGGCTGGTGGCGACGCTGGCGACGAGCAGGACCGCCGCGCAGAGCCCGGTCAGCAGGGATTGGGTGAACGATCGAAACATGCCAGTCTCCATTAAACGCGTCCGGATCAAACTCTGATGGTCAAGCCGTCACTCAGTGTGTGACGGTAAGCGCGCCACGCCGGGTATGCTCCCATCAAGAGAGCGGCGACGATGATGGCGCCCAAGATCAATGCATCGTAGCCCGTCAGACCGCCTGGTTGCAGAAAGATTCCAAAGCGCCGCTCGAGGATGGGCCGAGCAGCGAACAAGAGACCGTAGGTGAGCGCAACGCCCGCCGCCACGCCTGCACTCGCCAGAATGCCGGCCTCGGTGATCAGCAGCGTGAAGATGTGTTTCGGTCGCGCGCCCAAAGATCGCAAAATCGCCATCTCACGCCGACGTTCGTTGAGGCTCGTCAGAATGGCCGTCAGCATGCCGAGTAAGCCCGCAAGGACGACGAAGGCAGCCACGATCATCAAAGCCGTATCGGCGATACCGACGAGGTTCCACAACTGACTCAGCGCGACGCCCGGAATGATCGCCATCAAGGCCTCTTGGCGATAATCATTGATCGCGCGCTGCATCGTGAAGGTCATGACCTTGCTCTCCATCCCCACCATGAAAGCGGTGATGGACTCCGGTGTCAGATCTTGTCCGCGAGCCTCATCGGCTGATACCTGTGCGCCCGGGAGCGCGCGGGCTCCGCTTTGCCAGTCGAGGTGGATGGCCGTAATCGCCTCGAGACTCACATGCACCGTTCGGTCGATTGGCGTACCGGTCTTGGCGAGGATGCCTGCGATCCGGAACGGTTTGTCGTCGTGCTTGGCGAAACTCACGTTGCCGACGCCGTGTGCGATCACGATCGGATCACCGAGTTGATAACCGAGTTGCCGCGCGACATCGGCGCCGACCACTGCGTCGTACAGATCATCGAATGGTTTGCCGGCCGTGAAAGTCATGCGCCGATCGCCGGCGTAGCGATAGTGCTCGAAGTAGCTGCCGTTAGTGCCCATCACACGAAAACCGCGATGCGAGTCTCCGAGTGAAATCGGAATGGTCCAGGCCACATCGGGATGACGGGCGATTTTTTGATAGCTGTCCCAGCTGACGTTGGCCGTCGCATCGCCCACGCGAAACACGGAATAAAGCAGCAAGTTCAGTTGGCCTGACCGGGCGCCCACGATCAGATCGACGCCGGAGACGGTGTTGGCAAAACCCTCGCGGGCTGCAGTCCGCATCTTTTCGACACCGAGCAGTAGAGCCACGCTGATGGCAATGGCGCTGATCGTCAGCAGCGCTGTGCTGCGCCGGTTGCGAAGCGAACGCCAAGCGAGACGGAGCGTGTTCACGAGCGCACCTGATTGATATCGAGCAGCGACAGCGTGCGATCGAACAAATGCCCGAGCGAGGTGTCGTGACTCACGAACAGCAGGGTGCTGCCTTGGGATTGGCATTCGCTCATCAACAGCGAGAGGAAGTTTTCGCGTGAATCGTAATCCAGCGCCGAGGTGGGTTCGTCGGCCACGATGATGCCCGGCGCACCGAGCAGTGCGCGCGCTGCGGCGACGCGTTGCTGCTGACCTATCGACAGTTCCGTCACCGGGCGCTGCAGCAGATCGTCGGAACCAAGACCGACGGCCGCCAACAAACGTCGTGCCTCGCTGATCGGGTCGCCGCCCGCGATACGTGCCGCTCGCACCGCTGAGAACTGCAGTGGCAGCAGTACGTTCTCGAGCACGCCGAGATAGGGCAGCAGATTGAACATCTGGAAAATGAAGCCGATGTTGTCGCCACGAAAACGATCGCGCGCCGCACCGGAGAGAGGGGCAAGATCGGTGCCGAGTACGCGCACACTGCCACTTTGTGGCGTGAGCACGCCACCCAATAGACCTAGCAGCGTGCTCTTGCCGCTACCGCTTGGGCCTTTCAGAAAGACGCGTTCGCCGCGCGCGATGTCGAGCTGCGGGATGTCGATGGTCAACGGTTTGCCGGGCCACGCATAGCGCAGATGGCGGGCCTCGATGGCCGGCTTGGCGAGATCAGCTTGCATCAAGCGTTACTGTAGCGTGATGCGACGGGCTCCGCCTTGCAGGGTGATTTGCCGCTGAGCCGATGCCGTGATCAGGTTCACTTCGACTTTCTCGACTTCCTTGAGTTTGTCGAGCGCACTGAACTCGCTCCACGCGAGCGCCGCCGGATTGCTGCAGCGAAAATCGAACCGCGCTCGGTAGTCTGCGTGACCGGACCCGAGCTTCGGCGCTTTGTAGTCGACCTTCTCCAATCGGCAGCCAGCATTGCGCGGAACGGCGAGGATGTTCTTGCCGCTCTGCAACCAGGTGTCGGCAGCGGCACTAGCGGATTTTTGCTCGGGTGTTTTGGGCGCGTTCTCGAAGCCGAGCACGTGGAGGGCGGGTGTTTCGAGTTGCGCCGATAGCAAGTTGCCATCGAGAGCCAAGTTCAGGGTGACGATCCCGTGCACGTGCTTGGCTTGGGACTGCATGCCATCGTGATCATGGTCATGGTCATGATCATGGTCATGGTCGTGTTGGTGCTGATCGTCGTGACTGTGCTTCGCCTGGGCAGAGGCTGCGGTCGAGAACAGCATCAGTAAACTCGCCAGAGCGGATGACAATACGGCCGAGGGCAACACGGCAACAGATCGACGAACGGACATCGCGATTCTCCTGATCAAAATTCGACGCGAACTCCGGCGCTCACTGCGCGCCCTGCGAGCGGCGCCACGTCTTTCAATGGCGAAGCGTGTCGACGCGCGTCTTCGTCGAGCAGGTTCTGGCCGCGCAGGAACCACAGCATAGTCGCAGCGCCTGCCCCGTGGCGATAGGTGTGGCGATAGGCGATATCCGCTGCCAGCAGGTTATAGCCATCGGTGCGCAGTTCGTTGTCGGCGAGACGGGTCTGCGCGTCGTGCCAGAGCGATTCCAAGCCCACCCGCCACGGGCCGCGACTCCAATTCAGTTCACCCCCGATGCGTAGCGGCGGTATCTGCGGCAGCGCATGACCGTCGGCATCCCTCGCGCGAACGAGGTCACCGAACAAGCGCAGGCCGAGACCGCCTTGCGCGACCTTGGCGAGCTCCCGGATCGACCACTCGGCTTCCAGACCATGGAAGCGCGCATCAGTGGCGCGATATTCGACTTCGCGCAGGGCTTCTCCGTGATCGTGATCATGCTCGTGTGCGTGCTCGGCATGGTCATCATCCAACCCCAGCGGTGCAGCGAAGATGTAGTCACGATAGTCGCTGACGAAGAGGCTGATCTTGCTTTGCCAGCGATCATCGGCGTCGTTTTGGCGCCAAGCGAGATCGACCGTGCGAGCGGTTTCGACACCGAGATCCGCATTGCCGAGTTCGTAGCGTTGCAGGGCGAGGTGTGCGCCATCGGCATAGAGTTCCGTGGCGGTTGGATGCCGCTGCGTGCGCGTCAGTTGTAGGCTCCAGCGAGTTTGCGGCGAGCTGGTCCAGACGGAGCCGATGGAGGCGCTGACGGCATCGTCCCGATAACGGGAGCTGGCGGCATCGTGGGCATCGAGCGTCTGGCGCTCCCAGCGGGCGCCCGCTTCGACAAGCAAGGCGCCGAAGCGACGTTCCTCAAAGAAAAACAGGCCTAGGCTACGCGTGCGCGAGGGCGGCAAGAAGGCCTCGTCGCCTAACGCGGCAAAATCGAGATCGCGATACTGCAGTCCGAGTACACCACGACCAACATCATCGGAGCGTCGATCTGCGGTGAGGCGTGTCTCGTAGCCGAGTTGCCCGTAACGCGTGGCCGGTATGCTGTCTTCGATCTCGGCATGCTCGTAATCATTGCGGGCCAGACGCAGTGACCAGCGCTCGATCCACCCTGCTGTCGGACGCCACTCACCCGCGAGATCTACGCGGTGCTGCTCGAGATCGATACGCACATCCTCGTGATCCGCATGGTTGGCATCGAGACCATCGAGTTCGTCGGTATGCTCCCCGTGCGCGTGTCCGCCCTCCGGCAAGCCGTAGTCGTTGCGATAGCCGCTCAGCGAGAGCGCGACAGCCAAGCTATCGCCGCTCCAACCGAGGCCCAAACTGCCGCCTTCGCTCTTGGCGTCCGTGTTGTGCAACTCGCCTCGCTCGTCGCCGACCGTTTCGCCTTCCGCTGCAAGTTCTGCTCGCAACGCCGGTGACTCGACGAAGTCGGCAATCGACAGATCGCCGCTGCGTTTCGAGAAACCATCGACTCGCCACTGCCAACCGCTACCGAGATGGCCGCCGCTGCGCAGCGCGACCGCACGCTCGTCGTTGGCGGAGTCACCTCGCAACTCGAGGCGCGTCTCCATCGGTCCATCGGTGTTACGCAACGGCAGTCGATCGGTGACAACGTTGACGGCGCCTGCTGCCGAGGCGCTGCCGTACATCAGTGCTGCAGGGCCGTGCAGGACTTCGATCCGATCGGCAAAAGCGGGGTCGATCGAGACGGCGTGATCGTCTGAGAGCGCGGCGACATCCAGCGTTTCGGCGCCGTCTTGATACACCTGTACCCGTAGTCCGCCTTGTCCGCGAATGACGGGGCGGCTTGCGATCGGCCCGAACGAGGTCGATGACAGGCCAGGCTGATTGGCCAGCGTGTCGCCGAGGTTGGTGGCGAGCGAGCGGCGCAGCAGGTCCGCGCTCAAGAGCAGGACAGGCTGGGCGGTTTCGAGCGTCGTGGTGCGTAGCGGCGTTGCGGTGATGATGACTTCTTGCAGGGTCTCGTCGGCTACCGCCATGGAGGTCGGTAGCAGTACCCCGAGGGCGAGCGGGGCGAGTCTGATCAGCCGGGGGGTGTATCGACGGGAATTCACGGCAAGGCTCCAAGTACGTTACTGAGTAACATATTACTTTATAACGTTACTAGCGCAAGCGGGTTGATGCCGGTCGAGCAGGCGCTGCCGCTTGGGCGGATAATCACGCCGGCTCGCTATGAAACTCAGTCTCGACACCTTCCCGACCCACCTTCGTCAGGCACGTCTGGCGCCTGCCTACTTGTTGTCGGGTGATGAGGATCTCTTGGTCGCCGAGGCAGCCGATGCGCTACGGGTTGCGGCGAGGCAAGCGGGCTACACCGAACGCGAGGTGCATTTCCCCGAGCGCGTTGCCGACTGGGGTGACATCGCGGCCGGTGCCGGCTCGATGTCGCTGTTCGGCGATCGCAAGATTCTCGAGGTGCGATTCTCCGGCAAGGCGGGTAAGGAGGGCAGCGCCGTCCTGCAGCGGTTGATCGACATGGCGGGCGAAGACACTCTGCTACTCGTCATCACGCCACGTCTCGATACGGCGACCCAATCGACGGCCTGGGTGAAGGCGATCGAATCGCGCGGCGCCTGGTTGCCGATCTGGGAAATCACGCCGCGCCAACTCGAACCGTGGTTGTCTGCACGTGCGCGCCAAGCCGATCTCGATCTCACGCCGGGCGCGCTGTCACTGCTGGCGGTGCGAGTCGAGGGAAATTTGCTCGCCGCGCAGCAGGAGATCGAGAAGCTGCGTTTGTTGCTGCCGGCAGGACGCGTCGATGAGCAGGCGATTCTGGAAGCGGTTGCCTCGAGCGCTCGCTACGATGTGTTCGCGCTCGGTGAGGCTGTGCTGCAGGGTGATGCGCAGCGTGCTTTGCGAGTCCTCTCGGGTCTGCGCGGCGAGGGCGTCGAACCGACTCTGGTGCTGTGGTCCATCACGCGCGAGCTTAGAAATCTTTGGTCGCTGCGTCGTGGTGAGGATCCCGCACGTCGCCCGGGCCCGCGCTTGCCGCCGAGCCAGTTGGCGGCGCTCGAGCGCGCGAGACCCCGCGCGGCGAAATTGCCCTATGCACGACTCAGTTCGCGCGCCCTGCGTGTCGATCGCATGATCAAAGGTCGTTTGGCCGGCGATCCGTGGAATGAGCTTGCTTTACTGTGTGCCGAGTTCTGCGGATTGCGACCGGTACGCGCCGGATGAAAGCGCCGATCGGAATCTTTGGGGGTACGTTCGACCCCATCCACTTCGGGCATCTGCGTACCGGGTTCGAGCTGTCGCAAAGATTGCAGTTGCACGAACTGCGATGGATTCCAAGTGGCCGGCCGGGGCATCGCGATGCCCCGCTTGCGAGCCCTGCGATGCGCCTTGCTATGGTACGTGCGGCGATCGAGGGGCAAAGCGGTTTCGTAGCGGACGATCGGGAAGTCAGGCGAGAGCGAACCACTTTTACGATCGATACACTCGAAGAGTTGCGCGGTGAATTTCCGGCGCATCCGCTCTGCTTGATACTCGGTATGGACGCGTTTTTGGGTTTACCGAAGTGGCATCGTGCGTCGGAGCTACTGTCGCTTTGCCACATCGTCGTCGCGCATCGACCGGGCTGGAATTTGCCTGCGGCCGGCCCACTAGCGGAGCTGGTGGCGACCTCAGGCGTGAGTGAAGTGGAACCGTTGCATACAGCACTGTGTGGTCGGGTGTATGTGCACGCGGTGACGCAACTCGAGATCGCCTCGAGTGAACTGCGCGCGATTCTCGTCTCGGGCGGCGATCCGCGTTTTCTCGTGCCCGAGCCCGTGCGGCAGATCATCCTCGAGACAGGATGCTATGCTGATCACGGATTCCATGACTGATCACACGCTATCGCTGCTTCGAGGAGCTTTGCCATTCGCATGAAGACAACCCGCCAGAATTCCCGTCCTCCCGCCCGCGAAAAACGGGGTAAGGCGCCGATCCGGCCGCGTGCGACGGGTGTGTTGCCGGTGGTCGAAGCTGCACTCGCCGATATGAAAGCGGTCGATGTGCGAGTGCTCGACGTGCGTGGGTCGAGCGACGTCACCGATTACATGGTGATCGCGAGCGGTACCTCCGACAGGCACTTGCGAGCCGTTGCCGACCGAGTCGTTCAGATGGCCAAAGCTGCCGGGCATCGACCACTCGGTGTCGAAGGCGAAGAGCAAGGCGAGTGGGTGCTCGTCGATCTGCCGGATGTGATGGTGCATGTTCTGTTGCCGCGCACCCGTGAGTTCTATCAGCTCGAGCAATTGTGGGAACCGGCTCCGGCCAAGGTTGCCGAGCGTGCACCGGCCTCCAAGCCGAAACGCTCAGCGCCACGCGCCGGCACGGCGCCCAAACGCAACGGTGGCGCCCCGAGACGCAATGGCGCTGCACCGAAGCGTGAGGCGACTCGCGCGGCGAAACCGCGCGCCAAGTCGCCGGCCAAGACGCCCAGCCGTTAAGTCGAGCCGCTTCGTCGGATCACGGGCGTGCGGCTGCGTATTCTCGCTGTCGGTCATCGCCAACCCGCCTGGGTCGATACGGCGGTAGATGAATATTTGAAGCGCATCCGTTCGCCGTGGCGCGTCGAACTCGTCGCGATCGAGGCGGCTGCTCGCAGCGCGAATGGCAAGGCCGACGTCGCCACGCTGCGAGAGGGCGAGAAAGTCCTGGCCGCCTTGCGCGATCGCGAACGTGTGATCCTGCTCGACGAAATCGGCAAGACCTTCACTTCCCGCGAGTGGTCGCAACGTCTGCAGCACCTGGCGGGAGAATCGCCTGATCTGGCTTTGCTGATCGGTGGACCCGATGGTCATGCGCCTGCGGTGCGCGCGCGCGCGGCTGAAAGTTGGTCGCTATCCCGTTTGACCTTGCCGCATGGCCTAGCGCGAGTGATGTTGGCTGAGCAGTTGTACCGCGCGCAGTCGCTGTTGCTCGGTCATCCCTATCATCGAGATTGAGTGATCCCATGTTGATACTCGCCTCTGCTTCGCCCCGTCGTCGCGAATTGCTGCGGCAGATCGGCGTGTCTCATGTCGTGCAGGCTGCCGATATCGACGAGACGCCGCTGCCCGATGAGGCGCCGGCTGATTACGTGCAGCGCTTGGCTCGCTCAAAGGCGAGTCACGTGTTTGGGTCGCGCTCCGATACGATCCCGGTGCTCGGGGCCGACACCACGGTGGCGATCGATGGCCTTGCGCTTGGCAAACCGGCCGATGATCGCGAGCACCGCGGGATGTTCGAGCGACTCTCTGCACGGGAACACTCGGTCTACTCCGCCGTCGCGCTCGCGACGAGTGAGGGCGTCGCGGTGCGTTTATCCGTGACACAAGTCGTCTTTCGTGCAGTGACCGAGAGCGAGCGTGCGGCCTATTGGGCTAGCGGCGAGCCTTGTGACAAAGCCGGTGGGTACGCCATACAGGGGCTCGGTGCGATCTTCATCGAGTCGATCGCGGGCAGTTATTCCGGTGTGATGGGCTTGCCGCTCGCGGAAACGGCGGCATTGCTGGTCGCCGCCGGTGTGCCGATATGGCAGGCTGGGGTATGACCGCCGAAATCCTCATCAATGTGGCGCCGCGCGAGGTTCGAGCTGCTCTGCTCGAAGGGGGTGTGCTGCAGGAGTTGTTCGTCGAACGCGAGAGTCGGCGTGGACTCGTCGGCAATATCTACAAAGGCCGTGTGACGCGAGTACTGCCCGGCATGCAGGCGGCATTCGTCGATGCCGGGCTCGCTCGTACGGCTTTTCTGCACGCTCACGATATCGTGGGCGCCGAGGCGCACTTTGATGCACAGCGCGTAGCGGCGACGGCGGCCTCGGGAGGTCCGGCTGGGCTTACGGCAGCCTCGCGCGATGAAGATATCGATATCCGTCGGCTCATCAATCCGGGTGACGATCTCATCGTGCAGGTCGTCAAGGATCCGATGGGCGCCAAGGGCGCGCGGCTGACGACCTTCATTTCTTTGCCTTCGAGGTACGTGGTGTTCATGCCGCGTGGTCGCGGTATCGGCATCTCGGCGCGCATCGAAGATGAGCGCGAGCGTCAAAGATTGCGCGAGGCCATGCAGACGCTGCTCGGTGATGATCACCCGGGAGGCTATATCGTGCGCACCGCGGCGGAGGGTGTGCAGTCCGAGCGGCTCGCCGCCGATCTCGCCTACCTAGATCGACTCTGGCTGCACGTACGTGAGCGTGGCTTGCGCGCGTCACCGGGAGATCTCGTGCACGAGGAGCTGCCGCTGGCGTTGCGCATGCTGCGCGATGAGCTCGGGCGCAGCGTCGAGCGAGTGCTCGTCGATGATGCCGATGAGCTGGTCCGTCTGCGCCAGTTCGTCGCCGATTTCATTCCCTCGGGCGCACCGCGCATGGAATTGCACGCGGGCCCTCGGCCGATTTTCGATTTGCATGGAATCGAAGAAGAGATCAATCGCGCACTCGAGCGTAAAGTGCCGTTGAAGTCGGGCGGTTATCTCGTCATCGATCAGACCGAGTCGATGACGACGATCGATGTGAACACCGGTGCTTTCGTCGGTCACCGCAACCTCGAGGATACGATCTTCCGCACGAATCTCGAGGCGTCAGTCGCGATTGCGCGCCAGCTGCGTCTGCGCAATCTCGGCGGCATCATCATCATCGACTTCATCGACATGCGCGACGAGTCGCATCGCTCACAGGTGGTTGCGGCACTCGAGCAAGCACTCGAGACCGATCACGCCCAGACCCAGGTGGCGCCGATTTCGCCGCTCGGTCTAGTCGAGATGACGCGCAAGCGGACGCGTGAGAGTCTCGAGCACCTCCTGTGCGAAGTGTGTCCGAGCTGTGAGGGGCATGGATCCATCCGTTCGGTCGAGACGGTCTGTCAGGATATTTTCCGCGAAATCCTGCGCCAGGCGAGGCAGTTCGGTAGTCGCGAGTTGCTGGTATTGGCGCATCAGGATGTCATCGAGCGTTTGCTCGGAGAGGAATCGACGGTGCTCGCCGAACTCGAAGCCGAGACTGAGCGACCTATTCGTCTGCAAGCCGAAGCGCTCTATGAAATCGACCGCTACGACGTGGTGCTGGTATGACGATAGCGCCGCGGGTGAAAGTCGCTGCGATCCAACTGACTTCCAGTGACGATGCGGCTGCAAACATGGCAAACGCGCGACGCTTGCTCGAACAAGCGGCACAAGCGGGTGCCAAGATCGCGCTCTTGCCCGAGAACGTGGCGCTCATGGGTCGACGCGAGCTCGACAAATTCGCCATTGCTGAAGATGAGGGCTCAGGCCCGCTGCAGCAAGCCCTAGCCGACGCAGCACGCGAGTGCGGCTTGTGGATCGTCGGTGGTACCTTGCCGATCAAGGTCGCCGGAGAATCGCGCGTCGCGGCGGCGGTGCTGGTGTTCGACGAGTCGGGCAAACAGGTCGCGCGTTACGACAAGATGCATCTGTTCGACGTCAGCGTGGCTGAGCGTGGTGAAACGTATCGTGAGTCGGCGAGTATCGCGCCGGGTGCCGCACCGGTGGTGGTCGATACACCGGCAGGTCCGCTCGGGCTCTCCGTCTGCTACGACCTGCGGTTTCCGGAGCTCTTTCGTTCGCTCACGGTGGCGGGGGCGCGCTGGTTCGTCGTGCCGGCGGCATTCACGGTTCCGACCGGACGTGCTCACTGGGAAACACTGCTGCGCGCTCGTGCGATCGAGAATCTCGCCTTCGTCGTAGCAGCTGGTCAGACCGGGTTGCATCCCAACGGCCGCGAGACGTGGGGCGATTCGATGATCATCGATCATTGGGGTGCGATCCAAGCGAGACTGCCGCACGGCGAGGGTGTGGTGGTGGCAGAATTCGATCTCGAGGCGCAGGCGCGGGTGCGCGCGGAGTTTCCCGTGCTTTCGCATCGTCGCCTGTAGTTTGGAACGTCGCTTGAATTGCGATCCTTCATCTCCATTTATCGAACATCGTTTTTCCAAAAATCATGAGCACGCACATCGATTACGCCAGTGATGATGCCTTCGGCCTCGCCAAGCAACTGATCCTCGAGCCTGCAGGTCTCGAGCTGTCGCATCTCGAGCGGGCGCTCGGCATCGTGCGTGCATCGCAGGTCGATGCGGCCGATTTGTACTTCCAGTTCTCGCGCGACGAGGGCTGGTCGCTCGAGGATGGCATCGTCAAGGAAGGCAGTGCGGCCATCGAGCAAGGAGTCGGGGTTCGAGCGCTCGCGGGCGAAAAGACCGGTTTTGCTTACTCAGACGAAATTCTGCCGACTGCGCTCGAGGAGGCGGCTCGTGCAGCCCGGGCGATCGCGGTATCCGGTGGCGAAGCTCGTCAGCCGGTTCTGCGGCGACAGCAGGGTCACGATCTCTATCGACCAATCGATCCGGTTGGCTCCTTGTCGGATGACGAGAAGGTCAAATGGTTGGAGCGCGTCGATCGCGAAACGCGGCGTATCGATCCGCGCATCAAGCAAGTCATGGCCTCGGTCTCGTCTTCCTTCGATGTGGTGATGGTGGCCGACAGCGACGGCACCTTGGTCGCCGATGTGCGTCCGTTGGTCCGATTCAACGTCTCGGTGATCGCCGAGCAGGATGGTCGGCGCGAAACGGGCTTTGCTGGCATGGGCGGTCGTTATTCATTGGCCGAATTGGTCGCGGGTGATCGACCACTCAATCTCGGGCGCGAGGCGGCACGCCAGGCGCTCGTCAATCTCACCGCAGTGCCGGCGCCCGCCGGTGCGATGACCGTCGTGCTCGGTGCCGGCTGGCCCGGCATCTTGTTGCACGAGGCTATCGGGCACGGGCTCGAGGGCGACTTCAATCGCAAGGGCACCTCAGCGTTCAGTAATCGCGTCGGCGAGCGCGTGGCTTCCGAGCATTGCACGGTGGTCGATGACGGCACGCTCTCGGCACGACGCGGTTCGCTCAACGTCGACGACGAGGGCACACCGACTCGCTGCACGACCTTGATCGAAAACGGCATCCTCAAGGGGTATTTGCAGGACAAGTTGAACGCGCGTCTGATGGGTACTCACTCGACCGGCAACGGACGACGTGAATCGTTCGCGCATCTGACGTTGCCTCGCATGACCAACACCTACATGCGGCCCGGTCCGCACGATCCGGGTGAGATCCTGGCTTCCGTCGACAAGGGCATTTACGCAGTCAACTTCGGTGGTGGTCAGGTTGACATCACCTCGGGCAAGTTCGTGTTTTCGGCGAGTGAGGCCTATCTCATCGAGAAGGGTCGCATCGGCGCGCCGATCAAGGGTGCGACCCTCATCGGCAATGGTCCTGACGTGCTGACGCGAGTCGCGATGGTCGGTAACGACTTGAAGCTTGATGACGGTGTCGGCACCTGCGGCAAGGAAGGGCAGAGTGTGCCGGTCGGTGTCGGTCAGCCGACCTTGCGTATCGACGGGCTCACGGTCGGCGGCACGGGCTGATCGCTCGTCCCGGTCCCAGTTCCGTCAAAGTTTTTGGGCCGATGCCGGATCGATGCTGCGCAGCAGGTCTCTGGCGAGGCTATCCCGCTTCTTGGGTGTTGCGGCAAGCAAGGTGACATGTCCGAGCTTGCGTCCCGAGCGCGGTTCCTTGCCGTAGTCGTGCCAGTGGGCCTCGGGCAT
>JACCDG012008188.1_pt1 | contig 24793 bp, 25 predicted proteins | sample 7442471 | NCBI WGS metagenome assembly JACCDG01 (sample SAMN15323444, study PRJNA562643) | freshwater metagenome | isolation source: river surface water | place: USA:Blue River Watershed | collected 2017-08-17 | reverse complement strand
ATCGTCCACCAACAAACCGTGCCAGTAAAAATGCTAACATTGCTCCAATCGTCGCCCCAATAATCACATAGAGACTCCCGAACACCACCCCAAACAATACTCCGCCAAGCAATGTGAAGGGTGTCCCTGGAATAAACAGTACCGTCGCTACACAATACACTAAGATAAAGAGCAGGGGTCCAAGCGATCCAGCTGCTTCAATGTTAGCACGAATACTGTCTGGGTTGATATCATTCAATATTCCAGTCTGGTAAAGAGCAAGTATCACCAAGACAATACCAAGCGCTAAGAAAAGTCGCATTGAATTAGAGTGTATTAAGCCAATACTCATACCCCGCTGCCACCATCTCCGCTTCAGGAATAAATCGCAAAGCTACGCCGTTCATACAGTAGCGCAAGCCACCACGGTCACGCGGACCGTCTGGGAACACGTGCCCAAGGTGAGAGTCGGCATAGCGTGAACGGATTTCGGTACGAGTAGAGAATAGCTTTTTGTCGACATGTTCAGTCACAGCCTCAGGCGTAATCGGGGCTACAAATGATGGCCACCCGGTACCTGAATCAAACTTATCCCGCGAAGAAAAGAGCGGTTCTCCAGACACAACATCGACATAAATGCCCCGCTCATAATTCTTATCGAGTGGACTCGTCCCTGCTCGTTCAGTCCCATCTTCTTGCGTTACTGAATAAGCGATTGGTGATAGTGTGACCCGAAGCACAGACTCCGCAGGCTTCTCATAATTTACCCAAAATGTTGGAGTAAGTTGTGTTACTTGTTTTTCATTCATAGTAGTTTCTTTTGATGATACATCGCTTGATATTGGTTGCTCTGAGAACGTAAACGATTTCAAGGTATCTTCCCACGTATCAGTAATGAATTGTGTCCGTCCAGATGCGGTGCGGTAGTACGTATATTTTAACGCATGATTCTTGTAATAATCTTGATGATAGTCCTCAGCCGGGTAGAACGAGGGGCGTGGGAGCACGGCTAACGGGAGTGGGTTCGGGAATACCTTGGCAGCATCGACAGCAGCAATGACACGTCTCGCTTCGGCCTCCTCGTCTGCATTTGTGTAGTAAATAGCTGGCGCATACCCAACTCCCCGATCATAGAATGAACCAGCGGCATCAGTCGGGTCACCATGCTTGATAATGTGTTCAACTAAATTCGCATAACTCACCACCTGCGGATTGTACGTCACGAGCACCACCTCTCGATGCCCACTACTTTGATACGTATCGTAGGTTGGATTAGGCACAGTCCCACCTGCATACCCAGACACGACACTGATGACACCGTCGACTTTCTCTAAGTCAGCTTCTACACACCAGAAGCAACCGTTAGCAAGTATTGCTGTCGCTATTGTCGGAAGAGACGCTGACTCAGTCACCACTGAAGTATCATCTACTTCTCTGTCCTTGATATTCGGAACAACAGGTGTATCGACCCTGATGTCTTGCATCTCTGTATTCACGGTCGGTTCTTCTCCTACTCTTTGCAGGGTAGCGACCGGCACCACTGATTGATATATGAGCACACCGACCACACCAAGGAGCAATCCCCCGCCAACCATCCAGCTAATACGATTTCGTCTCATATGTTTATCGATGCGACAGATATGATTTTATAATTACCTCCGTTTCTTCGTAAGCTCCTTCACCAATACGGTCGTATACTACTGTACCGTCTCGGTTAATCAGATACCGCCGTGGCCAGTACCGATTTTCATAGGCATTCCAGGTTTGATAATCGTTATCAAGGACTACTGGAAACGTTACACCATACTCCAGAAGTGCCTCTTGCACGGCTTCTTTATTGCGTTCATACGCAAATTCAGGTGTGTGTATCCCGATAACTACCAACCCCTCATCAGCGTAAGTCTCATGCCATTGTTGCAAATATGGGAATGTGCGCTGACAATTGATACAAGAGTACGTCATAAACGATAGGAGTACTAACTTATCAGGCAGTTGCTCACCGATACTAATAGGCACGCCGTCGGTATTGAGATAGGCATGAGGGCTTACCAGTTCTATATAACGCTTGTCTTCAACTGATAATACTGGCCTCAGACCGACCTCTTGTGTGGCTTCCTCCGATACCGCACATGATCCATCATTACCTCCGCAGACACCAGCCACCGTCTGCGTCAATGGTTCACTGAGGCTTATCGGAGTATCTGTTGTTTCACTTGGTATCTGAATCTGTTCGAGAAATAAGTACTCAATGTTACTCAGCACAAATCCCTTATCAATCAGCCAAGTCTCTACTTTTTTATCAATACCAAACGCGACGCTTAGTCCAACAGTGACGAGGAGTACTCCAATGACACGTTTTACTTTTCCGCGTGAATCCGCAACGGGCAGTAATTGTTGTGTCACTTTATCGCCATAATGCGCGATAAGTATGAGTACGAGTGCTAACCCGGCCACATACGCCACTAAGTAGACTGTGCCAAGCCAGAAACTTGCTGGAAGTACAGTCGCAAGAATCAGGAGATAGGTCGGGGAACAGGTCGAAAAGACCGGACCTAACGCAGCGCCAATAATGACATCACCTTTAATGCTCCGTTGTTGATACCCACTTCCTACCCACCGATTGGATGAGGCTGATAAACGATTCACGCCCGGTATTTGCGTCCATAGTGATGGAAACACTAAACTCAAACCAAAGAGTGTCACGATTACACCAGACACATACCCCCAAACACTCGTCGGTATCGAAATAAATAATGTTGAGACCTTAAGCAGGTAGGTAAACACTATAATTGATACCGACAACGAACCGATGATAATATACGGCGTGACTCGACTACGACCGATGAGCGATGAGCCAATTACCACTGGAAGCATTGGGAGAATACATGGTGCCAGCACCGTTAATGCTCCAGCCAGAAAGGCGACAAGAAGCAGGGTCATGAGACTATTGTACCTTGTCTACCAGACCAGCGAGCGTTGGTGTACCAGACCACTTCTGAATCAGAGTACCAGAAGCATCTACCTGCACTAGTGTATGCTGCGTGGTGACACCATACTTTTGTCGCAATGCCGTCGATGAATCATAATCTACCTCTAAGATAGTGAGTCCAGCTGGAATCTGGTCGAGATTAGCTTTGATATTTGCATCAAGCGCCCGGCAACTTGGGCACCACGACGCCTTAAAAAAGAGGATGACATCTCCCGTTGCTGCCATTGCGAGCTTTGATTCATCATACGGCGCATATACACCCTTTTGCATCATCGTATCACCAGTTGATTCCATCATCGTGTCATCTTTCTTCATCATACTTTCTGAGTCCATCTGCATGTCTTCAGTTTTGGTCATAGCGTCATCTTTCTTCATGACCGAATCAGATTCCATCATCGTGTCATCTTTCTTCATCATACTTTCTGAGTCCATTGTTTGCGCTTCCATCATGGCACCCTCACTGTCCGCGGTTGCTTGATCAGAATTACTTTGTGTCACCATAAAGTATCCTCCAACAGCAACAACCCCCACACCGACTACCCCTAAAATTACCTTTTGCATGTATATCCAAAACTATTTTGTAATATACAAAGTATAGTCTACTTTACACTAATGTAAAGTAGACTATACACAAGTATGTTTACTAATCAAGGTATATTCGTGACAAAATCTTCGTCGCCACCATGACAGCTAAAGCACCAGCAACCCAGGGATCAACCATGTGAGCCAGACTCTGTACGACAAGTGCAGTACCCAGAAATCCCAGTCCACAAAGGTACGCCACCCGACCTGACTGCATCTGAATAGATACTTCACGTTCATCGTGACTGGCTTCAAACAAGATAAAAGCTGACCACCCCAGGAGTAATACCACAACAATTACAAGCGCCACCAACTCCCCCATCATCGGCATCCAAAATGGCACCAGGTCCGCTATCACTAAAAGGAGAAAGCAGAGAACGCTCGCGATCACCACCGGCACAATTGTTTGTTTATTCATATGAAAATAAGGTTTCTACCTGTACATTAAACTCTTTCGCCAGCTTCAGCGCGAGAAGAACTGACGGTGTGTAATTACCTCGCTCCATCGCGATAATGGTCTGGCGTGTTACTCCGACTGCTTGAGCGAGCCCTTCTTGGGTCAAGCCAGCTTTGGAGCGGTGCTCATAAATGGTATTTCGCATGACTTCCATACCACTCACGCTACCACAGGAAGAGACCCTCGGCTAGACCACAGAGCGGTAAGGGCGAGGGCTCAAGATCGTCTACCCTACTAAGGATAGTCTGTCTATTCTCATAATTTATTGTCATATATGCGTTTTTCATTAAGCACTTTTATTCTCGTCGCTGTATTACTCGTCTCCTTCCCGACCGAGAGCCAGGCGCTCAGTTGTCTCTCGGTTGAGGAGTACCTCAAGACCACGGTCGGCAACGAAGAGATCGTCATTTTTACCGCCTCGACCAAAGCCACCATGGAGAAAGACGGGTACACTGCCGAAGCAGTCACTGTCACAAAAAGTCATCAAGGTTATGTCGAATCAGACGTGATGGTCTACCACCAAAAGGATGAGACCTGGAGCTATCTCTGTAACAATGGCCCAAAGGGCAATAACACTACCGGCCTCTATGTCACTGAGCGCGACGCCCTGGGCATGTACCAGGTGACACAGCGCCTTGATATCAAAGACTCGGTTGCAGTCGATTTTTTAAAGCAACTTGAGGCAAACAACGAGGTGTCAGGTGAGGTCGTTACCCTCACGAAAGAAGATCGCATCGCCCGCATCTACGGCAGTATTAACGACCTCTTTGCCACCCTCGGTCGACTCCTCGGCGAGCTTGCCTACTGGTCACAAGCGAAATAACCACTCATAAAACAAACAAAACCGCCAAATTAGGCGGTTTTGTTACATCGTTGGAGCGTTCTCTAGCGACAAACGCCGTACCAACCATTCGGTGAAATAAAGGTTGTACCAGGAGGACAGATTGAATCCCAGTAACAGGCACTCGCCCCATTGGTACCCACCTGGCAGGCAAAGCCTGACTCAACGGTACAGGCGACTGAACAGCCATCGCCATCAGTTTGGTTGCCATCATCACAACCTTCGTTCCAGTCGATAACTCCATCACCACAGACACCTGATGCTACTGGAATGTAGTGAGCGGTAACTTCTGTATCACCAGTAATGGTAACGACACAAGTACTTGAGAGACCCTCGCACGCTCCACTAAAGCCGACGAACTCAAATCCAGGCTTGGCGGTCGCAGTCAGCGTAATGGTTTCGTTCTCGTAGACAGTGGTGACACACGCATCAGCACACGCAATAGTTGGTGTAGCTGAGGTGACTACACCACTTGCTGGTGTATCAATGAGTGTCGTGAGGGTAAACGAGGCAACATCAGCAAAAGATGCCGTCACGGTTGTATCAGTACTCACGAGGAGACTACAGTCACCAGTACCGGTACAGGCTCCACCCCAGCCGAGGAATGAGACACCACGGGTCACCATCGCCTTCAAGTTCACCACTGTTCCCTTAAGGAACTGCTCAACACAATCAAGACCACAGGCAATACCGGCTGGTGTTGAGGAAACGGTACCACGACCATCCTTTTCTACCGTGAGTGTCGGGTAAAATGAGAGACAATCAGTATCAGCTCGATCGACAGAACCATCTGCATCATTATCGATACCGTCGATACAACGAGCACGGGTATTTTCGGTTGGTGTACCCTCCACCGTCACGTTATCAAACCAGACACGATCACCTGAATCACTCAAGTTAGCCCGGAAGCGCAGGGCAAAGTTCTGACTTGCAGGAACGGTGTGCACACCCTGATTCCAACCACTCGCACTAAAGGTAGTGTTTGGATTAACTTCATTTAAGAGTACCCAGTTCGTACCATCAAGCGTGTATTCAACGAACACTCGATCGAACGTTCCATCAGACTTACTATCCAGTCCTGATGCCTTGTACCAGTAACTGACTGTTACATCTGAATAGAGATTCGTTGGCAAGACCTTGCGGAGTACGTCATCGGTAGTGCCAGTTGGCCCGACCACGAGCGCACTGTACCGGCCAGCATAGCGAGTCTTATCGATCTTCCAGGTACCATTGGTACCATTGTCGACACTTGTCCACTTAGTAAAATTTTGCGTTTCAAACGTATCGGTAAATACCGTCGCTGCCATCGCGGTACTCGCAAAGAGTCCGAACGATGCCGCGACGATAAGTGCCAATACGACACGCTGTACTATTGATGTTTGCGTCATAAATTGTTCTACGTAATAACCTCTTGTGTAGGTAATGGCAAAATCTTACACAAACGTGACAAAAATCAGCAGTCAACAACAAATATGTAAAAAGTAAAGATCGCGCCCTAGCGAGCGCGACCCCTTTTCTCTATTGCTTGTCGCACCTCCTTCGGCAGGCCATCGGCGGTAATATACCACCGCGCCTCATAGCAGATGCGCCAGCGCTCACTCGACATAGAGCCTTGCTGCACCACCTCACTCGGAATGAAGCCACCGTCATCGGTCAGCCCGAAGCGAGAATCAGCGTAGTTGTACTCAAGTGGTACCTCGGCAACCGTCGGCACCCAGACATCCCGCGACTTACGCACCGCCGTATATACCGAGTGTGACGCCAGCGTCAGGACACCCTCGGCGATGAGTCGCCTGAAGAGCACCACATCTACCTTCTCATACGGCCCGATTGCGTCAGCAAGCCGAGCGATTGATACCCCCGGCTCATGATGCTGATGGGCGCTAGTTTTCTTACCGCGACACGCTTTGATGCCGGCGATAATTTTCTGTTCTGTGAGCATAGCGCTCTCCTTCTCGTCAGTCTACGGATATAGTACGCTCATTTGACAAAATTGCAAATCAGTCGCTTAAAACAAAAAGTTTTTGTCTAGCACCACATACATAAAAAGTCCTTGGGTGTGTTAAATGTGTTTATTTAGTTGAGTAATCAAAATTAGATTACATACACCACAAGCGCAGCACAACTATCGAAGACAAAAAGAAACCCCTCACGCAAGCATGAGGGGGTGGTTCACTTATTTAGACAGACCAAGTCTCTCTTCAAGCTCGTCGATACGACTGGTTCGCTCAGCGATAAAAGCAAAGAGCTCAGTCCGTACCCGTTTGATCTCACGTCGAATCTTTGCTTCGGTGAGGCGGTTCTCTTTAAGCTTATCGATTTTTCTTCTCAGTTGGGTAATCGTACCCTCGAGTTGCTTGATATAAGATGCATCAGCAGCAGTAACTTGCGGTCCTGCACTCACCCACCCTATCAAGACCAAGGAATAGAACGCGAGGAGTTCTTGGTGAGTCTGTACATCACGAAGTAGTGTCGTCTCACGTTCAGTCCATTCACGACGCTCTTTTTGCTGGAGTCGCGCGGAATCTTTCTGCTTAGTATCTAACTCTTGATACTTTTTACTCCACTCGGTGACCCGTCGATTTGCACTCACAAGCGAATCTTGAAGCGCTGCTACCTGCTCGATAAGTGCACGATTTTCTTTTTCGAGCCGAGCAACATTTTTTTCGCTTGGAGCTACGGTTGCAGTGGGTGTCACCCGCACTCTCGGTAACGACGGAGCTTTCACCTTAGTAACTTCACTCCGCTCTTTGATTGTTGGAGTAGGTTTTTCTTTGTTGCGTTGCCTGGGTGTTGCCACGGTATCTGCTAGGAACACCGTTGATACGGAAGGGGTGGTCTCGACTCCTAGTTGCATACCAGACCCTTCACTCAATAAACGAAGTACCACCTCAGCCGGACGTTTGGGAGTTACAAGCGCGTGCACCAACTGCTTCAGTGCCACTTCCCGCATCTCGGGCATAAAGGGCATCTTTCTGGCGGTCTTACGATTGGTGTCACGGATAACTGAGGCGAACTGAAGCAGATCACCACTCTGCAGTCGCTCCGACAACTCTTTTACAATGCGGTGTGGGTACTTCGGCAAGCCTTCAATCGGTGAGCGCAACACCGTACATACGTCTGCGATAGACGGCAGCTGTGTCAGCTTCACAAACGCCTTGTTACCGACTGATATAGGCACATAACTTTCAGCACCACTATCGTATCGCACACGGTAGGTAGAAATGTAGTCGCCACCATGCGGCATATCACGAAAGCCGATGATAGTGCCGTTACCATTTTTACCATACGTGATACGTGTATCCAGCGAGAAGGCGGGAGTAATGTCGTTCATGATCGCGCCTCCTTGCGTCGATGCTGTGGTTCATCCACTCTGAGTATGCCAAAATGACACCTAAACGCAAGGCAAGATAATTTTAGGACACGGCAGGAGCCAACCCCTCAGGAGTCTCGGTACTCGTATCTTCCGTCGTCTCATTTGACTTCGGATAAAATCGTTCAAAAAACGCCAAACGGATTCCAAGGAGCTCAAGTCCTACAATCGCGAGAACGGCGCCAGGAACAAGTGGCATCACAAAAGCAAACAGCCCAAAGAGGATAAGGGCGACCCCGACAGTCTTTCGCAACCAATTCCGTTCGTAGATATATCGCTTCATAGTGTGTCTATATTTCTTTTGACGCACCGCACCAAAGTTTCTTACAAATCCGCATGCACCTATCTAATCAACATGCAAAAAGCCGCCCAACCGACTCTTTGTATCGAGTGGTAGACGGCTTGTTGGGAGCCGATCAAAGTGGCCTCAGGCGGCCACCGGTATTTCATTGACCCCCTTGAGGTAGGAGCGCACCAAGGCTTGCACCTCAGCTTCGCCGATGAGCACACCCCGAAAGATGAGCTCGAGATGTAGCCGACACATGTGCTCAGCATGTATGCTAAGCCAGAGAGTCAGCTGAGGGTCAAGCTGTGCATCTGCCAGCTTCCGAAGTGCCTGACGATGACGCTCCGCCACCGTCTCGGCCTCCAAGAATGCCTCGTTCACACCCTTAATCACTTCACCATCGAACTGACTCACGACCTCACGCTTGACCCGGTCGATGATTACACCCACCTGCCGTACCGACAGTACCCGGGATAGCTGTCTATTCTGCATTACTCCACCCACTCGCACCATGTCGGTGAGATTTGAGAGAGCGCTTTTGAGCGCGCACTCATAGAGCTGGTTTTTTACTGTCATCCTTGCACCTTTTCAGTAAAAATTGGTTAAATTCTGGTTTTATATTATACATATTTTTTTAATATTGTCAATCAATACAGACAGAACAATTACAGTGTCGTACATAGACAAGTCACCACCCGTCATTAATGTCGGGTACTCCGAAAAATACCAAAGGTGTACGGCTCATCGCACGGAGCAAAAAGAGCGCGGCTATGGGGTGGGACCCATACTGGCTAGCCCCTGACCGGTGCGCACCGGCAGTAAGTTAAAGCTACCAACCATCATATGGCACGGGGCTTTTCTTTTATGATATATCCGGGATTCGAATTTTTTTATGTTGCTAAATACAGTTGAAACTCTCGTACTGCCCGACAAGGATTCGGTCACACTCATGGATAGTTTAGTTCGCTACGCTCCCAAACTATCTCATTCGCCCGACCCGGGCTGGCTGGTTCGCGGCATTAGGAATAGCCACTCACAACGCCAGTCTTTCTCGTCCCCATCTCGGCATCAATAATGAAAAAATGACTAACAAAAGTTAGTCATTTTTTCATTTGCTGCCCGACAAGGATTCGAACCTCGATAGCTGGTGCCAGAAACCAGAGTCCTACCATTAGACGATCGGGCAAAAATGAAGGTCGTTGTGCACGACCGATGGTGTGTTTGGCGCGACGACTCACACAAGGGGGTCTAGGGTGCCGTCGCGCCATGCATTGGAATGAACCGTTGCGCCACTATATTGCCAGAAAAACAGGAAAAAGTGAAGGGGGCTAGACCACACCGCTAGTGACGCTCAATAATGCGCCAGGCTGGGGTCCGCTCTGGCTCGTAGCGGAGGTGCGTGATACTGGCATTTTTGATAGTGAGAATACTGAGGATGCAGAGAGCAGCTCGCCTGAGACCCATGCGTTTACCGTTATTCATGTGGGCAATAAAGAAGTTGATGAAGACGGCGTGCGAGACCACAACCACTCTCCCCCGCTTCGGTTGAGCAGCGAGGTGAGCCTTAGCGACCATGAGTCGATTGAGGAAGTCTTGGTATGATTCGCCATCGTGCATCGAGGCGGCTTTAAGTCCAAAGAACCAACCCCATACGTAGTAAAGCGTATCACGGTCAAAAAAACGCTTGCCAATGAGGAAGTTTGGGCGCTTGAGTTCTTCAAAAGCTGGGTGTGTCTCGGGAATAATATCGATAACCTCAGCGATAGCCCGCGCTGTCTCGACCGCTCGCTTGTTGGTGCTCGTGATGAGGTGTGTTGCCTTAATTGTCTTTAAGAGACGGGCAGTACGCTTGACCTGCTCTTTACCGATTTCGTTTAACTCTATATGTGGATGTTGGTGTCGCTTCGCGACATTACCATCAGTTTGTCCATGTCTCACGAGATAGATGTCCATATCAATTTTCATTCCAACTGATAAGCTTCCAGCTTTCTTTATACGTAAATTTTGTAATACCTGTATTGGTCATTGAACCTATATGGTGTTTGAGATCAATGTTCATAACTGGATTGTATTCCATGTTGTGCAATATCAAAATAAGCAACGATTTAAGAATAGATTCATGAGTAACTACCACAATTGTAGATTCTGTGCGTTGTTCCAAAAAGTGCAACGCGTTACAGAGTCGGGTATGTAGCTCTGTATAATTTTCGGCATCCTCAAAACGGGCTGCGGGGTCGTCACTATACATACGCTTGATAACCTCTAGATACGCACGTGCTTCTGGACCTTCTTTTGACTTTCCTGCCATTGAAGTCGCATGCCGAATCCCAGCAAAACCATCATGAATTGAAAGTGGCACACTATTCACAGACTGAATGATTTCAGCTGTCTGTTTTGTGCGCAGGAGTGGACCTGTCACAATTAAATCCGGAGCTCGTTGCTTAATTTTTTGCGCTAATTGATGCGACTCCTCAATTCCTTGTTTTGTTAACGGCGCATCGGGATGTTTAAAAATTGCTTCCTCATTACCCTCTGCTTGTCCATGTCTCACGAGATAGATGTCCATACATTACGAAAGTCCAGCGTGCTCCACAATCGCAATCTCAAGTGGCAGGTGCGGGAGCGGTGAGCGACCACTCTGGTCAACCGCTCGGAGGAGCTTTAAGAGGAGGTGCGAGTTGAGTGTTGTTGCGGCACTACCTGCAGCCTCTTCAATCACCTGGCGGAGCTCGGGATTAAAGGCTTCAAGAATAGTCGCGGCCGAACCCTTGTCATTACGGACGAGCATCGCGGCTCGCACCGCCTCAAGGAGAAGCCGGAGGAAGAGCTTCATCTCGACATGCTGCGAGACGGCATCTCGCACGAGGGAGAGTGCTGTCGCAGCATCCTTTGTATCAAGGGCACGGAGAAGACCAGCGAGAATCGCGGTCTTCGGAGCACCAATAATTGCTGCCACCTCATCCGCACTCCCAACCGCATCCCCACTGGCGAGGAGGACCTTTTGTGTCACTCCAAGCGCATCACGGAACGATCCGTCGGCGGCGACTGCAATTAAGTCAGCCGCAGCCGCATCAAGGGTGAAGCCTTCACGCTTCGCGACATCCGTCACGGTTGCTGCCAAGACCGCCCGTGATGGTGAACGAAACCGAAAGACCTGGCACCGTGAGAGAATGGTATCAAGAAGCTTCTCTTCTTCGGTCGTGGCGAGAATAAAGATGACATGTGCTGGGGGCTCTTCAAGCGTCTTTAAGAGTGCATTAAACGCTTCTTTCGTGAGCATGTGCACCTCGTCGATGATATAGACCTTGTAGGTCGACTCATACGGTACCGTATGAACGGCTTCACGCAATTCGCGGATATCATCGATACCACGATTACTCGCCGCATCTATCTCGTAGAGATCGATATCACTCGTGCCGAGTGCGCGTGCGAAGATGCGAGCCAAGGTCGTCTTCCCCGTACCACGGGTGCCTGAGAAGAGGAGAGCATGCGGGATATCGCCTTTATGAATAGCTCCCTCAAGGACCGAGATAATGTGGTCTTGGTCACGCACTTCGGCAAAAGACTGCGGGCGATACTTACGATAGAGGGCAACTGATTGGGACATACACGATTACTCAACTGATGATGGTGGTAGTATAGCAGATGTTTCTGAGGCTCGGGTAACCTTCTCTCCGACCAGTGTCTCAAGCTGAGAAAAAGTCTCGCGAATATCGGTAGTACCGAGGATGATGTACACAAGCGGACGGATACCGTCAGGAAACGGCGTATCAATAATAGCGACCAGTGTCCGCCCCGCTTCAGGCGTATAGCCATGCTTTCCGCCTCGGTAACCAGGATAGCTAATCACCGGACTATTATTCACGAGCATACTATATGCCGTCTGATACTGTGGCAGTCTCGTGATATCAAACACCCCAGGCGACTCTCGGTACACAATCCGTGTCGCTTCAAGAAGAGCCTCGGCCGAGGCAACATTTTGCGGTGAGAGACCGGTCGTATCGACAATACTAAACGGGCCAGAGACACGCTGAGAGAAAGCAGTAATGCGGTCCTGGAGTGCCCCGCCACCAAACCGGGCAATAGCCACCCCAGCGTCATTTGATGATTCAATGAGGTACGGAAAGAGCAGCTCTCTCATGGTGTACACCTCACCTGCTGCGAGCTTGCCAAAGGGCTCAGGCGCCGCGATATCTGCATGCGTAATCGTGGTCGTAGTAGTCGCGAAGTTAGTCATGAGCTCACTTGCTACAAAGAGCTTCGTCACCGAAGCGAGCGGATACGGTGTAGTGGTCGTTGCACCCACGAGCACCTCCCCGGTCTCAACATCGGCGACAAGGTACGCACGAGCATCAACTGGCGGTAGCGGACTATCACTCACCTCGTAGCGATACGTGGTCTGCATCAAAGCTGGTGCCGGTACCTCGGCCCGGCTCCCGAGCGCTACAGCAAACAAGATGAACATGCCGCACGCAACAATGGCTAGATGGCGATACATAGAAAGAGTATAGCAAAAACCACCGGCAGGCTGCCGGTGGTTTTCCATCATGAGTGAGATTACTTTGCTGCTTTCTTCGCAGTGGCCTTCTTTACCACGGCGGTGGTGGCTGCTTTGGCGGCCGCAGCAGCGACTTTGGTCGCCATCTTCTTGGCTGGCTTCTTCTTCGGAGCGGCTGACTTCGCAATCTTCTGCCAGTGCTCTTTCATTTCTTTCTTAAAGCCAGCAATGTCTGTCTTTGAGGCTGACTCCAGTCCGGCGTATGCCGCACCGACCTGCTCGATCAGTGCCTCGTACTCGGCCTGAGACATCTGCTCGGCCTTCTCGAGACCTTCGAGTACCTCAGCCTTTGCCTTAAGCATCCAGCTCTTTACAATCTTTCGGTTCTTGGCGGCATTCTTACTCCCCGCGAGGAAGTAGGCGCCCGCAGCTGCGACCGCAGCGGCAGTGAGCCCAACACCGATTGAGAGCTTTTCTTTATCTGAGAGACCTTTCTGTTTCTTGTCTGCCATAGGTATAGGTATGAAAAATGATTAGTTATGCCTCATCGTCTTCGGCTGTTTTTGATCGCTTCGAAGCGCGGCGCTTCGGTGAGACCAAATTGACGAGATACGCGACGAGGCCGCCACTTCGGACGAAGCGACGCATCGCGGTGATATCTTCAGCCAACACATCACTCCCCGCCTCGACACGCTCAACAATTGCCCGCACCGCTACCAGAATCTTGATGATGTAGTAGAGCGCAATACAAATCAGAATCGAAAATGCTACCGTAGCAACACTCGCGATTACAAAGAAGATATTGGCGTGTAAGACTTCGCTCATCACCATCTATTGTACAGGAGAGCATGAGTCGAGCGTGGAGGCTAATACACAGAAAGGGCGCGAACTTGCCGCGCCCTTCTTCTTGTTTTAGCGAGTTTCAAGCCGAATCGTAGATTCAATCTTCGCCAGACATGCCGGTCGAAGTTTATTGAACCAGTCCTTATCCGGTAAGCCTCGTCGCAGATCAAGACCGAGGTGAAGCCGAAGTTGATTTTCGAGTATCCACGAAATGATTCGGTTTCCGTTTCGGAACGGCTTGATTGCACGTAGCGCAATACCCATCCCTTCGATAAACCGCTCGGGAGTAGCGTCGAACTTCTTGCAGTGATATTCAAGGTCTTCAGACATTGACCGCAAGACGAAGGCGTACCAGGTGTACCAAACCGAGACAGCTTTGGGTATATGCTGGAAGCTGATATTGTCACCAGCCAAGAAGTGGACCGACTCCTTTTTGATAGCCAGAACCACATTCTCACCACGATAGACGCCACCATCTTCACCAGGCAACTTAATAGCTCGATGAATATCTCGCACCGTCCAAGCCTCATTTGACCGACGCCAAACAGCACGGGTTACCACCACCAACTGGCCCACCACTTGTGGACGGAGATGAATCCCCTCATGTTTCAAAAACTCCTCCACCACCTCCCTGACATAGAGTTCTGTCAGTTTCTTCTTTTTATCGGTCATTATAGCCCCCTATTTTTGACCGGTTGCTGTCCGGGTAAAACTATATGCCGATTTTAGAGGTTTGCAAGCTCTCGGTTGATTATAGCTTCAATCGTTGGCACATCGGGTGCTGCCATGAGCTCATTTCTCAATACAGCTGCCTGAGGCCAACCACTGACGTACGCCTTGTAGTGCTTTTTCATAATCGCGAAATTCTTGTGCGGGAGAAGCTCTACAAACAGCTTGGTATGCTCGAGGAGCACCTCAAGTCGTTCCTTGATAGTTACATAGGTGAAAGCGTCGTTTGTCGTATCTTCAGTTTCAATCGTATCGCGATTCACCCCATGCGTCGGGAGGGCGATGAGCTTTGTTGACAGTCGCTTCACCGGGTGGAAGAACCATGGGTTACCAAATAGGGCTCGTCCGACCATTGCTCCATCAACACCGTAGGTCTCTATCTTCTGGTACCCATCTTCAGGCGACAGCACATCTCCATTCCCGATAAGGACAGTCTCTGGTGACAGTGCGTCTCGCAGTGGAATAATCTCACCAAAACGATCCCAGCGCGCTGGTACTTTACTCATATCTTTCCGTGTTCGCGCATGGACCGTGAGCGCAGCTGGACCTTCACTCAATACAACCGGGAGCCAGTCACCTATCTGCTCGGTATGGTACCCGAGGCGCGTCTTGACCGACACTGGGATACCACCTGCGTCACTCTTGGCGCCACGCTTCGCCGCCTGTATCACTCTGCGCGCTATCTCTGGCGTCTTAATCATGGCCGCGCCACAGCCCTGGTCGATAATCGCGCCAGCTGGGCAGCCCATATTGATATCAATCCCATCAAAGCCAAGCTCGAGACAAAGTGCGGCAGCGTACTCCATATGCTCTGGGTGCCGGGTGAAGAGTTGCGCCACAATCGGTCGCTCGGTCTCATCGTAGATGAGGTCGGCCATGAGTTTCTTTTTGCCTTCAGGCGTTGCACGCACCAACCCATCGGCAGCGACAAACTCCGTCCACATCACCCGCGGACCACCAACCGTGCCATCAGGCCGGGTATGAGCTGAGTACTTGGCGAGCATCCGACGAAAGGCCGCATCAGTCACATCTGCCATTGGCGCCACGACAAGGAATGGTTCTTTGATATCTTGCCAGAAGTTCATAGTACCCCGTACATTGACATTGAAAAATGATTGTGTCAATATCGTGAGAGACAAATCAAGGAGTTACGACATGAAGAAAAGCAACCCGTCCGAGCGAATGATTGAGATCACTCTCGGTCTGGTTACCATCGTGATTGGTGTAGGGGCTCTGCTCTACACTTACCACGACGGTGCTGACTGGTCCGAAAAAGTCATGTCCACCATGAGTGGACTCATCATCACTATCCTCGGCATCAAACTGCTCTGGCCTTGGAACTAGAACAACAGACCCTCCCGGGTCTGTTTTGCTACTCATTTGTAGTAGATGTCGCAGACTCTGTGTCTTCAGTATCCGTTGTCACTGGTGTGCTGGTTGCTTCAGCTTCAGAGTCTACCTCAGTCGTACTCATGAGCGCGGCGTCAACCGGGGTAAACGGGCTACTGGTCGCCGTGCTTGAGGCGATGGCGAGATTTGGATCTTCTTCATTCACAAAGACCTTGTTGCCGAAGCGCAGGTCAACGTATTGAAATGAGCCTGGTTTTAAATCAGAAAACTCTTTCGAGGCGAGGATGCTGCGAAGGTTGGCGACGGTTTCCTCCGGTGGCATGCGCAATGTTGCCTTTATCTCTCCCCCACCAGCAAGCCCGAGGAACACATCACGCACAATATCAGTCTCTACAAACGCTACCGGAAAACGCAACTCATTAAAGAGCGCTTCACGCAGTGCTTCAATCGCTCGCAAGTCTTCAACGGGAACCATCTGCGTCTTGACCGCAGGCTTGCCACCTATCACATGGAAGCGTGGGAAGGCACCGCCCTCAAGCTTCGGGGCTTCGCTAAAGGCAAACCCGTCTTTATCTATAAAGAAACAGTACTCGCTATCACGCCCCTCGCACCAGAGTGCGTGCGGGTAGTATTCTTCAAAGCGGACATTGAGTGTCGTGCCGTCGCGGGTCACCGTCGGTGACTTAAGGCGTGGCGTCTCTTCGAGAATTTTAAAAATTTCTGCTTCAGGATAAGCGTAGACGAACCGGCGAGGAATAAACCCAATGTAGTCGCCGTTAAGTGTCGTTTGGATTTTTTCCTCAAGGAGAGTGGTGTCGATAGTCTCACCACCTTCGACTGAGACGGTCGCAACGGTAAAGACCGAGAGTCTCGTGACGTACCAGATAGTGGTCAGTATTACGGCAATAATCGCCATGAGCGCGAGGCCGATACCGACTTGCTTTAGAATCACCACTGTCCGCGGGTCAAGTTGCCGACGACGCTTCGTCACCGTAGGTGCCGTGAACTTTTTTTTGACCGGAGACTTCTTTTTAAACATTGGGGATAGTTTACCACGCCCTTTAAGTAGAAATGAGTTAGGCTCACACACAGAGAAACGCTACTACGATAACCTACCTGATAATGCAGAGCACGTCAGGGCGTGGCGGGCCACGTCTATCTCAGGGAATGGGTTGAGCACACAAGCGGAGATGTGCTCCGAGGAGGCAACTCACCTGGTAATACAGAACTGGACAGGGCGTGGCAGGCCACCAGCGACGAATAAACAAAACCCCGATGCGGTCGGCATCGGGGTTTTGTTTGTTTCTACTGTATGACCGACTTACCGAAGTACGGTACGAGGACATCAGGAATCTTGATACTACCGTCAGCTTGCTGGAAGTTCTCAACGAGTGAGACGAGAATACGTGGCGCGGCAACTGCCGTGTTATTGAGTGAGTGCGCGTAGCGGACCTTACCTTCACTATCCTTGTAGCGGATATTAAAGCGACGAGTCTGGAAGTCATGGAAGTATGAAGCGGAGTGGGTCTCACGGTACTTACCCTCTTTTGGTACCCAAGCCTCGATATCGTACTTCTTCACCTGACCCTGCCCGATATCAGCACCACAGTTGAGGACGACATGGTACGGAATACCTAGGGACTGCATGAAGTCCTCGGTATTTTTCGTAATCTCTTCATGCCACTTCACACTCTCTTCGTGTGAGGCTTCGCAGATAACAATCTGCTCGACTTTGTAAAACTCATGGACACGGATGAGACCCTTCACATCCTTACTGTGACTCCCCGCCTCACGACGGTAACACGGTGAGAAGGCCAAGAACTTCACCGGTAACTGACTCTCATCAAGGACCTCATCAGCATAAAAACCCATACCAGACACCTCACTTGTACCGATGAGATAATCATCGTCCTGAGTCCGGAATACGTCATCCGCATCATTTGGCAAGTGACCAGTGCCGTAGAGATTAGCCTTACGGACAATTGTCGGTGGAATCATCTGGACAAAGTCACGACTGCCGAAGAAGTCGTTCGCATAATTCCAGATCGCCCACATGAGACGCGCGCCATCGCCAAGGAGGTAGTACCCACGAAAACCATGCACCTTAGCACCGCGTTCAAAATCAACCATCTTATGCGCAAGCATAATCTCGATATGGTCTTTTGGTTCAAAGGTGAACTTGGTCTGCTCACCCCAGGTCTTAATCTCGACATTATCCGCATCACTCTCACCATCAGGGACAGTCATATCAGGGATGTTAGGCACCTGGAGCATGAGCGCCTTCCACTCTTCAAGAACGGGCTTCAGGGCCTCTTCATGTGTCTGAATCTCTGCCTTCACTGCCTGCATAGCAGTGATAAGTGGCTCGCGCACACTGGCGTCACTGGCTTTGGCGATATCATCAGAAACACGATTTTGTTCGGCCTTCTTGGTTTCTATCTTGGTCATGAGGTCACGCCGAGCATCATCAACAACGACGAGCCGATCGAGGTCGACCGTGATACGCTTCTTCTTGGCGGCCATTTTGACCAAATCGAGGTTTTCGCGGATGAATTTAATATCGAGCATATATACGTGTGCGCTACATTAGGTAACGGTTTAGAGTGTAGCACAGGGACATCGAGATTTCATCCCTCGGGCTATTACCTCATGCTACTATTATACGTATGGATACCCTGCCGCTTCGTGCACTGAAGCCAGACGCATTCCCACCCCTCCTCGCGGAGATACCACAGCCACCCAAAACCCTCTGGGCGGTCGGTAATCTCCCGCCGCCTACCCTCCCCCTCCTCGCAGTCGTCGGATCACGTCGTTACTCGACCTATGGCAAGCAAGTCGTTGAACACCTCATCAGTGGACTTAGTCAGTACCAGGTCGGTATCGTCTCCGGGCTCGCACTCGGGATTGACGCACTTGCCCACGAAGCCGCGCTTGCGGCCAACCTCTACACCATCGCTGTCCCAGGGAGTGGACTCGGTGACGCAGTCATCTACCCACGCACGAATCGCTCGCTTGCGCGGCGTATTGTGACAGCCGGTGGCGGTCTTCTCTCTGAGTTGCCACCCGATCACCCGGCCGCCCTCTGGACCTTCCCCCAACGGAATCGCATCATGGCCGGCATGACGCACGCCACGCTCCTCATCGAGGCAGATGAGAAGTCTGGCACCCTTATCACCGCCCGAATGGCAGTTGACTACAACCGCGAACTCCTCGTCGTCCCGGGAAGTATCTTTTCAAAAGTTTCCCGCGGGACACACCAATTTTTAAAACTCGGCGCCACTCCGGTTACTACCGTCGACGATATTGTGGAGGCCTTATCATTAGAGAAACAAGTACTAGGAACGCATACCGAAACTATTCATACCAATCTCTCGCCAGAGGCAGTCGCCATCCTCACGCTACTGCATGAACCGCTCGACCGCGATACCATTATTCGGCTCTCTGGTCTAAGTGCAGCCGCCGCTGGCGCCATCCTCATCGAGCTTGAACTTGGTGGATATGTTCTTGCCGAGAGCGGTATATATACTGCACTCAGACCCAACACCTAGCCCATTCGGTCACTGCCTCCGAAAACCTATTATTTGACACATCGGTGAAAACCTAGTATTTGTTACGAACAATCAACCTATATATGAGTACCACGTTAGTTATCGTCGAGTCACCAGCCAAAGCCAAGACTATTGAGAAATACCTTGGCCCGGGCTACAAGGTCATGTCTTCGATTGGTCACGTCCGTGACCTCCCAAAGACCAATAAAGATGCCGTCGATATCGAGGGTGGTTTTGTGCCACGATACATTATCTCACCAGGGAAAGAAAAGGTTATCGAAGGACTCCGTGCAGCTGCGAAGAAAGCCGACACCGTCCTCCTCGCATCCGACCCCGATCGTGAAGGTGAAGCTATCGCTTGGCACGTCGCTGAGCTCATCAAAGACGCGAACAAGAACCTCAAGCGCGTCGTCTTTCACGAAATCACCGAGGGAGCGGTTAAAGAAGCAATTACCCATCCGCGGAAGATTGATACGAACCTCAAAGAAGCGCAAGAAGCCCGTCGTGTGCTTGATCGCCTCGTCGGCTACGATCTCTCTGGTCTCATCTGGAAGAAAGTGCGCTACGGCCTCTCAGCTGGTCGTGTACAATCTCCCGCACTCCGTATCATCATGGAGCGTGAGCGTGAGATTCGTGCCTTTGTGCCAGATGATTACTTTGTCCTCACGACGACCGCCAAGGCTGGCTCGACCACCCTCCCCCTCACCTGTAGCACCGAGCCAACCGAAGCAAGTGAAGCTGAGCGAATTAAACGTGCTGGCGAATCACACCCCTGGGTCGTGACCGACCTCAAGGAGACCGAAGCCCGTCGTGCGGCCCGAGCACCATTTACCACCTCGACACTCCAGCAGGTCGCCTCAACTCGACTCGGCTTTTCACCGTCTCGCACCATGGGAGCGGCCCAGAAGCTCTACGAGAGTGGGCACATTACCTACATGCGTACTGATAGCACCACCTTAAGCCAGGTGGCACAAACGCAAATCATCGCCCATATCAGCAAAGCGTATGGTGCTAACTACCTTGCACCTAAGCAGTACAAAACGAAAAGTAAGTCCGCCCAAGAAGCACATGAGGCGATTCGTCCTACCAACATCGCGGTTGCGACCGCCGGCCTCACGGCTGACCAAAAAGCCCTCTACGAGCTCATCTGGCGACGAACCGTCAGCTCACAGATGGCCGACGCACTCATGGCACGCACCAAGGTTATTGCAAATATTACGGGCAGTGAGACGATTCCAGACTTTGCGGTTACTGGTGCACGCATCACCTTTGATGGGTGGCTTCGGGTCGACACTGCCTCACGAGGCGAAGATACCGAAGTGCCAAAGCTGTCTGTCGGGACAGCCCTTACCGTGAAAGAAGTGGTTGTTGACGCCAAACAGACACAGCCACCAAGCCGCTACACCGAAGCAGGTCTCATTAAAGAACTTGAGAAGCGCGGTATCGGACGCCCATCAACCTACGCATCAATTATGAATACCATCACCGAGCGTGGCTATGTCAACAAAGAAGGACGGACCCTCATCCCGACCGCGACCGGCGACGTCGTATCAACCTTCCTCGAGCAGTACTTCAGCGAGTACATCAGTGACACCTTTACGAGTGATATGGAAGACGAGCTTGATGACATCGCACTTGGTAAGCGAGAGTACGAAAAGACCCTCAAGAATTTTTACACTCCCTTCCATAAAGACGTCCTCAGTAAGGAAGATATTCCTAAATTGACGAACCTCGGTCCAGGACCAAAGCAGTTCCCCTGCCCGCTCTGCCAAGCAGAGATGGTGATTAAGCTTGGTAAGTCTGGCACCTTCCTCTCGTGCGGTCGCTACCCGGACTGTGAAGGCTCGCGTCTCATCGACGGCAGCCTCGTCACCAATTCTGAATCAGAGCCACTTGGCCAGCACCCAGAGACCGGTGAGGACATTTTTGTACTCAGTGGTAAATATGGCCCGTACGTGCAGCTCGGTGCTACCCCCGAAAAGATAAAGGGTAAAAAGGCCGTAACCCCAAAGCGAGCCAGCCTCCCAGCTGGTATGAAGCCAGAGGATGTGACGCTCGATTTGGCAGTGAAGTTCCTCACCCTCCCACGTGAACTTGGTGCTCACCCGACCACCGGTGAGCCGATTGTCGCCAATACCGGCCAGTACGGCCCATACCTTGCGCACGCTGGCGATTTCCGCTCACTTAAGGGTAAAGACGATCCGTACACCATCACGTATGAACGTGCACTTGAGATCTACAAAGAACCAAAACAAACCCGCAAGGGTGAGAAGCTCCTCAAGGAACTTGGTGTCCACCCGCGCACGAAGAAGCTCGTGAACGTGTATGAATCAAAATCAGGTCGCTATCTGCGAAAGGGATTTAAGCGCATTGGTATCCCAGACAACATCAAGACCGAGGACCTCACGATTGAAGTCGCAATCGAACTTCTGAAGCAATAAGCTTGCTCTGACTTGCCATTGTGACAGTTCCTCTCTACAATAAAAAGTCATGAAAACAGTAGCCGAAATTATTGGCAAAATGGCCAAACTAAACGAGGCCGATACGTATCTCATCACGAGCGCGTATGAATTTGCAAGTACTGCCCACGCGGGCCAGACTCGCTACTCTGGTGAACCATACATGACTCATATTGCCGAGGTTGCGTACAAGCTCGCCGAGATGGGAATGGGGCCACGTACCGTCGCCGCCGCCCTCCTCCATGACACCATCGAGGATACCACTGCTACGGCTGAAGACATCAAAGAAAAGTTCGGTGAAGAAATCCTCTTTCTCGTTGAGGGTGTGACGAAGCTCTCTTCTGTTCGCTACTACGGAAAAGACCGACACAATGAATCGCTCCGTAAGCTCTTTGTCGCGACGAGTCAGGACATTCGTGTCCTCATCATCAAGCTGAACGACCGTCTCCACAACATGGAGACACTCAGCCACGTTCCTCAAGAGAAGCAGCTCCGTATCGCGCGCGAGACGCTTGAGATTTATGTCCCGGTGGCCCACCGTCTCGGAATGGGTAAGATCCGCAAAGAGCTCGAGGACCTCGCCTTTTTCTATGTCTACCCCGAGGATTACCAGCGCGTCAAACAACTCCTAGAATCACGAGTTGGTAAAAACGATATTCTTGAAAAGGAGCGTAAATCACTCCAGAAGCGACTTGCTGAAGCAAAGCTTCTTGATTTTAATACCTCATACCGCGTTAAAGGACTGTATAGTCTCTATCACAAGCTGACCCGGAAGGACTGGGATATCAATGTCGTGTACGACCTCCTCGCGATGCGTGTCATCGTACCGAATGTCGAAGACTGCTACCGCACACTTGGTATCATTCATGAACTGTGGCGACCACTCCCCGGACGCATGAAGGACTACATCGCCTTCCCAAAGCCAAACGGCTACCAGTCAATTCATACCACTGTCACTACCAACCACGGCACGATTATGGAGATTCAAATTCGTACCCGAAAGATGCACCAGGAAGCCGAATTCGGTATTGCTTCACATTTGTTTTATAAAGATCCAACAGCACTTACCGGTGAAGTCGCCACGACAACCGGCGGTCGCTTCGCAAACCTCATCCCAAGCCTCTTCCGTCCATTTACAAAGCGCGCCACACCAGCGAAGCCAGTTGATGTAAAGAGTCCTGATCACCGCGCCAAAATCCCACAGTGGATTAATCAAATCGGTGAAGTGTACACCAAAGACGGTGCCAGTGGTCAAGAATTCATGAGTGATATGAGAGAAGACTTCTTTAAGAATCGCATTTTCGTCTTCACCCCAAATGGCGACGTCGTTGACTTACCCGTTGGCGCTACGCCAATTGACTTTGCCTACGCTATTCACTCTGAGATTGGTAACCATATCGCCGGTGCGAAGGTCAACCACAAGCTAGTTCAGCTGGAAACCGAACTCAAGAACGGAGATATGGTCGAGATTGATACCAAAGAATCAGCCAAACCAAGTAAAAAGTGGCTTGATATCGCCAAGACCTCACTTGCGAAGCGTCATATCCGCGGCGAGCTCGGTATTCCGACCCCTGGACGCTAAATTACGTTTAGACCGTAAAACGGTTGATAGAGTAGAGGTCACTCTCATCCTCTGGCTTGGTTTCAGGCACGGTTGGAGCTGGTGTTGTTTCAGCTGCTGCCACAGATGCACTTGGCTGTGCTTGTGGTGCAACCGGTGCTGGTTTAGTCTCTGTTGCTGGTAATACCGCACCGTCGCGCTTCCCGAGGAGGGACGCGAGCTGGTCACGGAGATTGCTCTTTGGACTTCCTTGTGTTGCTGGAGCCGGTGTCTGAGTCACTGGAGCGACAGGAGTTGGCGGCACTGCTGCGGCTACCGGTGGAGTGACTGGTGTTGTCGGTGTAGTCGCTGCGACCGGAGCTGGTGCCGGCTCGGGAGTTGGTACCACCACCTCAGCTACGGTTACATCTACAACCACTTCCGCGGGAGCGGTATTCGTTTCTGGCATTGGTGCTACCGCCACAGCTTCAGGCTCACTTACCACTTCACTAATCGGATTTGGCAGGACTGGCTCGATACCAGTGGCAGCTGCGAGCTGTGCAAGCGTCAACATCTCTTCATCCACAGTATCACTCACTTCAGTATCCTTTGATTCATCTTTATAGACGTCAGAGACTGGCTGTTTGGCAGCGGCGGCATCTTGCTTCATGCGTTCAAGCATCGTTTCAAGATCCTCAATCGAGAAATAGTCGATGGTGACGCGTCCACCAAAGTCAGTCTTCGTGATACTCACGCGGGTACCAAGAGCATCAGTAAACTGCTTTTCAATTTCGATGAGATCGTTATCAACCAGCTCCTTCTTTCGCACTTTTTCGGTCGCAATACTGCGTGCAATCTTCTCTACCTCACGCACTGATAGCTTCTTGAGAAGAATCTCACGAAATACTACGTCTTGCTCTTCTGGACGATCGTTGAGCATGAGGAGTGTCCGGGCGTGTCCTTCGGTGATGTCGTTGGTCCGGAGAGACGCAAGCATGTAGTCCGGGAGCGCTAAGAGACGGATTGAGTTTGAGACATACTCACGACTGCGCCCCACCTTCTGCGCCACCTGTGAGTGCGAGAGGCCAAAGACGTCCGCGAGCTGGCGAAACGCGAGGGCTCGATCTACTGCATTGAGGTCTTCACGCTGGAGATTTTCGATTATGGCGAGCTCAAGCTTCTCTTGCTCAGTCTGTTCGCCATCACGAATAATGACTGGTACGAGCGATAATCCGGCAAGCTTACTGGCGCGCAAACGTCGCTCTCCCGCGATAAGTTCGTATTCGCTTCGAAATGACCCATCGGGACCCTGGATTTCT
>JACCDG010850193.1_pt1 | contig 24800 bp, 6 predicted proteins | sample 7442471 | NCBI WGS metagenome assembly JACCDG01 (sample SAMN15323444, study PRJNA562643) | freshwater metagenome | isolation source: river surface water | place: USA:Blue River Watershed | collected 2017-08-17 | reverse complement strand
GATCCGCCACTGCTTCTTACTATAGATGTCACAGTGCCATCTAGTTGAGCTATTAAAGATAAAGTAGATCCGCTTCTCAAAAATAATCTCCCGTCAGCGCAGCCTATATATAGATTTCCAAAAGCATCAGAGCCTATCGCCGTAGCTTCTGATCCAAGACTTGTATCTGAAAATTTTTCGACTAGAGATCCATTTGTTATTATTCTAACATCCATTGTTCGCGAAGCATTTCCAACACTGGCATATATATTGGGTCCATCTATGCCTATAGAAATAACTGGGTTTTCAGAAGAAGCCAAAAAAGTCATTCCCCTAGCGTCGACTAATACTATTGAATCTACATTTGAAATTGAAGAAGCAACTACTGCAATAAACCTATTGCCCCCATCCTCGTATTTAACGGTTCTAAACGTAGAGTTACTATCTAGTTTTATCACTTCTCTAAACAAATTTGGTTTCTTAGTTGAAAAAAAATCGTCAGGATTACTTAAGTCAGTCCTGTTTGCTCCGTAATCTTGAGCATATATAGATATTATCTTTTTCTCATCCTGATTAGAAAGAGTAAAAATATTATCCACTGAATATATTTTTGGAACTGATTCTTCTCTATCTACTATGCCGGAATCTGTTTCAGCCTTTTCCTGTATCTTCATAGCATGTATACTTGTAGCAGAATCCTCCGCATAGACCTGCACGCTAATATCTCTTCTTTTAGTGTAAAATTCATCTCCCTGTATTCTGACGGTAATTTCTGGAGGCTCTGTATCAAAAATAATGAACCCAGGATTTCCTAATGTTAATGGACCAACATTCAAAGTAGGCGATCTCACTCCTTGATCATCTGAAGCAAATATATTTAAGTACCAATCAGATGCGTTTCTTAAACCCTCTATATTCCATAATATGGACGGAGTACCTACTGCAATATTTTCCATTACCGGAATATAATATGCAGAAGCAGATTCACTAGATGCATATATTGAATATTGTATTCTAGCGTTACCCAACAAAGAATAAGGAGCATCATCGAGTATAATTAAAGCACTAGAAGAAATTACGTCGTTAGGCTTAGGAGAAATTAACACTGGTACTGGTATTGCATTTCTTACAACAGTAAAAGGAGCGTAGGATATGCTAGAGGCGGATCTTGATCCATCGCTACCTACAAGCCTTACTGAAACCCTCATATCTGCGCCACTGAAATTAGGACTCACATTCCATATAAAAGATTTTATTCCGGGAACAACTCTTCCTATAACATATGACTTTGAGTCGTCAAGTATATCGTCGCCTTGGGCAACCCTTAATTCTGCAAAAATAGCATCTTGAGATGCATTTGGAGGCTCAGTCCATCTAACTACTACATTTGTAGAGTCTATCTTTTCTCCTCCTACTGGATAAAGTAATGTTGGCTGATTTGGTATTGGCATTAACTATAATACTCCGAATTACCGAATGCTCTTGCCACTGCATCTTCGTCTATTGGCGGCATGTTTATGCTATTGTTTCTTGATATTTCTGCCATTGAAATATTAGGCGATTGACCTAGCATTTCTTGTATCTGTCTTACAAAATTTACATTGTTTGCACCTATTCCAAGTATAGGTATATCTATTTTTACTAATCCAATTCCATCTTGTCTTAATAGCCCGTCTGATCTCTTTAAAGCAAAAGATCCGTAGAACATATTCTTCTTATCTGCATCTTGCTGTAAATCTATTTCAACTTGCTGTACTCCCCTATATATAACCGTGGCGTTAACAGAAGATCTTCCTATTAACCTATTTTTGAAGAAATTAAGACTACCTAAATTGACTAATTTTTCTATTAATGAATAATTCTTAAATTCAACCTCAATATATATAGAATCTATTTTTATTCTTTGACTTTCTTCTATGCTTCTAAGATCGTCATCAGATATTTGAGGCTTGTCTATCGCAAAAGCGAAAGGAGAAGCCACTGGATATCCTTTGTACTTAGATAATGGTATTCTTGTAGAGCCAGATTGAGCGTAAAAATCTATTGAGTAGTCTGGCATTTTTGGTTCGCAAATTACATCGGTGCAGAAAGAATTAGTCTTTCCAAAGAAAGTCAAAGCCTCTACACATACTGTCTTTACTCCAGAGCCTGAAGCAAGCATCCATGGCATTATAAATCTATCTCTTGAGATATATCGTCCCCTAAATATATTTTGAAATTCTCTATAGTCAGATGTATCTATTGCGTCTAAAGGAAGAACTGGAACATCTCCGCCTATAGGAATCCAAGGAGAAAAATCAGATGTATCATCATTTTTTATCCTTACAGCATAAGTGCCTGGAGCTCCTATTATATCAAGGCTTATTAAAGAAGAAGCCACTACTGGTCTTGGCGAAGAGCTTCCGTTGGGAGAAAAAGATATAATATCGTTTTCATAAACTCTTACCTTCATATAGGAGGGAGGATCATCACCTGCTGCAAATCTTTCTCCAAGAGAGTCAGAAAATGAACATGGTCTTAAGTCTTCAACATTGTATACGATTTCTGGCTTTCTTTGATATCCAACACTTCCATTAGATATTCCTATTGAGGATCCGTCATCTCTTTGCTCCAATGCAAATATTGCGAAGTTGCTCATATCGTCTACTACAACATGAGGCATCCTGTATTGCTTAATCTGAGCATTTGACTCTGAATGACCTATGTTTATAACCCTATCTTTTCCTCCTTGAGCTGATGAGTCAAATCTATTTTCTTCTGCATCCCATACAGCCATACATATATCTGGACAAGAAGGTAATTGACCAGAAGAGTCTGTGTCTGCATATTTTTCAAATCCTATATAAAAAGTCTTTCTACCCACGCCTATGGACGGATTTCCACATATTGAAGACTCACTTATTACAGTGTCCGATACTCCTGATCCGCTAGAGTTCCAGTCCTCTACTGAAAAATCACTATTTTTCCAATTTGAATTTTCAGAGCACAACAAAAACTGTTCTGAGACTCTTTCTGTCTGGACAACAGTAGGAGTTCCTGTTGGGTCGACAGTAGATATTGCATCTATTCTTATTCTATAAGATATATCAAAAAACAGATTTTCTCTGATTATGTCATAATATGGATTGCCGTTTGATAAAAGTCTTTTTATAGAGTCTGATTCATCGAAAGACGACATGGCAGAAGACGCATTTATCATATTTGGATAAAAACCAATTCCAACAGAGTCGTTTTTTAACATGGCAATTCCCTCTGTTGGGAATAATTCCATTCCATTGCTCCATAAATGAGGATGTGTTACTGATGTGAATGTGGCTACAACATCATCTACATCTGAACTAGAATAAACAACGGCTCTAAAATGCACTCTTGACAATGCAGAAGAATTATTTCCTAAAAGGTTTACGTATTTAAATTGCACGCCGCAAGAAGAATTTCTTATCTTATCACATCCAAATACACCATATTGCTGACTCTCTAAGGCGCTAGTTTCTATAGTCAATATTCTAAGTTGCTGCACTGCGAATCCAGAATCTCTACCTGCAGGATTTTTTGCTACAAAATTCATATGAATAGTCTTGCCATCTGGACTCAGAACAAACTTAGTTCCTGCTGCAAATGTGGTGCCCCTATCTGCAGCTGAAGGATATATGGCATTTCCTGTTGCTATTCCTGTAGTTCTTACAAGTTCATCTCCATTAAATATTATTGCAGCTATAGGGCTAGAAAAAGTTACTTTACCAGAATATTGTTCGCCAGATACATGGGCAGCAGAGTTATTCTTCACATGGATTGTATAGGACATGGCGCGTATTTGAGACGGCACTCCTGGCAGTGTCAGATAGTTACTAGGGAGAAACAAACCCGTATCTCTGCTTGGCACATTAGCAGCAAAATCAAACTGATTTTTATTTTGTGGATCTATATTAAAGTTATATCTTTGCACGCCCTCGAATACCACATATATCTCTCCAGCAGTGTCGTCAAATCCAGCAGCAAAATCATCTGCAGTTCCATCCACTATAGTTCCAGTAGACTTGAATATCAGATAATCGCTTTGTATGTCTGGAGAGCCAAAGTCATTTGCAAAGCTTCTAGCTGCCACTCTATACCACAAAGGACCACCAAGTATGGAAGGATCATCAGGAGCAAAGAATCTAAACTCATACGATTGAAGAGGCAAAACAGATATTCCTTCTGAAGTTATGTATTCGCCCGATATCATAAAGTTATCTGGCATGTCCAAAGACGAATATATCGCCACCCTGTTCTGTAGTTGCTGATCTGAATACATTTCTACATTAAAATAAACACCAGTTGCAGATCTAGGAAAAGTAAAATTCTCCACTATTTCACATTCCTGCACAGATGCAAGATAATAAGGATCAGAGTTTTGATACTGCTTCAGTGCAAGGACACAAGAATCAACAAAACATATATCAGCATCTGGGTCAGAATACTCCACAGATGTAGCGCAAGATATTCTTTCTGTATTGTTTATCCTCTCTCTCCAGGCAACAAGTTTTCTATCCTCAAGATCAACTCCTATAGATGGATTATTTCTGTCAATAGCTCCTTCTGTCAGTCTTATTGCCTTCTTGAACCTATTAACTGAAGGGTATGATGAGGTATAGCATATAGAATTTTGTTTGTCTCTCGTGCTTTCAAATGCGATATGAACTCTTCCGTCTCTACTAGCAACTGATGCATTTCTATTTACGCCTTCTCCTGTCAATGTGATTGGTATAGAAGAGACTCCATTTGAAGCGGATACACCTCTAGTAAGTTGCCATTCATATTCCGATGCATATCCCATCTGAGCCCACTTTGGAGGATTTTCTGATTCATCAAAAAGCATGTACTCTGGAGCAAGAGAAACAGAGTCTATTACTACGCCTCCCTTGTGAACGCAGAATTCACTAGCATAATAAGATATGAACCTTGTTGCTCCGTCAAAATAAGGCACTTGACCAGAGCCAAACCCAATTAAAAATCCATCCTCAGATATAATACATGCGCCCTGTGGACCACAAAAAACAGATACTGCCTTCTTATCGGGAATGTCACTGAATTCCAAATACAAAAGAAGATCGTCTAAGGAGCTGGCATTGTCGGAATCGTTGACCGTAAGCGGAGAATCATCGCCCCATGTGATTATGTCTCCATCTACCGTTATGCCAGTAGCAAATCTGCTTATCTCTCCTGAATGTATAACATTAGGATCGTGCAGATTGGCAGGATCATTTCCTCCTGCAGGAACATTGGCTACTCCAACTGCTGTTTGAACATCTGATGGATATATCCTGGCTATAGGACCACCTCCTATATGGACATCCCTGAATTTATATGAAGGTACGCTCCAAGATCCACCTACTGGATCCTTGCCCCACATGGTAGCGCTTCCTTCTGCATCCAATGCAACACTAGAATCCCATCCACATCTTATTTTTACAAATATACCACTTGGAGAATCGCATTGATTGTATGTATTATCTCCCCAGCACGATATCGAACCATCTTCACTAAGTGCACAAGCAAAATGAGCGCCGCAATCTATTGAAACAAAATTTCCAGAAGGAACATTGCCAGTTATAGAAGCATCAGATCCCCATGCTTCTATTTGGCCATTCTTTCTTAAAGCCAAGCCAAATTCTAAACCTGCAGCAACATCAACAAAATCATTACCAACAGGAAGAACAAAATTGCCTGTATTAAGGCTAAAATCTATGTTTTCTCCATAATGACCAAGAGATCCGTTCGATTTTAAATAGACCACGTAAGAGCCTTGTCCTGTTGCATCTGCCGCTGCAGAACCTCTAGAAGAAACCTTTGTTACATTTGCTGCGATCAATGCAGTTTGCTGTCTGCTGCAAGGATCAAAGCCCCACTGATTCAAAGATACTGGCATATACGCGCGCATTAAATTTCCGTCAGAAGATATGTAGTAAAATAAAGAAGTAAAATCACTTGCGTAGTCGACTATTGCGTTTCCAGAGGTATTAGAATTAGAAAAAGCAAAAATCTTATGCATGTCAATATCCAAATTATTTATATAGAAATTCATGGAAGATCCAGTAGCATCAAATAAAAGCCTGCTTCTGATAAAGTCTGGTCTTGATCCAAAAGTAAATGTACCAAATCTATCAGATATTCTATAAGAAGATGCTTGATTTCCAGCTGACATCATCACAACACGGTTTTTAACAGAAACAGCATTATTAATACTGTTTCTCATGCCAATTGAGCATTCCATTAAAGATGGTCGCGCAGGAAGATTAGAAGAAAATTTAATACCTCCGCCCACTCCAGATGAGCATCTAGATCTCCTATTTTTAATAAATGTAAAATTAGGATATTCTGGATTTGCAATATTAAATTGGAAATTAGTCCCTATATTTGACTCCAAGATAATACTGCGAGATCCATTTGCAGGCACCATATAAGAACCTGAATAACATGCGCCTCCACCTACAATAGTTACTCCTTCTATATATTGATTGTCATTTTCTAAATGTATAAAATCTCCTGGATCTGCAAATGCACTTTCAAAAGAGCCATTTTGTAAATACAAAGAAGCAGACGGAGAAGGAGTAAAAATAGTATTCATATTTAGGTCAAAAGTATTTACATTAACTTCTGAAGAAAATCTCATGAAAGGAGCACCTAAATATATAGAAGAAAATGAAAGAGAATATCTTCTACCCGACCTAAAGGGAATAGGCATTTGAACATTAAAAGGATGCAACGGATTTTCACCGTAAGGATTTCCAAATGCTATGTCAACTTGCCTTCTCTTGCTAGGCTCATCGTGAACGATATGAGCGCTAACATGCGGAACACCATTAACTGCGCATAATATCAAAGAAGAAAAATTAGGAACATCGTAAGATGGATCTTCTACACTTGTTATTATTTTATCTCTTTTCACAGAGTAGTCATAGCATTCTGCTGCCATTTTTACCATAGCTGATGTAAGACTTAATCTAAAGCCTCCCTGAACCAGAAATGGATCTCCAAAGCTTACGACATTTTCAAGCGCACCTATGGATCCGTCCATGCCCTTACTTGGTCTTGGATTGCAGACTACAGACAGTTTAGCTTTGCCAGTGAATATTTCATGAACCTTTGACTCTATATACCCGTCTACAGATCCAGAAGGAAGGTTATTGCTTAAAGCGAATTCTGATGGAGATTCAGTGTTTGTAAGTATTAATGTTTCTTTCTCTAACAAAAGAACAACTCCCCAAGAGAGCATATTAGACTTACTTCCACCCATTCTAAATGGAGTATTTTGTGAATACACATCGGCAGCAGCCGTACTACTTATATCAGTCACTATTGCATATTCAGTGTCAGAAGCATCCAGATTCAACTGCCCAGTCTGATCAATCGATATAGGAACATCAGCATTTGGATTTACATTTAAATCATCAAATCTACACGATGAAATTAAGGGAACACAAGAATCGTATCTAAAACCAGATCTAGAGGCCAACAATTTATTCAAAGAGTTTCCAATAAACACTTGATAAGCATTATTTACTTTTGCATATCTAGAAAGTATCTTATTAATTTCCTTGTCAACATCATTGGCGCTTTTGGGTCCTAATATCAGATCGTTTTGATTAGATACATACACTCGGAATCCATAACGCACAGTAGATGCAGGTTTTGCTACGCTAAAACTTAACAATTTTCTATCAGGACTAATAGTAAATGATATTGCTCCATTTGTTGATGTAATTGGAGCCTGAGCATTCCTAGCTACTGTGAGATTTCCTGGAACAGAAGACGCATATTCGGGATCACTATAAAGCAGTGGGTTTTCAGGATTAGTAGAATTTCTTTTAACTTCCAAATAAGCTATTGGCGAATTGAAAGTTACGGTGCCTGTTATATTCCCAGTAGCAGTAGATGTAACTTTAATATCAAAAAGTAAAACAGAACACAAATCACCAGCATTTATTCCAGGCAATGTTGGAGAACTGGCAGAAAATATAGGAACAGATCCTCTTCGATAATCAGCTGGATAAAATCCAGGTCTAGAAGAAAGAGCAGGCCCTATAAACTCAACTGCATATCTCCATCTATTGATATCCGTGTCGCCACTTCCAGAGCTAGCGGATATGGAAGTTATAATTGCAGATGGCTCAAGTTCTGTAATATTTACAGTTGTAGAAGAATCGATTAGACTTGATTCATTTTGAAATGACGTAATATCTTCTATGTTCACATAAGTGTCAATACCATAATTAATTTGATCAAAATTTCCATCAAAGTAATTACCATTCTCGTCCTGGCACAGGCTTGCAATAGCAGCGCATTCTGATCCGTCTGGAGTAAGTTCCATAACAACATTGCCAGAAGAAGGAACCGATACCAGGGAATCTCCAGAAGCCATTCTATTCCAAATAGCTGGTGATGTGATTTCAGATATTTCTGGCTCTATCAAAATTCTAACTCTACACATACCAGATCCCGTAACACTTAAGGACAAACTGAGAGATTTTAGATCCGCTCCCACGTTTAGACTGTATGAAGTTACACGAGTAGAGGTACCTGGGTTATTTACTGGATGTATTCCTGTATTATAAGATTGATATCCTGGGATATTTGCCAATCCAAAAAAGTCGTCTGTCCTTGCAAGATCTGCTGAAGAAGCAAATATTTTTGCTATCTTACCGTTAAAGCTTAAATTGATGTTATAGTTAGTAGCAGATGAAGGATCTATCTGAATAAGTACACTAGCTAGCATTTTTCCTTGAGCAAAAGGAGAAGGAGATAGAGTTGATGCGTATGGATTTGTATCAGATTCATATCTAGAAATAAATAGATCCGCTGCAGAAGCGCTAGGAGCAGGAATTAAACTTTCATAAATGACAACAACTTGCTGGCTGGCAAACACTCCTTTACGTAAATTTACTATAGAATCTCTTAAAATTATGGAAGCGTTTGTTGCTGAAGCTATAGGGTTGTAACCATCTACATTGATAGCAGTAACATATCTAGACCAGTCTGGCGATGAAGAAAGATGATTCCAAAAGCTTGACAAATGACTGTGAACCCTTGGAGCAGAAGCAGCCCCTACATAACAGGCGTGCAATTGAGTTTCCTCATTAAAAGAATTTTCACAGACTATGCAGTCTTCATACTTGGAAGAATCTGAGACAACTTTGGGAAAATCAAATTCCTTGCTAGATATTCTTGTCCATGGCTCTGCTATATTTATTCCATTGTGATAATATATATACGTACTTGCTCCATCAACTCCGCTGCAAACTATGCTTCCATCTTCACTAATAGACGGAGCTGATGCTGGCAAGACATTGCCTCCTTCTCCTGTCAAGAATGGTAATTTAACAACATTAGGTTCAATAAATACTCTTGATAGGCTTCTTATCAACGCTACATGCATGCAAGAATAATCTTGATCTACCCTAAAAGAGCCTATCGTATTTACCCTAGGACAGGCATCTATTGATATTGATGAACCATTAATATAAAATGGAAATAAAAGTCCCCTAAAAGGACCGTCAAGCATAATAACATGTGTTGCATCTGTTATTCCTGACATAACATCTACAGGATAAGTAAGTTCTCCTTGTAGGACATAGTTTGAGTTCAATGTAACTCTCAAGCTATTTTCAGCCACTGAAGCACTGGTACTTCCAGCCTTTATGGTAAATCTATTATCAGAACCAAAATCTAGCCTAGTAGAAGACCCAGTTCCATTTATAGATATATTTATGCCATAAGATACTATATTTGCGTCATTAAGGAGTTCATTTTTAAGAGAATTCAAAGTAGCATAGTAATCATCAGAAGCATTTACTGTTTTTGATATCTGATTACCGTTTTCCATCCTTACTATGACAGATGCCACCTTACCAGTAGTAGGATTATTTAAAAATGCTGAATGATAGTAAGATGGCGACTTCTTGATAGACATTCTAGCGGTCTTAATCACATCAAGAGCCACCGCACTTTGACCTACTGCAACAAATATTCTTGGTATCTTAGATAGAACATCTCCGCTTATATTACATGGGTCAAAAACAGTTCCACCAGAAGTGGGATCTGGATCACAAGCCGCCCATACTGCCGCCCAGTCTCCATCAACAGACACTAAGCCATCAACATCGTCTACTAAATTTATTGTTTTATCATTCAGCGAAACTACTTTCCAATTTTCTTGAATTCTACAATCAGAGTCTATTGCTGCATCCATTATGGAGGCATAAGCATTGTCGCAATTCTTCCAAAAACTAGAGTATCCTTCAAGTAAAGAAGATTCTTCTCCTCTACTATTCAAAGCTCTAGATATTAAAGGCTCATCAAAACATCTTCTTGGATATGTGTCAGCTGATAAAGAAAAAGACGGAGAAGAAACTGGATCCATGATTACGCAACTTGGACGATTCACATCTTCTACAGCCGCAAGTGCAAACATATTTTTAGGAACAACATTTACTATAGCTTCTCCATTTCCAGAAGATGGGGAAAAAGCATTTATTTTAAACCTACTGATAGACCTGCCATTGAATACATTAGAAGAGAAAACAAAAGAAGACGGAACAGTAATGGAAGCAACTCCATCTCTTTTTGCTTCTGCTGCAAACTTCTTTTCTGATACATGAAATTCAACTTTTTCTCCCGGTTTACCCTTGAATGAAAAAGTAACATTCTCATCAGCACCGACAAAAGAAGGAATTACGGATAATACGCCAGAGCCTTGCGTTGAATTTTCTTTTATAAATACATCAGCAGCCATAGCTGTCTCTTCATCATACAGGAAGGTAGCAAACACGGGCACTGATTCGCCCCCATTTATGGAGGACATTTCTATATCAAAGACTTCAGCGTTTTTGCATGGAACTCTAAATGCCACATTCCTGCTACCATCGGAATTTATTATAAATGCAGGAGAGGGATCAGATCCTTCAAAAGTAACCAAGCAACCGTCTGGTATGCTGTTCGCTTGAATTTTTAGCCTAGACTTTCCTGACTCGTATTCGCAGGAAGTTATTTTTATTTTAGGTTCCAAATATAGTCTCCACCATCTTGCTTCCTATTACTGAATAAGAAAAATTTTCTCTTACAAATTTTTTTGCTCTTTCTGTCATAAGTTTCTTACTCGCAACATCCATTTTAATTAACTTATTTAAAGATTCTGCCACATCCTCGGCAAGTATTACGGCCCACTCCTGATCCCTAAACTGAGGTATATTATCCATTACTGACATTTTAGAATACCCCCTTGCATTTATTCTTATGCAATTTTCGTCATTGGCATATTCAAGACAACCACCAACAGCAGAACATACAACAGGAAGCCCGCACGACATTGCCTGAATTGGAGATATGCAAAAACCTTCACCTATGCTTGCACTCAAAAGACAATCAGAACGAGAAATTAGACTTTTCATTTGTGAAAAATTTAGTTCTTCTGGTATTATTTCGTAGGAAAAACATTCATTTAAAAAATTGCTTTTCAAAAACGCCTCTGGCTCTTCTTTCTTATCAGTTTTTATTATCAAATGAATAGGTATGCCACTCATAGATAATAATTCTACTCCCCTTATTATATTTTTCCAGTTCTTTCTTGCCCGCCATGTTCCTATTGATAATATATTAAACTTGTCATTTTGTCTAAAAAATTCTACATTATTCCAAAAATCTATGTCTACTGCATGTGGAATGACTGCAGGTCTTTCACTTAGACCTGCAGACCAAAAAACATCTGAACAATAATTGCTTGGACATATTACTTTTTCTATGTTCTTATAAGAATTTATCCATTCCAAAGGGGGCTTGCTAGATTCAAACACGGCCAAAGCTATATTTTTTTTCCTGCTTGGTATGCTTTTCCATCTTGGAGGTATTAAATGCCTAAATTGCACATCTATATTATTTTCTTTTCTTGATACGGATTCAGATATCCACTCTCTGTCTTCTTCGTTAAAACTGGAAAGCAATGGAGAATTATGGACGCATTTAATAACTACTTCAACGCCTACACTCCTTAAACTTTTAGCATAGTCTATGGCAGCGTGTGAAAATCCTGTGTTATTTACAAAACATGCTAATTCTACTATACCGCCCATTTTAAGTACTAAATATTAAAGTTCCATCATTCGTCGGAGTTAGTCTGTTTATCACGCCAAACTGACCACCGCCTAGAAAGAATGTTATATTATTAAATGGATCTAACCTAATTGCCCTTCCAGATGCGTTAAGTATGGCAGATTCAGCTATTGCATATTGTCCATCTTGCTCTTTAGAAATATCACTACAATATAAACCGTCAGGACTGTCATATTTTCTTACTACCTCAAACTGATCCAAAGTCATCTCCACCATTCTGCCTCTTCTGTTTTGCAACAGCAAAGCAGCTTGACCCCTAAAGGTAGTAGGATCAACATTTGCTGGTGGAGGAGCTATGTTGGCATCCAATTTGAAAACTCCAGCAACTGCTACTCTATTCAGTTCTTCGTCAATGTGTATACCGCCTAATGTAAAATCAGTGAATGTAAATGTATTGTTATTTCCATATGATCTTATTACAGATCCACCGACACCATTCATGTATACAAAAGAAGGTATGCTTGCGACATTTGGATCTCCAGACTCAGATGGCAATTCTACTACTGTGACTCTTTTTTCAACAAAAAATGGACTTGCTGGTATTTCTTGTCTACTTCCTGCTTCTCCAACAAGTATTCTTATTTTTATTCTTCCAAGGAATGTTTTTCCTACGCTACTGGCGTTTGGATTTATCTTAACCTCTGCTACTAAATTGCTTACTTGAGTTACTGTAATAGTTCCAGACAAAACTGCTCCCGAAGAATCCTGGAATACCAGTTGCTCAAAAGTAAGGTTGTCTTCAGTTACTGCATTTGGATCGTTTACGAAAACAACTTTAGGATTTAATGACTCAGTAGCATCGTCCAAAGTTGCTACAACATAAAAAGTAGTATTTTTACCTGGAGATATAAAAAACTCATCTGTATCATCTCTTAGTCCAGCCCTTATCCTATCAAAGAAAATTGTAGAATTGGCTACACATATGTTTCCAGAAGAGTCTGTAATTGCACATATTGGATGAACTATATGCGGAACAAATGTAAAATCTCCTACAAAAACATTTATGCCTTCAGCTCCATGCACAAATCCATAAACTGGACTTTCTCTATTAAAGGTAAATTCAGAACCAAATAAAGCATCTTCCAGCCTTGCACGCACTAAGGTTCCTGTTGGGATAGACTCAATCAAAGAAACCCTGTCTTGAGCCAGTTCAATAGCCAGCACATTTCCTGGATAGCCAGAATCAATTATTGTGTCTCTAGCGCTTAATCTAATTATAGATGTACCTATTCTTAAAACTATAAAGTCAGTATTGACTGTTGATGGCACATCAAATGCAAATACGATCTGAAGCACCCTGGATCTTGGATTGTAAACTGCTGCCAGTGGTACGTTTCCTTGTTCCCTGCTAGTAAAGAATGCGCCACCAAAGCCTTTTATAAAGTTATCATTTTCATCTAATTCCATTATCCTATTATTATATGTATCTGAAATGAGTATGTTTCTATTTGGCAATCTATGAACTCTACTAGGCTGGTCAAAAGAAGGAACAGGCGTGGATTCTGCAGAGTCCATAGCTGCTGCTGGAGATACAAAAGTGTTGTTGCCAAGCCAGGCTCTGCGAGGAACATAACTTCCCGCAAGTAATCTAAGCTGCTGAATCCTGTCCTGATGAGAATATATCAAATCTCCTGTTTCTAAAGGACTACGAATGGAAATATATCCCCCATCAGCATCAACGATATCTACAGCAGTTTCTTCCCCAGCCTCCCATTCTGCCGCCGTATCAAACTCAAACCTAGGACTTCCACCTGGCACATTCAAAGATATATCCATACCTATGAACGATGATGTGTCTGTTTTGCTTGGATTAGTAAAGAGTCTTACTTCTATTTCTAAAAAAGAACATACAGAACCTATGAAATCACCACTTGCCACTGGAGAAGAAAACTCTGAATTCTGCATTTCATTAAAGGTTCTTCCAGCCCTGTATCTTACTTCGTGACGAGTACCATTGCTGTCTGAAATATCAAAGAATATAGTGTTTAAGAAAACAAGGCTATTTGAGTTATACCTATAACGAACAAAACCAGAATTGGCGTAAACTATATTATCTGATTGAACAGAAGAAGTTCTTACATTATCTACATTAAATGAAAAATCTACCGATGAGTCTTCTACTTCAAAAACAATTTCTCTTACATCAGTTCTGTCGTAACTTTCTATATTAAATTCTGCTGTCTTAAATCCAGCATTTGATCCAGAAGTTATTTCATTCTCTCCTAATAACACAAATTTTTCACTACTTACTGACTGACCGCTAGAAATAGAATTAAAGTACATGTATACAGTCGGGTGATTATCACTAATGCATTTAACATCTACGAACAGTCTGTTGTATGCATTCCAATTTCTTGAGGAAGCAACAGCTCTTTTATAAACTGATTTATCTTTTTTACCCGACCTTATGTTCGCGCTGAATGCTCCATCTGTTAACGTAGTTGTATCAGAAACAACTCTTACGTTATTTGAAACAGATTCTATACCTGAGGAAAATCCAGGTATGGGTTGATTAGATCCAGTTGCGTTCTCAAAACTGTCTTTGAACTGAACTGAACTTCCCGTGCCAAATGATGAAGTCAGTATGTAAGCATTATTGGTAAAAATAAGGTTCTCTACCTGAAAACCACTTTGCATAGCCTGAGGAGATCTGTACGATATTTGTATTATTCTTCCAGCAGGCTGTGGAGTTCCAGATATGCACCCAGAGGCAGCATTAAAATTAGCAGTCGTATTGTCAAAATCTATCATGCTAGAAGGAGTTACACCAGGAACAAATGTTACCATATTAACTGATTCGTCTCTGGAAGAAGGAAAATTTCTTCTAAGCAGTATTGCTTGCTGCATAAGATTTCTTGATGCAACTTCTGACATTAGCACTCTAGAAAAACTAGCCAAATGGAGAGCCATGCTCTCTAATTCTGTGTGAGAAAGAACGCCCTTGTTGTCTAGATTGCTGTGATCCAGTCTTGGTATTCTCCCTTTGGACAAGACTCCAGAAGCGATTTTAGAGGCATCTAAAGACTGTACGCGAGCGCCTGGAAGAGCGTTTTTTACTTCTCTTAATAAATCTATTCTTGATGGAGATCCACTATGTCTGTGACCAGCTATTTCTTGCTGTATCAGGCTTTTGAAAGATACTTCTTGTCTAACAGCATTGTCAACAGATGACACATTACCAAATGGAGCAAATACCCTGCATATTCTTACTCCGATGCTACTAAGAGGACTCTTGTCAAATCCGAAACCTAGTTGCCTTTCTCCTTGAGAAATATCACTATCTATTGCATATAAGTAGAATTCACCTGAAACGCCAGTATCAGTTATCTCAACTGGATTATCCAATATATAAGCCCTGCCTCTTATAATTACTGTACCAGCCTGAATTTCTATTGATTGAGTTCCTGATATGGATGACTGCCGTATGACAGCCTGCATTCCCGTGACAACGCCATCGCCAAATATGGATAATATACCATACAACTGCCTGTCAATTATATTAAATCTTTCAGCCTCAACTCTTACGGACATAGATGTATCGAGTCGGTCTCGATAGTCAAAATAACCAAGTCCCAGATATGAGGTCTTACTAGCCATTATTTACCTTGCTACATATCCTGCTGAAATTCCAACAGACATTGCGCCATCTTCATCCTGAGTTGGAATATAAGATGTGCCATTTAAGCCGCCTCCGCCTCCATATCCAGAATTATGATACTTAAAATAGTCCTTTTGGGCTATCCCTTCCCAATAACTTTCTGTTGCAGCCTCTGCAATTTGCTGTAAATTTATAGCGGTGTTTCTAAAAACATTTCCATTCATAATTACACTCTCAGTTCATATGTATTTTTCTGCCTAAATTCTATACGTTCGGCAGGCATTAAATATCTACCACGAATGGTTGAGAACCATGTATTACTTTTAGGATCAATTTCGTTAGAAACCTCCCTTAAAAGTAATTTAAAAGAGCCTGGGCCTATTCCGTCTAGTATCACAGTCTGCATAGGCCTAAGACCAATTCTGCCAACTATTTGGAATGTGGCTTCAACTGGAGGGTTCATCATAGTCGTGTACCTAGAAGCCATCTTTTTAACTGCCTCTGTACTGCCAAAAAAGCCGCTTTTTTGTACAAACATTTTTCTATAACCAATAAATCCAGGTTTTGTGGGATCATACATACTAGAAGCGTTTAAATGAGATGCAGTTTTCAAGGTCATATCTGGGCTGCTACTGTATATTCTTATTTCATTTCTTACATTGTCGGTCATGCGAGAAAAAGAATATGAGATTCCAGTAACCACATTCCACCAGTTAACGTCTTGAACATTTGAGGTATTGAATGTGTCTACTTGAACAGAAGATGGCGGAGTAGATCCTACCGAAGCTGGCGACGAAGCTTCTGAGCGAACAGGATTATTCTTAGGCTTCATGGTAACGGAAAATTTATCATATATAGGAGCCTCGTACAAGTTCTTTCTTTCAGAGCTAGCATTTATTTTTTGCATATTCTCCAATTCATCTTCTGGGATATCAAAATGCATAACTCCTAATCTATCAAAATATACTATCTTTCCAGAAACTTTAGCCATCTTTGATAGTATATTGATATAAGGCTCGAATTTAGATGCTTTGAATCTGGGAGACTGCAGCATATCATACGAACCAGGGAGCACATAATCATTAACCAATATTTCTTCACCATCATAATCAATGGTATAGTATTCTTCCTTAGAAGAAGATTCTGCCAATCTTTTTACCAAAGCTGCTGGATCGTACATGGGATCTCTTTCCCCTGCATAAAATCCAGCTTGAGTCAATACATCCATGACTGCATTATAATCTCTCATGGCATCATAAAATGTGGGTTGAATCCAAAATGAATTTTCTAGAATTTCAGAATAGTCGGCAAGAGTACATGTCATTCTTACCCCTTTTGCCTCTACTGTAAATGCAGTTTTTACGCAAATACCAGTAAAAAGAACATCATTTATTCCATCTGGAACTTTATTGTCTTTTGTACCCCAAAACCATCCTGGATAATTTACATAAGTACCAGCCGTGTCTGGACTCCTGTGAGCTCTTATTCTTAAATAGAAATACTTGTCCTGGAGACTGGCAAGAAAATCATCTGTAGCCACCGCATTGGCGGTAGAGGTGCCTCCCAGTATTTCTGATCCTCTTGGTGAATTATTGCCCTGCTGAGCATTTGCGCTTGTTGGTAGGTCATTTACTCTTATTCTGCTTATCAATTCAAGCACTCTGCTTGCTGATTCAAAATTTAAAAATAAATCCAAACTAGCTGTATGTCTTATCGTCTCTCTGTTCTGCTCTACCATTTGCTCACTATATCTTATAACTTTGCCTACAACATCAACAGCTTCTGATTGAAACATGGGATTTTCTGAACCGCCCTCTGATATAAGCAATTCAAAATCTTTTAGAATAGGTCTTATACAATTTGATAGAATAAGCGCCTGACCACTTTGTTCTTTTGTCTTGCTGACTGGCAGAAGTGCTACGCTTCCAGATTCCATAACTACTGCAGGAGAGACATGATTAACCATTTCTTTTACAGATCGTAAACTATAACTGGTGACGAGAGCAGTTGGCTTTGATATGGTATGCCATTCAGACTTTGCAATTTGAAATATATTAGAAGAAATTGAAGAAGTAGTATGTGCAGTGTCCAATGGTATAACCGACCTAAAATCAACAGAAAGATCTAGATGAGAGAAATTATGACGTTCGCCATTTATAACTTGAGCATAATTATGAGCTATATTCCTAGTAGCCAATACCGTTAGAGGCGATGTAAATGTAATAGGACCATCTTCATTCTCTATAATGCCTCCTTTTTCTGCGTTATTTGATATAACATTAGGTCGCTCAGGGCCTCCTCTAGACCTTAGCAATATATTTACCGCAGAAGCCTGACCTTCTAATCCCAGAATGCCTGCTGGTAATTCTGGAGATATGCTTGCAAAATCTGGATATTTCAATGGACTAAATATGAAAGCAAGTTTTTTATTGCCCATAAAAACATTTAAATTTCCTTCCATCATTATTGGAGCAGCATCTCTAGATAAATTTGGATTTTTAGATCTCCATGCAGAAAAATCCTCACATTGCGGTCTGTCAAAAGAATTCAATTGCCTACTAGTGATGGCTCGTCTTGTTTCTTCTAAAGATTCTCCAGTGCTTGAAGAAAAAGCGTTTGTCCACCTATACCTTGATATTATGTATAGATTGCTTTCGTGACCAAAACTTATAGCTAGTTTTCCACCAATATGCTGAAAACGAACTACAAAAGAATCTTTACTAAGCAACTGCTTACCTGGGAATCCAAAGTCTTGAAGCACTCTAGAGTGGTATAGATTTCTTTGCACTAATTTCTTAGCGCCAAGCCCTGTCCCTTGAACTGTTTCATTTTCATCTACATAATCAATTATTTCTGGATCGTAAGTGCCTTCGCAAAAAATAACATTGCCACGCTCGGGTATTAATAAAAAGTACCTATTTTCCTTACCTCCGTCAATTTCTATTATTACATATGGCTGTTCTGCTAGATAATAACCAGCAGATGCAGAAGAAACAACAGTCTTCCTCTTCTGATCCTTACCAACATAACATACTGCATTATTGACAGGAAGACTGCTAGGCTGACCAGGACCTATGTTGCTAAAATTAGGGCTACGAGCAGCGTCTATTATTTCATAATGATCTCTTAGAGCCCAAAGCATAGTTGTCTGATCATTATCGTTAGCAGCAGTGCGAGCTACCGCAGGCTCTTTAGCCATAGACTTAAAAGCTATTTCAAAATCCATGCCTCTAAAAACTGGAGAATACTTTCTATACTTTACATGTATTCCTGGGTTTACATAATTTGCTATTAAAGATCTCTTCTTGTCTACTGATTCTCCAAAATAATTTCCTTTGGCAGTAGGATGCCTGTAGGTATCTCTAACTTCAGGCCATAATCTAGGGTCTTGATCTACAACCGTATCAGTAAATACATTATCAAATGTAATATTTCTTTTTCCAGATGTTTGAACACATATATTCTCTCCGTCCTCTTCAACTTTTGACACAGGGCAATATTCTTGAGGAGCGTTATTAAAGGACTGCGTTTTAGATATTTCTGTATCAGGAGGCAAATTTGCATTTACATTAGTTTCTGTTATTCTTTTAAACCAGTCTTTGGGCGCGCATAATATATCAGAGTTGCCTGAGTCAACGTGAGCTCCTGGAATCAGTACTTCTCTATGGTATGGCACGAACTTTCTATAAAAAGAATACATTTTTTCGCTCATGCCAGATTCTGCTGAAAACTTGTCTGCTTCCGCTTTTGCTTCTGATTCACTATTCAATCCAGCCCTAAATATGGAACCATCTGGTATGAACATAAAATGTTCTACCTTGGCTGCATTTATATTATTCCATTCATATGAGCCCTCGGCAGAATAAAAAGAAATTTCACCTTCTGTTCTTTGTTCATATTGAGAAAGACCAGGATTAACCCAAGAAGAAGCTTCAGATCCAAATGTAGAAAAATTTTGCGCAACGCCTTCAGATGTCGGATTTTCACCTATAAAAGCTAACCAATTATGATGTTCGTAAGGATTAAAACCCTTTAGGGCAATTCCAAATTCTCCAGTTTCAGAATCTCCTATAGCCTCAGTGCGGTCTTTATCTCGAAAATTAAACATAGACAAGGAAGATTGATTAAATCCATAAGTAAAAGCTTGCCTGTTCCTCCTTCTTGTTGGAGAAACACCACCTATGGTCACATTCATATTTATAACACCAAGGCTAACAGGGGCTATCTGACTCATGGTATGTAATCACTCCTTACGGAAGACGCAGTTATGGTCATACCCATTATGTCGCCTTGCTCATTTTCAAAATGCATTCTGACAGCCCCACTAGAAAGATATATCATAGCTGGAGCCTTTGATCCTATTGGCATATTTCCTACTGCAGATATATTTTCCCTGCTTAAAGGACCAGCCATTCTCCATTCAAAATCACATAAGCCTCCAACCAGATCATCTTGATACTCCGCTGGAATAACTCCTGTCACAAAAAGTGGTCTCATGTTATCCCCTTCTGGCACACTTTTTCTTTGATCTGTGGTAAACATTGACTTTATATATTCCACACAATCTGATAGCAACATTGATGTCGGTATCTCTTGCATAAATATCATTCCCCTACTTGAATAAGATATGGCTAACTTTTGCCCATACATATCAAGTGCGGTGCTTACATTCTCTATGTCTGGACAAATACCATTACTATAAGTCCACAATCCATCTTTCTGCTCAACCGAACTACCCCTATCTTTCTTCAAAAACTTTAGCGGTCTAAATGGTTGACCAGCTGGGAATTGAGAGAAGAGACTGCGCCAGGATCTTCCGTCATCTTCCGATTTTCTGAATATCAAGCCACCATCCTTTACAGAAACTATGAGCAAAGATCCATCTGGCATAATTTCAAAAGAGTATGGAGAACTAGCAGTTTGCCTGTATAGAGATTTAGTACTTTCAGATCCAGAAAATACCTCAGGAGGTATCTCGTACCTTGGATAAATCTCGTCTCCTACTTCGGCAGAAAATCTTTGGGACACTGCGTTCTGTTGATATATTCTTTCTTGGCTTATAAAAGATTCGTTTTCTCCATAAACATAAGAAGATGGCTTTATTCTTATCCTATTAGACAAGTAAGAAGTACGAACATCAGGTGATTCAATAACTGACATGTATGACCTACCACTTAATCCATACAAACTACCATTATTCAACCTAAAATTTTCTTTGAAAAGAATCGGACAATCCTTGCTAGCATCGTCAATCCAATTCATTTCTACTGGCTTGATAAACAAACAGTCGTACGAAGAGAAAGAAACAAATATCTTATTGGAATAGTTGCTAAACCTAACCATTACTGAAGCAAAAGAGTCTCCAGAAAATGACTGCACAACATTTTCTATTCTTTTCCAAAAACCATTCTCATTTTCTTTTACAAATAAATCTATTGATGAAGCAAGATCTTTAGATATAGCTGATGCAATTATATAGCGACCATCAGCAGATATACATACTCCAGATTCCAATGCAGATGTCTTATACTTTTCAGAGCTGCTCTTATTTATAACAATTAATTCTGATTCTATAATTGCATCTTGAATATCATTAAGAACACCGCCAAATGCAGTTATTCTTCCTCCGTAATAATTTGTGTTTATATCTGCAATTATGGTTGAACTGTAATAACCTTCTTGATCTTTAGATTGCTCAGTGGATATAGATACATCTTGATATAATATGGCATCATAACTTCTTGCGTCAAGTGCCGTTGCTGATCCAGACATTGTTATGTTTAAAAAACTTTTATAGTTTTCTATGATATTTGAGTGTCTTGACTTAATTCTAATTGATATTTTTTCAACTAGATTATCTTCTGGAACAGATATTTGAAAAAACTTTTCTTGTTTGCTTCTTTGAATCCAGCTACCAGAAAAATACTGAAGATAGTTAACAGATCTAGAGGATAATTTTGACTGCCTATTGATAACTGAATAACTAAGCAGTGGTTCATCAACAATCGATCCTTGCACGTTCCTTTCCCTTATCACATGTGAGCCCTTAGGATAGGCAGGCAAAGAATCTATAGACATGCCATACCAAGATGCCTTACTCTTGTCATCGGAATCAGTCCTAGATTCTGGAGACGGGTAATCCATACTATCTACATAAGATCTTCTCTTTTGAGCTTCTAGAAAACCATCTATCTTAAATGTCTTAAGTATGTCGTTAGAGAAAGAATCAGAAGAGACTATCATGCCATGCATGCCTTGAAAATCTATACAACTTGCTATTTTTCCACTTGTAGGAGATGTAGATACAAAAGGAATGTTCAACTCTGATCTCTGACCAGTGAATCCGCCTACGGGTTCTGTTGGATGATAGTATATTCTACCATTGGAAGACAGAGAAACTGGAGCGATGGCAAGCCATTCTAAAGTCATATTAAGACTACCAGATCTTCTTCCGTTACCAATTCTAATTGGCTGTGAATTTTGACCCCATACTATTGGTATTGAATAAGGTAGCGGAGAACTAACGTCAAATTCAGATTCAGACATATCATAATAAAATCTGTTCTCATTTTGAATGCTATTTGGAACAGGAAACTTTAGTATGCTGCTTTCTATAGGCCGCCACTCCCCCGTCGATCTTTTAGAAAGCAAATTAAGGGCACATATTCCCACTCCAGAATCAGGAATATCTTCATTAAAAGAACCAATCTGCGTCAAGGCCCTTGCCAGCCTGTGGTCGTAGGGTATTTTTGCATTATCATGAATAAGAGAGTTGCATACTGGAGAGTTGTCGTAGAACAAACTTATAAGGTTTGAATCGTTGCCAGAATTTGTATAGTATGCGCTGATCTGAACTGGATTTATAATTAATCCTGAAAAGAAAGAATCAAACCAGTTCTTATTTCTAATCTGCTCTCTAGTCATAATTATATCTACATTGCCAGTTTTATCTATGTAAGCTATTCCTCCCTCAATTATTTGATCGCCGTCGAAATTAATAGCAAATCTTTCTGCTGCTGCGAAATATCCTAAAGGAAATTTTTCGTATCTTGGAAGAGCGGGGCGAAGCCTAGTTTTTATTAACCTCATGCTTCTTGCTGAAGAAATGTTGGCATCATCAACATCTTCTGATATAGGTCTTATTTTTCTTATAACATCAGAGAACGAAATAGGCTTTGCATATTCAGAAACAACGGAGCTAGAAAATGCTGGTATTTGCTCAAGCGGATCACTTTCAAGTATGTTACTTCCGCTTATAATTCTTTGCTTCATCCAATTTTTGATCAGCAAACCACTGTTTATAAAATAACTTCTAGGAGAAAATGCGAAATCTCCACTGCTAAAATTAACACCTTGAGTGTTGATTATAATCGATTTATCTACTCGAGCCGCAAAAAGTGAAACAGTATCCGCTACATGCGCAGTTATGTAAAATGAGAAACCAGGAACTGCCTCGGCCTTAGGTATAAAAACAGTCACATAAGAGTTTAGCACTCTTGTATATGAAAATCTAGGAGAATTATAAAATGCATCTTGATCAACACTTCCTCCGTATCTTACCAATGGAACGTTCAGAGCTCCGCAGAAAAAGTCGTCAACGGCAGATTCTGGCTGCAATGAAAAATGTAGAGGAAGAGCATCCTTAATATATTGGCCGTCTATTCCACCATTTAAATACCCCTCCCAAGGATCAGTGAAACCATCTCCCACCAATTTTTTCTGATAGTCTGGTATATTAACTTCATTCCTAGTAACAAAAAGTACCTTACCAACACCAGATCCAATCGGCACGATTATTCCTACTGCTTCTCCTAGTGTTATTGCATTATCTATGTCTTCTTGAGATATAGAAAATGGAATGTTAAAAGCCGTGCTTCCATTTGCTACTTGAAAACCCGTCTTCAGCATCGGCAAATAAGTAACTCCAACTCCAAAGTTTGCTGGATCTCCAAAAATATCAAGCCTACCTAAAAACTCTTCCAGAACAGGTCCGCTAAAATTTATGGAATCTCCGACATAGCTACCAGAGACTCTGGTGTATATTCTCAACGTGTTGGCTGGAAGAAAACGTCTTCCAGAACCAGAAACTCCAGTTTCTACATAATATCCTTCAACAAGTTGAGATTCTGCTTCTGATAAAGAGGGGAATGGTGGTTGCAGTTCAATTGAAATCTGTTCGCTGACTGTAGCATTTAAATAAAATGTGTCATTGGTATTAGTACTCTTGTCTGCGTTCTTACTTACGACAACTACATAGAAAGTGTACCTATATTTTCCTACATCAAAAAAATTGCTCTTATACCAAACTACTTCCGCGACAAATTTGAATGTCTTACTTAGTATGCCAGTTTCTTCGTTAACAGAAGCATTTTCCAAATCTGCAGGATTGGATTGATAAACAAACCTATATATAGGGAAATTTTTACCAGGATAAGGAGAATATGTTGTTTCTGTTGGAGCTGCCTCAAAATATCCTACTGGTTGATCCTCTAATGCTGGTGGCTCAAATTTTGGTATTACGCCCACTGGGATGGCATCTGATTTATCAAATGCTATGTATCCTGTGAATGTTGGCATTAGTTCCTAGACTTTGATATTTCTTCAAGAGCTATTTTTATGGCTTTCATCACGACTTCACTCATTCCAGAGCCTAAAAGATTGGCTAGCATATCTGTAGGTATTTTCGATATATCAATTTTTGCTATATCTTCAAGTTTATTTTCTATTTTTGTCATATCTGCTCTAACCTCAGATATCTCATTTCCAGAGCCAGGAACAGCATAAGAAGGTTCAGACACTTTTGACATTGCCTTGTCTGCTGCCTTCAATCCTTTTACCCCATTATTGGCTGCATTATCTGGTACAGTTGGAACAGCTGGAGGAGTGGGAACAGCTGGAGGAATTGAAACGGATGGAGCAGTAGCAGCAGCGGATACGCTCAATGATGAATATTCCTTATTGCCACCTTGTATAAATTGCATCACCCTTTGATTGGCTTCTTGTTTTTCCATGGCGCTTGCAACAAAATCTGGCTGTATTATCATCATGTCTCTGTCAAAATCTTTTTGCCCATAAGACT
>JACCDG011810880.1_pt1 | contig 24809 bp, 29 predicted proteins | sample 7442471 | NCBI WGS metagenome assembly JACCDG01 (sample SAMN15323444, study PRJNA562643) | freshwater metagenome | isolation source: river surface water | place: USA:Blue River Watershed | collected 2017-08-17 | reverse complement strand
ATTGCATTTGCTAGATAAATCCCAATCTACAAATACACTACGTGGCTCTGTCAAAAACCTAATTTCGTCGTAGTCTAACGTCATGTGTTGCCCGTTATTTTAAAATATTTATAGGCATAATATGCATGTATTATGGTCCCCCGTATGGGTTTCGAACCCATTTCTCCGACTTGAAAGGCCAGCGACCATCACCGAGTAGTCCTACGGGAGTTTGTTTTGGTTGTCCCTGGTGGACTCGAACCACCGACCTAAGAGTTATCAGCTCTTCGCTCTAACCACCTGAGCTAAGGGACAAAAATCTGTAAATATGTTGCACATTGCGGAGCGCAGCATGAATAGTATTTTGGAAAAAATAATTTTTACAATATTACCAATATTAACATCTGGTGTTATATATGTAGTAACATCTATGAATTCAATACAGGACGAAATTATAACACTTCGTGCTAAAGTTAGTTTAGTTGTCACAGACAGTAACGAACAAGCTGTTAATACAGATGCTGAATTAGCTAGAGAGAAACTCAAAGAAGAGCTCAAGATGCTCATCGAAGAAAACAAAGACGCAATTGCTGTTAACAGACAAGCAATTGCTGTTTTAGAGCAACGACTTCAATTTCTCGAGGAAAAATAACACAGCACGCAGCCCCATCCTCTCGCCCTGCTGCTACTCACAAACGTTCACACAGCCGTGTATCCAACCTTGGGCCTTACCTATTTTTGGTGGGTCGTCTTGGAATCGAACCAAGCGTGGGTTTCCCCGAGGGAGTTACAGTCCCTTGCCACACCTTGTGGCGTACGACCCTAAATTATATATTCTTTATACTTTAGGCCACCTAAGTTTATTTGACCTTGCGTTTCAAGTGCGTCTTTTGGTATAAGTGCTGTTTTCTGTGTCACCAAATGGTATAAAAACAACAAATCCCATTGTTGACTACTTATGAGTTTTGTTTTACCTTTGCCGGATTTATTTCCGCCATTCACATTAGCATTAAACTTCATAATGCCCGACTTTGATAGCTGTACGGATGTTTTTACTTGAACTCGCTTTAAACTTCCGTCAATTTCAACAATTAAATCCCAATCAGCACTGTCAGTAAGTGGTAGTGCAACATCGTATCCTTTAGATGTAAAATACGCAATTGCAATACCTAATCCCGCATCTCCTTGTTTTTTGCTATTCTTAAACACAATAATATCCTTTATTGTATTTATTATAGCAGACTGGTAGTCTGTTGTAAATTAGTGTTTGGCTCTACCCACGTATTAGGGCGACTTAGCTGCTCTTCAAGCTAGAACAGTACCGTGTATCAGTTATTCTTCGAGCTCTTCATAATTGACAGCGTCGATTTCGAAACCGTCTTCTTCAGCTTGCTCGAGCATTTGTTGCACGTATTCGAGGTAACCTTCGATAGTCATGTCCATGATCGTTTCTCCGTACATAGTGTTTCGTTTACAAGCACATTACTATATGTTTTAGAAAACTATGTCAACTGGTATATTGATAAATAATTGCATGAGATACAAAGATTTAATCAATTCGCGCAAGTCGACTAGCAAATCCGATTGGATTCTAAGCGATGTCAAAACTGGTAGATGGTGGTCTATTAACAGTGCTAGAGAAGGTGATCTCAAAGCACACGAACTAGGTCTTAAAGATTACGAAATATATCAACAAGAACCTGATCTAAAACCAATTGAACCAAAGCTAGCATCTTTAGACATGCTGTTAGGCAAATACAAAAAAGACTAAATCAATTTAGTATTGCTGTAATTATGGCGGAGCGTGTGGGAATCGAACCCACTCTACCCTTAACAGGTAGTACGGATTAGCAATCCGCTGCCTTACCATCCGGCCCACGCTCCGTATATTGTAGGTAGGGACGCCGCCATGTGTATTCATTCTTATATTTTTATACAGCGTTGCGTCACCTACCCTGCCATACACACCGCAGAATGTATAGCATTATTTTTGGCTCCTGAGGAGGGTTACGATCCCCCGACCATCGAGTTAACAGCTCGACGCTCTACCAACTGAGCTACTCAGGAACATTAATTGCCCGTGCTGTCTGCGAGAATCGGACTTAACCTTATTCGCTTTCTATGCCGGCGGGCTTCGGCTATGTGTTTGGCTCTACCCATGGGTTCCTCTGCCGAGGGCGATTTAACTGCTCTCACCAAAGCAGTACCGTGTATCTTGCGTCTTACGGGTTTGTCACCCTGCGCTAGTTTTCTTTGGTTGCGGGGGAAGGATTTGAACCTTCGACCTCTTGGTTATGAGCCAAGCGAGCTACCAGACTGCTCTACCCCGCAACAATATTCAACAGCAAGGGCCACCGTCATAGACTTCGCGAAGTCTATGCTGCCGTGTTTACACCCTCGCCACGTTTGCAGAAGTTCTGCAAACAATATGTTTTTGTGTCTACCTAACGCTTACAGTTGCACTATAAGTCTTACTTGCTCAGTAGCTAGCCACTACACCTTCTACAGCATATGCCTAAACTAAGCTAATGTGTTACCACATGCCGTATAAGACAACTGTTCTCTCAATGTAGCCTTTCTCTCGCTCACAAATCTCGTATTCTGTTTTTCTTGCTCTATAAATACACAATGCTAAAAAAGCTTTGGTCACTTTTGTTGCCGTGTATAATCATAGTTAACTTTGTGTTAGCTATCAGTAATCTCATATCTACAAGATCCAACCATTTAATGTTGATAGAACTGACTAGCGTTAACCATTAATTCTGTTTTCAGCAGTACAATTGCAACGCACCTATGTTGCACCTTCTCCCTTGTCACCTCTTGGTAGGCGTCCGGTTGTAGCAGGGCTTTATAGTCGCTTACCAAGGCTTCTATAATTTTAACCCACTGTACTGTTGAAAACAGAATTATTTCATCTGTTTCCGTTTAACTTTTCAAAGAGCGTGTTAGCACTTGCTGCTAACCATTTGTTTGTTTTCATATTGTTAACTTAGCACCATGTATTTGGCTTGTCAACAACCTTTTTTAACAATTTAGAAGCAATCAGCAGTTGGACTCGAACCAACAGTGTGTTGTTACGTTGCGCTGTTCAACACAGGTAGTTTTCGCCATCGGATGTTTTCACATCAACGAGCGCAGAGGTGTTTATTAGCATTACGCACCCCGTCCATATTGGCTTAGTCCGCACCCCCGTTTACCAATTACGGCATACCGATTGCTTTTAGATTATTAAGATGCACAGTAGTTGTGTCTACAACCCGCTGTGCCACACTGATAGGCATACGCTGCCTAGTTCTACAACTACTGTACGAATGGAGGCCCGGGAGGGAATCGAACCCCCATACTCGGATTTGCAATCCGGTGCGTAGCCTTTCCGCCACCGGGCCAATTTGCTTATTTTTTACCAGCTAACGTAAAACGAGTGTATACGTTTAACTCAGTTTCTTCTAAGTAATATACACTACTTATGGGATACTTGCAATACATTTCTTTAAGTGTATCGCAGGTATTTGTATGTGTTGGTATTTTAAAGTTGTTAGACTGTAACACTACATCTGTACCAATTGGTATCAAATCATACCATTCTGTTGACATGTGTTCGCAACTCAGATTAACAACAGTATCATATTCTGCAATTTTACCAAAGTCAAATACATCGCCTGTATATGATTCGATATAGTTACTGAACTTTTGATTAAATCGCTTGCTTATAGGTTTGCATCTCTCATCGAGATCTAACTCTGTTACTGTTGCATTTTGGTAACTGTCGCAAAGATAATGTGTAAAAAATCCTATCCAAGATCCTATGTACAACACGTTCCTTGGTTTAGCTGGCAAATGCTTGAATGCAATCGCTGCTTGATTTTTACTGATCATTTGATTCGAATGAAACGCATCCCGTATTTCTTCTAGTGTAAAGTAATCCAATATAGGTTTCTCATACAGTATATCTAGGAACTTTGGAATGTATTGTTCAATCATCACAGTTACTCAACAGTTATATTAATATAGTGTGTGATGTATCAGTGATTGTCAAATTTGGTGCCCAGAGTGAGATTTGAACTCACATACCTAAGTCGGCGCTGCCACCTGAAGACAGTGTGTCTACCTGTTCCACCATCTGGGCATAGAAAATAAGAGTGCCATTTATAATCGCGCCTATAAGCCCCAGCGTTTCGGGAGTTGGCGCAAGGTAGTCTTTACCTACCACATGTATTCTCCAGTGCGTTACCTCCGCTCTGGCTTATCCACATGCACAGTATACAATCACCACAACTCAATGTCAGCTACGCTTTTTCCCTATATGGGACGCTGCTTTCGCAACACTTACCTCAAGTAAGAAGGGAGTATACTTCCCTTGTTTCATTAAAAAACCCGGAAATCTTTCGATTTCCGGGGTGCTTTGGATTTGCTTTGCTGCTTACGCTGCTAGGCCATCCGCCCCACCCCACTTGTTGAAAACTCTACGCGATCATTATTGGTCATAATGCTACGAGGGTATGCATGCCATGCCTGTGGCTTGGCGCAATAACCGCATTGCAATAAACCTTTAATGAGTAGTTCTTGTTTCATTTCCAACCTATTAAATCAACGCAACTATCTGCGTCAACAATTCTATTTATACATTCGATATAGTTTATGTCAACCAAATACTTAAATTTTTGCAATTTTTTCTTTGGTTGACATTTTTTACTTAGTTTTCATAGAGATCGTCTGATGTAGTACATGTAGTACCAGTCTCTTCGTCGTCGTCATCATAGTCATCATAACCATCATACTCGTCGTAATCCGGTGGCTCTACGTTAGCAGCGTGCTTGTCGTAGTATGCGTACAGATATTCATTTGGCATGAGCTCTCTGAACATCTTTGGTGGAAAACGCATACGAACTAGTAACAGGTCATCTTCTTTGATATCAGTTGCATAGTACCTTGAGCCGCAGCTTCCTGGCAATATGTGAACATCATCATTCCAAATACCTTGATCGTTACAGTATTCGATGAATTCGTCAATGTGTTTACGATAATCCATAATCAGTCGGATTTTCTTTGGCTCAGTTTTTTTTAAACGAGCAGCATTCCACATTGTCAACGGTTTAACTGTAGCTTCGTTGTTCTCATCAATGATGAGATGACATTTTTTAAACTTGATGCTACCTTTGGTATGACTGTTGTTAGGAGTTTCTTTAGTAGACCAGGGCATCTCGCTAGAGACATGGTTAACGTAATAAGTTTCGCCCTTGGCTTTGATTACCCACATAGGAATAGTGGGATCTTCTAGATGTTTTTTGTTAAAGTGAAAAACTAAATCCGGACATGCAAGTTCAATCTACGACATTGTGATTCTCCATTGTTGGCGTAGTAATATTTATGGTGCGCATGACAGGTATTGCGCCTGCCTCCTAGGGTTTAGAATCCTGTGCCCATCTCTCTGGACCACATACGCAGTTTTGGTAGGGGGTACCGGACTCGAACCGATAACCTGCGGATTATGAGTCCGACGCTCTAACCAATTGAGCTAACCCCCCAAACCGTTTATATGTATAACTTAGTTGAATATTTTACTGTTGTCAACATCAAATCTTAAGATGTTTGTAAGCGTTGAACAGTTCTTCTCGCTTTTCAAGATCTGTTAATTCTTTGTTTATCATGTATGTAACTTCTTTAACATCATACATGTTGCGTACATTTTCGCGAACACGCCACAGCCAGAACCAAACTGATGCTTCTGCTGCTATCTTAGGATCTTCTAGTAGTTCTGGATGATCTAACAGTGGAAGACCCAGTGCCTTTTCAGCCGCAGCATAGTTATAACGTCCGGTGATCTGCAAGTATCCACGACCGTGATATTTTATACCGTCGCCTGGTTCTGTATTACCAAGCAGCTTGGCTACTCTTGGGTTGTGCTTTATATCATAATTACGTCTAAAATAGCGTTTAGACCCGTACTCTTTGGTACTTGCAAAATTATGACTTTCGTGGTTAGCCTGTGCTAAAAATGCTTTGATTTCAATGTCACTCATGCCGGCTTTTTTAGCAGCAGCCTTAAGCATGTTTTCTACAGCAACATTGTCACTGACATTGTCTACTTGATACTGTGCGTTTGCTGCATCAGCGGCGGCTTGTAGTTTTGGATCTACAGGGTACATATCTTTGGTCCACGGTCTCGCGACAGGACGAGGGGTATCGGGGCCTGCTTTATGTACTGCAACACTGCTGCTAGGTGTATCTGTTTTTTTATTATCAGTTGATGTAGTTAAGTTGTCAGGTCTTGGCTTTGGTCTGACTGACGACACTTGCGGTTTATCAACTGTGTAACCTGCCGGTTCATCTGGTCCAGCAGGCATGTTTCTCATAATGCTAGCAGGAGTTTGTTGTATTATTTTAGGTTGATTTGCCACTACGCCTGCACCGTATCCGAGTGTTGCAGCAGTGCCAGCAGCAGCACCGAGATTTGCTAGTTTTTTCAATTTACTTTTTAGGTCTTCGTCTAGTTCTTGAAAACTATCAGTTGTTGCAATCTCATGATAACGCATGCTAAATCCAATGTATATGTGGAATATTTAGTGTTATTGACTGCTATGGTATTGCACATTACACTCTATAGATAATAAGGTATTTGATATGACTATAAAAAGCGCAATAGGTGACGATTATCTTTCAGTTTATCTCACTGATACCTACGGTGGGCAAACGTTGAGTGTAACACATACAGAACATTTTAAAATACTTGTTAAATGGCTAGAAAATTTTAAAATCAACGAAGAGCGAGAAAAACTACTGCGAGAAAACAATCCAGAAGTCAAGCTAGCCTATGATGCGTATAAAATGGCAGTTGCTATGCACACTTAATGTTATACGTTGACTCTAACCATGGCATGATTATACGGTTTACAAATTCTTCATGCATTTTGCTAGTCGGGTGATTATCGCCTGGTTTAAATGAATAGATAGTGTTGTCTCTGCACCATTCATATTCACCGTCGCAAGGTAGAAATCTAGACCAGTCTATCATTTCTTTAAGATGTTGGCATTCTGCATCTTGCATAGATTCGTAATCAAACACGTTAGCAGTAATTGTACTCATAAAGTAACGAATACTGTGTTGTTGTAGATACCACTGTACTCGCAAAATATGTTCAAGTGTTTGAACTTGTGCGTATACATGATTGTAATACAATTTATAGTATGCATTAGATAGTTTATGTTTCCAGTGATGATTGGTAATAACCCAACCGCCTTGACTTTGATCGACTACATCAGTAGGATTGTATTGCCAACCATCTATATTAGACTCAAATTCCTGTCTAACATCTTGATAATATTCCCATCTATTTGGATGAGACCACATAATACCAACCAATAGATCATCTGACTTGTAAGTCTTAAGTAACTTATGCAACTCATGTATCAGTTTCCTACTGATAAGGCCGTTGCCCTGTGATCCTAGTCCTAGTGATACGTGAGTACAATTTAACTTTTCTGTTAAATGCTTCGGCCATGTTGTTATGTGAGTACTAATACACTCGCTAAAACTACAACCGCTTGTGATTAAAAGCATTGTTCACCATCCAAGATCGCCAGTGCCTGGTGCTCTACGATGTGGTTCAGGTGTAGTTGGGAATGATCTGTTGAATATACTTGTGCAATAACCAATATGATCTGGTTGCCAAAAATCAATTCTATTAAATCCCTGTTGTATTAACCAGCACTGTAAATCATTATAAGCCGGTCTGCAACTGTTATCTAATATTATTGTACCTCTTAGTTCTATCATATGTCCTGCATACCACAGACATAGACTTCTTGCAAGGCCATCTACTACTACAACATCAAAGTACGCATGTGGGAATCTGCAAATTGTACTAGCATATCCCCTGGCCCGATGGTTATCTAATCCGTGAAACTCGTTGTACATTGGACTTTCGTCGTCTTTAGTAGGCAATGTAAAGTTTTGTTCCCAGAACAATTTATCCAATTCTTCAGCAGCAGGATCTATCGGATCATTTGGATTAACTAACGCTGCATCTGCATTTTCTGCTTTATATAAACTGTTGTACCAGTCGTTGCTGTGATCAACTGTGAAAACTTCAGCACAGTTTCTACTCCAGTATTCAGTGCTGCCGCCCCCACCATATTCAAATACTGTCCAACTGGAGTCTAGATTATCATTTAACCAATCCAATGCTGGTGATGTATATAAAGGATACTTGTCTTTAAAGGTAGCTGCCATATTAAACCCTGCGTGTTTTAAGTGCGAGATATTTATAGACATAAATATTATCATGACATATCGTATTTCGTCCTCAGATAATAACATTCTATTAGCCGGTAATGTAACCATTACAGGTACTACTAGTTTAGCTAGTATAGCTGTTAGCAGTTTTTCAATAACTGGTAACGCTACAATTGGATCATCGTCTACTAATACATTATCAGTAAATTCTACTACTACATTTAACAGCAATGTTAATATTACTAGCGGTACTATTACTGGTATAACAGATCTTGCTATTGCAGATGGCGGAACTGGCGGATCAACAAAAACTGTTGGATTTAACAACCTATCACCGATAGCTGTTAGAGGCGACCTTATTATTGGTAATGGCACTAACAGTGCAGTTAGATTGCCAATTGGCAGCAACGGTTTTGTTCTTACTTCAAACGGTAGTACTGCGACATGGCAGGCACTTGGCGGCGGAACCGTATATAGTGGCACTTACACACCGAGTATAACAGCAATTTCAAACGCTGTATCAACTACGGCATACGAATGTCAGTTTGCACGAGTCAGTAACGTAGTCACAGTGTCTGGTGCTTTAGATGTTAATGTTGCTGCATCCAGTGCTGATACTGTAGTTGGTATAGCATTACCGGTTGCTAGCAATCTTACTATAGATAGTCAATGCAGTGGCACAGGTAGTTGTGCAACGCCAGGATTTTATAATATAGGTACAGGTATAATTGGCAATGTCACTACTGACAGTGCCAACATGCTGTTCATTCCAACTGCTACCGGTGATAAAAAATACGTATTCAATTTTACGTATAAAATTAACTAATACAGTTAATCACCTTTACCAGGTTTAGGTGAAAAGTATTTGTTGAGTTTACCAGGTTCGCCATCATAATCTGCTGCATCTGGTTCATGTGGACGCATTTTAGTAATGTTTGGCCAAATTGCACTGTATCGTGTGTTAAGTGCTAGCCATGGTTTTAATTCTGGTGTATATTCTGTAACTGCTTTGATTGCATCTGCCGGACACTCTGGTTCGCATACACCACAGTCGATACACTGCACCGGGTCAATTACCAACATGTTTTCACCTTCGTAAAAACAGTCTACAGGACAGACAGCGACACAGTCAGTATATTTGCAGCGAATGCAATTGTCTGTTACCACATACGGCATAGATATATTCCTTTGTTCTTTATAGCGCAAGTATATCTGTATATAGCAGTTTTATCAAGTCTGCGTTACGCATTGACAACAGTATTTTTCTGTAGTATAGATGTTGCATACCAACGGAGTAATCTATGCCAGTGCTTCTAAATCTATCAGCCGGTGACTTTGTAGCTAGAGAATATTTCAAAAATGTCTACTACAATAGTAGTAGGCAAAAGTATGAATACAAGGTGACAGAGACCTATCCGTTTGAAGTGTATGTACATTACGAAACTCAACAGGATGACGATCCAGAATTCCTAATAGATCTGCGTAGGTTTGTGCAACGTCAAGCTAGTGGCGATGCTGTATACTTTAAGACTGAAAAAAACTATTGGTATGCATGGAATCACGGTAGAGTTAAGAGTCAATACGAATTGGATTATTCTCAAATACAACATCACTATTGGATTATCAACTTTGAACTTGAATCAGATATGACAATGTTTAAGTTAATTAAACCCACACTGGTTGTTACAGAAATGAGCAAATTTCGTCCGGATTATGATTATCATAACGAAGAAAATACTAAGAAGTACGGTTACTGATTACGTCTTGGGTCAAGATCCCACACAACATACTGCGGTGCTTTTACTGGTATATTCAACTTATCTATTCTGTTTTGTAAAACACGTTCAGGAATATCCGCAGCTTCTATGTCCTTGCCTAGTTGTACAATACTACCATAGTTCCATGCTGCATGCATCATTGTAGCGGGTGCTATACCAAACTGGTCACACATCCATGGGTGCGGATGCACATGCGGTGCTGTATAAGCCGTTTGATCAAACCACTGTGCCATATGTTGACCCATAAACATACGTATATCTGTTCTACTGTGTACGATATAATCATAATCGTCCGCTGCGTAGATAAGATCTAATGCAGTTTTGCTTTGATAATACATGTTGAAAACTGGACGTATTTGTGCGCCGTTTGGTAGATTTTTAATTTTTGTACAACGTTCTATCTGTGCATCAGTTGGTTCAGTCTGCATGATTACATTATCAAACTGATCTAATGCAAGTAGATCACTGGCTTTTTGATCTTTCCAATTTCGCCATGTCGCAAGATATGTGGTAAACTCTACATTTTGTACGTTACCAAACTGGCTCATAAATTCTCTACAACGAGCAGATGCATTGAGTACATCAGGACGAACAGGACCACGAAATAACACAGCAACTTTTAATTTACGATCAGACATATTGACCTTCTTTTGTACAGCATTATATTGTATGATCTATTATAAATAGATCAATTTAATAGGACCTGGGTATAAGCGTGATCCAGGATAAGGGGTTTATTATGCCGTGTACAACATACCTCTATCTCACAATTTCTCACAATTTCGCAAGGCAACAGCATCTGATATAACGCATGTTTGGCGTATAGTTTATCACGCCTATAGTGCATATATCCCATTGCTAGGTCGCACACCCCCTACATTTTTTGAAGATTTTGACAGTCACATTGACAAAGGCAATCTATGGTTAATTGACTGCGATGAACCAAATGCTATGGTTGTTTTAACACCTAACTGCGAGTATGTCACCATACAGGCATTGTGCGTCGACCCTAGATGTCAAGGTCAGGGTCTTGGCCGTATGGCATTGCAGTTTGCAGAAGACTATGCTGCTACCTTGAATATATCAGAGCTACGACTTTATACCAACAGTTTAATGGAACGTAATATAAGAATATATTCGCAATGGGGGTTTGAAGAAACACATCGCGAACATTATCCGTGGGGAGAGCGTGTCCACATGCATAAGCTGTTAACACGCTATCCAGATTTTATTATGCCTGTTGTAGTCTCTTCTCTAGAAGTCGCGTAACACTGTCTGCAAGATCAGGATCAAAATCTATAGTCCCTTCTTGCAGGCTTCCTAGATTTTTCAACGCCCAGAGATAGTAGTCATTCGGAATATCTGTTAGAGATGTGCCACGATGCTTACCAAATGGCCAAGTTTTAATATCAATAGGCTTCCAACACAGTGCGTGAATTTGCTCACCGATATCTGCATCATCAGTAACTAGTTCTAGTTCAAGTGCAAAGTAAATCAGTGTTTGGAACAACAATGCACAGGTAAGAGTGTCATCGCCGGCACGGTGTACACCATGACCGGATGGTACGTCTAAATCTAGTAAGAATCTAAGATAGTTAAGGCCGTATTCAATGTCATTAAACGAATGACCTAAAATTTGCCTACTTAGTCGCCATGTACATATCCATTGTTGCTGGTCCTCGCAAACTGCTACATCAGCTAGATAATTCATGTTGCGCCATGCTGCGGCAATAACGGCTCGGTCATATGATGCATTGTGTGCAACGAAATACTTGCTGCTATTCCATCTTAGCAAGTGTTTGATTTCATTGCTGTATTGATCCCAATATGGCTGGTTTTGAATGTCTCTGGTACCAATATTGTTTTTAGCACTGGCTTCCGGTGGTATGCCATTACGTGCATTTAACAGTGTTGAATCAACTACCCATTGATTGTTTTCAAATCTGGCACCTGCTACTTCTACAATTTCAGCTTGTTCTGGAAGAAGGTGTGTAGTTTCAGTATCTAATACTGTTACGGTTTCTAAAAATGTGTTGATATTTGTCATAATGCAACTGTATAGCATTAAATGTTATCAGTCAACCTAAATTAGATTACGTATGTACCACCATGCCCACTGTACTCAAATCTGAGGTAATAGGCGTTTTCTTGTCCATCTAAGTTTTGTATGTTGAAAAAATAACCTTGGTTACCACCGTCACCTTGTGCATTGAGATTTATACCAAATTGCAGTTGTGCCGGCTTAACTTGGTCTTGAGGTAAATTAACATCGTAGAAACACCAGCTGGTTCCGATTCCTTGTAGATTCACAGTTCTGTTTCTAATAACTGATGGTATAACATTTATACCTTTAGGATTAATGCTTAACCATGCACGCAGAGTACCTTGTTGTTGTGACCAAAATGTATTTTGCTGACTGGTTATTACAACCTGTTGCCAAGGTAAAAGATTTGGCATCTGTAACTGAACAGGCCAACAGTCAGTTTGCATCAGCGGAATGGCATAATTGTACGTTGCACTGTAGTCAGTACGTATGTTTACGCCGAACGGAGTGATAAGGTTATTGTAAAGTGCCATACAGTATTTATGGCTAAATATCACAGCATTTTATAACATAGCGAGCAAGATATGAGCGTATATACGTATCCTGTAGTAGATTTACAAGGGCCTACAGGGCCAACTGGTCCTAATGGCGGACCCACTGGTGCCACTGGTCCAATTGGACCAACTGGTGCTATATCAGATACTGTGCCGCTAAACGTGGCTAGCCCAGGTATTCCCGGACAGTTAGCATACGATAACACATATCTCTATGTTTGCGTAGCAACAAACACTTGGAGACGCACCCCGTTGTCGTCCTGGTAAAATAGCAGTTAAAAGTAGACTTTTGCTATACAACTAAGTATGCTAGAGCTTAGCACAACACGAGGCGTAGATGGTAACAGCAATTCCAGCAACGGGTACGGCCATTAAGATGGGCGGTGTCTGGGCTGCGTATACCGCAGGTGTAGAGCCTCCTGCTAACACCGGTGTTAGTTTGAACTCTGTGCTAGGTGTTACTAAGTCTGGCTTAAGAACAGCTGGACAGATTACCCCTCTTAGTGCTACATTTGGTGGTAGAACTGGTCCTGCAAACTACGTTTAATATTGTGTTGACACCGTTTCTGCTGCATTATTCTAACTTAGCAGGAATATCATCATGTTAAACATCAACGTAGTCCGACAACTTATTAATAAAATGCCAGTGCGTACTCATTACGAGTTTGTACACTTTGAATTAGATGCACAAGGTGCATGGCATAGACAATTGCGATATGCACTCAGGCAACTAGAAGAATTGCATGATCAGACACAAATACTACATGCCGAAATTGATTTGATAAATCACGAATTAACAAAGTATGAAGACCATTTAGAATTAGCTATTAGGCAACGTATTGCATTTTCTAAAGTCAAACAACTAGAACGAAAAATCAAAGATTTAGGAGCAATGCAATCTCAAATTAACGATTGGTTATCTACTATATCCGAAGAAGAATTAGAAACAGTTATCAATACTATCGATCTGTCAGAGGATGTACACTGGTACGAAACCTTAGGTAGAGAACTTGGTATAGAATTGTTAGTAGACGGCAAATCAAGTAAAGAAACAATGTCAAGGCTTGCGTTATTACCTATAAGCGATTATAAAAAGAGTGTGGTAATTGCAACAAGATTTGCAGAATTTCTCAAGACTGCTACAGAAGATGCAGAAAACAATTCTAACAATGAAGATAAGGCCGAAACATGAGCAGCATGTTAAAACAAGCAACTGCTAAAGCAAAAAATGCACAAATTAGTATTTGTGTACCGTGTAGAGACATAGTACACAGTGCGTTTGCGTTCGACTTATCAAAACTTATTCAATACAGTCAATCCATTGGCATAGATGTTATGCCACAGTTTTGTATGGGTACGTTAATTGTTAATCAACGAGATCAATTAGCCGACATGGCATTAGCTGCTGGTAGCACACATGTACTATGGTTAGATAGCGACATGATGTTCCCACCTGATACAATACAACGTTTACTAAATCATAATAAAAGTATAGTAGCTGGTAACTATGTAACAAGACAGTACCCGCACAAAACTGTTGCATATTCAAAATTGCACGATTGGCGCAGCTATTTGATTAACGATACAGATCAAGAACTTGTAGAAGTTGAAGCTGTTGGTATGGGTTGCATGCTTGTAGAAACTGATATTCTTAAACAAATGTCAAAACCATATTTTCAAACTGTTTGGGTTGCAGAATCTCAAGACCATATGGGTGAAGATTTTTATTTTTGTAAACAGGCTAGTGCATTAGGTCACACTGTGTGGATAGACACTGTTTTAAGCGAAAAGTTGTCACATCTTGGAACATTTGCATTTACACACGATCTTGTAAAACCAGGTCTAGTTTAACTGTGTTAAATATAGTAGAGGATACAAATGTCACAGGCTGTTTTAATAGAGAATAAACCAAGTCCGCGAGACCCTACTATAATGTACACTGTACCAGTGTCTAATGTAGGTGTAATGGGTCAACTATTAGTTGTCAATCAAGGCAATGCAGAAGTTAATACTGGTAATATTGTAGCAGATTTTGGTCGCGATACCGACTATGTTACTATTGCGTTGGGTCAAGTAAGCGGGTCTGGTATCGCTAGCTATATTTCTTATGAAACAGTAATGCCACCAAACCATATGGCTCAGTGGCAGGAAATTTGTATAGCAACTGGTGAAACTATTATTGTTGAAAGTAGGAAAGGTCAATGCAGTTTCGTGTTTACAGGATTTACATATAATCCTAGCTGATTTCTTTACCGTCGCTGTAAAATTCCAGCTGACCCATTCTAGTAATAAACGGGCTGCGTTTATTTTTGCGTTTCATAACTAATACATGTCCAGTTGGCATTTCAACTTCAAGATCAGCTTCTTCCTTACGCAAAATTCGACCTTTAACTTTTCTTTCCGTTTCACTACATTCAACATAAACTCTGTTTTTAGTCTGTGATTTTATCATGCAAGAGACTCCAAAAATATTGCATTACAATCATTATGTTAGATGATGCTGTTTAATGCCAAATTACATAGATAAATATCTATATGAAACTTGCACAATTATCAGAATCTGCTAAAAAATTAACACTAGAACCATTGCCGTATGCACGTGATGCACTAGAACCAGTGTTGAGTAAAGACACAGTGGTTTACCACTACGACCATCTTACTAAAGCATATGTAGACAAATTTAACAAAGGCGAAGGTGACCCCGACTTCAATGAAGCTGGTGCATTTCTACATGCGATATACTGGTCTCAATTTGCAGCACCAAAACCCAACAACAAACCACATGGTGCTAGTCTGGAATTGATCGAAAAAACACATAACGATTTTACTGATTTCAAACGTGCGGTAACTGCTACTGCAAAAACCATACAGGGGTCGGGATGGGTTTATCTTGCCAAGAACGGTGAGATAAAGACTATAAAAAACCACAAAATAGTCAAAGACATCCTGTTACCAATTGACATGTGGGAACACAGTTGGGCACTTGATTATAAGTGGGATAAAGACGAATACCTTAAAAAGATATGGCAGATAGTAGATTGGTCTGTAATCAATCATAGACTAGCCGGTACTCAAAAATAAAACCCTGCATTGCAGGGTTTTATTAATTTTATTGATCAGTTATTGCATTTAACAAATCTTTAGCACGCTGCGGGTGTTTAAGTCGACTTAGTGCTTTGTTTTCAATTTGACGTACACGCTCTCTGGTAACATTAAACTTGTTGCCAATTTCTTCCAGTGTGTATTCGCGCATTGTACCGATACCAAATCGCATACGTAGTACACGTTCTTCCCTGCTGCTTAATCCTTCTAGTGCATCACTGATAACTTTATTGATGTCTGCTCGAGAAATCTGTTCAAACGCATTTTCGGATTCAACATCTTCGATAAGGTTACCTAGTTTGCCTTCTTCGTCGTTACCAACAGGTGTTTCTAAGCTGATTGGATCTTTTGCAACACGCATAGTACGTGCAATCTTTTCTTCGTCGCAGTCTAACAGTTTTGCGAGCTCTGCATTGCTTGGCTCACGACCAGTACGATACATATAGTCTTTACTCACAGTGTTGATCTTTTTGATAGTATCAAGCACATGGCTAGGAATACGAATAGTGCGATTGTTTTCGGTTGCAGTCTTGATAATAGCTTGTCTAATCCACCAGGTTGCATAGGTACTGAAACGATATCCAAGTTGCCATTTGAATTTTTCAACTGCTTTAATAAGACCAATATTGCCTTCTTGTATTAGATCTAGCAGTTGTGTGTTTCCATTTTGATTGTACTTTTTAGCAATACTAACTACCAATCGTAGATTTGCATTCACCATATGGCTAATTGCTTCTTCTTTTACCTTGGCCTGCGCTCGCAATACTCGTACCGCAGTACGTAGTTCATTGATGCTAAGCCCTGCGTTAGACGCTTGTTCTTGCATTGCACCAACATGCATCATCAACTGATTGTGTTTGCGTTGCAATTTTTCCCAGGCTGGACCTTTTTTATCGCCAAGCCATGTTAGTTCTTCATGACCTACATAGCAATTGATAAATTCTGTTCTGTTGATGCCACAGTCAATTGCTAGACGCATAATTGCGCCATCACCTTCAAGAAGCTTTTTGTTAATTTCTTGAATTTTGTCCATCATGATTGCAATGCTAGATGACAATAGTGGTGTGTTGTTAAATGCATCAATTAATTGAGTTTTAAGTTGTTTATCTGATGTATTTTTTACATACGCATCACAGATGATTTTGATGTTTCGCAAACTATCCATCAGTGCATCTGGAATTGTGCCATCACTTTGAAGTTCAATATCAAATACTTCATCTGCGGTTTTAGTACCATTGAAGATTTCAGTAACCCAATCATTGACAGTTTGTGCAGACATTGGGATAGCAAAAAGCGTATCCATAATAGTCTGATTGCTGCTTTCAATAGTCTTGCTAAGTTCGATTTCCTTAGCATGATCTAGCAGCGGAGTTTTACCAACGTCTTTTAGATAGATTCTCACAGGATCTAAATCTTTTAAAGTTTGTTGCTCATTAGACTTGGATTTGTTGCTTTTTATCATGTAACGTTTGCTCCATTGTTGGTGAGAGATATAGCCGAAGACACATTAACATACCTTTACGGTAGTGTCAAGAAATTAACCGCCACGCGGTCCGGACCGCCGTATTGAACTTTTGAAGGTCTGTTGGGGTTTGTTTTGACCAAAACCATTTGGTCCTTTGCGAATTTCTGCAAGGTTTGGTTTTTTGACTTGCGGAAGTATGATTGTAGCTTTTGACTTGCCAGCTGGCGTAGTGTCGTTACTCATTGCAAACTCCGTTTCTACATACTATATATGCATATATTACTGTGTTTTTTCAAGAGCGTTGTTAAAATATTATTAACAGACTAGCGTATACAGTAATAACTTCTTATACTAACAAGATGGTAGATCGTAAAAAAATAGATGAACTTCGTCCGTTAATGGATGCTATTAGTCCTACATTTTGTATGGCTAAATGGCATCATACAACTATATATTTACAAACCGGTGAAACACATAGTTGTTATCATCCAGCGCCGCACAAGATAGATGAAAAACGCATAGGTTGGGATCCCAGTGCATTACACAACACCGAACACAAAAAAGCAGAGCGTCGAGCATTATTGAATGGTAGACAACCTGCAGGTTGCCAATATTGCTGGAACATCGAAAATCTCAATAAAGATCTAATAAGTGACAGGCATATACGTAATAGCAGCATTTTTAGACAAGATAGATACGAAGAAATCAAAGCCAAAGGTGCAGAGTTTCCTGTTGCGCCAGAATACATAGAAGTTAGTTTTGGCAACGAATGCAACTTTAAATGTGGCTATTGCCATCCAAAAGCATCTAGTAAATTCTATAACGAGATAAGAGATCATGGCCCCTATGACATGGTAACTAATCATCGTTGTGATATTGATTGGTTAAAGATATTCGAAGAAGAAACTAATCCTTTTGTTGATGCCTGGTGGCGATGGTGGCCAACTATACGTGACAATGTAAACATACTGCGCATCACTGGTGGCGAACCGTTGCTTCATAAAAGTACATGGGCATTGCTTGATGACCTCGCTGCTAATCCTATGCCAAAACTTGAACTTAACATAAACAGCAACTTAGGTGTTAAACCAATACTTGTCAACCGACTAGCAACTAAAATTCGCGAACTTATAGACAACAAGTGTATCAAAGAATTCACACTGTTTACTAGTATAGATACCTGGGGTCCACAGGCTGAGTATATACGTACAGGACTCGACCTTGCGCAGTGGGAGAAAAACCTAGATACCTACATGACACTCAGTGGACAGTCTGTTAGTATGATGATGACGTACAACATTCTTAGTGTTCCCAGATTCAAATTGTTGTTGATTAAAATGCTCGAATGGCGCAAAAGATTTGAACCAAAACCGACAAGCGAGCGGCGCACAGTAAGAAATGTGAGATTTGACACGCCTTATCTCAAAGAGCCATTACAATATGATATAAACCTTCTGCCAAAAGAACAGTTTCTTCCATACCTTAAAGAATGTTTAGAATTCATGGAAGTCAATGAAGATGACTTAGATAAAAATCTATTTGGTAGTTTAGAAGTTGATAAGTTCAGGCGTGTTGTAAAGTACATGGAAACTACACAGTATGATAGCGATAAAATCTATACTGGTCGCAGAGATTTTCATGCATGGTTTACAGAACACGATCGTCGCAGAGGCACTGATTTTATAAAAACATTCCCAGAACTATTAGAGTTCTACAACGAATGTGGAAAATTGATATGATACCAGATAACAAAGTTTTTTGCATGATGCCATGGGTCCATATGCACATGTGGCCCAACGGTGATGTATTTCCTTGCTGTATGAGTGATACCGATTGGACAATTGGTAATACCAATCAGCAAACACTGAATGACATATGGAACAGTGATCGCATGCGAGAGCTACGTAGAAATATGTTAACAGGTACAGAGACCGCAGCATGCAACAGGTGTTACGATGTAGAACGTCACGGTACGTTCACACTACGTAACCATGCCAATGAAGCATATGCACATCACAGTAATTTAGTAGATACTACACATACAGATGGCACAGTCGAAAAAGTCAACTTAGTATATTTGGACGTTCGATTTAGTAACATCTGTAATCTGCGTTGTAGAACCTGTGGACCACAACTGAGCAGCAGTTGGTATGACGACTCGTTAATGATGGATGCATCTTACAAATCACCAAGAATACTAAACATAAATCAAAGTGGCGACTTCTGGAACCAACTGTTACCTCATTTGCAAAATACAGAAGAAGTATATTTTGCTGGCGGCGAAAGTCTTATGACTGAAGAACATTACCGCATATTAGATTATTGGATAAGCATAGGCAAAACAGATGTACAACTAAATTACACTACCAATTTTACAAAATTAGACTACAAACAGCGAAATCTTTTTGAGTTGTGGAAACAGTTTCCAAATTTAAGAGTTGCTGCTAGTCTAGACGGTATGGGGGAACGCGGAGAATATATACGCAAAAACATGATATGGAAAGAAGTAGTTAACAATAGAAAACGTATGATGCAAGAACTGCCAGATGCATATTTTGAAATAACGCCAACTGTGAGTATGTGGAATGCCAAGCATTTGCCAGACTTTCATAGAGATTGGGTGCAGCATGGGTATGTTGACATAAACAACATAAGAATTAATCAGTTAACTAGTCCAAGATATTTTAGTACACGCATATTACCAGAAACTATAAAACAAAAAATCACAGACAAAATAACGAAGCACTGCGTTTGGTTATCCGAAAACAATGCAAATGATAATACTATTAAGGCGTTTGAAGGAATAATATCGTTTATGAACGAGACTAACGATAGCGATTTATTACACCTCTGGGCCCATCAAACTGCAAAACTCGATAAAATACGCAAAGAAAGTTGGCGAGATGTGTTCCCTGAACTCAGAGGAATTGACCATGAAATCTGATACCATGTGTGCATTGGCATGGCATAACATCAACACAACACCGCAAGGACAATGCAAACTATGCTGTAACATAAGCGATAACATCGTTATTAGAGATCAAGACAATAACCCTGTAATTTGGAATAAACAGCCAGTTGAGGAAATATGGAACAGTGCTTACATGCAAAATGTAAGAACTCGTATGTTGAATGGGTTACCAGTTGACGACTGTAAAATCTGTTACGATATAGAATCTGCTGGCAACCCTAGTCCGAGAACTCATGCTAATCGAGACTATAAAATTGATTTAACAACACAGCTTGGTAATACAACTGCTGTGTTACCAGACAGTTTCGATTTAAGATTAAGCACTACCTGTAACTTGAAATGTGTAGGATGCTGGAGTGGCAGCAGTAGTAAAATTGCCGAAGAACGAATTGATGCTGTAAAAAATGCCGAGTTGCCGCAATGGCTATTAGACGCATGGCGCAACGAAATTGATACAGAAATTGTTAATACAAATTACATTGTAGATGAACAAAGTAAAGAAAACTTTAAAAAGCTAGCACCGACTTTAAAACGGTTATACATAACTGGCGGTGAACCAACAATGGACGCTAACATTTATCAATATCTTGATATGTTGTTAGAAGCTGGTAATTATTCATGCCATATAAGTTTTACTACTAATTGCACTGTTTGGAATTACAAACTATTGCATAGACTTGCACAGTTTGATAATACCGAAGTACAGATAAGTATTGACGGATTAAACGAAGTAGATGAATATATTAGATATCCTACCAAGTGGCACACAAAAACACACAATTTTACTCAATACTTAAAACACAATGTTGCTAAAACATTAAAAGTCTACACCGTAGTAAATGCATTAAACTATGACCGCATAGAGCCTCTGATTCAGTGGCTTATATATCTAGCTGAAGATTATATTAAAAATATAATATGGTACCCTATCATACTGGACTATCCGCAGTATCTAAGTGTCGATGTAATTCCAATTGAACTTAGACAAGACGCTATGAAAAAATTACGAACTGCATTGCGCCCTATAACTAGAGGTACACTGTGCAATTTTCATGATGGTGTAGATTATATGAAAGCCGCAGTGCTTAAAAATCCAACTAATATTGAACAACAATCAAGATTGGTTGATTGGTTATTAGTTAATGACAAATTACGCAATTTAGATCATACTGTTATATGGCCTAACTTAATAGAGCAATTGCAACATGCTACTAGACAATAAAAATTTAATTGCAATAGAAGCGTTGAATGGTAAAACGCTAAACATAACCTGGCAAACCAGTAACACTTGTAACTACAGGTGCAGCTATTGTAACCCCGGCAATTGGGGTGGTGATACTCCCAATTTAAATATCGAAGTGTATAAACGCAATTTGGACAAACTGCTAAACGGTTTTACAGGTCAAACCTATGACAAAGTAAAACTGTTCTTAAGCGGCGGAGAACCCACACATTGGCCTATCCTTAAGGAAATCTGTGATTATGTTTCATCGTTAGCACCCGGTAAAGTAACAGTAGCAATTAACACTAATTTGTCAAGGCCGCTTCACTGGTGGGAACAAAACTATCATTTATTTGATGACGTCGTAGCAAGCTACCATCCCGGATGGGTAAAACACGACAGGTTTTTAGAGAACGCAATTTTTCTACAAGACAAAGTAAATTACCTTGCTGTGAGAATGATGATGGCTGAAGATCATTGGGATCAAATGCTAGAAAAATCTGATGTTATATGGGACGCTATGCAAAATGTTGTAATGGAATATGTTCCAATACTAGACGAGATGAGTGTTAATGCTGACCCATACGATTACAAAGACCGAAGCAAAATAGAATGGTTGATGCGTAACAGCAATCGTTCTAAGCAATCATTGCCAAAGCCTGACAATCGTGTTGGACACAGCATGGTAATAGAACGATACGACGATGGTACTACACAGCCTGTCAACAGCAATAGGCTAACTGCTGAACGCCGCAACTTCTTCTTGGATTGGCATTGTGACATAGGCACCAGTATTAACATTGCAATCAACGGTGATATAACACTAGGCAGTTGCGGTGTGTCTGGTGTCATTGGCAACATAAACGACACGCATTTAAATCTGAACAACAAGCCGGGTACAATAGTATGTCCTAGAACTCACTGTCATTGCGGTACAGATATGAGCATAACAAAAAGGCGTGTTGCATGACAGATGATGTATTTTGCATACTACCATATAACAGTCTCAGCTTAGATGGTCCTGGTCGTCCTAGACTGTGCTGCAACAATCATGGGCATTGGGAAGATTATAGTCAACCGTTTATAACAGAATGTAATAAACCATTAGATGTACTGAATAGCAAATTACATAAAGAAGTTCGCCTTGCTATAGCAAACGGAGAACGTCACCCGACCTGTAGTAAATGTTGGAAAATAGAAGATAGCGGCGGTACAAGTTTTCGACAAATCTGGAACGATGTATACAAAAACAGTAAACCAGGTAGTATAAGCAAAGATGGTACACTGTTATCTGATGCATCAATACACTACTTGGATATTACATTTGGTAACAAATGTAATCTAGTTTGCAGAATGTGCAACTGGATGAATAGTCATCTATGGATGCACGATCTCAACAAACTAGACAGATGGAAAACTATTAACGCAGATCCACGAAGTGTACGGCAATTGTGGTTTGAAGATCACAACGCGATTCAAGTGATTAAAGACAGCTTGAAGAACGTAACACATATGAATTTCTTAGGCGGAGAACCTCTCATTGTTAAACAGCACATGGAAATTTTACAAGAGTGCATAAATCAAAATCTGTCAGGTAACCAACAGATCAGTTACAATACTAATCTCACAACACTACCGCAGGAACTGTTAGCAATGTGGCAATCTTTTGCACATGTAAACATAAATGTCAGCATAGAAGCAATAGGTGATGCTAATGACTATATACGTCAAAACAGCGATTGGAATGTAATTTACAGCAACCTTATACGCATTGCAGCATTAGATGCACCTAACATCAAATTAGAGTTGCACACAACTTTTGGTTTATACAACTGTTTTAATGTTGCAGACCTAATCACGTGGACTGTTCAGCAACCGTATTTTTCATCTCTGCCATTTGTAAACTTAGTCTATCATCCTACATATCAAGATGTTAGACTTTTACCAACACAGGCAAAACAAGAAATTCGCAATGATGTCGAAGCAGCATTATTCGGTTTGGAACACTGCCAAAACTATAACAGTTGGATTGGTGCATTGAATTATATGGACAGTGCTGCAAATGATGGTGCAGAATACGAATTTGATAATTGGCCAGATAATTCTTGGGATCAGTTCTGGTATGATGTTGATCAAATTGATAAACTGAAAAATCGCAAAATTGACGATTATCTGCCACGTTTAGCAAAGCTGAGACCATGAATACCAATAACGTGCATTGGGTATTTGACGACCCTAAACGATTTAGAACCATGACAGCATGCCCACACACAACGCATGGACCGCGTTGGGAATTGTCATCTGGTAGATTTCCTGTAGCTAACATGTTTCATTATTGGCGATTAAATTGGTGGAGTAGAGATAATCACAATTGGTGTCATAGCAGTGTAGAAAATAGACCCGATCGTTACGCATATAACATTGGTACATGGAATGACGCTAGCTATTGGACCGGCTGGCCAGGTAATACTTACGGGTATGAACCATTTGTCAAATTTATACCTACAGAAGTTTTAACAGATGCTAAAAACAGCAAAGCACTGTTAGTTGTAGACAACCTTAATGAAGGTTTTTACGACACTAAAATGTACGAGTATTTCCACAAGATTTGTGCAGATTATAGTATACCACCTAAAAGCATACTGTTTCTAACAGGTAATGAATTAGATGCAGATGGTTATAAACAATGGTGCGATATCAATAAAATAAATGATAGGATCAGCATAATAGGTTTTCCGCATCTCATGTATATGCAACAGTTAAATTTACGTAGAAGTAAATCTGTTGAATGGGATGATCATAAAATTGCAAAATCTAATCAACACAGTGTTAAACTCTTTAACTGTTTAAACCGAGTAAGTCGCCATCACAGAGAAGTAATGGTAATGCGACTAATAGAACACGACTTACATTTACATAGTATGATAAGTCATAATACGCTAGTATACGATAATTGGCCTGCACATGGTGTACCACAAGAGGTAGTAGACAAGGCTAACAATACACTGCCACTTATAATAGATGATGCAGATTTCAACAACAACAAAGCAATGCAGATAAATCGCAACATCTACTTAAAAAGTTGGGCTAGTGTCATCACAGAGACACATGCATTTGACGAACCATACAATTTGTTTATCAGTGAAAAATTGTGGAAACCAGTATGGGCATTGCAACCGTTTATGGTTTTAGGACATCAGGGTACATTAGCAAAGTTACGTTCATGGGGGTTTCAAACATTTGATACAGTGTTTGATGAAACTTATGACACTGTGCCGTTTGCTGATAGAGTTGCAATAATACTAAAAAATCTACAGCATTTGTCATTTGTAAGAGATAAACATAGTTGGTTAGAGCAAACTAAAGAAGTATGCATGCATAATCAACAATGGTTTCTCAGTAGAAACTGGTTTAAGACCCCTGCATATACTGAGTTTATGAACGTATACAATAGGAGCGAT
>JACCDG011058154.1_pt1 | contig 24809 bp, 43 predicted proteins | sample 7442471 | NCBI WGS metagenome assembly JACCDG01 (sample SAMN15323444, study PRJNA562643) | freshwater metagenome | isolation source: river surface water | place: USA:Blue River Watershed | collected 2017-08-17 | reverse complement strand
CGGCAGCTTGGGATCCGCGTTCGCGTAGCCGTGCGTTTCCAGGTACTCAACCAGCATCTCGAACTTGTCGGTCGGTTTGCTCAAGTCCTTCTGCAGGAAGCTAACCACCAACTTGTCCTTCCGATCGTAGAACACCGACAATCGGTTCTCCGGATTCTCCAGACTGAGGTAAGCCCCGTCGGCATCCCACTGGTTCGGCGAATTCCAAGAATCGCTCCAGACTTGGCCGGGTCCGTTCTCGCGGAACCCGCGGCACAACCCGACGGCCCGAACGTTGATCGCCTGCATGTAGGCCAACCAGTAAGAAGACAAGTACAAGAGGTCGGCCCGGCGCGCTTGCGGACTCTTGTACTTCTGGTCTTCGACGATCCTCCAGCCCTTGCGTGCCTCAGCCAACTGCAACATCAGCTCGTACTCGGGACGCTGACCCGGTTCGCAGTAGAGGCTGAAGTCCGTGTAGCGCCTGCCGATCATCCAGAGCAGCGCGGCTGCCTTGTCGTTGTCGAGGCAAACCGTGCGGTAATACAACATCGTAACTACCTCCAAGAAAAACGCCGGGGGACTCAATCGAGTCCCCCGTGTTATCCGAAACGGACGCTACTTGTTCGTGATCTCGACACCGTACATGCCGCGATGCCTCGCGTAATTCCGCAAAGCCTCCAGCAACTCGTCGCCCAACTCGGATTGCAGCAAAGCCAACAGCGGCTCGACCTCCGCGATCCAGTTCTTCATGCCCAAGAACGACAAGCTGGGAGCCTTGCGTGACACCCACCCTTCGATCACCCGGACGAGCGCCCGGCGGCGATCCTCGTCGTCGTCCCAGTCCTCTTCCGTGCTCTCGTCGTCATCTTCGTCGCGCACCAAGCACCTCCTCGAACTAAGCGGGTTTGGCCGCCATGAAAACCGTAGGCTGTGCCCCGCGGAACAACACATCGACGGGATTGACGATAGACGACAGCTTCGGAATCCACATCCGCACGTAGTCAGTACGCTCGACCGTCAGGTTCGGATTCGTACGGGCCGCATGCTTCGCCGGCAGTTTGTCCAACTCCTCCACCCCGTAAGCACGGGTCACCGTCTCCTTCCGACCATACGACCCCCGCTTGAAGCCGTCGGGGTAGTCGTTCCAGTTGACGCCCTTGCTGTGCAGCATCTCCTGCATCTGCTTGCAGGACTTGCCGTGCAACTTCTTGTCGCTGTAGTAGTGTTGCGCCGCCATGCTGATGCTGTTCCGCGTCGCATCCTGCTCACGCCAGAGGAAGTAGTTGGCCGCCTCCGTCAGCGTCGGGACATTCCAGATGCGGGCGTCGAACACCGGGCGACGCTTGGGAGGCAACTCGGCCTTGCTGGGCAACAGCTCGCTGAGGTGCATGTTGAAGTACATGGCCGCCATCCCGGCGGCAACCGTCGTCATCTTCTGGACCCTGCCGTTGAACCAGATCTGACTGGAGTACAGCGGCGAGTACCAGGCCAGCGAGATCTCGTCGGACTGGGTATACACGCACAGCGCTCCGGTCTCCCGAAGCAGAAACATCGACGTGCGCCACATCAACTCTTGCATGCGCACGTCGTACGGACGATCCAAACCTTTCGTGAACGAGTGGAAGCACTTGCCGTCCAAACGCATCAAGATCGGCGTCATCGGGAGCAACATGCGTCCCGCCTCGGCCATCTCGTAGTGCTTCATCCGATCGCCCAAAGCATCTTCCATACGCTACCCTTTCTTTCGCTCACCGTATCAGCAGGCCAACCGGGCGTCGTAGTCGGACGCAGTCTCTTCCGGCAGGATGTAGTACGTGAGCCGCAGGGAACCCTTGGAATCATAGATGTCGATGACCTTGTCGCACTCTTGCATCTCGGAAACCGCAGACCGCGGGCTGACGAAGACGTTGACGCTCGTCGGGCGACTACGCCGACGAGCCTTCAACCCGCGCAACCTCGTGACGATCTCCAGATTCCCGATGAAGGCTCGCAAATCGTAATCCGGCCCCCACCGGTCCACCCTCCGCACTTGCCGTTCGGTCTCGGGGGGCGATGTCGTCAACAATGGATGGCGTTTCTGCACGTAGCGTGTACCGCCCGGCAGCAGCTCTTTCAGCTGGTCCAAAGAGAGATCGAAACCATCGTACGGATACTCGTCCATACGCTAATCCTTCTTCGTCTTCGCGGCGGAATCCAACCAATGCGACGGCAACGGACCATACGTATTGTGACCGGGCCCCCGCATGAACAACACTTTCTCGCCGGCGTGCTCGACAATCACCAGATCGTAGGACCACATATCGGCGCTGGCGTACGAAACTTTGAGCGGAACAACGACCGGCGGAGGCTGTTCCTCCGCCGGTGTGCTATGACGCCAATAACTCACGGCCGTGAGTGCAATGGACGTCACCAAACAGGCAATGGCCCAATCCAACAATCGTTGCTGATTCACAGATCCTCCAGGTCATCCTTGGTGAAGTCGAGGCATTCGCCTTCCGTGTCCCTCCGGCAGAATTCACGAACAGCCGCCTCGGCCTGGGCCTGCGTCAGACCCGACTCCTACTGAAAGAGAAAGAGCGGGGTGGGGTCGTAACGACCCCACCCACGCCGAAACGAAAACTACACCTTCGCCGACTCGACCATCGACAGCTCGATCAACTCCTCCCAGTCGGCGCCCGGCTTGAGCTTCGCCACGAACCCGCCGGGGTGCGCGAAGCTGACGTCCGGATGAGCCTTCAAGGAGGCGAAGTCGATCCCAGGATAATCATCCCGCCGGAACAGGCACAGCCCCTCGCCGCGATCGTCCTGGGTGACGGTCACCGCGACCGCGGTGCCGTTCCACTCCTTCTGCAACTCCTTGCAGTAGTACTCGAGCCCCAGCAACGGGGAATCGAACTTGGAGATACGGGAGACGTCAACGGCCACGAACTTCCAGTGCGGCTTCTTGCGGAGGTACGAGATCCGCCGCAGCTCCACAAGACGCTGCTCGAACCTCTCGACGTACTCCAGCATGTCCGTACCCATCGACCACAAGTCGGTGTGCAGCACGTCACCCGGAATCAGCGTCTTCTGTTCCTTGAAGAGCCGCAGAAGGTACGCCTCGATCGGGCTCGACACCGTGTGGAGCTGCTCCGCCGTCATCGTCGGGTTGACGAACTCGGACGCCACCTTCGGGCCCTTGGAGTCGGCCACCTCGGTGAAGGTCAACCACGACCACGCCTCCCGGGCCACCGCCAAGATGCCGAGGTGCTCCAGCAGCAACGTCAACGCGCACACCGGCGCGTGCTCCCGGGTGAACTGGTGGTGATCGAAGTTGTTCAGCTCCGGCTCGTGCCGTTTCCCCACGTCGAGGAACAGCACCGACCGATCCTCCAACTCCGGATCGTCCACCTCGACCTCCCGCCGCTCCACGAGGGCGTGGGGGATCAGGGCCAACGCGAGCGCCACCGAGACGTAGTCGTCCCGGTGGGCCTGGCCGGGGTGGGTGACGATCTTGGTGACGCCATCGAAAATCTGCTTGTTCAACATAAGTACCTCGATCGTGAAACTTGAAACCTAAGAACGGAAACTACGACTCGTACGCTTGCTCTCGCTACCCTGCGGTGCTCTGCCAAATCACTTGCGGCAAATCTTCGCTGTAGGTGATGTACTTCCACTCGGTGTAGGTCGTCGAGGCGTTCGGATACTGCCTGGAGAGGAAGGCTTCCTCCTTCTCCTCGGGCGTCATCGCAGCGAAACGCGGATACGACTGCCACACACCAAAGAACCACTCCCGCAGCTTCTGGTCGACGACCACCTTGGGACCACGAATGAAGCACTCCTCACGAACACCGATCGGACCGTGGTGCTTGACTCGGGCGACCGTCTCGCGCTGGTCCGGATCGAGTTCCGGCTCGCTCCAGTTCAGCGTCGTCAGCAACGCCCGCATCGACTCGGTGATGTCCGTGTAACAGTTCTCCGCCAGGTAGTGGAGGTTCCACTTCGGATTGTGGTCCTCTTCCTCCAACGCCTTAGCCGGCACGAAATCGCCGGGCTCGCCGTAGTCGCTGGCGATCACGATCTCGTGACCGGCCCACGTACCGATCCGATGTTTGTTCTCCAAGTAAGCGGGCCGCTCGTCCCGAAAGTAGCGGTGCGGACCGGGCGACCCGGCGAGCAACAGCGACAGCGCCCGCTGCATCGAAGACGAACCGTCCGCCAAACAGAACTCGGCGAACTTGAGCCCCTGGTTCATCTTGTGCGGATGGAGGTACTCGCCCTTGGTCCGGTTCACGATGTAGAAGTACTCGCCCATACCTAAACTCCTGTTACGGGAAACAGCGAACTACCTCCGAGCGAAGTGCTCGGCATCTAAATATGCCACGATACGCGGGGGTATTTAGCACCGACTTAGGGCGAAGAAAAAACCAAACACCTCCAGCCAATTACGGCTGGAGGTGTTTGGTTCCGTCAGTTGAACCGGGAGAGGATCCGGTTCTCCGCCTCCCTCTCCTCGATCTCGGCCTCGAGACGGCGGGCCTCGAGCCAGTACGCCGTGGACGCTTCTTGGTAGGGCCCGCGGATGCGGGCTTCGACCTCGTCGGTCTTCCTGTAATGCTCCCGCCACTTCTCGGTGGCCTCTGCCTCCGCCTTCCGGGCGGAGTCCAACTGCCTCCGCAGATGAGAGATCCGCCCGCGGATCGCCTCGATCCGGCGCATGGAGGTGGTCTCCCGGAGGGCCGCCTCCTCCGCGGTGATCCTCCGGAGCAGGTTCTGCACGCGGCCCTCCATCGCCCGCAGGCGCGACTGGATCGCCACCTCCTCGGCCCAGAGGGCCTTCACCTCCGCATTCCACCGGACGGCATAGTCGCCGTCCTCCTGAGCCTGGTAGTCATTGTCCACGGCGGCTGCGTGTTCCGCCCGCAGCCGGGCGAAGGTGGCGGCCGTGGTGAAACCGTACGTGGTGTACTCGGCCGCAACGCTCTTGACGCTGTTCATGCTATTCCGGACGTATAGTCCGGCTCCTGTTCGGCAGTGCTCCTACTGAAATCGGAACTGCCGTCTGTCTTGCGAGATCTACCAGGCGGATCACGCTTACGCCAACGGCCTCTACACCAGCATGCGTCGGCCTACCGCATGCCTTTGCCCCCGCTTACTGGGGTAAAAATTCCCACCTTTGTGTGGGATGGTCCCACGCAAAGAACATGTCCTCCCGACTCGGGTCGGGAGAGATGGAGACCGTTCCGTCGGTCCCCATCGTCAGGTAGACCATCCCGCCGCCGTGGTCGGCGGGGATGGTGTTGACGAACGCCCGCACGGCGGCGGGCAGGTTACCGTCCGCCTCGCGGGCGGCGGCTGCCTGCTTCGCCGCAGCCGCGGCGAACGGGCACACGAGTGCCCGGTGGTCCACTTGGGACCACGGGCTGGGCGAATACTCTTCGCCCTCGAAATGGTTCCACCCCATGTGGAACTCCTCATCTCCCGAGCGAACCGCCCGGGTCACACGCGCCGCACTCGTAACCCCGTGCGGCTTGGGGGTTTCAACAACGAGCAGTTTCACCGCATGCTCAGGCGGCGGTCCCGGGTGTCCGCCTTAGCGGACAAACCCCGAGACCGCTACGATATGTCCCTTCTCGTTCCGGCACACGGCCGGATGACCCGTGGCCGGGGCCACGACGTCGGTCCGGCCCGAAGGCCGGACCGCGGAAAGGACCATGCCGGAGACGATGTAGATCGTCTCCGGCTGGGGGGCCGGAAGATTTTGGACGGCGGTCGGAACCGCCGTCCAGCACGGGACAGTCCCGGCCGCTTCGGCCGGGACGTAGTCTTCCCCCACGCGGGCAACGGTGCCCGACGGGGGGAAACTCGTGCCATCGTTCAAGACGATGGCATGAGGGGTCAGGTTGACGAAATTCATCGTCGAACCCTCCTTGCGAATCGCCTGCAACAGAAACGACACCGCGGCGAAATACCGGGCTGTCGGTTGCAAGTCAATCCGAATGGCCTCTACACCAGCGTGGGTCGGCCTCCCCCACGCCTTATCCGACAATGAGCAGTTTTACGACCTGCTCAGGTCGCCGCGGAGAGCCTAAGCCCTCCGCGGAATCCGCGGCAACGTCGCGACCGCCTGCCGCCGCTCTTCGGCCGCCGCCTCGTCGAGGTCCGGCCCGAGCCACCAGGGAGCGGTATCACGGTATTGATGGGCGAGCGTGTTGCGGATGTTCACAATATAATTCGTCCCGGCCACCGTCGAGAGCAGGCCCATCTCGGCCTGGAGTGCTTCTTGCCAGGCGGTGTAGGAGACTTTAGCCTCCAACGTCTGGCGGCAAGACTCCAGACTGCCGCCCTCCCGGACGGACTCGATCAACACCTCGAGCACCGCCCAGGCTTCCAGGTCCGCGTCGAGAATTTCATAAATTAGAGCATCGCCCACGATCTCGTCCTCGGCGGCGTCCCACTCGTCCCCGAGCTTTTCCAGCCGACTGCGTGCCGCGGCCAACCTTTCGATCAGCCGCTTGCCCGCGGCGACCGCGACGTTCGGCGGCAGCGTGCCGTCCAGGTCGCCCGCTTCCACGCCGTAGACTCGCACGAAGCCGAGGGCGACGGCCAGCTCGTAGGCCGCCGCGGGAAAATCGGGGCCCGGGACGAAATCGGGCTCGTCGCACCCCGCCAGGGCCGGATTCGCGGAGGCCGCCTCGAGGTCGGGCAAATGTTCCCACGCATCGCTGCTGCTGCTGTTGTTGGTCATGACTCTTCCGGGCTTTCGGCCCGGCTCCTGTGCATGCGGCATTCCTGCTGAAATCGGAACCGCCGCTTACCTTGCCCGATCTACAAAGCGGATCGGGCTTACGCTTAACCCCTCCCAGGAGAGGTATCCGATAATGAGCAGTTTCACGACCTGCTCAGGTCGGACCACAGGTTTTTACCGCAGGCAGTGGCGTATCCGAACGCCTTACGTTTCAACCCACGCCCCGTAAGGAGCGCCTCGTTGTGCCGACGGACCTCCGTAATCTACGGAGGAAGTCCGGTGTCCGGACTGCCGTTAGGCGGCTGAGTGCGTCAACCGCTTCCCCCGGGTCTGCTCCCCGCCTTACGATCTGTCCCCGCCGCAGGCAGCGGGCTCCGGAGCTTCCCCGGAGTATTACGTCCAGTTTTAGGACTTGGATTGGTCCAGTTGTTCGCGACGCCCCTACTTACAACGGGGCGCCACAAACGGATTCGATTCGTCTCGGTCTTCCGAGACGTTGTTGTCCCCGCTGCCGGCGGGGACAACGTGCCGGTGTCGTCGGCGCCACTCGTCAACGGCTTGCAAGCCGCTGACGCCGGCAACGATCACCACCATCCCGCTCACGCAGGAGTAGGTGATGATGCCGCCAGCCGTCAGGAAGGCGTCTACGTGGTGGGTCCACCTGGGTAGGACGCACCCGCACCATTCCAGCCAAACAGCCGGAACGGTAACGAACAGGCTGGCGATCGCAGCCTGCATGAGAATCGTAGCGATCCTCATGAGAAGATCGAACCCACCGCCGAGGCGATGAGTGAAGTCGGCCCCTTGCGGGGGGCGCCGGCCGACGAGATCGTCGCCGACCCAGGCCGCTGCCGTGGCGGCGACTACCGCCAGCCACGGCGCAGCCAACATGAACACGATGAACTCCATCTGCTTCCGGGCTCCCGGCCCGACTCCCAAACGCACCATCCGGCAAAACAACAAGCCTACGCGGAGTGCGTAGGCTTGGTGCCGGATCAGCTTGAGCAGTTTAACGACCTACTCAGGTCGAGACTCTACTCGCTGCAACCCTCGATGCGTTGCTGTTTCTGCACGCGATCGATGGCGTCGCAGAGACCCTTGGCCAGCCACGACACAGTGCAGGCCAAAGTGACCACGTACTCCGTGGTGGGTTCGTCCACCCTAATCAGTACGTGGATCACCTCCGCAGCCAGCGAGCCCAGTAACTTGTCGTAGGCTACACACGCTTCCCACGAATCGTAATACTCCGACAAGGTGATAGCCGAATCCAACACCTTGTCGGCCGATAGCAGCAGTTCTCGCAACTCGGCACGCGAGTCACCGCACTTCCTGGCTCTCTCCGCCAAGTTGAGGGCCATCTCGCTGCACTTCTTGGCGTTCTCCGCCAAGTACTGCTCATGCTGCTCGTGCAACATGCCACTTCTACTCTTCCCGACGGCCTCTTCGGCCGCCGCCGCGAGCCTCTGGTAATTGCTCTCCCAGTCGGCGTCCCACTCCGATCCCTCCGGCATAGTATCCCAGAGGGCAATGAACTCGTTGAACTCCCGGACTTCCGGGAGGTGTGGGAATTCGTCGAACGACATCGTCATTCGATTACAGCTCCAATGCTTCCTACCTAAATCGGAAGCGTTCCAGTTATCGATAACACAAAGCGCTACCGACTTACGCTTGAACAATTGCCGCTTCAGCGGCTGAGGGTGGCGATCACAGCCGCCACCCCTGACTGGGCCGCGTCGAGAGCTTCCTGCTCCCCGACGGGACGGCACGACCGCCAGGCCCGGTAGGCCCGGCGGGCGAACCGGGTCCAGTCGACATTACGCCCCGCCTCTTCCGGCGGGGCTTCAAACCGGGGCGGCGGCAAAGTGTCATCGACACCATGCCGGTACCCCGCGGAGTAACCGCCGAGGAACGCCCCGGCGGCCACGACTGCCAACAGGCAATACTTCAAGGCACGCACGGTGCGTCCCTCCTCGATCTCTAAGATTCAAATGCTACGGCCGGCGTAGAGACCACACCGGCCGTAGCAGACCCGCCGCGAAATACGGCGGGTCGGAGTAGGTCATACGCAAGGCTTCGGTTACCGAGTAACCGAAGCATACTTGCGGAACTTGGCGGTCTGGCCTTTCAGCCAGGCCGCCTTTTCCAAATACTTCTTCGCGGCGACGTCGTCGCTCGCGAAGAAGAGTTCCGAGGGAGGAACGAGGATCGCCGCGGCGACCTCGCGGGCTTCGGCTGAACCCGCGACGGCCGCCGGGCCGTCGCAGAGGAACTTAGTAAACGCATCGACCTCTCGGTCGAACGCTTCCTTGGCCGCCTTACGGCGACCGGCGGCGGTGGTGAACGGCCACATGGCATCCGGACCGTAAGGTCCGCTCCAAGTAGAGGCCAACGAAAAACCCTTACGCACGGAATGTGCGTAAGGGCGTAGGCTCTCTACCTCTATATGCCAGCAAAAGGGCATATTTTTAGCACTTTAGGGGTCCAGTTTAGGCCCCAGCCGCGTCTTCTGCAAACGGGTCAAATACCGTCTGCTGCACGCCACGAACCACTCCGCATCCGCCGAACTGAGGTGCCGGTACATATCCGACCGGTAGTCATACCGGCACATACTCGACTTCATCGTAGTGGCCATCTCGCTTTGCGGAGTATCGCAAATGAAACCCAGCCACTCCATGTCGCTGTCGATCTTCTTGTGCTCGGACGAATCGAACTCGTTCCGAAACAGCAGCCAGTCGTCCAGCAACGCCTGAGCCTTCACCTGAACAGCACCCGCCTGCTTGTACGCAGCACTGCAGCTTTCGGTGTAAAAGGACATCAACAAGCAACCGACCATAAGCACGGCCGCCACACCACCCACCACCGCAGCCGTGATCGCTGCCGTCTGCCAGAACGTATCCACCACCTTGGTCTCCACGACAGTCGCCTCCTTGAACTTGTCCTGACTCTTCATATCGGCCGCCAACGCCCGTCGGAACTTCTCTACCTCGTCTTGAAGCGACATCAGACACTCACCTTCGGAATGCCAATGAACGGATCGAAGAACCTTTGCTCGATAATCTGCGGCAGGGTAGCGGCGCCGGCCGGCTCAACCCGCTTCAGCTTCATCTTCTGCACCTTGCAATTGCACAGACGCAACTGCTTCAGCTTGATCGTGCGCACACCCTTGTCGTCGTAGATGATGCGCAGCTCGGCCGTGTCGCTCGACCACCCGAAGAAGATGCTTCGCTCCGGGGCACCTAGGTACTCGTAATCCAGCCCTACGATCTCTTCGCCGCCCATACGCTGCAGGATGCTGCCCTGCATGCGTTCCGTCATCTCGCTGCTTTTGGCTCGCATGTCCAGCCAAGCCAAAAACTCCTTAATGTGCTTGGACGCCTCGACGGCCCACGGAGTGTTCGGGAACGAGATCCACGCCTCCAGCATCTGATCGATTCGCGTCTGCATCGCCATCAGTCATCCACCTTCGGAATATCCAGGAACGGATCGAAGAACCCTTGCGGAATCAAAGAGGCAGTCTCAACCTTCTCCTGCCAGTGGTCGAACCTGGTCAGAACCGTAACCGTCTCCAGCCGACACAGAACCAGAGCAAACCTTTTCATCTCGATGCCGCGGGTGCCGCATTCGTAGAAATGAACATCCAGGGTGCAGAGATCGGATCTCCAGCTAAGCCGAATGGCGTCGCCCAACGCCTCCGAACCCCAACTGACTTCCGTCTTACCGCCGAGCCGATGCAGCACACCGGCAGTGCTCAACTCCTCCAGGAACTGCCGGCAGTAGTACGCGGACCTGGTTGCCCACTGGGTCGAAGCAAACCCAGGCCAGTCCACGATCATCCGATTCAACTTCTCCACTATCGTCATAAGCTACCCCGACAAAACGTAGTGCAGCAAACACAACCCCACCGCCATACCCACAACGATCGCCCACGCCGCACCCGACTCGCACGATCCGTAATTCAACTTGACCGTATTGACCGGCTCGCCGAGCTTAGCTCGGCAGTCCACACACTTGACGTTCAAGTGGGCGAACCTCTTCTCCAAAGCGGCGGCAATCTCGTTTACCAGCCGCTCGTCCTCGCGGTCCATCTAACGTTCTCCTTCACTACCTCGACCCGAAACGAACTCGACTTGCGGGAGAGACCAGGCTTGGCCTTTGCCGCCGTGACGCTTGCGCTGCGAGTCCCAGCCCTTGCGGATCTGGGCGCACCTGGCGGCGATCTCGTCCGGCGTCGGATCCATCCGACTCACGAATTCCCGGTCGCCGTACAACGCCGTACCCAGGTCCGGACGGGCCTGGGCACACTTCAACGAGCAGATCCAGTTGTTGAGGTGCCGCATGAACCCATGCGACTCGACCAAGAAGATTCCGTCACCACACACCCGGCACTCGCGCCAACGCAGATCGGAACACACCACCAGCCAGGCCGCCGGTACGCTCCAAGACGGATCCACCTCGGGGTGGCCGTACTCGGAGGCGTACTTCAGAAACCTGTCCAGCCGGCAGTGAAACTCCCGCATCCTTCGCCACTCGGCCAGGATGTCGTCGTTGTGTTCCAGCATCTTAGCGCGACGTTCCGGATTCATCTGCCCTTGCTCCTACAATCAGTCCGTACCGAACTCGAACCAGTACTCGTCGCGGCGGGCATCGGCTTCGTATTGCCGCTGCCGACGGATGAACCGCTTGACCTTGTCGGCGTACATCCGCAACGCTTTCGAGAGAAACTCCTCGCACACTTCGATCTCTTCCATTCTACCCCTCCGGATCTTGGGCCGCGAGACCGTCCTCAACCTTACACTCGGCGAACGACATCGGCATGCTTGCCAGCATGCGTTCGATGGTCTCTTGGTTGACGCCGGGTTCTTCGTCGGTATCCAAGAGGTAGAACCAGTAGTTGTCGTGGTTGCAGTAATCCTTCGGATACCCGCAGACGTGCAGATCACCATACGAGTTGAACTCGATCGTCAGACTCTCCCAGAAGTACCCCTCCCGGAACCTCCAACTGAAACACGCATCGTAGCAGGTAGTCGTATTGACCCTGGCAGGTACGGGAATGTCGAAGTACCGACTGGGCTTCTCGATGCACAGGCGTACGAACAAGTACATCGCCTCGAACGCATTGTCGCTCGGGTGGTATTCGGTATCGTCCGAGTCGGGGTCGGGCGGGTTGGCCTTCCAACCGTCGAGCGTAGCCTTCACGTCGGGCCAAGTCTTACATTTGCTGTCGGACACGATTACTCCTCCACTTCAAACTGCGTAACGACCCGCGAACGCATTGGCGGAGGAAGCGTCATATCCTCCCAAGCGTGCATGAACTCAGCCAACGAACCGTACCTGTTGAAATCGTGGAACGATGCCGCCGAATGCGCATTACCTATGGAAATTAAATCCCCCAGGTTGACGATGTCCGAAGTACCCTGCAGCCACGTAAACCGGCCCGGACCGTAGCAGCAAAACGCAATAGGAGGCATCGGATGCGGGGGTTGTTTGCCCAGGAAATGCAACAGCAACAATTCATTGACTCTGTAACCTGACACATACTCAAACGTTATGCCTTTCAAAATCAGAAAACCGAAGCCGTAAGCGGACCTATCCAAAAGCGCCGTACGAACCGTAGCACCACCGATCCGAAATGGTCCGTGCGCTATCTCAACCGGCTGCATACTCCCTCCTTCCTACAGATCCAGCGGCACAGCTATTCCTCCACCTCGAGTTGCGTGACGCGGCGACTTCGCTCCGGTAGTGTTGCCGGTAACACCAACGTCAGAGCTTCCCACTCCCTCATAAACTCGGTCAACGAACCGCAGCTGTCGAGGTGCGCTGTGTAATCCACAAACAAGGCGTAGGCGAACGAGACCATGCCGCCGGAGTTCTTGTAACCATCGGCTCGCCTGAGCCGCAAGTACCTACCCGGACCGAAACAGGACAGGGACGAGTAAGCCGAAGAATCCGCGGGCTTACCCGCCAGGTGGTTACAGAACGCTCCGTATGCGTTGAAGACCGGAGCGGCCGAAAAGCTGGTGTCGCGAAGCACCAACTTACCCTCCACCCCGTCGTACGCCTCCTTGGTAAAAACCGCTTGCCCTACCGTAGCACCGCCCAACCGGAAAGGCCCCTTTGCGTGGTCGTGCGACCGCATGCTACCTCCTTCCTACAGATCCAACGGCACCACGACCCGCGAACGTTTCGGCGGCGGAAGCGCCGGCTCCGCCCACTGCATCCAGTCCTGCAGAAACAGCCAAGGCCGCCCACCGATCGAAATCTCTACGTACGGCTGCAAACCGAACCGAGTCGACGTGAGCCAGACCTTGCGCTATCAGACCATGACCGAACTCGACAAGTATTAAGCGTGGTCCGGTCGGACCAGGCCCAAGATAGGTACCGTTTACCACACCCATGTAGGTATTTCTGCCGTAATGCGCCCCCACCAGATGGTCGCACATGGACGCTACGTGGTCCAAACCAGGACGCATCGGAAAAACCAAGTCGTGCAAAGAAATACGTACCTCACGACCACTCGTGTCGAATGCAACCTTCTTGGCCAGCAGCTCTCCGAACTTGAATACCACGCCGCACCTCGCAACCTACAAATCGAGCAGCGTTACCACTCGTGATCGTTTCGGTAGCCGAATCTCGGACCACTTCTCCCACTGCCGCATGAAATCCAACGGCGTTTCAAACGCTGTCAACCCCCTCTTCAAACAACGTAAACGCGCAAGTGACATATTCCAAAACGATCCTACCTGAATGCCGAAATTGTAATCGTCCAGAAAAACCCGCGGCCCGGCACCGGCCGGACCAATATGTTGGCCATCAGTACCGACGAACATGACCCGACCTCTAGCGAAACAACCTCCTACCAAATTTCGGCACAGAGAAAACTGAGGAACATAGTCCTCTTCAACCGGAAACACCAGATCGTACATATTGAAGTGGATTTCGTCAAACTGCCGATGTATGACGACATCGGCCACCGCCATCCTACCCAAAACGAACGAACCCAAACTCTTCTTATACCACTCCTTCCACAGCATCGCCCAGCTCCCGGTAAGCGGTGTAGTGCTTGGTCAGCGCCCGCACACCCGGACCGACCAGCACTTGCTGGTCAGCCGTCAGTTGTCGATCGTTGCCCCACTTCGTCAGAACGTGGGCCCGCCCGCTCGTATTGAACGGGTGGCCGGTCCGCACGTACATGCAGTGGTTGTCCAGAACCTTCAGCCGCCCGCCCAGCAAGTACTTCTTGCACATCGCCGAGTCTTCGTGCCGCGTGGTCTCGGGATAGAGGTAGCCGTCACCGATGGGGAACATCATCAGCCCCGCGGCACACCGGCTGTCGAAACCGGCCATACTGCGGATGAACGTCGAGCCCTTCTCCAAGTCCAGCACGGTGTAGCCCGCGAAGGACGCCGCCATGTTGTTGACCGTACCGGCCACCTGCATTCGCAGGCGGTCCGGCGCACTCCAGTCGTCGTCGTCCCACGACACCAGCAGTTTCGCCTGACACTCCTCGGCGAACTTGATGCCTTGGTTCCGCAGCTTGCCGAGCTTGGCGGTCTCGACTTGCCTCTCGAACACCCGTCCGCTGTCCTGCATCAGCATGGCGGCATCCAGCCACTCGCCGTGATTGATGACGATCCAGATCCAGTTCGGATAGGTCTGGGCCTGCAGAGCCTGGGCGGCGGCCCCGATCATCTTGCGGCGGAACAAGCACGACCCATTCGTCACGGTGACGCACGCAACCAGCGGTTCCCAGTACATACGCAACTCCTACCAAGAGAACGAGAAACACTCGGCCAGCTCCCGCAACGATACGGGGGCTTGAGCCTTCGCCCAGTCCAAGTAGTTCAACGCCTCCTGGTACGTCGCACACTTCTTGGTGATCAGTCCGTCGTCGTTGTCTCCGAAATTGGTTTGGAACAGCCAGCGATCGACCGGCTGCCGCAGCAATCGCTCCTGGTCCGGATCGGCTTCGATTTTGGCCAGCCAAGACCCGGCCCGCGCCGCGTGAATAACTGGATTGGCGTAAGCCTTACCCCACAGGTAACCCCCCGGCAAACCGCCGTGCGGTCCTTCCCCGCGAAAGATAATCGTCTTCTCGCGGCGTAGGCGCCACCAGGCGTCTACCCTGGGGTTTTTCCTCAACCTATCCCGACTAGGCCGCGGTCCACCGCACACGAAATTGCGAAACTTCTCGGCCTCGGGAAAATCCGCCGCGTACTTGTCGAACGATTCGTAGTAATCTCGGCCGGCCATAAGCTACCTCCTCGACCTATTCTCGGTACTCGAAGAACCAATCGTCGAAACTCCGCAGGGTAGCCCGGTGACCCAACACATGCAACTTGGGTCGACCCTTCTTCACGCGAATGAACCCGGTCTCGATCAGCTCGTCCCGATCGGAGAAAACCAGCATCCCCGTCAACCAGACGAAGTGATCCCGCAAGAGACGATTGCAGATGGCCTCCAGCCACCGGAACGAATCCCTGATGTCGGCATCTCGATCCACCAGACCCACAACGGGTCTGGTGGGATGCAACCGCCACGGACAACCGAAGTACGGCTCCGCACCGGCCTTGAACAATTTTGAACAAGTCGGAGGATCCGAGAAGTAGACGGAGATCTCTTCGCGGACCTTCTTGGTCATGACTGCCCGAGGCACGACACCGAACGAACCGGTCACTTGCAAGCTGTCGGACATACCTACCCCTGCGGGATACCCCGCAACAGATGCCACTGGTTCCGCTCGAAACCCCAACGACGCTCAGCCGGCAACTCCTGGTGCCCGAACCAGTCAGGCAGCCAACGCACACGGGAGTAACCCGGGACGTCGACGCCGTCCACCCACACCTTCTGACCACGCTCCACCAGGTGACGCGCCGTCTCGGTCACGATGCAGTCGAACGCCGTCGTATCGACGTCGTTCCGAATCCGATCCAGAACGAACCACACACGCTTGGCCGGATTCCGCTCCAGCCACACATCCAGCGTGTGCCTGTGATCGCAGAAGAACTTGCCGTAAGGCAGGTAGATCCAAACGTTCGGGCTGGGACACTGCTCGAGATGACGCAGCCGATCGTCCAGCCTACCCTTCGCATCGGGCTCGATGCCGATCGCCAGATTGACGGGCCAACTGCCGGCCGTCCACGGGGTAACCAGCCAAGCGTGCTGCGGATGCGTAGACAGCGTCAGAAACGACAACGAACTCTTCAGCGACACCGCCGACCACAACACCTGCCGGGCCCGCTCGTCGACCGCCCGACCATATCGCCTGCGATACGGATCGAAGTTGACCCATACCCGCTTCTTCATCTCGGTCGCATTCTTCTGGGCACCCCAGAAGAACACGTCGTTCAACCCTGTCGTCTTCTCGAAGACGTGTCTCGCGATACCGGCAATGGCCGGGCGAGCAACCTGATTGTCTAATTGCATGCGACACCACCCTTGTCCGCTTCTGCGTCCTCCAGCTCCTGCTTCAAGAACTTCAACGAGTCCACCATGTCGCCATCGTACAGCAACACCTGGGTCGGAAAGCCGTAACGCAACGAAACGTCGGCCACATCCAAGCACTCCCGATACCAGTTACGCAGGTACTTCTGCGCCTCGCTGCGAAGAACCTTCTTCCCGGAGTAAGGCTCTTCGACAAGCTGCGGAATACGCTGATCGGGAATCAGCGTGCAGGCCGCGATCGCCTGCGCTGCCTTGGTCTGCTTCTCCTTGTTGTGCAAGTGGTCAGCCAAAGCGAACCTACTGGAGATGGCCAAGTACATGGCATCCGGGCTACGGTCTGCCTCTGCCGTCGCCAGCCAGAGCTTACGCTCGTCCAAAGTGAAGTCCGCGAACATCTCCCACCGTCCTTCTGCGTTTCAACTACCGCCCGAAGGGGCGACTCGGATCAAAGGTCAGTTTGCTCGACACGTCTTGCACGCCTGGCCGTAACCGACTCCTCCGGTTGGGCCCAACCCATCTCCCACCAGGAACCGCACAACCGCTCCAGCTTGAGCAACTTCGGTAAGTACACTTCCAGTTGCGTGTGCCACTCGAAAGCCGCTCGGTAGTAACCCGGCATGAATCCGCTCAGATCTTCGTGCTCCAGAGCACTGGACAGCAAAAACCGAAACCCAGCCGGGTTAGCAATCGAAACGTAAGCCCTATGCACGCACGCCTGTTGTAAGCGTGTGTGCGGTAACTGCCGGAATACGTCAGCCTCGTCGCCTACCCCCGACCACAACCAGGTAGCGGAAGAAAAACTGTGCGCTAATCCTCTGCCGTACTGCAAGCAACCCGCTTCGGTTCCGATCTCCGGATAAGGATAGTACCCTTTGAGAATGATTGCGGGCGCAATATCTTCGTATAACACAATCGCCCTGTTGCTTAGAGCAACCAAATAGAAGTAAGCCTGCCAAGCCGGGCAGAGCTTGGCTCGAATCACCGCCCGTTCCCGCAACGTGGCAAAAAGCGTATCCCTACCTAACGTCATGTTCGCTACAGCAGCGTTGTAGTCGGGATACTTCGCCTGGTATTCGACCGCCTTTACCTCCAACCTGTCTTGGTATACGAACCGAAAAGAGAAGTCGGGAGTCAGGAGGTCGGCAACCCACACCTCACGGATACAGCGCGCCCAGTCCTGCAGCACGGCTTCGGTCGGTATGTTGCTCGCAGAAGGTAGGATCTCCGGCTTCCGCTTCTTACCCATGCTCCGACCCCTTCCGCAACTTGTCGTAGGCTTGAAGCGAAACGTTGGACAGGTGCTGTTGGACGCAGCCAATAGCTAGATCCACGAAGATGCTCCGCAGATCTCGCTCGGTCAACGTGTACCCGGAGCCGACCTTCCGATCCAACCCGAAGTAATTCTCCCGCCTGTTCTGCAAAGTCTTCAAGCAGACGTCCGTGCTTACGTCGTGGGCAAGCTCCTTCAGCACAATAGCGCCCAGCTTGGTACGCACGTAATCCGAATCGACCAGGCTCATCTGCCGCAACAGAGCAAGCGCTTTGTTCTTGTCCTCCGTCTGCGTACCCACAACGTCAGTCTTGACCGTAGGGCACGTCGTCAAAACACGCAGCAGGTAACTTACCCGGCACCAGTCCAGCCCCTCTTCCGTGTCCTTCCGCATCTTCCGACTCCTCTACCTTGTTGAGCTTGTCGGCCATCGCACAGTACTCGTCCTCGATCCAGAGCAGAGCACACCACCGCAAGCGGCAGATGAACTCGGCCCGGGCTCGGTCCAAGTAGTTGTCCAAGATCTGCGCCGACGGAGTACTGCTCTCGTCCCACAACTTACCCTTGTTACGGCGAACACAATCCGAGAAGAACCTCCCCAGATCGGTAGGCCGACAAAACAGATCGCCGGGCCTCTCACCCTGCTCAAGGCGGGCCAGTCCGAGCCGGACCAGTACCTCGTAGTCCGTACGGGAGGTACCGGCTACCAGCAACAAACCCCGCGTACCCACCTTGGCCAGACAATCGGCCCAGCGATCTGCGTTCATGTCAGAGTTCCATCGGCGTTATCACGCGACTACGTTTGGCGGGTTCTTGCGTCTGCCACCAGTATGCCTCCGGCGGCAGCAGCAACCACTTCGGAAACTTGGTCTTACGCTTCCGCTCTTCCAACGCTTTCTTCGACGTCGGCAGGCGAACACGCGCCATGTCGAAAGAGCCCTGCAGCAGTAGTGGATCCGAGAAGTCGGCGATGAACAGATCGAAGAAGGAGTAAATTTCCAACGCCGTATCTTGCGGTGGACCAACCACCTCGGTCAAGAGCCAGTCATCGGGAGCGTAACGACCTCCCATATCGATCAGGAACCGCAGCTTCCATTCGTCGTAATTGCGGCTTCTGGGACACTCAAAACTCAGCACAGGGCCCTGCTCCAACAGGAAGCAGTTGTGCCAACAGCACCGGTCCTTACGTCTCCGTTCGAGTTGCTCGACCTGAAGCTCCGGCAAGGACCGCACGGCGCCGGCCGGGTGCTGAACGAACACGAACGGGATCGAGCGGTCCACCCACGATAGTCCGGGTTTGCTGAAAGCCCGGTACCACTGACCTACGGCCGGCTCCTTGCCCTCAATCAAAGCCACCGACCCCAACGTAAACTTCGCGATCCACTCCATTCCGTGCGGACGTTCGGCGTAGACCTTGATACGCGGGTAGTAACCCTCGAAACACGTTACCAAGCAAAGCAACGAGAGCCGCTCCCACTCCTCTTGTCCGTACATGGGGCCTGGGTAGCCCGGGCGCATTACATCCACCACCGGCGTTACTCCAAGCTGGTCCTCTTGTACCCCTGCAGCAACAACAGCGTCTCGATGTTAGGCGGCTTGTGATCCGGACTCTTCTCCCACTTGCCGGTCTCGGGGTTCATCTTCCCGGAGGCCCGCTTCTCGATGTTGTTCGCATCGACCGCCTCGAGGATCGGCTCCATCCGAATCCCGCACGCGGCGAACATCCCGACCAACGTCACCGACACGTCAGCCAACTCCTTGACCAAATGCGGCAAGCAGTCGTTGGGAACCTTCTGGGCCACCAGCCGAAAAGATCCGGGACGAACGTTGATCGCCACCGCTTCCTCGTTGCGATGATCCCACACATCAATGGCGACACCGGCCGCCTGTAATGCCTCCAGCACCTCCTCGAACAACATCCGCAGCTGCGACAGCATACGCGCCCCATTCGGCACCTGCGGGGCGTCGGGAATCACCTGGCCGAACAGCCGCTGCATCTGCCGAACACGCCGCTCGTGGGCGGTCAACGCAATCTCTTGCGGGTCGATGTCCACGTACATCCTCCACCAAAGCCTGTTTTGGGTAACAAACCGGCACACGCCGTACGTAAGAAGGGCGCCAAGCTGCAAGCTGACGCCGGCAACCTTCACCGGATCGCTCCGGCCAACCCGCGACCGACCACCAGCCTCCACCTACCAGCCTCGGCATGACGCCGATAAAGAACGGGGCTGGTGGGGAGGGTCGGCCGCGGGTAGAAATAGCTTGCACCCCCGTCGTGGAGGTGACGCGATCGCAAATCTACCAGACTGTCGGGAACACCGGAAGAGGTAACGCACGATGACGACCGCCGAAACCAATCAGCAGATCCGCTCCTTCCTGGCCGAGATGGCCGATTTCCTGGTGAAGAAAAACTCCGAGTACGACGATACGTGGCGGAAGCCGTCCTTCCTGGTCCCGTGCGGCGGACCGAAAGAACGGCTTCTGTATCGCATCGAGGAGAAGCTGAGTCGCCTGGCTACGCACCTCGACGAGCAGGATACACGCCAGACCGTATCGGATGGCGTGCCCATCAAACCGTCGCTCAGGCACATGAACGACACCGCATTGAGCGGCGACATCATCGACACGGCCCGTGACCTGGTCGGCTGCTTCACCCTGCTGACCATGCTGCTGCTCGAGGAGCGAGCCAGCCGGGCCGTACCTTACAACCCAGAAGCTAGGGCCTAACTCTCGTCTCCCCACGCGGAATCATCGTCCTCCACAACGATGCTGTGCAACATCCAGATACCGTCGCGGAACAGGTGGAAGTGCCACCGCATATTGTCCGGCGGCGGAAACTCCTTCTCCATCTGCGCCGCAAGCTGCTCGAGTTTCTCCACGCACTTCCTAGCCTCATCCCGTAGTTCCCGCATCCGCGGATCAGCCGGATCCCTCGGAACCAACTTGCCGTAAGCGGCCAACCTCTCCTCGGAACTCAAACCTTCCCAACCCATCACTACCTCCCTACGACAAGGGCCCCGGACTTAGTCCGGGGCCCTTTCGATTCCCTCAGTTGTGCAGACCACGCGCCTCGCAAATTATCCGCTGCAGTTCCTCGTGGGTGCGGAAGTCCACGAATCTTGCGAACTCCGGATGGTCCTTGAGGAAAGTGTCCAAGAACCCAGCGAACTTCGGACAGTACGACCTGACCACGATCACATCCGTCGCATCCAGCGACATGGCTTGCTGGAACATACCAAGCCACTTCAAAGGGTCTTCGCACGGATCTCCGGTCAGATCGACCTTCCGCAGTCCAACCAAAAACGGTATCAGCAGCTTCACCTGATCCGCCAGACCCAAGGCTCGCAAAGCCTCGGGATTCTCGACGGGTCTCCTGCTGTCGATCAAAATGCCCTTGTCGCCCAAGTTCTTCCAGCCCATACGATCTCCCGTATCTAGGGCGTGATCTCCGGCTCCGGCGGTACATCCTCGATGCACAGCTCGATCCCGAGTTTGGCGCAAACAGCGGCACACCGCAAGATGTGCCGCTGTTCCTCATCCCGGTCGCGAACCAACAGGATCACGCCCGGCTTGCGATTGGACAGGATCGAGTACAACTCGCACTGCCCAATCGACTCCTTCCACTTGTAGGCCCACTCCACTTCGTAGGCCACCGCATCCGACACCAAGTCGGCGCGGCTGCGATCCGCCAGCACGACCTCGGGCTTCGCCTTGTACTTGTCGGCGAGCCGCTTGATCCAGGTCGTCTCGTTCGCGTACTTCGACTCCTGTTGCAACTCACGCCCAGTAGCGAGGGCGACGCAAAAGAAGCACACCGTCAGCAGAATCCGGAACATCCGTGTTCCCCCCGTAATGCAAGCAGCCGTCCCGACATGAGACGGCTGCTTGCATTGTAGCCCACATCAGTCCCGCCGAGCCGGCTCCAGCCTGTCCCGGAACTCTTCCTCGTTTCAACTCACGCCCCAACGGGGGCGACTCGACTCAGATTAGTACCGGCTCCGCCGGGTCGCCGCGAGGCATATCAAATTCGTCAGTCCCTAGTCCAGGTAGATAAACTGAGCATCCTGGGCCGAGTCGAACCGGGCGTCATCGCCGTCCCGGCGGGCGGCCTCCAGCATGTCCCGGAACTCCTCGAAGAGGAAGGCATCTTCCTCAGCAGCCCTGTACGTACAAGCAACCCTCCGCAACTCTTTCTTCGTCTCTCCCGAGACCAGCGGCTTCTTCCTCCTACCCACCTTCTTCCTCCTGGTCACCACCAACGGCCGCTCCGCCTCCTCGGGAAAGACGAAGTCATCCGGCAGCGGGTCGACGACCGGCAGCGCATCGTCGCTGGTCGTCGCGTTGTAATGGGCCCACGCCACAGCCGGATCGAATCCATCGATCCCGCGGCAGATCACGACCGACGCCTGGAACAGGGTAGGCATCTTGCGGCTACCATTGAATCCGTTGCGAGCCATATTCAATTCTCCTTCGTGACCGGCTTCAGAGAGAAGTGCATCTGCGTACCCTCGTGAACGACATCGATCGTCACGGACGGGCGGGCCACAGTGCAGCCGGTCGATACCAACAGGACCAGACAAATAACCAACGAACGCACCAACGCATCGAATCCGTTCATCTCTGAAACCTTGTTTTCCGTAACAGGGCAGCAGAAGGCGATCGCCTCCGCGTAGAAATATGCCCGAGGAACGCAACGTTTTTAGCGCACGAAAAAACCCTTCGGACCTTTCGATCCGAAGGGTTTCAGCTACCCGGGTAGGACTCGAACCTACAACCAGCAGATCCAAATTCTGCTGCTCTACCAATTAAGCTACCGGGTAAACGTGGGCAGTGCCGGGATCGAACCAGCGACAACCTGGTTGTAGGCCAGGCGCTCTACCGCTGAGCTAACCGCCCAATAAAAGAGGCCCCCCGCAAGGTAGTGTGCGGGGGGCCACAGCCGTGGAGACCACAGCTGGTGGAAGTACCTGCCCAAAATCCGCATAGACTCGAAAGCCCAGAGGCGCGGCAGGTGTGTTTTGGAGCCATCGGTGGGAATTGAACCCACAACCTACGGTTTACAAAACCGTTGCTCTGCCGATTGAGCTACGCTGGCAACGGCGTCGTACGACGAAGAATTTTCAAGCTGTTTCAAGCCAAGATGAAAGCCTGAAGTGCAGTCGTACAACGTAACGGTGGCCGAAGGAGTCGAACCTTCCCTCCTGGTTGCAACAGCCCGGACCAGGTACACCCATGTGCTGATCACCTATTGCGTGTCTCTCCACATTGTCAAGCCGTTTTATGCGACCACTTGCAAGCCAGGCTTTCTCTCGGTCTTGCTTTTAAGAGGCGGAGGTTGGATTTGAACCAACGTTTTCCAGGTTATGAGCCTGGCGAGAACAACCGGACTTCTCTACCCCGCCTTCGCCGGAGGAATTGCTTCCAGCCGGCTGCGGGTTGTCCAAGTGGATGGGAACAAGGGATGGAAGGATCATCCTCTGTTCCGCCGAGAACAACCAACGCACCCACACCTTACGTTTCGATTCGGACGGCGTCAAGTGGGCAATTCGTTATTGCCCGACGGTCGTCCGCTCGATGGTTTGCCGCCGCTGCCCGAACACACCGAACTTCTGGATGCGTTCCTGCTGGACGGCACCAGGCACGACGACCGCCTGCGCGACCACCGGAGCCCGGAAGCGCTGGACCACCGCGTGGCTGCGGAACTGTTGCACCGCCACCGCTTGAGGATACGCATTGAACTGCTGCACGACCGGGGCCCGGAACTGCAGCACCGGAGCCGCGTAGGCTTGCGGGGCAACGAATTGCTGCGCGACGAACGCTTGCGGAGCAACGTACGCCTGGGGGGCGATGAATTGCTGCGCCATGTACGGCGACGCGATGAAGGCTTGGGGAGCGAGCAATTGCCCGACGGCCGGAGGACACGCCTCGGCGACACCGACCAGACCCAGACCGACAGCCAACAGCACCATGATGAATCGCATAGCTGATCCTCCTTGAATCGGAACCGACTACATTCATTGTAGTCGAAGGCAGCACCGACGGGACTCGAACCTGCAACTTCCGGATAGACAATCCGGCGCTCTAGCCAATTGAGCTACGATGCCGAAGTCTGTCGACCAGGACTCGAACCTGGAACCCTCCGGTGGTGACCGGATGCTCTACCCTTGGAGCTATCGACAAAGTGCAGCGTCGAGGAGTTGCACCCCGATCTTCCGGCAGACGCCGGATGCTCTGCAGTTGAGCTAACGCCGCAATGCGGGTGAAGGGAATCGAACCCCCGTCCTCAGTTTGGAAGACTGTCGCTCTACCGTTGAGCTACACCCGCAAGGAAACCGACCCGCCGACGTCGACATTGTACTGTGGTACGTCAAGACATCTGCGCGGGTCGGCTCGTTCGTTCAAGCGACGGCCGGCTTCGTCTTGGGCTTGGGGCCCCGCTTCGCCGGCGGCTTCTCCGCCTTCTCGACGACGGCCATCGCCACGTCGACCAGCTGACCTTCGAGGTGTTTCTCGACATAGACGGCGAGTGCCTTGTTGCGACCCTTGTCGTCCTCGGGGAGACTGACCGCAGCCTGCACGAGCTGCTCGACGAGCGGCTGACCTTCCAGGTCGGCGGGCTTGATCTTGGAGATGACGAGGTCGAGCAGGTCGGTGTTCCCGATCACCTTCTTGAGAACGCCCTTGGCCACCTCGTTGGCCGCCTCGCTCTTGATGATCTTCTTGATCGCTCCGACCAGCAATCCCTTGCCCAACCGACTTCCGAACGAAACCTTAGCCACGCTGCGCCTTCCCTTTCTCGAAAGGAACCTAATCCGCCGTATCGGCCATCCAATCCAAAAGGACGCCGACTTCCGCATCGCTCAACGGGTTTCTGCCCTTCGGCATCTTTCCCGTGTAGACGCTTTTGAAAATCATACACGCCTTTGCGCGGACCGCAACGGCATCTCGCAAATCAATTCGCGCGGAATTGCTGCCGTCGTGGCATTGGACGCAATTCTGCCGGAACAATTCCTGCACCTTGGCGTCCTTCTCGTTTCCCTGCGCCGGCTGCGGCGGCAATTCGGGCTGCGGTGCGGGAACACTGGGCTGCTGGGCTCCCGGAACCTTGCAGGCGCAATTCGTACAGCCGGCCTGCGGTTGCGAGAACTGCTGCACGAGCGGTTGCGGCTGCGGCTGCCGAACCGGCTGTTGCTGCTGCACGTACTGGCTCATCATCTGCACGACACGCTGCGCAATTCGCTCTTCGGCCGCTTCTTCCCGCACGCCGTAGCCGACCTGGTAGTACGTCTGCGGGATGATCGGAATCGCGGCCACCGGTGCGGCGATCACAGCCTGCACCTCATGGTGGGCGACAACTTGCTGTACGGCGACGTGCTTGACGAACTGCTG
>JACCDG011771090.1_pt1 | contig 24812 bp, 30 predicted proteins | sample 7442471 | NCBI WGS metagenome assembly JACCDG01 (sample SAMN15323444, study PRJNA562643) | freshwater metagenome | isolation source: river surface water | place: USA:Blue River Watershed | collected 2017-08-17 | reverse complement strand
TGCTTGCGATCCTAGGGATGTCTGTGTGGTTGTAGACACAGCTCTTGCACATCAAAAATGGAGTATGACCACGTATGAAATCTGTTGACATAGCAGATCTTGATTGTATCTATCTGACCTACGATGAGCCGCAGCGTGAGGAATCGTGGGTTAGAATAAAAAACATGATTCCTTGGGCTCGACGTGTAGATGGCGTCCGAGGTTCAGATGCCGCACACAAGGCAGCAGCCGCGGCCAGCACCACCGAACGCTTTGTTCTCATCGACGGCGACAACATACCCGACGAACGATTTTTTAATCTTACTTTGCAGTTTCCAGATGAGCAATGGGAACAGGCAGTGTTCCGCTGGCGTGCTCGCAATCACATCAATGGTCTCATGTACGGCAATGGTGGATTGAGTTCGTGGACTCGCAAGTTTGTACAGGAAATGCGCACACACGAGAACACCGACGGACGCACAGAAACTCAAGTTGAGTTTTGTTTTGACCCTATGTACTGGGCCATGCATGACTGTTACAGCACAACCTATCCCAATGGGTCGGCATTCCATGCCTGGCGTGCAGGATTCAGAGAAGGAGTCAAGATGTGCTTGAACAAAGGAGCTCGTCCTACCTTGCAGGATTTCAAACAACGTGTACACCATAGGAATCTTGATCACCTAACCATATGGCACAATGTGGGTCGTGATGTTGAGCACGGTATATGGGCCATGGCAGGTGCCAGACAAGGCACATACATGACCATGCTTACCGGATGGGATCATCAACAAGTGCAAGACTTTGAAGCTTTGCAACAACTATGGCTCACGGTACAGGATCATGATCCTGAAATCGTGGCCGGACGTGTGGCCGAAGATCTAGTCACACAACTGGATCTAACCATAAACAATCTTGGTCCTGCAGAAAGTGCCTTTTTCAAACAGCACTATCGCAGTAACTGGCACAATCAAGGTGTCATGATCCGAGAGATCGATGTGATCAGGCAACAAGAAGGATGGTAAAAAGTGATTTCTTAAACAGTGCCGAACAAATGAAACAGGCACTGGGTCCTGCTTTGTGTCTGGCCAAGTGGAAACAGGTCAGCCTACACTTGCCAACTGGGCTCAACAACAGTTGCTATCATCCACCTTTGCATGAGATACCTGCCGAGTTGTTGGCAGACAATCCAAGTTCTTTACACAACACTCCTTACAAAAAAGAACAGCGCAAGATCATGCTCCGACAAGAACGTCCAAGTGAATGTAGTTACTGTTGGGCCATGGAAGACAACAGCAAGTTAAGTGACAGACACTACAGATCGGGCGAACCTTGGGCAGCCAAAGATTTTGATTTGATTGTAAAATCCACCGGAGACGAAGATGTTGTACCCAGTTATGTTGAAGTTAATTTTAATCACGCTTGCAATCTCAAGTGTAGCTATTGCAGTCCCCAATTCAGCAGTAGTTGGCAGCAAGAAGTGGAACAGCACGGAGGCTTTCCGACATGCACTGTTCATAACGACCCTGCTCATTTTCGTGGTCGCAATAGGCCTATACCTGCTAGAGAAGATAACCCTTATGTAGATGCATTCTGGCAATGGTGGCCCGAGTTGTATCCAGAACTAAGGCATTTTCGCATGACTGGCGGTGAGCCCATGCTAGACCGTAATACCTATCGAGTGTTTGATTATGTGCTGGCCAATCCTAAGCCTGATCTACATCTCAATGTGACCAGTAACTTCAGCGTGGATGAACGGTCCTGGCAACGATACAAAGGCTATGTTCAACGCCTGTGTGAGGGCGAACAGATCGAACATTTCATGCAATATGTAAGTTTAGACAGTTGGGGTTCCCAAGCTGAATACATCAGGCACGGTCTAGATTTTGATTTGTTGTGGGACCGTGTGAATCAGTTCCTTACAGAGATTCCAGGACGAAACAGCATCACATTCATTGTTACCATGAACAATCTCAGTGTCACTGGTTTGCCCAATCTGTTTGCTGGCATACTGGGCCTGCGTAAAATATATTCCAAGACCTATCAACGTGTGTGGTTTGATACTCCGGTGTTGCGTCAACCCACGTGGCAAAGTTTACAACTCCTGCCAGAAAGCTATGTGGATCAACTAGAGCAACTGTGGGCCTGGATGATACGACAGACGGAAACCGATCAAGCTCGTTTCCAGGGTTTCAAAGATTACGAAATCGCTAGACTGGACAGAGACATAGCTTGGATGCGTGATGGTCGGAAGTTGGATCCTGAATACCTTCAACGCAATCAAGCAGACTTCTATAGATTTTTTAGCGAACATGATCGACGCCGTGGTACAGACTTTCTCAAAACTTTTCCTGAAATGATTACTTGGTGGAAAGAATGCGAATCGCATGCTAGGCGCTCGTAAATTAATACTGGATAATTGGTGCGAGGTCTACGATCTGTTGAAGCCCTGGGCAGACGGTGATTTTTATGACTTTGCCAAACACTTTGCAGACGGTGAACTGGTTGCTGGAGCAACTTATTTGATCGGTCGCGAACAGTCTAGGCTCAATGTATCAATCATAAGAGATCTTATTACTAGCAACACTATCAAGGTAGTTTTTAGCAATCCTGCCGAAGGCAGTGAAACCATGATCAATCATTTGAAACATATCAAAATGTTTGATTTGGTAGAACAAGGCCAACTGCCTTTGGTCACTGGAGGTCATGTTCCAGATCATTTACCGCATCTATACTATGAAAACTTCTTGCCCAAGGTCTTAGATTATGATGAAAATCTTCGTGCCATATCCAACTATCAGCTCATGTACACGCATGATCGAGCATACAAGTTTTTGTTCTTGAATGGTCGTGGAAGATGGCATAGAAAATATCTTATAGATATGTTAGGATCGACACTGGATCAAGCCTTATGGACCAATCTAGACACAGCCAATGGACCTATAAAAATATTGCCCGATCAATACGAAGTACCAAAGTATGTACGCAGACTGGAGATTCCAGAAAACGGATGTGTGAAAAATGATTTGTTTGGTCCGGGTATCTGGGGTGATATCATATTATATGAAGCACCATATCTGGATACCTATTTTAGTTTGGTCAGCGAAACTGTAAACGCCATACCTTATTCATTCAGGACTGAAAAAATTTGGAAACCAGTGGCCATGGGCCATCCTTGGATAGTGGCTGCCAATCAGGGTTACTACAAAGACATGCATGATATAGGATTTCGCAGTTTTGGACATCTCATTGATGAAAGTTTTGATAAAATAGAAAATGCCGGCGACCGAATGAGCAGAATCGTTGATGTTGTCCGAGATCTTTGTCAGCAGGATTTGCCTGCTTTCCTGTCGGCGGCGCAAGAAACATGTAAATACAATCAACAACTCATGGCCGAACTGAGATCTCAAGTGCGTGCCCAGTTTCCCAGCCGTTTTTTCCAGTTTGCAAAACAACACAGATTAGATGAATGACCTAGAGTTCCGCCAACAAATTTTGGACACCAAGAGTGCCAGTTTCTGTGCTGCCAAATGGTACAATGCCACCATCTGGCTGGGCTCAGGCATGACCACGAGTTGTCATCATCCACCGGCTCACGCCATTGATCCGGAAGAAATCAAAACACGTCCCAGTGCCATACACAATACAAAACAAAAGAAAGCAGAACGTGAGCAGATGCAACAGGGCCAAAGACCCACAGGTTGTGAATACTGCTGGAAGATTGAAGACATGGGTGTAGACGCTGTCAGCGACCGCGTTTACAAAAGCAAAATTTATCCTTTAAAGGTCCTAGATGAAGCATATACAACACCACCTGAAGCGGATGTTAACCTACGCACACTCGAGATCGCATTTGATCGCACCTGCCAGTTTGCTTGCTCTTATTGTAATCCAGCCTTTTCTACCACCTGGGTCCGTGATATCGATCGCAATGGCCCTTACACTGCTCTTGTCAGTGATGGCCGTAATCACTTTACTCACTCGCACGGAAGCAGCCAACTATACCGATTTGGTGAACAGAACCCGTATGTGGATGCCTTCTTTGCCTGGTGGGAATCTGATCTACACAAGACGCTTCAAGAACTCCGTATTACAGGTGGAGAGCCGCTTATGTCAGGCGAAACGTGGAAACTTATCGAGTGGTTTAAGAGCAACCGGGGCAAAAGCTCGACGCGGTTAGCCATAAACTCAAATCTAGGCATGGATCGGTTAAAGTTGTTGGAGTTTGTGGAAAAGACTCGCGACATCCCCCACCTGGAAATCTATACCAGCAACGAAGCCTACGGACACCAAGCCGAATATATCCGTGATGGTCTGGACTATGACCTATGGATGCACAATGTCCAGGAGTTGTTGGAACACGATCACATACGAGCGATTCATGTCATGTCGACCATCAATGCACTTTGTCTGGACAGCCTTGATGTGTTCCTGGATCAGTTGATCAGATTAAAAAAAGTTTATGGTCGTGAACGAGTAAACTTTACTCTCAATATCCTGCGTTTCCCTAGCTTCCAGAGTGCTCTGGTCCTGCCAGAACATCTAAAAACACGATATCGTCTCAGACTTGTAGATTGGTTGAACAAACATCAAGCACACGATTACTTGCACGAACATGAGATACGTCATGCACAACGCTTGATCGATTATCTTGACATTGTAAAAACTCCACACAGTGAAGCATTTGAACTGCCCAAGTTACTCAATGATTTCCGACAATTTTACACACAGTATGATCAACGACGCGGCAAAGATTTTGTGTCAACATTTGGCAATCTAGCAGAATGGTATCAATCACTATGAACCTGGATCAATGTCTTGACCAAATCAGATCTACCTATGACATGGTAGGACACATTGATCTAGATCAACTGGCCCAGATACCTGTATATGAAAGAAGCAGCTGGATCAACAAACGTCTTATTGGCTTGTGGCGTGATCAGTACGAAAACAATCAACGCATCTTGGTGACCTTGACAAGTCGTCAACCGGCCATGGTCATTAATGATTGGTTACAGGAACTGCAACGACAAATCAATGCTGTAGACATCAGCAACTTTTTTATAACTCTTGTCACACCCGAACTAGAATCAACCAAACACACTGTGAACTGGATAGCAGAAAAGATCAGCATAGATCCTGTGCCTATCAATATAGTCATGTATGAATCAGAATATACAGACAGTGAAGAACCTTATGACTACAACAGCAGTAGACCTACCAAGATACGCTTGGAAGATCTCTTGGACAAAGAAAAGTATTTGTTGACTGAAAGCAAAACTTTTTGCATGTATCCTTGGATACATATTCATGCTTATCCCACCGGTGATGCATTTCCTTGTTGCATGAGCAACATGAACAGTCGTATAGGCAACACACGTGAAAATACCTTGGAGGAAATCTGGAACAATCAAGGCATGCGTGAAATACGAGTAAACATGTTGAACAATCAGCCCAGTCCGGCCTGTCACAACTGTTATGAAAAAGAACAGGCAGGATTTTTCAGTGGACGAATGAGTGCCAACAAACATCACGGTCATCACATAGACAAGGTACGCAATACAAAAGAAGACGGCACACTGGACACATTTGAAATGGTTTATTGGGATATACGTTTCAGTAACCTGTGTAACTTGAGCTGTCGCAGTTGTGGACACATTTTCAGCAGTAGTTGGTATCAGGATCAAGCCAAACTGGCCGGAGGAGACTGGAAACTTCACAACCGAGTGCTGAACTATGCAGGACGCACAGAAACAGACATGTGGGAACAGCTGAAGCCACACCTGGACTATGTGGAGCAGATTTATTTTGCCGGCGGCGAACCCTTGCTCATGGAAGAACACTACAACATACTTGAAGAACTAGAGCGACGTGGCCGATTCAATGTGAGACTGATTTACAACACCAACTTTACTCATGTGAGACTAAAAGATCGCACAGTGTTTGATTACTGGAAAAAGTTTCACAGTGTCAGCGTAGGCGCCAGCCTGGACGACATGGGTGCCCGAGCCGAGTACATTAGGAAAGGCACGGTATGGGCCGATGTTGAAGCCAATCGCAGACAGATGCTGGAGATCTGCCCTGAAGTAGATTTTTATATCAGTCCCACCTTGAGCATACTCAATGCTCATAACATCTGTGACTTTCACAGATACATGGTCGACCAAGGCCTGATCACAGCACAGGATGTCAATGTAAACATCTTGCAAGATCCTGCACATCTGCGCATAGACATAGCCACGCCCGAATACAAACAACTATTAAAGCAAAAGTTTGAACAACACCTGGACTGGTTGCGTGATCAGGATCCTCTAGGACGTGCCACTGTGGGATTTGAAAGCTCCATCAAGTTCATGATGAACATAGACAACACTGACTATTTGCCCAAATTCTGGCAACGTACACGGCAGTTGGATGCCATTCGCAACGAGGATGTATTGACAGTGATACCAGAACTGGCAGCCTTGCAATGAATATACCACACAAAAAGTTCTGTGTGTTGCCCTGGATCAGTCTTGAAACCAGTCCCATTGGCACAGTGAGACCTTGTTGCTTGGCCGAAGAGGAAATAGTAGATGACGCAGGCGCCAAGTTTGATCTCAACCATGCAGATTTTTCACAGATACAACGCAGCCACTACATGCAAAATCTGCGCGGTCAGTTTTTGCAACAACAACAACCAGAGACCTGTGGTAAATGCTGGCGTGAAGAAGATGCTGGTCGTACCAGCAAACGCATGCATACCTTGAACAGGCTCAAACACATAGTACCAGATCTGACCTGGACTGAAGAAACTGGTCCATTGATGTTCCTGGATCTAAAGCTGGGCAATATCTGCAATCTTAAATGCAGGATCTGTGGTTCATGGAGTTCCAGCACATTTGCCACTGAAGAACTGGCCAATCTCCAACCCGGCGAGGATCGCAAAAGCAATCATCACTACGTCATGCTGAAAAAAGGTGCATGGCCCAGAGAGAATCCAAGTTTTTGGTCAGAGATTGACAGAATCAGCAACCAAATACGTTACATAGAGTTTACCGGTGGTGAACCCTTTATGATCCAAGAACATTTTGATCTTTTGCAAGGCTTGGTTGATCGGGGTATTGCAAAAGACATAGAAATACATTATAATACTAATGGCACCCAGTTTCCAGATCATGCTGAAGAGATCTGGAAACAGTTCAAGTTCGTAGAGATAGCATTCAGCATAGATGATGTGGCCGAAAGATTTGAATATCAACGCACCAATGCTGTTTGGTCCGAAGTAGTTGACAATATAGAAAAGTTCAGGCTCGTGCGTGCTAGATTGCCCAACTTGAGACTGCAGGTATGTAGCACAGTGAATGTGTTCAATGTGATGTATCTCGAGTCCTTGGCGGCCTGGATAGACACACAAAAATTTGATTTTGTTTATTGGAATATGTTGCACGAAGCCAGATGTTTTTGTATTAGCACCTTGACTGCTTCGGCCAAACAGTCTGTATCAATGCGATTACAACAGTCAACATTTTCTGCCAAACATCAAAAAGAAGTGGCCCGTATCATAGATTTCATGAACAATGGCGAAACCTTGGATCCACAACAACTGTTGTCAAAAATCCGTGAACTTGACCAACGCAGGAATCAGGACCTGAGACAAGTAGCGCCAGAACTTGCTGATATATTAAACTATGAAAAAACTTGAACGCCCTCAAAATCTGTGCATGGCTGCGTGGACCCATACCTATCTCAGTCCTCAGACCGAACGCCGTATGTGCTGTGCTTCTCGAGAGCCTGCACAAAACTTTGAACAATACATAGACACAGCCACAGGCACAGGTGTGTATCATCCCCTGACCTTGGAAGATCACTGGAACAGTGAACACATGCGCAATGTGCGACGCAGGATGATGGCCGGAGAAACCTTGCCCGAATGTGAAGTATGCAACAACAAACTGCTCAATACCAATGTGTACAGAGATTATTTTAACAGCCTGTTTGGACATCGTTACGAACAGGCCATGGCCAACACACTAGAGGATGGTACCACATTCGAACTGCCTGTGAGTTGGGATTACAGATTCAGCAACTACTGTAACTTCAAATGCAGGACCTGCGGAGACATGCTTTCCAGCGCCTGGGAAGTTGAAGAACGTGTGCATGACATGATTGATTGGTCAAATCCCAAGAATGCTTGGTTGAGACCCGAAGTTAGGAAACAGATATTTGAATTCCAGTCCAGCCAGATCGAACAAGAGTTCGCTGATGCTGTTGAACAACACAGGATTGAAGAAGTTTACTGGGTAGGTGGTGAACCACTCATGTATGAGCAACACTGGCGTTACATGCGCAGGATCATTGAACTAGGAGATGGTCCACGAGTGTATGCCAGATACAACAGCAATCTCAGCAGAATAGTGGATGGGCAAACACATACGCACCTGTTCCGTGATATCTTGAGCAATCTACGTGACTGGCAAATGTGTGCCAGCCTGGATGGTACCGGACACACAGGCGAATACATACGCACAGGTTTGCGCTATGAAGAATGGTTGGACAACTTCAAACAAGGTCTACACTATGCCAAGAATCGTCGTAACATGCGGATCGATTTTACTTTGACCTTGCCGGGCATGTTTGAAGTAAACAACATTCAGGCCTTGGGACAAGAGTTGGATGTTGAAATTTTAGCCAAAGTAATATTTTCATTCTCTCCAGACATCGTGATGAGCCCATTGGCCTTGCCTAGACATTTGTTAGAACCTTGGATAGATCAGTTGGTCAATGATCTTCCTTCGGGTGCGTTGCGTGATGTGATTGAGAATCTACGCACCAGACTCACATTTCAAGAACAATGGCCTGACACTTATCAGTCAGGTCTGGCTCGCGGCAAGGCTCGCATACAGAAACTGGAAAGCATAAGATCAGCTCGTACCAACATGGCACAGATACTTGCGGCCAGACCCGATGTATTAGCATGGTGGAATCAAATTGAAAATACAAGTAGTCCTACGTAATCCCTTAAAACGATCAGATCATTTGACCTATGTGATCCACGCACAGGATCATGTGTTGGCACAGGATTGGGTCGAAGCCTTGAAACTGTTGTTGCAGTCGGGCAAACCCTTGGAAAAAAACTTTTGCTTTATGGGATTCCCCAACACAGCCAGGTCATTGCCGTATCTGTGCGATCAGATGAATCAGGCCATAGCACAGATCAACCATGCTGTGACTGGATATCGCATCGACGAATATTTCACTCCAGCCGACTGTATTGGCACTGATCAATACACAGACACAGCACCCAATCACGAGTTATTCAATCGCATACACAATCATTTCGAACGCTTGCAAGGCACAGTAAACAATCTCAGCGATCATTATGCACGTGCTGATTATGCTACCAAATGGGCCATCCGACAACTCAACAATCTTTGCCATGAAATGGAGACCTTGGTATTGAGCCAACGCAAGGTGGCCACCCTGCCTGAATGGGTACGGCCCAGCCAGATAACCACATTCCTCACAGCCGATCGTTATGATCTCAGACCCGAGCATCGCCAAGGATTTGTCACCAACGGTTATGATCGTGTCACAGGCGGAGTTTACATGCACTGGACACAGATAGGTAAAACCCTGTTTGAAGTTTTTCGTGATGAAGGAGCTCCGCAGTTGACTGGAACAGTGTGCGAGGCCATAACACACTTGCAATATTACTCGGGTGAGTTTGATGTTGAGTGGGGTCGCAGTGTGACCTACGGCACAGATTGTCCATGGCACACCGAAGAACAGTCAAGATTCCAACAATGGTTGATCGACAATGGCTTGGACCCTACCAATCCAGAACTGAGCTTGGGTTACTTGCGCATTGGACAGGTAGATTTACAAGGTAGTTTTGGTACAACACAAAGTCGAGACATATGGCCTGTGCTGGGCAACTACCTGGATATATACAAAATCGAAGTAGACGGCGTGAGTCAAACCTATGATTACTGTTGGACAGACACTGACTATCAGCAACAACAGATACAACAACTCCGACCCGGATATGACTATCAAACAAGGTGCTTGAATGCAATGGATTAAACAACTCTGGTCCAGGATACGACTGGAAATAAGATATCGCCGCAAGCTCAAAGAGCTTCGCAAAAGAGATCCTTTTATCTACAAATGAAACATCAATACATTCTGGGGATCAGTGCAGGTTTCCATGATGCAGCCGTTAGTGTTGTTCGCGGAGATGGGGAAATCATGTTCGCTGGACACAGTGAACGCTACAGCAAGAAAAAAAATGATGCAGATCTGTGCCTGGCTCTATTGCAAGAGTGTTGTGATTACCAAATAGATACCATGGCTTACTACGAGCGTCCCTGGGTCAAACAACTGCAAAGATTAGTGTCGGGTCAAGGCATAGATTGGCGCAACATCACGGTCAAACAAGTGTTGACCAATCAACTGGGCACCTGGTTGCAACATCCGCCCAGACAGATACAAACTTATAGCCATCATCTTTGTCACGCAGCCAGCGGTTTCCAAACCAGCCCATTTGATCGTGCCACTTGTGTGGTAATAGATGCCATTGGTGAGTTTGACACTGTAAGCATCTGGGCTGCCGAATACGATCAGCAAGGTCAAGCCGTTTACAAAAAACTCTGGAGTCAATGGTATCCTCGCAGCATTGGCTTGTTTTACAGTGCCATCACCCAACGTCTTGGCCTACATCCCATGGATGAAGAATATATTACCATGGGCATGAGTGCTTATGGCCAACCTCGATACGTGGAAGAATGCCGTGCCCTGTTGGAAGATAACTTGCATGCAGGTATAGATCCTGATTGGTTGTGGTTGGCCGACAACGAAGATATAGCAGCCAGTGCCCAGGTTTTAACAGAAGAATTGATATATAGTGTTATGCGCCGTGCTCAAGAATTCAATTGGAGCACCAATCTGGTGTACCAAGGCGGCGTGGCTTTGAACTGTCTTGCAAATAGGAATCTTGGGGAATACTTTGAAAACATTTGGATCATGCCTTGTCCTGGCGATAGTGGCAATAGCCTTGGTGCTGCCGCATTGGCCCACGGAAAACGTCTACGCTGGCGGAATGCGTTTCTTGGCCACGAAATCTCAGGAGAATATCCTGTTGGCGCCGTCGTTGATCATTTATTATCAAATCAGATCGCTGGAGTTGCTTCCGGCCGAGCCGAGTTTGGACCCCGAGCCCTTGGAAACCGAAGCCACCTCGCCGACCCAAGAGGAATACATATAAAGGATCAAGTCAATGAAATCAAACGTAGACAAAAGTTTAGACCATTTGCGCCAGTTATCCTGGCAGAGCATGTGGATGCATTTTTTCATATGCCCCGCGGTTGGCATCATAGCCCTTATATGCAGTCAGTCGGAACTTGTCTCCGTCCTGATCTATATCCTGGCATCTGTCACGTGGACGGTAGTAGCCGAGTGCAGACTGTGGGCCCTGACGGCTCGGGCATTAGAAGATTATTAGAGGAGTGGTATCATGTTACTGGATGTCCTTTACTGCTTAATACTAGTCTCAACATTCGGGGCCAGCCTATGGTCAATGATCGCGCTGATGCTGATAGATTTCAAGCCGCCTATAATGTACCCGTGTTCAGCTGATACGACTCAAGCGTGAAGCAAGATCATCCAAGCGATCATACTTGCTGGACAAAAATAGTTGTTGATTGTGCAAGATATCTTCGCGGCAGAGCTGATAAAGTTGGTGTAGATCCAGCTGGTTGATCCTGTCCAGTTCTGCACGTTGTTGTTGATAACGCTGGGTATTGTCTTTTATGGCATCATAGCCATTGTTCAAGACATGATCAAATGTGCGATATCCCAAGTCACGCAGTATCTGTAAACTGCCGGCAGTACCAAACACCATGAATGGCTGGGCATGTCTTAAGGGCTTGAATATCTTTTCGCTGACAAAAGTTCCGCCTGAACTGTCGGCATCATAAAAGGTTTCAAACACCAAATGGAAATAACTGTCATCAAAATGATCAGCGATCAGGCGCCAGTGTTGATTTTGTTGCACATGGTCTAGTTGATCACAGGTATAAGGACCCTGTTGCAGGAATCGTTCCATGGCCTGCTCCAAGCCAGGAAAGGCCGACAGTTGTATGGGATTGTCTTGATATTGATCGCCCATGTCAACATTGTTGTAACTCCAGTAACTGTGATGATCCAAAATAGGACGATGTTGCACCAAGTCGGCCATGATCGTGGCCCGCCACCATTTGTGGAATCTGTTCAAGGCCGTGAACTTGCGGCTTCTTGGACGATCATGATATGTGCATCCTGGCATGCTGTGGCCGTTCCATCTCACTGCACTGCGCCAATAAAACAGTTCATGGTCGGCAAAATAAACAAAACGATCCAACGGGACACAGGCACTGTTGCCAGACACAAACACATAACAGTCCAGAGGTAGATCATGTTGCTTGCACAAGTGGTCTAAACGTGTTTTCTCGTGAGCAGGATTGTCACCTTCGTGATAGTAAAACAACACTCGCAACTGTTTCACCCGCAGGTAGGTGCGTATTTCTGGGCTCATCATGGCAAAGTAATCCAGGCCAAAATCAAACCAGCCCAGACCCACTGGATAAAAAGCATCGTGGGGCCAGGCTTGATCGGTGTAGTAGATCTCCACTGGGTATCCATGATCCTGCGCATACAACAACAGACGACATGGTGTGATAAAAGGATAAGTGTCGCCCATGCCTGCGTAGCTTTCATGTGGATTGTCCTGCATGGGAGCCAGGTTAGGATAGGGTCTGGCATCGTTTCTGCGATCAAAAACAAATTTAAACATACATACCTTTCAACATGTCAGTGAGTTCTTGCCACAATATGTCAGCGAATCCTCCGCCATAAAAATGAGCAAAGTTGTGTTCTACAGTGGCCACACAGGCCTGATGTATTTTTTGTCTTTCGGCCACAGAGAGATCATCTAGTTGTTTGAGCACACGCATGATCTTTTCCAAGCGTAGTATATCATCAGTTTCTTCATCGTAGCTTTCATCAAAAACATGAGCAAAGGTACGGAATCCATATTCACGTAGGTAACTGAGACTGCCAGCAGGCGCAACCAACACAAAAGGCATTTGCAAGGCAATAGCTTTGAATGTTTTTTCTGTGAGATGTGTGCGCCGACCAAAGTACACAGTTTCTGTGGGAACATACAATAGACTGTCAGAGGCTTCACCAAAGTTGCCCAGCCAACACGAAGTCATCTGCTGGGTGTCTTCTCCAGCAAATGTTCTGGGCAAAGGTGCCTGTTCCAACACTTGCGTTATGTTTGGATATGTGCTACAATATTTTTGAGCCACCGTGGCTATGTCTACACCTTCATAGGGACATGTTCTGGGTGCGCTGATATGATTGTTTTCCAGTCCATGTTGAAATATCTGATACAAAAACAACACACGATGATCACGTTTGCCGCCTACTATGCGATTAGGACTCATAAAAGTGCGTGTAGGCATCCTTTCTCGGGCTGGTGCTATCAGGAATGAACGATCGTACCCACGAAACCAATCCAGGCAAGCCCAGCCATGATAAAAATAATAATGGCTGCGCCAGCCGTACTTGGCAGTCATGCGCTCGACCATTTCACCGCGCTCACTGACCACAACATGACCTTGATCAAACACATTTTTATTGAGATCCAACACCTGATCAAATACATGTTGATGCTTCCTGAGAAATGCATCGTAGTCTTGATCGCGCACGCATATCAGTTCGTTGTATTGTTTTTGGGTTTGCCAGTCAGGAAATACCAATGAACGATTGCGTTTTTCTCGATTGGTTATGTCGTAGTTTCTCAGCACCACTTCTTCAAACAATGGTCGGTGTAGATCCATGTGTATGGGTTCCTGATCATGCAAGAACACATAGTTTTTTTCCATGATATCGTCGCGCCCTAGATTAAATAGTGCATCTGGATCTGTACGGCCCGGTGGGTCACAAAAAAACATCCTGGTTCCTGGAAGATTTTTTTCTAGCCAAGGCCAAAATGTATTGCTGTAAATTTCATCTATTCTAATCATGTTTGATGTATTTTATTCTGGTGTCAAGCCAAATCTGTTTGCTCATGAAACGCAGGCCGATTCCATTGAACATGCCAAACAGTTGTCGCGCACGAGATATTTTTGGTGGGTGAATTATTTAACCGACTACACAGACTTCGATTTTTTATGGGAGCCTAGTCCCTGGCAGGCCGAGTATGTGCATACTTGGCGCAGCAACTGGGATCAGTTTTATGGAGCCTGCTTGGTTCCTAAAAATGCCAACGGCATACAGTATCATCATCACGATCGTACCCTGCCACCACGTTCACATGAAGAATACTATCACACCTTGTTGCCCGCAGAGTTCGATTATTCTTGGATACCACACCCATGGGATCCACCGTTTATCTATGTGTTTGGTAATCAATGGTGGTCGGCCATCAAACAACCCACGGTGGAGTTCCATGTGCCCGGAGCCACTGAGCGCAAATACATGCCTTTTCCACGTGCCACGTTGCCAGTTGACATGACGCATTGGCAAATACCCCAAGACATTGATATCACAGATTTTGATTTCAGTTGGCGACCCGATCCCGGAGATCCTGCTTTTATCTATCAGTTTGGTACACAACATCAACGCACCGGAGGACCACGTTACGTTACTCCGGGTGCCACAGAAATCAAGTATGTGGACCAGATTCGTGCCCGTACCAACAGCAAGGCCACTGCACGCTACGAAATAGATCACTTGGATGGCCATGCTGGGCAGGTGCCTGGCACAACAAAAACTGTGCGATACTTTGACAACTATCTTGATACCTTGCGCAGACTGGCTCGCAGTATTCCTGATGAACACGAGTTTGTTTGGATCTGTAGCAGTGTGTGTGATTACAAGGATTTTGATTTTTCGTGGCACCCAGAACTGTGGCAGGCCACCATGCTCCATGTTTTTGCCAGCGACGGGGAAAAGTTTGGTGACACATTCTTCATGCATGTGCCCACGTTCCGGGCAAGAGCTGATCAATGCCAACTACTGGAATGGTATGACATAAACTTTGTAGGCACCAGTGTGCCACGCAGACCCATGCCAGTGATTGTTCACGACTACGACACACATGTTCAAGCAGTAAAGACCATGGACTGGTCAGGGCCCTTGGCAGTGTTTGCCACAGAACCTGTTGAGCACTCTGTAACTGTGCCGTTGTGGCGCGAAAAGACCAAGACCATAGTGCCACTCAGTGAGGGTGCCAGCCAGGTCATTGTTCCTAAAACCGCGATACCTTATATCCGAACTCAGTTGTATGACTATGCTCACATAGATCGTACACAGAGACACTTGCATGACAACGAACCCTTGGATATTGTATTCATTGACAATGGCGAACCCAATGCCGATGATAACTGGAAGATCCTGTTACAAACCGAAGCGCAGAAAACCAATCGCATACATCGTAGCACAGGTGTAACAGGTCGCGTGGCCGCTTATCATGCCGCCGCTGAGTTGAGCACTACACCTTGGTTCTTTGCTGTGTTTGCCAAACTGCGGGTGCGCATGGACTTTGATTGGTCATGGCAACCTGACCGCATGCAAGAACCCAAGCACTATATCTTTCATGCGTTTAATCCCATCAACGGTTTGACTTATGGACATCAGGCCATGATCGCCTATAACAAGCGACTGGTGTTGAACAATCCTGGAACGGGTCTGGATTTTACTTTGGATTCGGCCCACGAAGTTATTCCTATACTTTCTGGCACAGCAGAATATGCCTTTACACCTTGGATGGCCTGGCGCACGGCCTTTCGTGAATGCATCAAACTGCGTGCCCAAACGGATGTAGAAAGCAAATACAGATTAAACAAGTGGCGCACTGTGGCCATGGGCCAACCTTATGGTCAATGGAGTATCTACGGCGCCGAAGATGCCGTGGAATACTATGAAAGTGTGGACGGAGCTGACACGGAGCTTAAGAAAAGCTACGACTGGTCTTGGTTGGCTAGTTATGCGTTGTTGAAACGCAATCTATCAGCTGATCCACTATGTACTCAACCTCAAGGTCGGTAAGTTCAGGATAGATAGGCAAACACAGAGTCCTACGACTCAAAGCACTGGCAACACTGAGCACATCAGGCCCAGGATGATGATCATAGGCCGGCAGTTCGTGCAAGGGTTCCCAGCTCAAGATCTTGGTTTCAATCCTGCGAAGATCAAGATTGCGTTTAACTATGTCGCGTCCATTGACATCAATCACGAACTTGTTGACAGCATGTGTCCTGTGATTTGTTTCATCTATAAGAGTACGCACACCTGTACCGCGCAAACGCTCTAACCAATATCCTGCTATTTTGCGTCTGCGAGCTTGCCAGTCATCTATGTAGCGAGTCTTGATCATCATCTGCGCACAATCTATTTCACTCATCCTGCTGTTGGTTCCTATCATGTCATGATTGGGTTTGCCATTGTTGCGCCAACTACGAGCAAAATCTAAAAAGTTCACATCATCAGTGATAACAGCACCACCGTTGCCATAGTTGTTGAAGTTCTTCATGGGATCAAAACTGATGGCGGTCACATTGCCTATGCGTCTACACTCATTGCTGAGCCAGTGTTGGGCACCATCTTCGATGACCATGCTGTTGTTGTTCAAGTATTCGTGTTTGTTGAGGGCTTGTCCATACACGCCCACAGCCACGATGGCCTGCACACTTGCTTTGTAGTCTATTTTTTTGTGGTCCATCTGACCCATGTGGTCAGAGTCTACCAAGGTAACGGTCCAGCCTGCTCGTATAAATGCGTTGACCGTGGCCACATAAGTCATGGCCGGTATCAATACCCTGGGTGGACGAGGCATGAAACTTTGGGTACCATAATATTCAGCTATGATCTCCAGAGCCTGTGTACAACTGTGACAGGTCACAGCATACTTGCTGGAATTCTTCTTGGCCAACCAGTTTTCAAACTCAGCGGTGTAGTTGCCGTTCATGAGCAGACCACTGCGCAACACTTCGTCGGTTACATCTAGGATTTCGGTACGGAGATTATTGTACTGACGACGGATTCCAGTAAACGGTATTTGTAAGCCAGTCATAATATGTCTTGAATCCTTGTTCTATGTCTACGGTGGGCTGGAAACCCAGATCTTGTTGTGCGGCTGATATATTTAACTGACCACGGCTGGGGAATGCTTGATCTCTGTCCAGGATTTCTATACGACCTCGGCCAGCCAGGCGCACTGCCAGTTCAGCAGCTTCCAACAAGGTTCTGCTGCGCCCACGTGTGATGTTGTAGGTTTTGTTGGCACCCGAATCTGACAACAATGCCAACACAATGCCCTGCGCAGTATCCTCCACAAAGGTAAAGTCTAGTAATTCTTCGGCGCCACGTACCTGTATGGTTTGATCACGCATGGCTGCCAGCAAAAACTTGCTGACCACACGATCTTCTACATCTCTGGGTCCATACACAGCCGACGGTCTTACAATGGTATGTGCCATGCCGGTTCTGGTGGTGTAGTCTCTGGTCAGCCATTCACCGGCCAACTTCATGATGCCATACTGTCCCAAAGGACGACATTCATGTTTTTCGTCTACATTGGCTGTTTTGAAATCACCATAGATCATACTGGAACTAGCGTACACAAATCTATCGACCTGATTGGCCACACAGGCATCCAACAGATTCAGCAAGCCCTGGCTCATCACTTTGCTGCCAGCTGGAGCATTGGCATTGACCACTTTTTGTCTAGGAAAACTGGCCAAGTGTAGCACACGATCTGGTTTATGATGGTCAATGATCCAAGCAACATCTTTGGTGTTGCTGACATCTATACCATATATTCTATCAGTGCTGACAAAAGATCTTCGTTGAGAAACCAAAAACTCGATTTCTGAGGTGGGCACTATGCCATAGTTGGTTTGGCAGTCTACTATTACAATGTCATGACCCAGTAGTTCTAAACGATTCACCACATTGTGACCGATGAAACCCAAACCTCCAGTTACTAAAATTTTCATAGTTCAGATTCATTAAAAAGTTGGCACTGCAATCCCCAACGTGGGAAAACAGCATTGGGTTCACACCAGACATCGTGTGGTACACCAGTGGCTATAATGGCTGGCTGATCTACACGCATCCTTGCTATTTCTGTGAGGTTGCCTGGGTCAACGTAGCTGACTCCGCCCAGCGCATTGATCTCTGTGACAGCGTCTGCATCGGCTCGATACCAACGATTCCAGGTGCGTTCGGTATTTAAAACTGGCCAGCTGAGCTTGAATCTGCTGGGAGGAGTATCTGTGTGTGGACCACAACACCCAGCATGTGTTCCATGAGTAATGGCTATGCTTTTGACCGGAAGTTGGTTTTTCAACAACCATTCGGTCAACAGTGGAGTGGCCCGAACAAAGTCCACGGTATTGACCGGATTCCAAAAACAATCTTGGTCAAAGTTCAATGAAGTTATGTGATCAAGGATCTGTTGATTTATTAGTGCAATATTGTCGCAACTGAGTCGTTTAAACAGTATCATACTTGCCCCATTTTAGTTGGTAGAACACAGCATCTTGATCTTCCAACTCGCCATACAATACCACGCGATGGCCCCAGGATTGTCCGTCGGGTCCCACGCTGTATTTAGGATCTGCACAGTGTTCCATGACCCATTTTCCCTGCTCGGTCTGTTGCCATTCCCAGATAGGTTGGGCCACATAGATATCAACATCATCTACATCTCCCATGTTAAAAGAATGGAACTTGATTTTAGGCATAGTTTATTGTAACAGAATTATTGCTCTGTTGCAACAAACTCGGTGATCATTGGAAAGATTTTGGCGATGGTATGGGCACAGGCACAGGCAATCTGCCTGTGTTCCAGTTGTGTACCATTTCCGGTCCGTAGTTCGATGTAATGTACCCAGCTTCGCAAAGTACCTTGCATGTACAATCGACTTGTAGTGATACCTTCGGGTAAAACAGCACGAGCCTGTTCTTTGGCAATGCCTTTGGCTATGGCCTGTTGATAAACTTGTTCAGCTACTGTGGCAGCATATTTTTGTTCGGCATCCCACCAAGCTTCAAGTTCGGCATCTTCTACTATCATACTGTTTTGTCTATTCTTGGTGTCTTGTAGTCTTGCTTGCTTGTATTCGAATCCTAGGTCGGCCACAGCATAACGCTGGCTGAATTCTTGGAAACTAAAACTTCGATGACGCAGGATTTGACGTGCTATGTCACGAGTGGTTTCTATCTCCAGACAAACTGAAACCATTTCAAGTGGACTCCAATGACCATGCTTGATCAAATAGCGTATGAGTTTTTCTGAAGTTTCTGTGTTAAGTTGATTGCTGGGATTAGAAACTCTAGCACAGTAGGCCACAAGCTCTTGAGCATCCGCAATGCCTTGAGCTTGTAGTTCTACGCTGGGTTGACTGTAGCTGACTAAACTTACTTTCACAGTTTGCCCAACAGCTTGTCGGTTTCTGGTTGCACAATTTTGGCAACACTGGTGATATCCACCACAAAGTCTACGTCAATGATTTCATTGTCTAACTCACTCAATGTACGATTCAAGATAGGCTCGATTTCCTCTAGGCTCAATCCTTGACGTTGCAGTGTGTGTAGGTTAACTGTGCGTTGCCGACCACCGCGTAACTTTATCACTACCTTTTTTATACACTCCAGGGGAACATCTGTCTTGTTTACATCGTTGATTATGTGTTCCCATTTGTCTAAAAAATCTTTATCGAGTTGCATCGGCTACCGCTGTCTTGTTTTTGGCAGGACGACCACGCTTGGCTGATTGTGCACCAGCTGAGGCAGTTACGGTAACATTAGGAAACAGTTTTTCAGCTTCCTTTTTCATTCTGGCAGCTTCGGAAATCATACCTTTGGCTTCGACTTCCATGCGTTCGGCCTGTGCCAGCATGTTGGATGCTAGATCACGATCGCTGAGAGCAACGTTGGGATCAGCCTGCATTTTAGGAGCCGCGGCTTTTTCTGCCTGACTGCGTTTGAATTCGGCTTCGGCTGCACGCTTGGTAGGAGCATCGACCAGACCACGGCTGGCATCGTTTTGTGCCATCTTTTTGACTGCTTCACTGCCTTTTTCCATTTCGTTGAGCATGGTGTTGAGCTCATCCAACCGTATAGTTGCATTGGGTCTAGGAGTCACGATCACGTCAGATGTGCGTACCTTCTTGATCATTTTTTCATAGTGTAATGTTTCAAGAATGTTGCGCCCATCAGGCAATAGATTTCTGTGCAAGGCCTCAGCCAACTCATTGGCCTGTTGACCTATGTCGCTTTCTAATACCTTCATGATGGCATCATGCCAGTGTGCTGGCAACACATCTGGTTGAATAATCAAACACATGTGATCCTCTCCTGGAACTTGTCGATACAAAATAGCAACCTTGCGATCGCCATGCTTGCCTATGTGTCTGATAAAGTTCATGTTACTCTCCTTGGGTTGGTGCATCTGCGGCAGATGGATTGGCAACTTCTTGATCGGCACGGATCTGTGCTAAAGCGTTGTCAAGAAAAGCTGACAGTTTGTTGTAAATGAGACCAACATCAGCAAGCTCAGGACCTTTGAACGCACCGCGAGATGATGCCAAATCAATGATCTGCTTGACGAGATCGATGTCGGCCAAGGTGATGATCAATGGTTGTGCAGGTTGATTTTCTGCTGGGGCTTGTGAAGCTTCTGGTGCTGGTGGGATTTGGTTTTCCATGTGTAATTCTCCTTTGGATTATTTAATACAAAAATACTGCCGGGATTTATTTTTTTCATAAAAAAACACCCCAGTTTGGGGTGTTTTGGTTAAACTGACGGCTTATTTGTCGTTGAAATACCAGTTGGCCGCTGCAATAGCAAAGCAGATGATGGCGTTGATCCACTGCCCGGATCCAAAGTAGATAAGGCCACTCATGATCATGGCTCCAATGACGAACCAAGTGATTTTTACTGCGTTGGTCAAGTACCAAGTTCTAAACTGTTCAAGCATGTGCCGTTTCCTTTTCATAGTATGCATACTGACCCCAGGGAGGAACCACGGTAGTGTTGCCATGTATGATCCACACTGTGTCAGCATAGTTTTCGTCACCCCACGAACCAAATGGGTAACCATCAGTGAATACCACCAAGCGTTTGGGTTCGATCTGTTCTTCTTTCAAATAACTGAATATACAGTCAAAGTCAGTGCCTCCTCCGCCCTTGACTTCATAATCGCAGATGGTGTCCAGATTGTCGCTGTTATAGGTCGCTGGATTGTACACAGCAGTATCAAAGGTAAGGATATGGATTCGATATGAACCAAACTGATCCATGATGCCTTGCACTTCACTCAAGAAATCCTTGAGCATACGCTCATCAATCGAACCTGAAGCGTCAATGGCCACTGCAATATCGATCATCTCATCGTTCTTCATACCAGGCATAACGGCATCCATGTGCCAACCTCGGCGACTTGCACGCATCCAAGTAAAGTCTGACTTGATGGTTGATTCCAGTTGCATGCGCAGGAGTTCACGCCAGTTCATCTTGGGTGCTGTCATGTCTTGGATCAAGCGTTTGACGCCTGCGGGCAAGTTACCTGCACCATCACTTGCTGCCGCGGCTGCTAACACAGCTTCTTTGATCTCATCACGGATCTTTTGACGCTCTTCTGGGCTGATCTTGGGTTTTTTGCCGCGACCATCTTTTTCTGCACCTTCATCATTCTCGCTTTCGCTGTCGCCTTCACCGTCTAGATGATCATCCAACAACTTGTCAATGAGATCTGACAGATTGATCTTTTCAGCGTTTTCATAGAGATCGTCATAGATTTCTTCTGAGCTCTTGCCTTCATACTTGGGATCATATAAACAAGGCACCGAAGTGATAAACTCGCCCACACGATGTTTTTTCAAGTCGCCGTTGACTGCAAAGTCATTGGCCACGTTGAACAACTGTGGATCTCGGTCACCTCTGCGACCAAAGTGATCATACACACAATGTAGTACCTCGTGCCCAAACAAGAACTCGATCTCTTTGGGCTTGAGCATGTCGATGAAACGACTGTTATAGTAAAAGTTACGCCCGTCTGTGGCCGCAGTAGGACACCACTCGTCGGCGTTGGTAAGTTTGAGTCGGGTGGCCAAGTTACCAAAAAAACTGGCCCGAAGCAACAGGCCCACACGGGCTGTGATCAGCTTTTCACGCACCTCACGATCCAGTTTGGGATCCATGGGTCCGCATAGATCTTTGAACTTATCGGACTCTTTTTTGTTCTGTGTAGTTGTGCTCATACCGCTCCTATTATCTGACTGTATATTATATTATAGCAAAAAAGGATTTATTGGTCAACCTGCCCAGTATTTAGGTATTTTAGCACAAACCACGTCTGTGCTGACTCACTATAGAAGTCTAAATGGATTTGGTCTTCATAGTGATAGCGATGATCCCATCCTTGGCTTTTCATTATTTCCCATTCAGCCTGCGGATGTGGAACCAGGCCTTTGTGTCTGCGTATGGTGAAACCCAGTTCGCGTTTGCATACAAAACTGATAGCGATTCTAGGACCATGTTCATCAATCAACTGTTGTTGGATCATGCTCCACTCATAGGGTTGATGGAATATGATCAGGTTCTTCTTGATACTAACCTTCATGGCAGACCTCGCACAGTGTCAATGGCTCGGCGTGCATACTGTTTGATACGCTCTTCTTTGCTCATGCGTTCTATGTCTTCCAAGGCTGTCATCATGATTTCGGCTTCCTCGGCCATTTTGAAACAGCGATTTCGCAAGTTGCTGGCATCTATCCATGATCCAATGGCACTGACAGCTCGAGCGATTAACCAGGCCCAGTTTATCATATGCCAAACTTCAACAAGAAAAGTGTGTGCTTTGTTTCATCTAAGATACGATATTTTAAATCCACACCTTCGGGCTGTATGGTCATTTCTATACCATAGGTTTCTTTAAGATATTGCGGAAAGCTGGCGTCATGAATTCCAGATTTCCATCGCTGATCCCATTCCTGTTTGACAGCACGCAGGCGAAGATAATATGTGCTGTCCTTGCCCACGATGGTATCAATCCTGGCCTCCGGAGTACTGTAGTATTCATCTCGAACTTGATCAGGCATGCGCTGGCTGATCGCCTGCACACGAGTTCGGATATCGTTTTTACTCATCTTCCCACCACTTTATGGTTTTTGCCCTGAGTTTGACCATGGTAAACTCACGGGCATCTACTTGTCCTCTGTATATAGCCCAGGCCGGTTTGACCAAGTAAACACCATTGCGATTTTCCAACCAAACCCTACGACTGTTGGCCACGAAATCATCATGCGTTTTGAAACACATCCTGCCACCTTCTGCAGGACTACAGTTGGGCATGCACCATAAATGCCAGCCTTCGCGAAAGGCCTTGTCGGTGCGTTCGTCTAGTTCATAGTAATAGTTCATGACCATCTCAATCCAAAAGCTGTGGCATCTCTAGCATCTTCAAATCGAAACGCAAATCCTTCGGTTTGTTTATAACCATGCAAGTGCCAGCGACCATGCCCAGGATAACAACGACACCACTCAGTGATGGCATTGGGCGTATAGTCAGAATTGGCCAACATGGTTGACCACAGTATGACCACTTCGGTCCAATCTGGTGGGGGCCATGTTTCTAACTGAGTCATTCAAACTTCATCCTAAAGAAAGTTTCCTGTGCCGGATCGCGAAATATAAATCTAGCTTCGGGGTGAGCATGCATGCTGTCATCATAGCCATCATAAGGATCGGGTCTGTATTCCCAGGAAAAGTCTTCGTGTAACACCAACCCAGCAGCCAAGACCTGGTCTTTGAGCTCTATGGCTTGTTGGGCATTTTTAACCAATACAACTATCATGCCCATCTCAACATAAACATGGTGTAATCTGTATCCAAATCAAACTCAAATACACCCTCGCTGACAAATCTCCAGGAGCCTTCACAATGATCTCTACACCATTTGATGCACGGGGTCCAGCCTTGATATGTAATGTTGCCCGGAGGCATAACACTGGCTATCCTCATGCCCACCTCAACATAAACCAAGTGTAATCTTCATCACGGTCAAATATATAATAAGTTTCGTTGGGTCCACTGTTGGCATCAACTCTACAACGATAGGCTTCACGCCAACGAGCTCCATACTGTCTGGGAGTTTCCAGTCTTTCAACCCCGCCCAAGGCACGAGTAGCCCGCCAGTAGGCTTGGCAAAACACAGGATCATCTAAGCCAACTCGTATCATGCGTCCTTCAACACATCAAATAAGGTACCATATTCCCAACCCTGTGAGGGCCAAACCATTCTATTGCGTTCTCTACGATATATCCGTTGCAACCAGTGCCATCGTCCGTGTATATCTTTTTGTGGACGCCACGCAAATACAGATTTCCAGGGACCCTGGGGTCCACGCCAACGACTAGAAGCGATATCATCAATGATAATACCTGTTATTTGCAAACCTTTCATGACCACCTCAATTTGAACAACACAGCATCTTGTTCTCTACGAAACATATAAGTGCTCTTGTAGTCTGTCATTATGCCCTGTGCCATGATATCTTCACCCAGCTTGTACCAATCTCGATCAAACCGGCCAATGTTCTGCTCACACCAGGCACACACTTCCGGCCATTCGTGGCTGGTATAACAAATGTAGGGCCAATCTGCGTCAGGCAGTTGCATCCTGGCTCCATTTGAGCTTGAACATGGTCACGGCTGCTTCGTTGACATAGATCCTGTATTCATGATATCTACAGCTATAGGCCCAGTAGCGGTTTATGTCAGAAAAATCATCCAAGGTCAGATT
>JACCDG011188157.1_pt1 | contig 24813 bp, 24 predicted proteins | sample 7442471 | NCBI WGS metagenome assembly JACCDG01 (sample SAMN15323444, study PRJNA562643) | freshwater metagenome | isolation source: river surface water | place: USA:Blue River Watershed | collected 2017-08-17 | reverse complement strand
GATGTTGCAGGGCGTGGGTGATGGTGTTGGCAAGATGGTTGGTATCGAAGAAATCCACCAGCAGTCCATTTTCGTTATGGCGGATCACCTCTTGCACCGGCGGTGTGGCAGAGCCGATCACCAGGCAACCGCTGGCCATCGCTTCCAGCATCGACCAGGAGAGCACAAACGGGTAAGTCAGATAGACGTGGGCAGCGGAGATTTGCAGCACCTTGCGGTAGCTGTCGTAGGGAATACGGCCAAGAAAGTGGACGCGCGCCGGGTCGAGTGCTACTTCGCCTTGCAGCTTCTCGCGCCAGTTGGCTGCGTCTTTGGGTTTGCTGCCGTAGCTGACGTCATCACCACCGACAATCAGCACCTGGCAGTCGGGGTGTTGTTGCAATAGTTGCGGCATACAGCGCATGAAGCAATGGAAACCACGATACGGTTCCAGATTACGCGCGACGTAGGTGACAATCGGCTGACCGGCATGCAATGTGACACCATTGGACAAGGTGAAACTGGCATCCGGATCGGGACGCAATGTGCCGGTATCGATGCCTTCATGGATCACCTCGATTTTGCTGTGATATGCCGTGGGGTGCAGGCTCTTTTGCCACTGCGTCGGCGAGATGCCGATATCGCAGGCCTCCAAATTCATCAGGTGCAACGCGTTTTTGCTGCGAATGCGGGTGCGGTCATCAAAGCTGACGGGGAATTCCGGATCAAAACCACAATCCGCACCTTCTGGGTGATAGAAGAATTCGAAGAAGCTGATTAGCCGGGTGCGCGGGAAAACGTCTTTCACGTACAGTGCCTCCCCCCAGCCCGGATGTGCAATCACCACATCCGGCACAAAGCCCTTGGCCTTGAGTTTGAGCAACATTCGCGCCACTGCCTGCCCGTGCAACACCCCGGTTTCCAAGTTCCGCACATAATGATGCGCCTGCTTCGACGGCTCGCGGTGCAAGTCATACCGAATCAACCTCACCCCTTCCAGGGCTGACGCGTTGCTTGCCGATGACAATCGCCCAGTTAGCCAAGCGGAGTCCCAATTAGCTGCCCTGCAAGCCGCATCCATATTGCCTTGCAGTCTGGCCTGCAACCCTTATCCAGAGCGGCTTGCAGACTGATGCCAAGACGCTCTCTCAGCGCTGGCCGTTGTCGGCCGCTCCATCCTTGATCCGCCGCCACAAGGTGGTGCGGCTGATGCCCAATAACATCGCCGCCTGCCCCAGGCTGCCATTGGCTGCCGCCAGGGCGTCGGCAATGTCCAGTTTGGCCGATTCGCCTGGCAGCGGTGCTTGCCTCACGCTGAACAGTTCCGGCGCCATGCTGGCCATCACCGCAGCTTGCAGTTGCCCGGCTTCTGCCGCGTACACCAGCAGCCGCTCGACGATATTTTCCAGTTCGCGCACATTGCCGGGCCAGTGGTATTGCTGCAGCAAAGGCCCACGGAGTCTTGCAATCAAGCACAAGTCCCGCAAAATCTTTACTGAGCCTTGGCGCATGACAACAGGTGGCAAACCACGTGCTTTTCGAAGACCCTCTGGCTCAGCAATTATTAATCCAATTTCCAGTATTTCGACGTCTGTGCTGCACGCCGCCCTGGTATTGCCCTGCAGGCTGGTCCGCGAGGCAATACCAGAGCAGGCTGCAGGCGGGCGCTTATACCGCGGGGATCGCCGCGCCTGTCGGTAAAGCGCCGCAACGGTATTTTTTTGTTGGCAGAATCACAATTACTCTATCATTCGCCATCTTTATTCTAACCGTGCAATTCAAGATGAATGCGCTTCTCGCCTTATCCCGTGGCATTGACCGCTGCAATTTGGCCATTGGCCGCTTCAGCAGCTGGCTGATCTTGCTGGTGGTGCTGATCAGTGCCGGCAATGCGGTGGTGCGCAAGGCCTTTGATCACAGCTCCAACGCCTGGCTAGAGATTCAGTGGTATCTGTTTTCCGCAGTATTTCTGCTGGGTGCCGGCTATACCTTGCTGCGCAACGAACATATCCGCATTGATATCGTCAGTAGCCGGCTATCACCCAAGGCGCGTGCCTGGATCGACATCATTGGCTGCCTGCTGTTTCTGGCACCGATGGTGGGCATCATGCTCTATTACGGTTGGCCGATTTTTGTTGAGTCGTGGCAGTCACAGGAATATTCGTCCGATCCCGGTGGCCTGATCCGCTGGCCGGTGTTTGCGCTGATTCCGCTGGGCTTTGGCCTGCTGGCATTGCAGGGGCTATCCGAGCTGATCAAACGTGTTGCGCTGCTATGCGGGCTACCGGTCGAGCTAGCCGCCGAAACGCCGGAGCCACGCTGATGCAGGAATATCTTGCCCCGCTGATGTTCGGCAGCCTGATCCTGTTTTTGCTGGTCGGCTACCCGGTTGCCTTTGCGCTGTCTGCCGTTGGCCTGCTGTTTGGATGGATCGGCATTGAATACGGCCTGTTGTCGCCGGCGCTGCTGCAGGCGCTGCCACGCCAGGTGTACGACATCATGAAAAACGACACGCTGCTGGCGGTGCCGTTTTTCACTTTCATGGGCCTGATCCTGGAACGCTCGGGCATGGCCGAGGACATGCTGCAGACCATCGGCCAACTGTTTGGCCGGGTGCGTGGCGGCATTGCCTATGCGGTGATTTTTGTCGGCGCGCTGCTGGCGGCCACCACCGGGGTGGTCGCGGCGTCGGTGATTTCGATGGGGCTGATTTCGCTGCCGGTGATGCTGCGCAACGGCTACGACAAAAGAGTGGCCAGTGGCGTGATTGCGGCCTCCGGCACGCTGGCGCAGATCATTCCGCCATCGATTGTGCTGATTGTGCTGGCGGATCAGTTGGGTACTTCGGTTGGCGATATGTACGCGGGCGCGCTGCTGCCGGGGCTGTTGCTCACCGGGCTGTATGGCCTGTATGTGTTCGGCCTGTCGCTGCTGCGGCCAGACAGCGTGCCGGCACTGCCGCCAGAGGCACGCACGCTGACGGGCGGCAAGCTGGCCCGGCAGGTGCTGGTTTCGCTGTTGCCACCACTGCTGCTGATTTTTCTGGTGCTGGGCACGATTGCCTTTGTGCCGCATTACAAGGATGGCCAGTGGGTGCTGGAAGGCATTGCCACCCCCACTGAAGCCGGTGCAATGGGTGCGGTGGGGGCGCTGCTGCTGGCCATGCTCAGGGGCCGGCTGAAACTCTCGCTGCTGCGCCAGGCGATGGACAGCACGCTCAAACTCACCACTTTTGTGATGTTCATCCTGATCGGCGCCCGCGTGTTCCGCATCGCCTTTCTCGGCGTCAACGGCGACCAGTGGGTGGAGTCGTGGCTGACGGCGCTGCCGGGCGGAGTGATCGGCTTTTTGCTTGCGGTGAATCTGCTGGTGTTCGTGCTGGCGTTTTTTCTCGATTTCTTCGAGATCAGTTTCATTCTGGTGCCGCTGCTGGCGCCGGTGGCACACAAGCTGGGTATCGATCTGGTGTGGTTCGGCGTGTTGCTGGGGCTCAATATGCAGACTTCGTTCATGCACCCGCCGTTTGGTTTTGCGCTGTTTTATCTGCGCAGCGTGGCGCCGCCGGAGGTCAAAAGCCGCGATATTTACTGGGGAGCAGTGCCGTTTGTGCTGATCCAGATTGCCATGATCGGCATTGTGCTGGCGTTTCCGCAGCTGGTATCGGCACACAAGCCGGCAGCTGCCACGGCCGCTGTGAGTGAAATCCAGGTCATGCCGGCCGCCAGCGACAATCCGGACGACGCCGTGCAGTTGCTGGAACAACTGTCGCAACAGCCGCATGAGTCGCAGCCATAAGCTGGCACTGCTGGCGTGGTTGCTGCTGGCCGGCAGCACTGTGCTGCTGGCCGTCATGCCGGTTGATCGCAGCCTGCTGATGTTTTATCCGCAAACGGCGCTGCAACAGCCATGGTGGCAAGCCCTGAGCGGCCATCTATTACATCTGGGCAACCGGCACCTGGCAGCCAATCTGCTGGCCTTGCTGCTGCTGCTGGCACTGGCATGGCGCCGGGGGCAATTGCCGCAGGCCTGGCCGGTGTTGCTGCTGAGCATGCTCGGCGTGGATCTGGGTTTGTGGCTGGAAGGGCGTGTGGGCTGGTATGTCGGCTTGTCTGGCGCGCTGCACGGCTTGTTTGCCTGGCTGCTGCTGGTGCGCCTGCCGGGTGCCGCCCGGCCACATCTGGCGCACTGGCTATGGCTGGCCGGCGCAGCCAAGGTGCTGCTGGATGTGTATCAGCCCCAGCACCACTGGCTGGCCATACCGGTGGTGCCACAGGCGCATGTTTTCGGCTTTGCCTGTGGCAGCCTGCTGGCGCTGGCCAGTTACCGGCGACGCCACGCCAGCAGTGATACCCCGGCCAGCAATAACAAGCCGGTATAGTCAAACGCCCCGCCGCCACCGCCACCACCACTATCGGCAACGGGCGTGGCCGGGGTGGTGACTGTGCCACCAGAACCGCTGCCCGTATCGGTGCTGCCGCCGCTACTGCTGCCACTGCTGCTACCGTTGCCGCTGCTGCCATTACCGCTGCCACCTCCGGCTGCCGCACTGATCGACAGCAACTGGCTGCTGGCATCCACCCGGCCGGCATCGTCGGTCACCACCAGGCTGAGCGTCAAGGTGCCACTACGCTGCAGGCTGATCTGCGCCTGCGGCCGGTCGGCATTCTCCACCGTGGCCGGGGCGCCATCGCTGAATACGGCACTCCACTGATAACGCACCAGTTGTGCACCGGTTGCGGGCACACTGCTGCGGGCATCCAGTGTCAGCGTCTGGCCGGCACTGGCAATGCCGGCATAGCTGAAGCCGGCAATCGGGCGCAGTGCTTCGTTTACCGCTGCACCAGCCTGCAACAGGCCGGCGCCACAGGTGCTGGTGGTACAACTGCATTGCCCCTCCTGCGTGCCACCGGGCACCACTGCCGGACAACGGGGCAAGCTGCTGTCGTTGACAAATGCCCTGGCTGATCCCTGCATGCGGCGGATCAGCTGGGCCGGTGTCAGCGCCGGCTGCACCGACCACATCAAACCGGCCACCCCGGCCGCCAGTGGCGCGGCAAAACTGGTACCTACCGTAATTTCTTCACTCTGGCCGGTGTAGACATCGTTACGCGGGGCGTATTGCCCGTCGTTGGTAGTGGTATACATCGGAAACAGGCATGGCCCGGTTTCGTTGACACAATTGCCGGCCGGCGCGCTGATGCCAACCTCGATGCCGTAACTGCTGTAGCCCACCTTGTTGCCCTCGTGGCGCACCCCGGCAACAGCCAGCACGCCGGGGCAATTGCCCGGCTCTTCCACCGGGCCGGTGCTGTTGCCGGCAGCAGCCACCACCAGCACGCCGGCGGCCGTCAGCTCCGACACCACGCTGCGAAACGCAAAACTGCAGCTACCCTGGCCACCCAGGCTGAGATTGAGGATTTTTGCCGGATGCGGGTTGAGCGGTGCACCACTGACCGAGAGGCCTGCAGCCCAGCGCATGGCAGCGATGATGTCAGAATCATGGCCTCCACATTTGCCCAGCGCCCGCACCGGCAACAGCCGCAGGTTCCAGCCCACACCGCTGACACCGGCGCCATTATTGCCCTGCGCCCCGATAATGCCGGCCACACGGGTGCCGTGCCAGCTGCTGTCTACCGGTTGACTGCCATCGCCGCCGCCACAGCCAGCCAGATCGGGCGTGGCCAGATCGGCGCTGGTCAGGCCATCACCAGGGTCGGAGGCATCGGCATCGGCAGCATTGCCATCGGCTGCCATCGCCAGATCGGATACAAAATCGTAGCCGGGCAACAAGCGGGAAAGCAGGTCCGGGTGGTTCGGGCGAATGCCGGTGTCGATCACGGCAATGGTCAGTGCCGGGTTGCCGGTGCTCACATCCCAGGCGGCCTCGGCATTGATCGAGGCGATCTGGGTGTTTTGCAGATACCATTGCGAGCCATACAGGGCATCGTTGGGCACGGCGCGGATTTTCTTGATCCGGTCAGGCTCGGCAAACTCCACCCCGGCTTGCTGCCGCAAGCGCGCAGCCAGCTGCTCGGACGTCAGCCCCCTGGCCTGCCATACCTGCATGCCCGGCGCCAGCTCGCGGCCGGCAATCAGCTTGCCGCCAGCCGGTGCGCCGCTGCGGGCGTAATCCGCCGCCAGCGTTTGTTTCAGCGCCAGATTCGCGTCGCCGCGCAGCTTGACGATCACACGCGCCGGCGGCTCGGCAGCCACCGGCAAGGCGCACAGCAGGCTCAACAGGCAGGCACATTGCTGTCGGGAGAATGGTCCGGGCAAAGCGAACAGGCGCATACAGGTTACACTCACGCATCTACAGGGGTTGTGGGCGGCAAAATGCCGTTTATCGCTGAACACTACTACCGGGCAGGCAACACTGCCAACGAATATTTTGTTAAAAAATGGCGATTTCGTATCGCCGTCGATACATTCGAGGAGAAACCATGCAACGTCGTCATTTCCTGCAATACGCCGGCAGCACCGGGCTGGCTACGGCCACACTGGCCGGTGGCGCACAGGCAGCAGAGAGCAATCCGAAAATTTCCTGGAAGCTGGCTTCCAGCTATCCGAAAAGCCTCGACACCATCTATGGCGCTGCCGAGCTGATGGCCAACCGGGTGCGCGCCATGACCAACGGTGCCTTCGACATCCGTGTCTATGCCGGCGGCGAGCTGGTGCCCGGCCTGCAGGTGCTGGATGCGGTGAAAGACGGTACGGTGCAATGCGGCCATTCGGCCAGCTACTATTATGTCGGCAAAAACAAGGCGTTTGCCTTTGACACCACCGTGCCGTTTGGCCTGACCGCGCGGCAACAGAATGCCTGGCTGTATCAGGGTGGCGGGCTGCCGCTGCTGCGCGAATTTTTCAAGAGCTACAACATCATCAACTTTCCGGGTGGCAATACCGGCACCCAGATGGGGGGCTGGTTCCGCAAGGAAGTGAATTCGCTGGCTGATCTGAAAGGCCTGAAAATGCGCATTCCCGGCATGGGCGGCGAAATCCTCGCCCGGCTCGGCGTCGTACCGCAAACCCTCGCCGGTGGCGACATCTACCCGGCGCTGGAAAAAGGCACCATCGATGCCACTGAATGGGTAGGCCCTTACGACGACGAAAAACTCGGCTTTCACAAGGTGGCCAAACATTATTATTACCCCGGTTTCTGGGAGCCGGGCCCGACGCTGAGTTTCTACATTAATCTCAACGAGTGGAACAAGCTGCCCAAAAGTTATCAGGCAGCACTGGAAGCCGCCATGGCAGAGGCAAACCAGATGATGCTGGCGGCCTACGATGCCAAGAACCCGCCCGCACTGCTGCGTTTGCTGCAGCAAGGCGTGAAGCTGCATCAGTTCCCGGCGGACGTGATGGCGCAAGCGCAGAAACAGGCATTTGCGTTGTACGAGGAAGAAGCGGCAAAAAATCCCGCGTTCAGGAAAATCTACACATCCTGGCAGGCCTTCCGCAAACAGCAGCACGCCTGGTTCAATCTGGCGGAACGTGCGATGGAAAATGCCATGTACCAGAAAACAAAATAAGCCCACCATCGGGCTTGCCTGCAGGCCGCACTGATATTGGCCTGCAGGCCGGCCTGCAAGCCAGTGCAGATGCGCCCTGCAGCCTGCCCCGAAACGGTCGGAGCGGGCACCAGGCGGCACTCAGTGCCCGCTGCTGCGCCCTTGTTCCTTGCCAGCCGGTGCGCTGCCAGGTTTGGTTTCCTGAGTGTCTTTTGTTTCCGGCGGTTTGTCGGGCAAGCCCAGACAGCGGCGCAAATTGTCGCGCAGCGAGGCTTTATCGCCAGACAGATCACATTTACCGGCCAGATTGGCGCTGCCGCCGCTGGCTGCGCCGCCCTTGCCGATCACGGCGCCGTTGAGCGCCTTGCCGGCCTGCTCGGTGAGCGCCTTGCGGTCAGCCTCCAGTTGCGCACGCTCTTTTTCCAGCGCGGCACGCTCTTCCGCCAGTTTGGCACGCTCACCCGCCAGCGGGTCTTGGATCAACTGGATCGGCTTCTCCAGCTTGCCGCCCGCAGCGGCACCAGGCTCTGGCTCGTGTGCCGCGTGTGGAGGGGTGTCGGAAGCCGAGTGCGCGGCCTCCTGCGGAGCGGGATGTGCGGCTGCGGCCGGCGCATGCTCAGCCTTCGGCTGATCGGGATGCGCTTTGTCTGCGTGTGCCGGCGCAGCAGCGGAATGTGCGGGGGCATGCTGTTGTGCGGTGGGGGCGTGCGCATCAGCAGCGGCCGGCTTGGGTGATTTCTTTCCGAGCAGAATCACCAGCAGTACGATCAGCAGCACCAGCAGCAAGACAGATGCAGCAACCAGCACAATTTTCAGCGGGGAATCAAACCAGGCGCGCAGCGCCGCCAGCTTGCCGGGTGCCGCGCCGGCCGGCTGTTCGGGCTGCGGCTCGGGCTGCGCGCTGGCATCAGCGCCACCCGCCGCAGCGGCCGTGTCAACGGCGGCGGCCGGCTGACGCCGCAAACGCCCAAGCAGGCGCTGGATAAAGGCAAAACGCCCGGCAGGCGGTGTTTCAGAAACGGGGGATTCGGCAGTTGGCTCGGAAGACATGCACACTCATTGGCTGGACTTGGGCTCTTTCAATATCAGCAGAAAGCCCCAGGCAATCAAGCCGATGAAGAAAATCAGCGTCCAGCCGGGCATGGTCAGGCCAAGAAACTGCCACGACTTGTCGGCGCACTCACCCGAGCCTTGCAGCGCCTTGAGCAGCACATCTCCCAGCGGCATGGTTTCGAGCATGTACGACAAACCCGGCCCGCACAGCGGCACCTGATCTGCCGGCAACGATTGAATCCACAGGTGGCGCATGGCAATCGCCGCACCAAAGCCGGCCGCCAGCAAGTTCAGCAAGGCATAGGCCAGCGCCCCGCGACGTCCCGGATTATGCAGGCCGGCCAGCAGCATCACTGCACCGGCGGCAATCACCCCGACACGCTGCAACATGCACAGCGGACATGGCTCCAGCAATTGCACATATTCAACATACAAGGCGTAGGCAATCAGCCCGGCACACACGGCAAAAGCCAGCAGATAGGCACTGCGGCGTGACGGAATCAGCGATAACAGGAACATGGATCAGTGCTCGTCTTTCTCAATGGAACGGGGATGGTGTTTTTTGGCGGGTGCAGGCAGATTGTCTTCGCCCAGCACCGCCGCCAGTGTCCGGATGTCTTCACGCAGCTGGCTGACTTCTGAACGCAAGGACTGGATATCGCGATGCATTTCGCGGCGCAGGCGCTTTTCATCGGCACCAATCAGTATCGAAGCAATCGAGCCAGTGAGCGCGCCAATCATGCTGTAGCCAACCAGCACCAGAAATACGGAAAAGACCCTGGAAATCGGCGTAGTCGGTACCAGATCGCCATATCCCACAGTCGCGGCGGTGGTAAACGCCAGCCAGACACCCTCACCCAGCGAGCTGATAGTGGGCTCGACCAGATAGAAAATTGCGCCCCCCACCAGCATGGTAATCATGCCAAAGGCAAAAATGTAGGGCAGGCCATCCGGCGAAAACAGACGCCGGACTGACGTTACCATGCGTAGCAGCATCATGCCAACCACCGCCAGGCGCAGCAGCCGGATGGTTGCCACCCATTCTGTTCCGGCACCGAGAAAGGCCGCAGCAGACCCGATGATGATGAACACATCGACCCAGTTATAAAACAGATACAGGCGCTTTTGCCGCGTCACGCGCAGCATCAGCAGCAATTCGAGGCTGAAGGCAATCAGGATGAAGGCATCAACCAGCATGCCGATCTGGTGCAGCGATGCGGAGACGGCAATTTCTTCCAGATAGTAGGCAGGGATGGCCAGCAGCGATACCAGCAACATCAGCCAGTGCAGGCGGCGCTCCCACTCGTAAGCGCGCAGATGATCATGCGGCGGCACCCCCGCCACACCCAGAACAACCCGAAAATCGATTGCCAACGCCCTGTCCGCCCGTATCCCGAACTGCACATGAAAAAACGGCAGCCAAACCCCTCTGCCGTTACGCCTGCCCATTGTCGCACGGCCGTTGCCAGCCGCCAAACCCTGCCCCGCCCGCCAGGTCAGTTGACCAGCACCACCCTTGGCTCGGCGCCCTGCAGGCTGTTGCCGGCCGCAGCGGGTGATGTGCCGAGAAAATCCAGCACTTCGTCGCGGCGCGCCATGGTGTCGTTATAGCCAAGGCGGATCAACTCGCGGCAATAGGATTTTTCAAACAGCAGATAGCTGGCCAGCACGGATCCACGCCGCCGCATGCCCCCCAGCCCACCCAGCAGGAAACGCATGGTAGGCGGAAAATCCTTGCTGTGGCGCGCAGCAATCTGATCCAGCTCCTGCGATGGATAAATAACGCACACATCAATCGGACGCAGCGGCAAATTGGCCGCCCGGCGCGCATCCTGCGGAATCAGCTGCACGGTGCGATTGACACGCAACAGCCGCTCCAGGTCCACTTCCAGTCCATCCAGAAATGCGCTGTTGAGCACCAGCCCCAGCACTTGTGCCAGCGAGGGATATTCGGCCGTTTTAATCCGTGGCGGCTCGACGGCCGGGCTGCGGCTCATGCCGATCACCAGCACTTTTTCAGCGCCCAGATGCAACGACGGGCTGACGGGAGCGGTCTGGCGTATCGAGCCATCACCAAAATATTCCCGATGCAGTTTGACTGCGGGAAACACCAGCGGAATCGCCGACGAGGCCATCAGGTGATCTACACTGATTTTTGCCGGCACACCAATGCGCTGCACCCGGTTCCAGCCATCCAGGTGTGCCTGCCCCTGAAAAAACGCAATGTTCTGCCCGGATGTATAGCCAGAGGCAGAAATACTCAACGCCTCCAGTAGCCCGGATTCAATTGCGTGCTCCAGCCGGTCGGCGTCAAACACTTTTTCCAGCAGGCTGCGCAGCGGCGCATTGTCGAGCAGGGCGCGCGGGTTGTAACGCCCGAAGCCACCCAGCACAATCGCGGCAATCCAGTGCCAGGCATTGCGTGAAACCGACAGGAAGTCGGAGCGATAGATGTCCTGGCAACGCAGGTTTTTCCAGAGATATTCCAGCCGGCATACCGATTTGCGGAAATTGCGTGGGTCCATCGCCAGCCCGGCTGCGTTGAAGGCGCCTGCCGAGGTGCCGCAGATAATCTGGAACGGGCTGACGGCATCTTTTGGCAACAGATGGGCAATCGCACGCAACACGCCGACCTGATACGCCGCACGTGCACCGCCCCCCGCCAGCACCAGGCCGGTTTTTCCGGCTGGTTGTGGCACATCCAGCTGGTCGTTGTTGGCCACCATGACTGCCTCCTTGACTGCGCGTCCCCTGATTCCAGCTTAGGCATTCCGCATAGAAAATAAACAAAAACAGATGTGCGGGCGCAGCAAGCCGATCAGCGCATCGGCAACAAAAAAGCAGCCCGAGGGCTGCCTGGGTAACGATACAGGGGCTTGCATTCAGCGCGCGTCGTTATCGCGAACCTCGACCGAGCCGGTCTGGATGAAGCGATGTGCATCCAGTGCAGATTCCATCGGGATTTCTTCCATCGGCATATGCCCGACCCCATCGTAGAAGCGGTACTGCGCCTGCGGCAATACCTGCAGCCAGCGCAGGGCAATCGACATCGGCACCCACGGGTCTTCCTTGCCCCACATCAGCAGGGTGGGCATGCTGATTTTCTCTACTCCCGCCGCATCCTGTTTGGCACCATCAATCATCGCGCGGAATACCCGCAACATCGCCGGGCGATTGCCGGGGCGCAGGGTCAGGTCGTAATAGCGGTCAACCAGTTCGTCCGTCACCATACCCTGGTTGGCATACAGCCGGCGCAGATTGGCTGAAACCAGAAAGCGCGGTGAATACTGGGTGCCGATACTCTCCGCACCTGGCCAGTTGGCCATTTTCACCACCAGCGGCACATCCTGCTTGAAGGCGGGGGCATCCAGCAGAATCAGGCGATCCACCTGCTCCGGGTGGGCAATGGCGTAGTTCCAGGCAATAAAGCCGCCCAGCGAATTGCCGGCGAGGGTGATTTTTTCCTTCACATCAAGTTTCTTCAGCAATTGCTCGATGATGCGGACATAGGTTTCCGCCTTGTATTCACCACTGGCAAGCGGGCCAGTCAGGCCAAAGCCGGGTACATCGAAGCGGATGATGCGGTAGTGATCACCAATATAGGTCTGCCACCCATCCCAGGTATGCAGCGACGACGCCATGCCGTGCATCAGCACCAGCGGCTGCCCCTTTCCCTGATCGCGGTAGTGAACCATGGTGCCGTCGATATCGATGAAGCGTGAATGCTGGTTGGCATATTTCTGCTTGAGCACATCCAGTGACATGTCCGGCGTCCGCATCGACTGACAGCCACCCAAATGGATTGCCAGCAGAGCCAGTAATCCGAACATGGCCAGCTTCAGCCATTGACGGTAGGCTTCACCCGTGGCGCGCCCTGTTCCTTGCTGCATCCGAGCCTGCATCTGCACTATTCCCCTGCCTGTTGAGTTGGTATTGCCAGCCTCATGAGACGGCATCACAATTAAAGTCATGATTCTACTATAGGCGCAGGCAACACCCCGGCATCCGCCACAACGATGCAAATACAGGGTGCGCTAGCCGGACTCACCTGAATCCTCGCAGCGGCAAGCGCTGCTTTTTATTCTCGGTAGCACGCTTCACGGAACCCCGCCATGTTCGACTTTGACCACCCCATCAATCGTTATGCCAGCGGCAGCATCAAATGGCAAAAATATGCAGGCAGGGACATCCTGCCGATGTGGGTGGCCGATATGGATTTTGCCGCGCCGCCGGCGGTGCTTGGTGCACTGCACCAGCACCTGCAGCGTGGGGATCTGGGTTATGCCCATGCACCGGCGGGCATGGGCGCGCTGGTGGCCGACTTCATTGCTCAGACACATGGCTGGCAAATCGATCCGGACTGGATTATCTGGCTGCCGGGCCTGGTTTCAGGGCTGAATCTCGCATGCCGCGCCTTTGGCCATGCCGGCGTAGTCACGTTGACTCCGGTCTATCCGCCTTTTCTCAGCGCACCAGGATTGGCGGGGGTGGCGCTGACTCAAATCGATATGTGCGACCATGCCGATGGCTGGCAGATCGATTTCGGGCAATTGCGCCAGCGACTGCGCCGCGGGCAACTTCTGCTGCTTTGCAATCCGCATAACCCGGTGGGCAGGGCCTACACGCATGACGAACTTGCAGAGCTGGCGAAGCTTGCCGAGGAGTTTGAGCTGACCATCTGCTCCGACGAGATTCACGCCGATCTGGTGCTCGATACGGACTGCAGCCATCGGCCAATTGCCAGCCTGGACCCGGACAGCAGTAAACGTACACTGACACTCATGGCACCGAGCAAAACCTTCAACATGCCGGGGCTGGGGTGTGCCTTTGCGATTGCCGAGAGCCCGGCCATCCGCGCCCGCCTGAAGCAGGCAATGGCCGGCATCGTGCCCCATCCGAACAGCCTGGCGTGGCCGGCAATGGCCGCAGCCTACCGGCATAGCCGTGACTGGCGGCTGGCATTGCTCGATTATCTGCGCGGCAACCGTGATTTGCTGCAACAGGCCATCGCCGCGCTGCCGGCGCTGAAAATGCACCACGTACAGGCCACATACCTGGCGTGGATCGATTGCCGCTCGCTGGGCCCGGCGCCGGCAACGTGGTTTGAGCAATACGGGCTGGGTCTCTCGGACGGAGCAGATTTTGGTGCACCGGGCTTTGTCCGCCTCAACTTCGGCTGCCGCAGACAGCTGCTGCAGCAGGCGATAGAACGCTTGCAGACGGCCATACGGGCCAACACTGGCCGATAGTGCGCAATTACCTATAATCCAGAAAAGCCCGGAGCTGCCACCATGCCCAATACCACATCAGCACCCATGCCACCGCTGCACATCCTGTTGCTCGACAACAATGCAGCAGAGGCTGGCCAGATTGCCAGCGCCCTGCAGCAACAAGGACATCAGGTGACACAACTCAACAGCGGCCAGGCGGCGCTGGAGCTATTGCGCCAGACACCGACCGACCTGCTGCTGATGGACGTTGTGCTGCCGGATATGGAGGGGTATGCCGCCATTCGCCAGATCAAGCTGCTGCAGGAAAACCGCTGGGCGCCGGTGATTGTGCTGACCACGCTGGACGATGACGAGAACCTGATCAAGACACTGGAAGCCGGAGCCGACGACTGTCTGCTCAAGCCGATCGATTTCAACGTATTGCAGGCAAAAATCCGCTCGATGCAACGCATCGCCCAACTGCAACACAATGCTCAGGATCTGGCGCTGAGCCATGCAACCACGCTGGACAATCTGGTTGATGGCGTGATGGTGCTGGATACACAGCTCCACATCGAATCAGCCAATCCGGCGATATTCCGCATCTTCGGTTATGCGCCGCAGCAACTGCTGGGGCAGTCCGCCATCCAGCTCTGGCCGGAACCCCTGCGTGAGAATTTCCTGCAACTCAGCCTGGAACTGATCATCAACAGCGAACAGCGGGCATTCTGTCATGATGGGCAAACCAGTGGCCAGCGTTGCAATGGCGAAGTTTTTCCCATGGAAATCGGCATCAGCATTGTCTCGCTGCACAGCGGCAGCCGCATGATTTGCACCATACGCGACATCACCGAACGCAAACGTTCGGAAACCGCACTGCGGCAACAGGCACAGATCATCGACCAGACACATGACTCGATCATCGCCATTTCCCAGCAGGGCTTGATCGAGAGCTGGAATCAGGGCTCTGAACGGCTCTACGGCTATAGCGCAGAATCGAGACTGGGCACGCCGCTGACGGCATTGTTCAGCCAGCACACCGAACAACTGCGCTATGTGCTGCAAACCGGCCTGCGACAAACTGAAAAAATAGAACTGGAGCTGACCGCCATCACTGCCGCAGGCCAGCAACGCGATATCAGCCTGAGCCTGTCGGCGCGCTTCAATAGCGCCGGAGAAGCGGCGGGCTACATCGGCTATTCTCTGGATATTTCCGAGCTGAAGGATGCGCAGCGCAAACTGGAATATCTCGCCAGCCACGATCAGCTGACACGCATCCCCAACCGTTATCTGTTCAACGACCGGCTACATCAGGCGCTGCACAAGGCGCGGCGCAATCTGCACAAGCTGGCGATCCTGTTTCTCGACCTGGATGGCTTCAAGCAGATCAATGACAGCTTTGGCCACGATGCCGGCGATGAAGTGCTGCTCTGTGTGGCAGAACGGATGTCACAACTGTTCCGCCGCAGCGACAGCCTGGCGCGCTTCGGCGGCGACGAGTTTGCCGTATTGCTGGAAGAGGCGGACCAGCTGGATATGATAGAAATGCTCGCACAACGACTGATCGCAGCGATCAACCAACCGATCTTGTTGCGTGCAGGCCATCGGGTTCAGGTCGGTGCCAGCCTTGGCATCGCCCTCTATCCGCTGGACGGCAGCTCAGCCGAAAACCTGCTGCAAACAGCAGATCTGGCCATGTACAAGGCCAAACAGATGAACAAGAACAACTACCAGTTTTTGCGCGACACGCACGAAATGCAGCACTACCGGGAACTCCACGCGCACTGATTGCCGCTACGGATCACACTCGAGCAACCGTCGCCAACCGGGAGAAAAAGACAAAGCAGGTCAAGACGCTCAGGAGTGAGCCGGAAACCTGTCTTTCCGGATATCAGCCGGGAATACTGCCCAGCCTTGACCTGACATGTTCGAGCAATCCATGGCCAGCATCTTCCACCATGTCCAGCACGCGCTCGAAGCCACCCGCTCCTCCATAATAGGGATCGGGCACATTGGCATCGGGGAAACGTCTGCTGAATGCCAGCAACAGTTGTAATTTATGCTGCAAACCAGCGGGGCATTGCGCTCTCAGGCTACGCAGATTGTCAACATCCATCGCCAGTATCAACTCAAAACGCTCAAAATCCTCTGCCGACACCTTGCGTGCCCGGATGGCAGACAGATCATAGCCACGCCGGGCGGCAACAGCCCGGCTACGTGGGTCGGGTGCTTCCCCGGCATGGGCGCCGTGGGTGCCGGCAGAATCAAGCAGCAGATGCGGCCCGAGGCCCGCAGTTTCTGCCATGTGGCGAAACACGCCCTCGGCCGTGGGTGAACGGCAGATATTGCCCATGCAAACAAACAATACGGAAAAACTGCTCACGAAAAAACCTGCACCATCCATCAAAGACAGGCAGGCATTGTGGCGCAGAAGCACCGAATGAACAATACAGCCGATACATCAACTGGCGTGCATTTTAAGGGTCAGGGACACCCCTCCCGGCCGGCAACGGGCCGAGGCATCCTCAGGAGCACAAGCGGCGTTTAACGAACGATGCGTACGCCAGCTTCGATCGGCGCACCAGGCAGACGCGACTGCAGCGGGGTCACAGAGGCAGTGGCATAAATCTGATGTTGTTCACGCAGCGGACGATCCGGCATTGCAGCCAGACGATTGCGATCACGCACCAGCATCTGTGCACACTCACCTGCCTGGGTCATCTGCTGAACGATTTTGAATGCCCATGCAGGCAGTTGGGGGTTCACGCGGTAATACATCCACACCCCGTCACGCCGCACCGACAGCAGCTTTGACTGGCGCATCTTGGCCAGATGGCGCGAAACCTTGGGCTGGGCGCAGTCAACTGCAAAACACAGCTCGCAGACAGACAACTCCTCCTCCATCATCAGCAAGGCCAACATTCTCCGTCTGGTTTCATCGGACAACACATTGAAAAAATCACTATCGTGGATCATCGTCATCTCTTCTTCGGTTATGAATGATTAATTGTTAACTACTTGAACTTCAGACTGCTTGGCTCAGAAACTGATTACCAAGGCACCCTCGGCATCGAAATACGGCAATCTGGGCGGGTTATCGAAATTGATGCGGCGGCCAATACGCCCATCCGGCTGGAGAAACACCATATTGCCCGAGGCGAAATCAAACTGGCCCACCTTGTGATCCTGCCACGCCAGCTGAAAACGGCTCGACCATTCACGCACCGCAGCAAACGACTCGATCGAATCGAACATCCATTGGCTCAAGCCGGCAACACCATTGTAAAACTTCAGCTGCAGACAACGGCCATCAGCGACAAGACCTTTGAGAAAGCGAATCACATCCACGATCTCGGCATGCATTTTGTCTGCCAGGCCGCGTGGATCGGTCGACTGGTAATACACCTGGCGTTTCAATTCTTCGCTGAACGGATTGGCCAGCATGACCTGATATTCATCCGCTTCGACAAACCACTCAGGCAAACCATCCACCTGCCACTGCTGCAATAACTCCAGCCCGGTCACACTGCCGATCAAGGCCAGCTTGCTGCCGTTCTGCTGCACCAAAGCCATACGGCTATCGCCCAGCCCCCAGACAGGGGCAGCCTCTACAGCTGTCGCTTGCCCAACATCGCGACGCAACAACAACTCCGGCAACCAGGATGGATCGACCTGAGCGCCGGTTTCCAGCTCCTGCCAGTTATAACGATTCAAACGCATGGTTCAGACCTTTTACCAATGACACATTGGCCACCAACGCCTAACGCCATTTATCTATGTACCCCTGCACCGGTAACCGGCAGCACCGCCGCCGGCTGGTTCTGCAACTCCCGATTCGATACCAGCCTGCCAGCTGCAGGCCTGGCGGCCCCTGCCATTTCGGCACGCGGAGTCGGCGCCCCGCAGTCTGCACACTCGGCGGTCACACTCGCCGGCGGCGCAACATCGGTAACCGGCAGCACAAGTTGGGCCGGTGTTTCCGAGAACATGGCGGGCTGATAATCCGATACATCAAGAACACTGAACAGATTCACGCCAATCAGGCCTATTCCGGCAGATACACTAGATAAATAAAGAAATGCGTCGAACTTTTTCATTATGTCCCCCACCACCGAAACAGCTTTTAATATGTCTTTCTTGCGTTGTTGCACACAAGTTAAAGCACAATGCGTGCCAGAAAATATTTCCATTTTTAATCAACAACATAAAGATTAAAATTAAAGTCAATTTGAAGGAATCTGTCGCCAATTGGCGACACACACCGTTAACATAAACAACATGTTCTTTTAATTCAAACACTTAAAGGTGTCTGCTTTTGGCGACAGAAAATCCCATAGACATAAACTTTGGCGACACGCCATTCAAACCTGCCTGGCGAGCAGAAAGAAAATGCCGCATCGCAGCGGCATCGGGGAGGTAAACACAGAAGTGAACGAGTCAACCGGCCTTGAACTGGGCCGGGTCAATCTGATTGCGTTCGAGCAGTTTGTAGAAGTCGGTTCGATTACGCTTGGCCAGACGTGCAGCCTGGGTCACATTGCCAGCGGCGATCTTCAACAACTGCACCAGATAGTCACGCTCGAAATTACGCCGCGCCTCTTCAAAAGAGGTTGCCGGCAAACTGCTCTCACCAAACAGCAATGATTGGACAATCACAGCAGAAATAACCGGCGTGGTACTCAGCGCCACCAGCTGCTCGACAAAATTCTCCAGCTGGCGGATGTTACCGGGCCAGCTCATGCCGACCAGAATTTCAATCGCATCCGGTGCAAACTGATTGACCTGCTTGCCATATTTGCGCGCCATCTGTTGCAGGAAATGCTGCGCCAGCAAGGGAATATCCTCACGTCGTGATTCAAGCGAGGGCAAACGCAAATTAACCACATGCAGACGGTAATAGAGATCTTCGCGGAATTCGCCCTGACGGATCATCAGGGGCAGATCACAGTGCGTGGCAGAAATCACGCGCACATCTACCGGCAGGCTCTTTAGCGCGCCCAGCGGCCGAACCATTCGCTCCTGCAGCACGCGCAACAGCTTGACCTGCAGCGAAACCGGCATATCGCCGATTTCATCCAGAAACAGGGTGCCACCCGATGCGGCCTCAAACAGGCCAGCCTTGTCGCGGCTGGCACCGGTGAATGCGCCGCGCACATGGCCAAACAGCTCGGATTCAAGCAGATTTTCGGGAATCGCGCCGCAATTGATTGCCACAAAAGGCCGCTCGGCACGCTTGCTGGTGCGGTGAATGGCACGCGCCAGTAGCTCCTTGCCAGTACCGCTCTCACCACTGATCAGCACGCTGGCGTCGCCACCGGCAACCAGTTGGGCACGGGCCAGCACCTCCTGCAGGGCCGGATTTCGCGTCAACATATCGCCAAACTGCTGAACATTGCCCACCGCCTCGACACCGGCGCCGCTGCCACTGGCCAGCGCCTGCTCGACTTCGGCCAGGAGCTGCTTGCTGTCAAAAGGTTTGGTCAGATAGCCAAACACCCCCTTGCGCGTGGCGGCAACCGCATCGGGAATCGAGCCATGCGCCGTCAGCATGATCACCGGCAAGCCGGGTCTGCCTTGATGCAGTGCCTCGAACAGCGCCATCCCGTCCATACCATCCATGCGCAAATCGGTTATGACCAGGTCCGGGCGCGCTGCGGCAACGCGCGCCAGCGCCTCTTCACCGCTGGTGGCACAACTGACCTCATAACCATTCGCGGCCAGGCGGATCTGCAACAATTTCAGCAGGTCGGCATCATCATCCACGATCAGAATACGTGACGGCATCAGTATTTATCCTTGCTGCGACGGCGATACAGGTTCTGTTCCAGCGAGCGCAATGTATCCAGCTTGATCAAGGCCTGCGTAGCGCGCTGCTCCGCCGCATCGGCCCGCCGCTGCTCCTCGCGTGTTTTCTGTTGCGCCTGCTCCAGTGCCTCTTCCAGCCTTTGCTGCTCCTGCGCCTGTGCATGCAGCAAACCGGCCAGCGGGCGCCACAAGGTGGCCTCACCCGCACGGCCATCGCGCAGTAGCGGCTCAAGCAGCGTCAACGCACGCAATACATCATGCTGCTTGTGATTTGGCAAAGTCAGCATGTAGCTGTATTGCAAGCGCCGCCAATCGCTTTTTTCCAGCACAAAGCCCTGACGCACCTGCTCCAGCTCGCGCGCAAATTCACCCGCGTTATAACGCCTGACCGAATCGGCAAAACGCAACCAGTCTTCCGGGCCGGGGCTGGCAACACCAGCGACAGGCGGCAAAGGTTCTGGCTTCGCCACGTCCTGGTGGGGGGCAGCACATGCGCCCAGCACCGCCACAGACAGCAGCACGATTGCCTTGCGCGACAACAACAATGACCGGCATCTGCGCGTCATCGCTCCTGGCTCCAGTGAAGGATCGGCAAGCTAACCCGGAAATGGGCGCCGGGCTGATTTTCCAGCACCACAATGCTGCCGCGCAGTGCCCGCACAAATTCGGCCACAATCGCCAGGCCCAATCCGCTGCTCTTGACCCGCTGTTCGGCACTGGCACTGCCATGATAGAAACGTTCGAAAATGCGCTTTCTTTCCTCAGGGGCAATGCCGGGGCCTTCATCCAGCACGTCAAGCAACAGCGTCGCCTCCTGCTGTGCCAATGTCAGTTTCACCACGCTGCGCTGGGGCGCATAACGGATGGCATTGGAAAGCAGATTATCAAGTATCACGCGCAATTTTTCCGCATCGGTTTCGACGATCAGATTGGGACACGCCAGCTCAATTGAAATATTTTTGCTCAGCAACGGCAATTGCTGTGCCGCCAGCACCTTTTTCACCAGTGGCCGCAAGGGCGTAAGCGACATGACCACGCTGGTTGCCTGCGCTTGCAGGGCGCTGAACTGTAACAGGCCTTCGATCTGTCGCTGCAGGCGTACACTGTTGTGCTGCAATATCTGCGCAACCTCCTGCTGTGCAACGCTCAACGACCCCACCGAGCCATCCACCAGCAGATCAGCACCTTCGCGCAATGCGGCCAGAGGCGTCTTCAGATCATGCGAAACCTGCTGCAGGAAGCGTGTTTTCTGATCCTCGACCTGGCGCAATTGTTCCCGCAGCCACTCCAGCCGGAAACCCAGCCGGCGCAGATCGCCCGGCCCTTCAATCTCCACCCGCGAGGCAAAATCCCCCTGCCCCATGGCTTCGATAGCCTGCTCGATCTGCCGGATCGGGCGCGATGTCATCAACACAAACCCCCAGATCACCGCCAGCCCCACCGGTAGCAACAACCACAGCTGCCTGATGACCACATCCCGCGCATGGGCTGCCATTTGCTGCGTGTTGGCGACTTCGCGTTCGGTCAGAATGTCGCCGTGAGCCAGCAAGCGATCCACCACACGACTCAGGCCGCCCAGTTCATCGGCAATCTGATCGACTTCCTCCGGTTCGAGATGCCGAACGGACAACTTCGCGTAAATCTGCTGCTCCCGATCGGAAAAATCACGCAGCGCCGCTACCAGCGTCGATTCGTGCGGTGCAGCCAGCAAATCCGTCAGCACACTCCGAACTGATTGATGGGCGGCCTGATAGGCGAGCAACAACTCCACGTCACCCAGCACGGCATATTGCCGCAGATGGCGCTCCATACGCGTCATCTCTTCGGCCAGCGAGCGACTGGCGCGCGCATAGTGCACCGATTGGTACACCGCACGCTTGCTCTGATCAGCCAGCTTTTGCATCGACACGGCACTGGTGAACAATGCCAGCGCCAAGGGCAGGCATACCAGGGCAAAGCCAAGCACAATCAGGTGAATAAAGGATCTGGGATAACGCAGACGCATGCCGCGATTCGGATATTTGCAAGTGGCATATTGTAAACCACTTCGGCAGCGCCGGATTGGCTCTGAGCCACGTTGCGCGGAGAAAAAACCAGAGACGAAACAGCAACACTGAAGCTCGCGCACTTAAGGCGTATAATTCTGCGCCATATTTGCAACAAATAATGAGCCCTGCCATGTTGAAAGCCCCTGAACTACTGCTGCCTGCCGGCAATCTGGAAAAAATGCGTGCTGCCTACGATTATGGCGCAGATGCGGTGTATGCCGGCCAGCCACGCTACAGCCTGCGCGCCCGCAACAACGAGTTCAAGCTGGAGCAACTGCGCCAGGGTATTGAAGAAGCCCACGCACGCAACAAGCTGTTTTTTGTCGCCAGCAACATTCTGCCGCACAACGCCAAGGTCAAGACCTATCTGGCCGATATGGAACCGGTGATCGAAATGAAGCCGGATGCGCTGATCATGGCCGACCCTGGCCTGATCATGATGGTGCGCGAGAAGTGGCCGGAAATTCCGGTTCATCTGTCGGTGCAGGCCAGCACCACCAACTTCGCCGCAGTCAAATTCTGGCGCAGTATCGGCCTCAGCCGCATCATCCTGTCGCGCGAACTGAGCCTCGATGAAGTCGAGGAAATCCGCCAGGAATGCCCGGACATGGAACTGGAAGTATTCGTGCACGGCGCCTTGTGTATCGCCTACTCCGGCCGCTGCTTGTTATCCGGTTATTTCAATCACCGCGATCCTAACCAGGGCACCTGCACCAATTCCTGCCGCTGGGATTACAAGGTTCACAACACTGATGAAACCGATGCGGGCGATCATCAGGTGCTCAAATTCGATTTCAATCAGGCACTGGATGAGGCGAACCGCAGCTTTGCCGCCGTCGGCGAGCAACAGCGTCACCCGCTGGCTGACCGGGTATACCTGATTGAAGAAAACTCGCGTCCGGGCGAAATGATGCCGATTCTGGAAGACGAGCACGGCACCTACATCATGAACAGCAAGGATCTGCGCGCCGTTGAACACGTGGAGCGACTGATGAAAATCGGTGTCGACTCGCTCAAGGTCGAAGGCCGCACCAAATCGCTGTATTACGTGGCCCGCACCGCCCAGGTTTACCGCCGCGCCATCAACGATGTGCTGGCCGGCCGACCATTCAATCCGGAACTGCTCTCCGATCTGGAAGGCCTGGCCAGCCGCGGTTATACCGATGGCTTCTATCAGCGCCATCACACCCAGGATTATCAGAACTACATGAAAGGCCATTCAGAATCGAACCGCAGCCAGTATGTGGGCGAGGTTGTCGGCCGTGCGCCGGGAACGGGCTGGGCGGTAGTGGAAGTCAAAAACCGCTTCCAGGTAGGCGACCGGCTGGAAGTCATCCTGCCGGATGGCAACCAGATCGTGGAGCTGCAGCAAATGACCAGCAGCGATGGTTTGCCACTGCAAATTGCCAGCGGCAACGGCTACACCGTACATATTCCGCTTGCGGGCAACTACGACAAGGCTCTGCTGGCCCGGTTCCTGTAAACCTCGCATTAAAAACAAAACGGGCGCTTGAGCGCCCGTTTTGTTTTGCGCGCCGGCTCAGCGCTGATCCATTCCAAACTGCGGATTGTTCAACACCTTGGCCTCAATCGACTGATCAAAATCCCCGGTTTCACTATTGCTGATAAATTCCAGCAACATCAACTCTGTTGCCACCTCAAACGGAAAACCGTGACGGTCGCCACGTTCGTCGAACACCAGCGAGCGCAGGTAACGGTTGACCTCAGGCCCACCCCAGGTTTCGACAATTTTTTCGGTGATGCGCGGAAACCCCTGCTCCAGCGCAGAAATGACTTCAACTTTCTTGACCATGGCCACGCCTCCCGTCAACTTTTTTCCAGATAATAACGCGACTCACCGGCATTGATATCCTGCGCTACCAGCTTCTGCCGCGCATGGTGTGCAAATGCCTGCACATCCGGACGACAATGGGCGTCATCCACAATCAGGCACAACACCTCACCGGGCTTCATCTGCGCCATCGCCCGTTTGAGACGCAACACCGGAATCGGCGCCTTCAAGCCTCGCGCATCCAGTTCATATTGATAATCCATAAGCCACTCCTCAAAGCACCACTTTGAGTTTTAGGCGATAGCCGGCACATGAGCAAAAAAACCAGACAAACAGCCAACAAAAAAACCTCGCCGCAGCGAGGTTTTTTGCACAACCACAGCGCCAATCAGGCCTTGCGGCGACGCGCAGCAGCCAGACCAGTCAGACCCAGGCCCATCAGAACCAGCGTAGCAGGAACCGGTACAGTGTTTACCGGATCCGGGCGCACACCACCAAATCCATCCAGGTACACGTACATGGCGTGAGCACTCTGTGTGCAATCGCGTGCAATTGCTTCCAGAGTCAAGGAGTCGCCAACGCTGACACCGGCGGCATCGAGATCAACTGCAACCACATTCCAGCCCAGCGGATCATTGGCGTTGGAATTGGCGCTATACTTCCAGTTGCCATTTGCGGCAGTAACCCAAGCGCCGCCATCAGTTTCATAGTGAGCAACGTTATAAATAGCTGCGTTGTTCTGCGAATCGTTAGTTACACGAACCTGGAAAAACGGAGTCTGCGAGGTGCTGTGGCCGGAAATTTCTTCTACCGCTGCCCATGCAAAATACAGGAAGCCTGCCGAGCCATTCCCTTCAGCAGCAACAGTACCGGTCTGACGAATACGATTATAGATTGTGCCGCCACCGCCGTAACCCCAAGCAACCGCATCACCTACACGTACACCATTGGCACCGTTATAAGTAGTCTGAATGCCAGTATTGGCGTCCACACCAGGACTAACGATTGCCGAGGACAAACCACCATTACTCGACGAGGCACGAGTTGTCTGCCCGGCCACTGCCGCAGAATAAGAAGCAGTACCGCTGTCACTGGAAGTGCTCCAGCCACTCAGGTCACCGGCTTCAAAACCACCGTTGGTAAACACGATCCCCGCCATGGCATTAGCCGAGAACAATGCGGAGGCAGCAACTGCCAATAACGCCTTTTTCATCTCCTTGATGAGCCGAATAAAACCAATGAACCGCCAAAAACCGGCAGCCCAACACATATGAATTTCGCCCCATCAAACCAGCAAAAACCATGCCAAAAAGATAAGCACATGTTTAATATTGATTTTTTATTCAAAGAAACAATCTGCCTTGTCGATTTGTAAAAATATCCGACAATCACAAACAACAGCAGGTGCCGCACCCTCG
>JACCDG010639334.1_pt1 | contig 24822 bp, 21 predicted proteins | sample 7442471 | NCBI WGS metagenome assembly JACCDG01 (sample SAMN15323444, study PRJNA562643) | freshwater metagenome | isolation source: river surface water | place: USA:Blue River Watershed | collected 2017-08-17 | reverse complement strand
ATCTCGCGCAGCATCGCGAGCGGCGCGTTACGCATGATCTGGTATTCCTTGTCCGTGAGGGTCTGTGCCGGGGCAACGGTGATCGAGTCGCCGGTGTGCACGCCCATGGGGTCGAGGTTCTCGATCGAACACACGATGATGCAGTTGTCGTTCTTGTCGCGAACGACTTCCATTTCATATTCTTTCCAGCCGAGCAGGGATTCTTCGATCAGCAGCTCGTTGGTCGGCGAGGCTTCCAGGCCGCGCTTGCAGATGGTCTCGAATTCTTCGGCGTTGTAGGCAATGCCGCCGCCGGAGCCGCCCATCGTGAACGACGGACGGATGATGGTCGGGAAGCCGACGCTCTTCTGCACCGCCCAGGCCTCTTCCATCGAGTGGGCGATGCCGGAGCGGGCCGAACCGAGACCGATCTTGGTCATCGCATCCTTGAACTTCAGGCGGTCCTCGGCCTTGTCGATGGCTTCCGGCGTGGCGCCGATCAGCTCGACCTTGTACTTGTCCAGCACGCCATTGCGCCACAGGTCGAGCGCGCAGTTCAGCGCGGTCTGGCCACCCATGGTCGGCAGGATCGCGTCCGGGCGCTCCTTGTCGATGATGCGCTCGACCACCTGCCAGGTGATCGGCTCGATGTAGGTGACATCGGCCATCTCCGGGTCGGTCATGATGGTGGCCGGGTTGCTGTTGACCAGGATGACCTTGTAACCCTCTTCGCGCAGCGCCTTGCAGGCCTGGGCGCCGGAGTAATCGAACTCACAGGCCTGGCCGATGATGATCGGGCCGGCGCCGATGATGAGGATGCTCTTGATGTCGGTACGCTTAGCCATGGGTGTGTTTCTCCATCATCGCCAGGAAGCGATCGAACAAGGGGGCGATGTCATGCGGCCCGGGCGAGGCCTCGGGGTGGCCCTGGAAGCAGAAGGCAGGCTTGTCGGTACGCTCGAAGCCCTGCAGCGAGCCGTCGAACAGCGACACATGGGTGACGCGGCAGTTGGCCGGCAACGTGTCGGGGTCGACCGCGAAGCCGTGGTTCTGCGAAGTGATCATCACCTGTTTGGTGTCGAGGTCCTGCACCGGATGGTTGGCACCATGGTGGCCGAATTTCATCTTGAGGGTCTTCGCACCCGAGGCCAGCGCCATGATCTGGTGACCGAGGCAGATGCCGAAGGTCGGGATACCCTTCTCGATCAGTTCGCGCGAGGCGGCGATCGCATAGTCGCAAGGCTGCGGGTCGCCGGGGCCGTTCGAGAGAAAGATACCGTCCGGGTTCAGCGCCAGTGCATCGGCGGCCGTCGCCTGGGCCGGCAGCACGGTCACCTTGCAGCCGCGCTGGGCCAGCATGCGCAGGATGTTGTACTTGACGCCGTAGTCGAAGGCGACCACGTGGAATTTGGGTTGGGCCAGCGTGCCGTAACCTTCGCCCAGCACCCATTCGGTCTGGGTCCACTCGTATTTGGCCTTGGTCGAGACGACTTTCGCGAGGTCCATGCCGTTAATGCCGGGGAAGGCGCGCGCCAGTTCCAGCGCGGTCTCGGCCTTCACGTTCGGGCCGGCGACGATGGCGCCGTTCTGCGCGCCCTTCTCGCGCAGCACGCGGGTCAGCTTGCGGGTATCGATGCCGGCGATGGCGACGATGCCCTCGGCTTTCAGGTACTCCGGCAGGCTCTGCGTGGCACGGAAATTGGACACCTGCAGCGGCAGGTCGCGAATGATCAGGCCGGCTGCATGCACCTTGGACGATTCGACATCTTCCGGGTTGACGCCGGTATTGCCGATGTGCGGGTAAGTCAGCGTGACGATCTGGCGGCTGTAACTGGGGTCAGTCAGGATTTCCTGGTAACCGGTCATCGCCGTGTTGAACACCACCTCACCGCTGGTCTGGCCAGCAGCGCCGATGGAATATCCGTGAAACACCGTGCCATCGGCGAGCGCGAGGATGGCCGGCACCTGGTTGGCCGTGAAAAATGGCGGCAAAGGTAACTCCTGGGTTGTTACCGCCGCGTCTGGGCGTCTGCCTGCCCTGGTCGCGTCCTCGTTGGACGTGCGAACACCGGGCAATGCGGGACGATTTGGAAGGTGGGCTGCGCGGGCGGCGAAGTACTTAGGTAAACCTTGCGATTATACCGTGAAGCACCCAAGCCGGGCAACCTGAGGAATCACGCGGGCTGCGGGCGAAGCAGATGCTCACCGGCTGCCCGCAGGGCGCGGCAATGCCGCCATGCCGCGCATGACTGGCATTGCCTGATTCGCAAGTAGCCCGCCCGGGCTGCCCGCGAATCTTATGCTTACAGGCCGAGAGCGGCGATGCCGGCGCGGGCGATCTGCGCGTCTTCGTTCGATTTCACGCCGGACACGCCGACTGCACCGACGAAATCACCATTGGCGATGATGGGCACGCCGCCTTCGAGCAGGCCGTCGATGTTCGGCGCCGACAGGAAGGAATAGCGGCCATTGTTGATCACGTCTTCGTAGACCTTGGTTTCACGCTGGCCGAGGGCCGCGGTGCGGGCCTTGGACGGTGCGATCGATGCCGACACCGGCGCGGCGCCGTCCAGGCGCTGCAGCCACAGCAGGCTGCCGCCGTCATCGACGATGGCGATGGTGACGGCCCATTTGTTGGCGAGCGCCTCGGCCTCGGCGGCGGCGGCGATTTTCTTGACGTCGTCAAGGGTCAGGGCCTGTTTGGTGCGCATGTCGTACTCCCGTTTTTCTTCAAAGGTTCTACAAGGATGCTGCGGGGGTGCAGCCTGGGTGCAACCGTTTCGATTGCGGCAAAGCCGGCCGGGGTCGGCCGCGAAAGGGCAGGATTGTACGACAAGTCGATGACGGGCGAATGGCAGGCTGCCGGCGTCGGGCGGGCAAGCATCGTTCGCCGGCGAAACTTTGACAAGCCGGGAGCCATGGCTTACATTGCCCCGTCAATTTATTTCCTGAACTGTAACTTTGCCCAGCCACCTGCCCGCCTGCCGAGACCCGCACACTGCCGCACGCCCTGCCCGGCGCCTGCTGCCGCTCGTGCTCGCGCTGGCCATGGTCAGCCAGGGCGTGCCGGCGCTGGCGCTGGAGCTGCCGGCGAGCCAGGAAACGAATGCCAGCCTGCAGAGCCGCATCCTGTCGCGCGTGAGCAGCTTCACCGATCGCGCCGCCAACCTTGCGATCGAGGCGATGTCGCTGGTCGGCATCCACTATCGTCGCGGCGGCACCTCGCCGCAAAACGGCCTCGACTGCAGCGGCCTGGTGCGTTACGTGTTCCGGGAAGCGAATGGCACCGAGCTGCCGCGCACCTCGGCCGAGATGAGCAAGCTCGGCGAGCAGGTCGACAAAAGCCAGCTGCAACCGGGCGACCTGGTTTTCTTCAACACGCTCAAGCGCACCTTCTCGCATGTCGGCATCTACCTGGGCGACAACAAGTTCATCCATGCGCCTTCATCCGGCGGCACCGTGCGCATCGAGAGCATGGACCTCGCTTACTGGAAGGCGCGCTTCAATGGCGCGCGCCGGATCGCCGACGACAAGCCGGCCGAACCGCCCAAGTAAGCCAACGAAGCGCCGACCAGGCTTTGACCAAGCGCTGGTCAAACGTCGGTCAGGCCTCAAGCGCTAACTGCGCTGACTGCGCTAACTGCGCTGACTGCGCTGATCTCCCAGCCGCCGGCATCATCCTCCGCGACACCAGCACCATCATCATCACTGGGCAGCGTGCAGCGGCCCTTCGCGCTTCAGACTCAGGCGCCGCCTGATCTCCGGCAGCGCCGCCAGCGCCGCTTTTTCACCGGCGATGATGGCTACGCTGCGGTTCTGGAAATCATTGCCGCGCATCGTCGCCAGCTCCGGGCGGATCACGATGTCGGCCTGCTTGAGTTCATAGGCATTCAGGCTCTGGCCCATGATCGAGACCGTCTGCAACAAGACCTCGAAGGTATTCGACGCCGGCTGCGCATCCGGCTGCGCCGAGATGTTCACGGCGATGACGAAGTCAGCCCCCATCTTGCGCGCGAAACTGACCGGCACCGGCGCCACCAGGCCGCCATCGACGTAATCGATGTTCCCGATGCGTACCGGCTGGAACACGCCCGGCACCGAGGAAGAGGCGCGCACCGCCGTGCCAGTGTTGCCACGCCTGAACAGGATGGCCTGCCCGCTGCGCAAATCGGTCGCCACCGCGCCGAACGGAATCTTGAGCTTTTCTATCGGCTGGCCGCGCACCGCGCGATTGACATAGTTCTGGACTGCCTCGCCTTTGAGCACGCCGGTCGATTGCGAAAAGAAGGGCACCGACCAGTCCGAGATCGCTGCCTCGTCCATGTCGATGGCCATCTTCTGTAGCGCATAGCCATTGTTGCCTGCCGCGTAGAGCGCACCGACCAGGCTGCCGGCGCTGGTGCCGACGACGAGGTCAGGCACGATCCCCTGGGACTCAAGAATCTTGATCACGCCGATATGGGCAAAGCCGCGCGCGGCGCCACCGCCCAGCGCCAGGCCTATCTTTACCGGCCGCACCGTCGGCACATTGGGCACGTTGGGCACATTAGGCACATTCGGCACGGCCGGTGCCGGCGGCGGCACGGGCGACTGCACCGCCGGCGGCAGCTCAGTCCCGGCTGGCAGCTCGGCAGCCGGCGCTGGCGCTGGTACCGGGCCTGGTATCGGCGCCGCCTCAGTCATCGACGGTGCAGGTCCGGCCGTCGTCGCGGCACTGGCCGACGGCGCGCGGCCAGTGCCCTGGCTAGCCTGGCCAGCCCGGGAGTCACCGGTCAGCGGCACGGACTGGCAAGCGGACAGCAGCATCGCCGCCGATAAAACAACTGCTCGGATCATGGGGAGGAAAACGAAAAAGAGAAAAGGAAGCGCGGGCGCAAGCGCTTAATGGCGCCCTGCGGCAGCACCCTGGGCCGGTTCGCCGAGGCCGTGGGCCTTCAGGATGTCGCGCGCCTTGGCCCCTTGCAGGAATTCCGCAAAAGCCCGGGCCGACGGGTTGGCGTGGCCTTGGGTGGTCAGCACGAAGCAGGTGTCGAGCTCGCCCTGTTGCTCGCGCGGTATCTCGACCAGCTGGCCGCGGTACTTCTGATTTAGCGAGAAGGCGGTCGCGACCGGTATCACCGCCACGTCCGCATTGCCGATGCGCGCAAACAGCCCGGCCTGCTCGACCGACGTCGCTGTCAGGACCTTGCCCTGCACCAGGTCCCATAAGCCGCCTTTCTTGAGCATCTCTTCCGCGCGCCGACCGCTGATCGTGAAATCGGGGTTGGCATAGGTAATGAAGCGGATCTTGTCATCCGTCAGCGACTCCAGCCCCTGCAACTTGATCTTGCGATTCGCCGCCCACATCACCAGCGGGTTCGATGCGTAATGCACCACCGGCTCGACCGCCATGCCGGCCTTGACCAGGCGCTCCGGGTAATGCCGGTCGAGGGCAACGAACAGGTCGGTCGGCTGCCCTGCTTTGATCGACGAGTACAACTTGCCGGCCGCATCCGACTTGATCTCGACCGACTCGCCGGGCCTGGCCAGCTTGTAGGCTTCCGCCACCTCGGCCAGCACCACGCGCTGATCACCGGTGACGGCAATCTTCACCGTGCCCGCAGCCGCAGGCGCGAAGACCGATAACAAAAGTACAACCAGCGCCGCAAATCGCAGGGCCATGCTCATCCTCGGGGAATAGCGCCAGCACATGGAAATGCTGACGTAAAGATGCAGATCGTACACCACGCAGCGGCGCCTGCCAGCCAAGGACGGCGTGCCGGGCAATGCACAGGCCGTTTCCAACGGCCCACGCTGCAGCAGCTCGGCCTGCAGCGCGGGAAGGCGCCCGCCCCGACCGTACGTCAACCGTCGCGCCCGCCGCGCCGTATCAGCCAGAAAGCAGCGCTGGTGACACAGGCAACCAGGGCCACCACCAGCCAGAAGCCGTGCGCATCTTCGGCCAGGGGTATCCCGGCTACGTTCATCCCGAACAAGCCGGCAATCAGGTTGATCGGCAGGGCCAGCACGGTGACCACGGTCAACATGTAGAGGCTCTTGCTGTTGCGCTCATTGACCATGGCTGCGATCTCTTCCTGCAGCAATTTGATGCGTTCCTGCAGCGAGCCCATGTCGGTCAAGACGGCGGCAAACTCTTCCGACGACTGACGCAGGTCTTGTAAATCAGCCTCGGCGATCCATGAGGGCGGGCGCTGCAACAGCCGGAACAAGGCCGCCGGCTCGGGCGCCATCAGTCGCTGCAGCCGCACCAGCACACGACGGATCGTGCCCAGCTTGCTGCGCTTGTGATTCAGGCGGCCTGCCAGCAAATCATCTTCGATCTTGTCGGTATTGGCGACGGTGTCACGCACGATATCGATCAGCACATCAGCCTGATCACGCAGCAAGTGCGTCAGCAGCTCGACCGGGGTCAGGATGCTGGCGCCGTTCTGCACCGCCTGACGCAGCCGGTCGACCGACTTCAGGGGCTTGCGGCGCGCGCTGATCACCATGCCGGGCGTGACCCACAGCCATAGCGTCGACAATTCCGACGGATCGAAACTGAAGCCATGCAGGACATCGTTGACGACGGCAATCAGGGCATCGTCCACCAGTTCGATGCGGGTCGAGCGCGAGCCCTGCTGCAAGGCCTCGAAAAATTCCGGCGGCAGCGGCGTATGCTCTCGCAGCCATTTTTCCGTCGAGGCCTGGCTGAGGTTGAAGTGCAGCCACAGGAAGCTTTGTCCTTGGAGCTGATCGGCGGTCATGCCTTGCGAGTCAAGCGCCGCCTGCAGATCCGGCGGTGCAAGCGGCCGCGCCCCCTCACCGCCCAGCCAGTATCCCCAGACCAGACCGGCAGGATCGACACGCAGCTCTTGCATCAGTTTGTCTTTGATCATGACGAATGAATCACAGCAAAGAAAAACGCCCCCGCAGGGGCGTTTTCAGACTGGAGCCTACGATCGCGTTTAGAAATTGTATTGCGTACGGATCGTCGTGACACGCTCGGAATCACCTGCCACAGTGCCAGTAAAGCTGCTGGTCAGTGCGGTATCAAAGCGGGTGATCGAGTGGTTGAGCATCACGCGGGCATTCGGATTAATGAACCAGGTCAAGCCGAGCGTGGTTGTGTTGCCTTTCTCGGAGCCGGTTTCGGTGCCGGTAAGGTCCGAAGCATCATATTTCGAGTAACGAATGCCGACTTGCCAAGCGCCTTTACCCGTGCCCATCCCGCTGAAATTGCTGTTCGGCTTGATTGAACCAAATCCACCGTCTTTGTAGCTGTCGGACCATTTTTCACCGGTCAGGTTATAAACTGCCGAAAGGTAATAGATTTTGATTTTGCCCGTTGCATCGGTTGTCCCTGCCGGAATATCTTTGGCTGTGAATTTTGCTTCAGCAAATTCAGACTGGAACTTAAACGGGCCATAGCCGTAAGCGATTTCGGCGCCAATCAGGTTCTTGTCAATGCGCGAGCTGATGTCAGTTGCGCCTGAAGCTGCAAAGGTGGACTTGTATGCTTCAACGCCACGATGCTCGGACCGCAAGGACGCAACGGTTGCCGTGCCACCTTGAGCAACATCATACCCACCCGAGGTCGCAGCAAATCCGAGGTGCAGTACCTGGTCATTCATATTGGCGAGTTTCGCCGCATTGGCGGCGACTCGAACACCATACTGACGATTGCCGCTACCAGTGGTGACCGTATTTGTTTCCTGGAAGGTCGAGACACCGTAGACCACACCATCCATCGGGACGCCGTGCAGCATGAAGCCGATTTTTTTTGCCGGCGCAAGCTGGTTCACATACGAGCGCTCGATAAAGTCGATATTGTTGGAGCTGGTGCCGTAATCTTCGAGGTTGAACGGTTGCTTGAAACGACCAACGCGGACCTGCGCCTCCTTGACAGCACTGTAATTTACCCAGCCCGTGTCAATGTTGCTGCTGTCTGATTGAGCAGCGTTCCAAACCATTTCATAGTTGAAATCACCGGCAAACTTGCCGGTCACGCCAATACGAGCACGACGCACATCGAATTGATCACCGGATTTCGCGCCGCCGGTATCGTAAGCATTCGTCCCGCCCTCAGTAAAGGGGCTGTTAAAGAAGCGAGCATCAAGATGCAAACGGCCCGTAAGGTTGATCTCGTTTTTTCCATCTTCCGAAACCAGACCGAAACCGCTACCCTTGACTGCACCGTCCTTTTCACGCTTCTGTATAAACTTGACCGACTTGGAGACATCCGAGTCAGTGCGTTGCTCTTTGAACTGCTGGTTCTCGTAAGCATCCGACTTCATGTAGTCATCATATTCGGCCTGAGTAATGACGCCCTTCTTCAGCATCAGGTCCAGCAGGCTCTTGGCATCGGCGGCGAAGGCCGGGGCCGACAGGGTGGCGCAGGCAACAGCGACTGCAACGGCGATACGCTTGGCAGCGATCAGTTTGCTCGGGTTGTTCATTCAGTTTTCTCCGTTTAATAAGCTCAGTGCAATCAAGGACCGCGCGGATCTGAAGGGATACGCATTTCTTAATTACTGGGCAGGATTATTCGGTTGAAATTTTTCAGCTTTGTTACAAACCAACACATTTGTGACACATCGATTTCCTGTTGCGAGCCCACAACGCATTTGCCGTAAACTTGTCATCGCGCTGTCATATTCAATGCGCACGATCTTCTGTTTTTCTTAATTCAGCTTCGGAGCAAGCCGCCATGTTCGCCGCAGTCGACCTCGGGTCGAACAGCTTTCGCCTTCATATAGGCATACACGACGGCGAACGCATTCGCATCATCAACAGCGCACGCGAGCCGGTGCGGCTGGGGGCGGGGCTCGATGGCCGCGGCCACCTCAGCCCGCAGGCGATACAAACGGCTCTCGCCTGCCTGAAGCGATTTGCCGAAGTGCTGAACGCCACGCCGCTGTCGGCCGTGCGGGTGGTGGCTACCAACACCGTGCGCGTCGCGCGCAACGCAGCCAGCTTTGTCCCGCAGTTCGAGAAAGCCATCGGCTACCCGATCGAAGTGATCTCCGGCGAAGAAGAGGGCCGGCTGATCTACATGGGCGTTGCCTCCACCCTGAATGCGCCGGCAGAGCGCCGGCTGGTGGTCGATATCGGCGGCGGCTCGACCGAGCTGGTGCTGGGCCATGGTCATGACATCGAAGAGGTCGAGTCCTTCAGCATCGGCACGGTGCCCACCTCGAACCGCTTCTTCGGCAGCGACCGCATCACGGCCGCCGCTTTCGACGCAGCCATCCTGGCCGCCCGCAGCGTCTTTGAAGATGGCCTGGCGCCCTTCCACCCCAAGCTGTGGGATGTCGCTTACGGCTCTTCTGGCACGATGCGCACGCTGGCCGAGGTCATCGAACTCAATGCACTCGGCGATGGCCTGCTGTCGCTGAAATCGCTCAATGCGCTGCGCGCCGTGCTGACCGAAGCCGGCCGTATCAGCAAGATCAATTTGCCCGGTATCCGTCCGGAACGGGTGGCGGTGATCCTCGGTGGCCTGCCGGTGCTGATCGGCCTGTGCGAAGAACTGGGCCTGAAATCACTGCAAAGCATCGAGGCCGGGCTGCGCATGGGCGTGCTGTGGGACTTGTACCTGCGCGAACGCAAAAAAGACCGGCGACAGGAATCGATCAAGCGCTTCATGAAGCGCTTCGGTGTCGACGATTTCCGCGCCGCCCGCGCCGCTGACTATGCGCTGTGCTTCTACCGTCAACTGGCCGGCGAGGCCGGGCCGCTGGAACGGGTACTGGGCTGGGCTGCCAGGATCCATGAGGTCGGCATGGCGGTGTCGCATACGGGCTTTCACAAGCACGGCGCCTACCTGGCGCTGCATGCCGACCTGCCTGGCTTCACGGCACAAGAACAGCACATGCTGTCGATCCTGGTGCTGGCGCAGAAAGGCAGCTTGCGCAAGGTGAGCGAAGCAGCGGCCGAGCCCGAGATCGCGCGCGCCATCCTGGCGCTGCGGCTGGGGATCATTTTCATGCACGCGCGGATCGACCCGGCCATCGAGGCGATCCGCCTCAGGCTGCGCACCCGCAGCGAGCTGGAGATCGCCCGCCATACGCTGGACACCCACCCTACCCTGTCCTACTGGCTATCGAAGGAACAGACTGCGTGGGAAGAAATCGGCACCGGTTTTCTGCTGCGGTCGACGACTGCCTGATTCGCCGCACGGCTTGTAACAATTGATTCCCATAAATCGTATATATTATTTATTCGATTGTTGTCGTCTCGCTCGAAGACGACCAGAAAAGGGAGAGAAAAATGACCAGACAAGCGACCAAAAAGCCGGGTCGTCCGGCCGGAAAAGCGGCAACGACCAAGCCTTCAGCCAAGCCGGCAGCCAAGCCTTCGGTCAAGCCTGCTGTCACCCGCAAATCGGCTTCGGCACCAGCGAGCAATCGCGTCAGCGCCAAAGCGCCGGCCGACAAGTCCGCAGCCAAACCTGCAGTCAAACCGGCAGCCAAGCCGGCCACCAAGCCAGCAACCAAGCCGTCCGGCAGCGCGCCGAAAGCCGACAAGCCGAAAAAGCAGAAACTCGTGCGCGACAGCTTCACGATGCCGGAAGCCGAGTACGCCACCATCGCAGCCGTGAAAAAGGCTTGCCTGACGGCGGGTCTCGAGATCAAGAAAAGCGAGATCCTGCGCATAGGCGTCGCGCTGATCGCCAAGCTGACCCCGGCCCGCGTCAAGCGCGCGCAGGCAGCACTGCTGCCGCTGAAGGCAGGCCGTCCGAAAAAGCACAAGTAAGTCCAAGCAAGCCCAACTGAGCTGCCTTTCCTCCGGACCGCGCCGGCGCCCAGCCGGGGTTGCGGCCGGAGGTCGCTCTGCGCTCTGCGCTCCTCGCTCTGCACACAGACTGTTCTGCCGTTCAAGGCGGCAGCGCTTGTCGATCAGGCCCGGCACCAGGCCCGACGAATCTCGTTTTCAGTCTGACAATCACGCAGCAGGCGCTGCGCCACCGCGATGGCGGCATCGACCCCAGACTTGTCATCAAGCGTACACAGTGACATGGTGTGATCACGGGCTAATCAACCCGGCCACACCGCCCTGATACTGGGTATCGACCGACCACTGCCATGAACCCGACCGACCAGCCCGCCCACTCGCCTGATTTTTGCTCCATCCTGGACACGCGCCTGTCACGCCGCAGCCTGCTGGCCGGGTCGCTGGCCGCTGCGGCCGCCAGTTACGTCGGTGGTGCCAGCCTGCTGCTGACGCCCACCGGCAATGCGGCAGCGGCGATGCGCTCGCTGAAGCTGAATTTCACCGCAGTCCCGAAAAGCAAGGCCGATGCCCTGCAACTGGCCGCCGGCTATTCCTGCTCGATCCTGCTGGCCACCGGCGACCCAATCGAAGCTGGCGTGCCGGCCTATGCGAATGACGGCAGTGATCCGGCATCAAGCTTTGCCCGCCGTGTCGGCGACCACAACGATGGCATGCATTATTTCGGCATCGGCAAAAATGGCCTGTGGGAAGCGTCCAATTCAGATCGCGGCCTGTTGTGCGTCAATCATGAGGCGGTCACTGCCGCGTTCCTGCACCCACAGGGCCAGACTATCGTCGATGGCCGCCGCACTGCCGAGGATGAGGTGATGAAGGAAATGCTGGCCCATGGGGTGAGCATTGTCGACATCGTCCGGGATGGGAAAGGCTTCCGCGTCAAGCGCGACTCGCGCTTGAACCGCCGCATCACAAGCTTCACCGACATGGAAATTGCCGGCCCGGCGGCGCGCAGCCCGATGATGATCACCCGCTATTCGATCACGGGCACCCGCACCCGCGGCACGCTGGCCAACTGCGCCCATGGTCATACGCCCTGGGGCACTTATCTGACTTGCGAAGAAAACTGGGCCGGCTTTTTCCATCGTCCCGCTTCAGATGACGGCAAACGCAGCGCCAAAGAACTGGCGGCATTCAAGCGCTACGGCGTGAACGGCAAGGGCAATCACCTGTGGGCCAGCGTACAGCCGGACACCGACGATCGTCGCTACGGCCGCTGGAATGCCAGCCTCACCGGCAGCTCGGCCGACGGCAGCGACGACTTCCGCCATGTCGCCAATACCTTTGGCTGGGTGGTCGAGATCGATCCGTTCGACCCGGCATCCACGCCCAAGAAGCGCACCGCGCTGGGACGCTTCGCGCATGAAGGTGCCTGGCCCGGCCGCGTGACTGCGGGCGAGCCGCTGGTCTGGTACATGGGCTGCGATTCGCGCGGCGAATACATTTACAAATATGTGTCGAACGCCGTCTGGGATCCGGCGGATGCCAAACGTCCCGCCTTTGCCGGCGACAAATACCTGAACGAGGGCAAGCTGTATGTCGCCCGCTTCCATGCCGACGGCAGCGGCGACTGGATAGCGCTGACGTTTGGCCTCAACGGCATCGACGAGCGCCATGCGCCCTACCCGTTCTCGAACCAGGCCGATGTGCTGATCCATGCGCGACTGGCCGCCGATGCCGCCGGTGCGACGAAGATGGACCGGCCCGAATGGGGCGCGGTCAATCCGCGCAATGGCGAGGTCTACATGACCCTGACCTACAACCCCTCACGCGATTTTGACAAAACCGACGCCGCCAATCCGCGCTACTACAACGATCCGAAAGAAGGCAAGGCACAGAAAGGCAATGCCAACGGCCATATCATTCGCTGGGCCGAACAGGATGGCAAGGCGGCCGCCACCCGCTTCCAGTGGGATGTGTTCCTGTTCGCGGCGCGCGCATCGGCCGACCGCAGCAACGTGAACCTGTCGGGACTGGGCGCGGGCAATGATTTTTCCAGCCCCGATGGCCTGTGGTTCGCCCGCAGCGGCCTGCTGTGGATAGAGACCGATGACCATGCCTATACCGACGTCAGCAACTGCATGCTGCTGGCGGCGATCCCCGGGCAGGTCGGCGATGGCGCAACGACGACCGTCGTCAACCAGAATGGCGAAAGGTCGCGCAGCGTCACGACCCAGGTGGGCACGCCGGCCACGGATGCCACGCTGCGCCGCTTCCTGGTCGGCCCGGTCGATTGCGAGATCACGGGCCTGACCGAGTCGCCGGATGGGCGCGCGCTGTTCGTCAATATCCAGCACCCGGGCGAGACCACCACGGGCAAGGATTTCGACATCGGCAATCCGGCCACCTGGCAGAGCCACTGGCCGGCCGGCGGCAATGCCCGGCCGCGCTCGGCCACCGTCGTCATCACGCGCGATGACGGCGGCCCGATAGGCGCTGATCCGGCCTGATCGTTTGCGTCGGCCCGGCACTTCTCGCGCTGACGTCAGCGGCGATGACATTCGTACCAGATAATGTCATCAAACAGACACAGCGCTGTCACCGAGGCGCAGCAATCGCTCATTAACCTGTCGGTCATTACGAAAAACAGGAGGGACGATGCGCCTGATGACCATAGGGGCCGATGCGACGCCCAGCTTCTCCAAACTCTCGCTGAGCCTGGCCACCACGCCTGAAGAAGTGCGCGAGGTACAGCGCCTGCGCTACCAGGTGTTCGTCGAGGCCATGGGCCTGGACTCGCTGATGAACAGCGAAGGCCTGGAGCGTGATGAATTCGACGACTATTGCGACCACCTGATCGTGCGCGACACGCGCACCCTGAAAGTGGTCGGCACTTATCGGGTGATGGGCGCGCGCGGCATCGCCCGCACCGGCCGCTTTTACTCCGAGAGCGAGTTCGACCTGTCGCGACTGGAAAACCTGCGGCCGCGCCTGCTGGAAGCCGGCCGCGCCTGCATCCACCCGGACTATCGCAGCGGCGGCGTGATCATGATGCTGTGGGCCGGGCTGGCTGCCTGCATGAAGAAAGAGAATGCCGAGTACCTGATCGGCTGCGCCAGCGTCAGCCTGGCCGATGGCGGCAATACGATCAATGCCATCTACCGCAAGCTGGCGGCCGAGCATCTCGCCCCGTCCGAGTACCGGGTGATGCCGCGCCTGCCCTTCCCCCTGCATGACGAGCCCGTGATCGGCGAAGTCGCGATGCCGGCGCTGATCAAGGGCTACCTGCGCAGCGGCGCCTGGATCTGCAGCGAACCGGCCTGGGATCCCGATTTCCACAGTGCCGACCTGTTCATGATGCTGCCGCTGGCCCGGCTCGACGGCCGTTATGCGCGCCACTACCTGAAAGAAGCGGTGGCCGCATGAATGCGAGCGACGGCTTCCTGAAGCACAAGAAGAAATTCCTCAAGCATCCGCTGCACAAACCGGCGCCGCTGCATTTCCGCACCATCTGGATCTCCGATGTGCACCTGGGCACCAGCGGCTGCCAGGCCAAGCGCCTGCTCGAATTCCTGAAGGCGACGGATTCGGACAAGCTGTATCTGGTCGGCGACATCATCGATGGCTGGCAGCTGCGCCGCCGCTGGTTCTGGCACCAGACCCACAATGACGTGGTGCAGCTGGTGATGAAAAAAGCCAAGAAAGGCACCAAGGTCATTTTCGTGCCGGGCAACCATGACGAATCGGTGCGCCAGTTCATCGGGCTCGACTTTGGCGGCATCAAGATCCGCGACGAGCTGGTGCATACCACCGCCGATGGCAAGAAAATGCTGGTGCTGCACGGCGACCGCTTCGACGGCGTGATCGCCTGTGCCAAATGGCTGGCCTATGTCGGCGATTCGTTGTACACGATGATCCTCAAATTCAACCAGGTCTATAACGGCTGGCGCGCGCGGGTCGGCCTGCCCTACTGGTCACTGTCGCAATACCTGAAGCTGAAGGTGAAGAACGCCGTCAGCTACATCACCTCGTTCGAAGAGGCGCTGGCGGCCGAGGCGCGCAAGCAGGGGCTGGATGGGGTCATCTGCGGCCATATCCACAAGCCCGAGATCCGCGACATCGACGGCATCAAGTACTGCAATGACGGCGACTGGGTCGAAAGCCTGTCGGCGCTGGTCGAGGACGCCAGCGGCGAGCTGCGCCTGATCGACTGGCATGAAGTCATGCTGCGCTGGGAGCAGGCCCAACTGATCGCCGAGGATGAGCTGTGCGCCGTACCGGCCTGAGCAGCCTGTTCCATTTATGGGACGAGTTGCTGTTCTCCAGCCTGGAACTGGCGCCGCCGCCGGAACGCCAGGTCGCCCGCCGGCGCCGCAGCAGCCAGGCGCGACGGGTGCTGGTGCTGTCGGTCTCGGCCGGCGCCGGCCATGTCCGGGCGGCGCAGGCCATCGTCGCGCATGCGGGCGCCGATTTTCCGCAGATCGAGATCCGGCATGTCGACATGATGACGCTGGTGCCGGCCTGGTTCCGCAAGGTCTACAGCGACCTGTACATGAAGCTGGCCACTGGCCTGCCGGAAGCCTGGGGCTGGCTGTACCGCAAGACTGACCACGAACCCGATGGCAGCCTGCCGGAGCGCGCGCGACGGCTGCTGCAGCGCCTGTGTGCGCGCCGCCTGTTCGAGCTGGTCGGCCAGTTCGCGCCGGACGCCATCGTCTGCACCCACTTCCTGCCGGCCGAGGTGCTGGGGACGGCAGTGGTCAAGGGTGAACTGGACGTGCCGGTCTGGGTGCAGGTGACCGATTTCGACTTGCACCAGATGTGGCTGCATGAGGGCGTGGCAGGCTACTTCCTGGCCAATGAAGAGCTGGCCTGGCGCCTGCAGGCTTTCGGCCTGCCGGCCTCGCGCGCCGTCGTCAACGGCATCCCCGTGATGCCGGGCTTCGTGCACCGGCCGGATCGCCGCCATGCGGCCGCACGCTTCGCCCTTGATCCTTCGCGCACTACGGTGCTGATGATGGGCGGCGGCGGCGGCATGGGCATCGACGCCCGGCTGGTGCGCAGCCTGCTGGAACAGCAGCCCGAGATGCAACTGGTCGTGATGGCCGGCCGCAACCGTGCCTTGCTGGCCGAGCTGCTGCCCCTGGTCGATGCCTACCCGGACCAGTTGCGCGCGCTCGGCTTCACCGATGAAGTGCCGGCCCTGATGGCCTGCGCCGACCTGGCGATCACGAAGCCGGGCGGCCTGTCGACGTCGGAATGCCTGGTCTCCGGCCTGCCCATGCTGTTGGTTAACCCGATCCCGGGGCAGGAAGAACGCAATGCGGCATGGCTGATGCAGGAAGGCGTGGCCTTGCGCGCCGACGATCCGGTGACCCTGCAGTTCCGCCTGGCGCGGCTGCTGCAAGACCGATCGGCGCTGGCCCGGATGCGCGCCAAGGCGCTGCAACTGGCCGCGCCAAATGCCGCGCAACAGCTGCTGCAGCGGATCGCGCACTGAGCTGAATGCACACTGAGCTGACTGCCCACGAGCTCTCAACCCCCGACAAGCCCATGACCGAATTGCTGACTGCGCACCAACCCTTTTTCGCCACTCTGCTGGCGGTGATGTTGCTGGGCTTTTTCTTTGCCAAACTGGAGATCGCCATCGAAGGCAGCGAAGGCTGGGCGGCCAACCTGCCGACCTGGCGCATCGAAGGCCACTGGCTGCTGGATTTGCTCTGGGGCGGCCGCGAAATGACCGGCTACCATGCGTGGGCATTTTCGCTGGTGGCGCTGTTCTTTCACTTCCCGCTGGTATTCGGCGCGGACTACAGCTGGGCTGGCGAGCAGCGCGTGCTGGGGTCGCTGATGCTGTTCTGGGTCTGCGAGGATTTCCTGTGGTTCTTGCTCAACCCCGCGTTCGGCTTCGCCCGCTTCGAAAAGACCCACGCCGGCTGGCACAAGCACTGGGTCTGGGGCGCGCCGGTCGAGTACTGGATTTTCTCGCCGCTGGGCTTCTGGCTGCTGTGGTGCTCGTATCGCTGACCGGCAGGCAGCTCAGTCGCCGCTGAAGAACTCGGGCGCCAGCACCGCCTTCAGGTAAACGTCATTGCCCTCGTCGCGGTCGCGCTGGGCGATCCACCAGGCATTGGCTTTCCTGACGCTCCAGTCCTGCTCGGTACCGCTCAGCAGCAGGGAGGCGACATGGCCCAGCCAGGGCTGATGGCCAATCAACAGCACCGGGCCGCGGCCGTCGGGCCAGCCGGCGGCCTGCAGGACGTCGGCGCTGCCGGCCTGCGGCCCGATCTCGGGCACGATCTTGAATTTGCGGCCCAGTGCCTCGGCCGTCTGCTGGGTGCGCGCCGTCGGGCTGCACAGGATGCGGCAGCCACTGGGCAGGCTGCGGTCCAGCCAGGCGCCCATGCGGGCGGCCTGTTTGCGTCCTTGCGGCGTGAGCTGGCGGCCGGCGTCGGGTTCGCCGTCCTCGGCCTGCGCATGTCGCCACAAGATGATTTCCATTACCCCCCCAGCAGCTGCATCAGATGCCCTTGCGCGCTGAACGGCGCATTGCGGGCACCGTTCTTCTTGCGATGATAACGCCCGTTCTGGTCCAGTTCCCAGGCATTCTGGTTGTCTTTCAGGTAGGGCTTCAGGCCTTCGTCGATCACGCGCTTTTTCAGCGCCTTGTCGAGCACCGGGAACGCGACCTCGACGCGGCGGAACAGGTTGCGGTTCATCCAGTCGGCGCTGGCCAGATAGACATCATTGGCGCCATCATTACGGAAGAAGAATACCCGGCTGTGCTCGAGGAAGCGGCCGACGATGGAGCGCACCTTGATGTTCTCGGACAAGCCGGGCACGCCCGGGCGCAGCACACAGGCGCCGCGCACGATCAGCTCGACCTTGACGCCGGCCTGCGAGGCCTCGTACAGGGCTTCGATGATGCTGTCGTCCTGCAAGGTATTCATCTTGGCGATGATGTGCGCGCTGCGCCCTTCGTTGGCGATCCGCGTTTCATTGCGTATGGCTTTCAGCAATTCCTTGCCCAGCTCGAAAGGCGCCACCCACAGGTGGTTGAGCTTTTTCGGGCGCGTGAGACTGGTGAGGTTGATGAAGACTTCGTTGACATCGCGCGCCAGGGTCGGATTGGCCGTCAGCAGCCCGAAGTCGGTGTAGAACTTGGTGGTCGTCGGATGATAGTTGCCGGTGCCGAGGTGGGCATAGAGCTTCAGCTTGCCGGCCTCGCGCCGGATCACCAGCGCCATCTTGGCATGGGTCTTGAGGCCGACCACGCCGTACACCACCTGCGCACCGGCGCGCTCGAGCTTGTCGGCCCAGTTGATGTTGGCTTCTTCATCGAAGCGCGCCATCAATTCCACGACAACCGTCACTTCCTTGCCGTTATGGGCCGCCGCAATCAGGGCTTCCATCAGCTCGGAGTTCATGCCGGTGCGATAGATCGTTTGCTTGATGGCGACCACCGACGGGTCATGCGCGGCTTCGCGGATGAAATCAATCACAGGCTGGAATGACTGGTAAGGATGGTGCAGCAGCACATCCTGGCGGGCAATCAGCGCAAACAAGTCAGCCTCGATCGGCAGGGAGAGCTTCGGTGCGAAAGGCGGAAAGCGGAATGCCGGCTTGGATGCGAAGTCGATCAGTTCGTTCAGGCGGACCATATTGACCGGCCCGTCGACTTTGTACAGGAAGTCGGGCGCGATCCGGAACTGGTCGAGCAGGAATTGCGAGAGATTGGCCGGGCAGTTTTGCGCGACTTCCAGCCGCACTGCAAAACCGAAGTGACGCGTCTGCAGTTCACCCTTGAGGGCCTGGCGCAGATTCTTCACTTCTTCTTCATCGACCCACAGATCACTGTCGCGCGTGACGCGGAACTGGGAGTAGCCGAGCACCTCGCGCCCCGGGAACAGGTCGGCGATATGCGCGTGGATGATGGACGAGAGCAGGCAATAGCCATGGCCGGCGCCGTGCATGCCGTCGGGCAGTTTGACGATGCGCGGCAGCACGCGCGGCGCCTTCATGACGGCGATGCTGGTGCCCTTGCCGTAGGCATCCTTGCCGGCCAGCTCGACGATGAAGTTCAGGCTCTTGTTGACGACCTGCGGGAACGGGTGCGCCGGATCGAGCACGATGGGCGTGAGCAGCGGTCGCACTTCACGCTCGAAAAATTCCCTGACCCACTGGCGCTGGGCCTCGTTGCGGTCATGGTGGCGCAGCAGATGGATTCCTTCGCTGGCCAGGGCCGGCAGGATCATGTCGTTGAGGGTCGCATATTGCTCGCGCACCAGTGTGTGGGCCGAGTCGTTGACATCCTCAAAGCCGCGCAGCATCACCGGGTGATCCATCCCGCGGTCTTCGCGGTCTTTTGCCATCAGGCTGGCGATCCGCACTTCAAAGAATTCATCCAGGTTGCTGCTGACGATGCACAGGTATTTCAGGCGTTCCAGCAACGGTATCTGCGGGTCACGTGCCTGCGCCAGCACGCGCTGGTTGAAGGCCAGCAGCGACAGCTCACGGTTCAGCAGGCGCGGCGCGGCAGGCACCGGCGCGGGGACTGTGGCCGCGACAGCTTTTGATCGGGACACAGGCCTGGATTTTGTTTGTGTGTTCATATGCCCACGGTAACAATGTCGAGTGACTGATTGATGACATATTTTCAATGTGATAAAACTCAGTCCGAAAAAGGCTCGACCCCAGCCCATTTTGACGCCGACCGGACCGTCTTTGTCACGTCCCGCCGGCCGACGCCGATGGCGCTGGCCGGGCGCTGATCCGGGATCGCGCCAGGGCCGAAGCTGTCACAAACCTGACATAAATATTACGTACAGTTCGCCCTGTTTTGTATCTGTCCGTCAACCCCCAAGGAGCAACCATGCGAACCAAGCACCTGATCAAAGGCGTCGCCGCTGCAGCGACCGGTCTTCTGCTGTCCCTGTCCGTACAGGCCGCCGAAATTACCGGCGCCGGCGCGACTTTCCCTTTCCCCATTTATTCGAAGTGGGCCGAAGCTTACAAAGCCTCGACCGGCATCGGCCTGAACTACCAGTCGATCGGCTCGGGCGGCGGCATTCGCCAGATCAAGGCCAAGACGGTTGACTTCGGCGCCTCCGACATGCCGCTGAAGGCCGAGGAGCTGGAAAAGGAAGGCCTGGTCCAGTTCCCCGCCATCATCGGCGGCGTGGTGCCGGTCGTGAACCTCGACGGCATCGCGCCGGGCCAGCTGAAGCTGACCGCTGAGGTGATTGCCGCCATCCATCTGGGCAAGATCACCAAGTGGAACGACGCCGCCATCACCGCCTTGAACGCCGGCGTGACCCTGCCTGCCACCAACATCACCGTCGTGCACCGCGCCGACGGTTCGGGCACCACCTTCCTGTGGACCGACTTCCTGTCCAAGGCCAACCCCGAGTTCGCCAAAGTCGTCGGCGCCGGCACCGCGGTCAAGTGGCCGACGGGCGTGGGCGGCAAGGGCAACGAAGGCGTCGCTGCCAATATCCAGCGCGTCAAGGGTGCATTCGGCTACGTCGAATACGCTTACGCAAAAAAGAACAAGATCGCCCACACCCAGCTGAAGAACCGCGACGGCGAATTCGTGCAGCCGGATGACGAGACCTTCAAGGCCGCTGCCGCCAATGGCGACTGGGTCAACACCCCGGGCATGGCCGTCGTGCTGACCAACCAGCCGGGCAAGAACAGCTGGCCTGCCACCGGTGCCTCGTTCATTCTGATGCACAAGGCCCAGGCTGATGGCCTGACCGGTCGTGCGGTGCTGAAGTTCTTCGACTGGTCGTACAAGAACGGCGCCCAGATGGCGACCGATCTCGACTATGTGCCGATGCCGCCGGCCACTGTCAAACTGGTGCATGAGCTGTGGAAAGCCCAGCTCAAGGACACCAGCGGCAAGGCCCTCTGGTAAGACCGGCGCTTCAAGAAACGCCAGAACAATCTCCAAGATGATTTGGCCCGCTTCGGCGGGCCTTTTTTATGGGCGCCGGATTCACGATTCTGCCATCTTGTTTTGCTACACTCGCCGCTTATGTCCGATGCCTGCCCCCTCCTCATGCCCCGGCCCGGCCCGCAACGCGTCGGCCGGGCGGCGTCATTGCCAAGGTCATGGGCGAGGTCATGGGCGAGGTCATGGCCGATCTCATGGCCGATCGCTTTGGCGGCGCCACTGGCCCTGATGCTGGCGACCGCCCCGCCCGCCCGGGCAGCGCGGCCATTCGTCACCGATGATGCCCGCCTGACGACGGCGGGCAGCTGCCAGCTCGAGGCCTGGACCCGGCAATATCGCAGCAGCCATGAGTTCTGGGCGCTGCCGGCCTGCAATCCGACCGGCAATCTGGAACTGACCGCCGGCGCCGGCGTGGCCAGCCTGCAAGGAGCCAGTGGCTGGAGCGATGACTATGCGCTGCAGGCCAAGACCCTGTTCAGGCCGCTCGAGACCAATGGCTGGGGCATCGGCCTGGCGGTGGGCACGATTCGTCATCCGAAAGTCAATCCGGGGCCCAACCTGCTCGGCAATGTCTATGCCTATGTGCCGCTGTCGGCCTCGTTTGCCGACGACCTGCTGATCGTGCACATGAATGCCGGCTGGCTACGCGACAAGGCAACGGCAAAAAGCCAGGGCACCTGGGGACTGGGCACCGAGATCAACCTGAGCCCGAAATGGACGCTGGTCAGCGAAAGCTATGGCAATACCGTCGATACGCCTTACTGGCAGGCCGGCTTGCGGCACAGCGTGATACCGGGCTTGTTTCAGGTCGATGCCACGCTGGGACGCCAGTACGGCAGCAATCGCGATGCCCGCTGGCTGTCCTTCGGCATCCGTTACACGCCGCAGCGTTTGTTCTGAGGGTTCAGGCGGCGCGCAACAGCGTGGCGCTGCGCGGGAACTGCAGCGAGAAGCAACTGCCCTTGCCGACCTCGGATTCGATGTTCAGCTGCGCCTGATGGCGCATCAGCACATGCTTGACGATGGCCAGCCCGAGGCCGGTGCCCTTGGTCTCGCGCGAGCGGCTTTTATCAACACGGTAAAAACGCTCGGTCAGGCGCGCAATGTGCTCCTGGCGAATGCCGATGCCGCTGTCGATGACGTCGCAGCGACACAGGTCGCCGTCTTCGCGCCAGACAATCTGCACCCGGCCGCCGGGCGGCGTATAGCGCACCGCATTCGAGACCAGGTTGCTGATCGCGCTGCGCAACTCATCCTGGCTGCCCTTGAGGTCGGGCCCGTCGATGCTCAGCGTGATCTCGTGACGGCCGGCCGACAGGGCCTCGCCTTCGGCCTTGACCTGTTCGAGCAGCTGGCGCATGTCGACCACCTCTTCGCGCGGCGGGAAGTCGACCGACTCCAGCCGGGTCAGGGTCAGCATGTCTTCGACCAGGCGCTGCATGCGCTGGCCCTGCTCGGCCATCAGCTGCAGATGCTGGCGGCGGGTGCCGGCATCGAGGTCCGGCTCGGCGACGGCGATTTCGAGGAAGCCATTGATCACCGTCAGCGGCGTGCGCAGCTCATGCGAGGCATTGGCGATGAAATCGCGCCGCATCTGCTCCAGCCGCTCGACCTCGGTGACATCATGGGTGACCAGGATCTGGCGGTGCTTCTCGAACGGGATCAGGCGCACGATGAGCTTGCGCTCGCCCAGTGCCAGCGACAGCGGCTCATCGTAGCGGCCAAGGATGATGTAATCGATGAAGGACGGGCTGCGGATCAGGTTGGTCACCCGCATGCCCTTGTCTTTTTGCATGGACAGCCCCAGCTGGGCCTCGGCCGTGGCATTGCACCACTCAAGCGACAGCACATCGTCCATGATCACCACGCCGTCCGGCAGCTGCTGCATCGCCTGCCGGAAGCGCGCCAGCCATTCGACCAGCTCATTGCGGTTTTTCTGCTCTTCGCGCCGCAGCTTGTAGAGCTTGGCAAAGATCTCGGTCCAGGAACCCCAGCCGTCGGACAGGCGAACCTCTTCGGGATTGTCCAGCCACTGGGACAGCTGGAACATGTAGCCCAGCTGCGTGAGCACCATCAGGGTCAGCACGAACAGGGCGATCGCCAGCCCGATGGTCAGGTTCCAGACATACCAGCCCGCCAGGCCGGCCGAGCCGACCAGCGCCAGCCGTACCGCCACCGGAATCCAGAACAAAGCCGCAGCAGACATGCAAGAAAGGGAATTATTTTTCGGACAGCATGTAGCCTACACTACGAACGGTCTTGATGTACGAATCCCCGTCGCCGAGGGCCTTGCGCAACCTCAGCACATGGACATCCACCGTCCTTTCTTCCAGTACCGCATGGTCGCCCCAGACCTTGTCCAGCAACTGGCTGCGGGTGAAGACCCGCTCCGGATGGGCGATCAGGAAGCGCAAGAGCTTGAATTCCGCATGCCCCATCTCGACCTGCTGATCATTCACATGGACCCGGCAGCTGACCGGATCGACCCGCAACGGGCCCACCTGCAGTTCCAGCTCAGAATGCTCGGGGGTCTTGCGGCGGATCAGCGCCTTGATGCGGGCATTGAGCTCACGCGGTGAAAACGGCTTGGTGATGTAATCATCGGCGCCCGTTTCCAGCCCGGCCACCTTGTCTTCTTCCATGCTCTTGGCCGTCAGCATGATGACCGGCAGCGTGCTGAAATGGCGGTCGCTACGGATGCGGGACAGCAGGCGCAAGCCGGTCTGGTCGGGCAGCATCCAGTCCAGCAAGATCAGTTGCGGGCGCTTGTTCTGCAGGTAGGCCCAGGCATCGGCCGTGGTATGAACCGCGTCCACATCCCAGCCTGCACCTTTGAGCGAAAAGCTCACCAATTCGACGATCGCCAGTTCGTCTTCGACGATCAGGATCGTGGGTTGAAGTACGGCCATATCCGCTTGCTTGCGCGTGAATTTTTAATGAACGGCCCGCAAGGCTGCGGGCCGGTGGCCGGGTTCAGGCCGCATTTTGCTGCGACGCATAGTCGGTATGGCGAATATCCTTGCCCTCGACAATGTAGACCACGTACTCGGCGATGTTTTTCGCATGGTCGCCGATGCGCTCGATGGCCTTCGCCACCCACAGCGTGTCGAGCGACGAAGAAATCGTGCGCGGATCTTCCATCATGAAGGTGATCAGGTTGCGCATCACGGCACGGAATTCACTGTCGATCTTTTCATCTTCAAGGATCAGGCGGGTGGCCTGCTTCTCGTCGAGGCGCGCAAAGGCGTCCAGCGCATCATGCAAGAGCTTGCCGGCCGAGTTGGCCATCACGCGCACGATTTCTTCATGCGCAATCTGCGTGATCCCGCGCTGGTTCATGGCCTGCGCCGCGCGCGCGATCTTGGTCGCTTCGTCGCCGACGCGCTCGAGATCGGTGATCACCTTGATCGTGGCCATCACGGTGCGCAAGTCATTCGCGGCCGGCTGGCGCTTGACGATCAGATGCGAGCAGGCGTCATCGAGCGCCACTTCCATCTGGTTGACCTCGACATCGGCGGCCTTGATGCGCAGCGCCTCGGTCGCATCCAGCAGCCGGAAAGCGGCCATGGCATCAAAAAACTGCTTCTCGACCAGGCCGCCCATCTGCAATACCCGCGAGCGAATTGCCTCGAGGTCTTGCTCGTAGGCGCGGGAAGAATGTTCGGTCGGTACCATGCGGGTCTCCTGTATCGGGGTGTCGTAGCGGCGGTGCGCGGCGGGATTCAGCCGAAACGGCCGGTGATGTAATCCTGGGTTTCCTTGCGTGACGGATTCAGGAAGATCTTGTCGGTCTCGCCGAATTCCACCAGCTCGCCCAGGTACATGTAAGCGGTGTAGTCCGAGCAGCGCGCAGCCTGCTGCATGTTGTGGGTGACGATGGCGATGGTGTAATCGTCCTTGAGCTCACTGATCAGCTCTTCGATCTTGACCGTCGAGATCGGGTCCAGCGCCGAGGTCGGCTCGTCGAGCAGCAGCACATCGGGCTTGACGGCCACGCCGCGCGCGATGCACAGCCGCTGCTGCTGGCCGCCCGACAGCGACAGGCCGCTCTTGTTCAGCTTGTCCTTCACCTCGCCCCACAGCTCTGCCCTGTTCCGCGCCCTGTCGACGTGCTCGACCATGTCGCCTTTGGACAGGTATTCATAGAGGCGAACGCCAAAGGCGATGTTGTCGTAGAT
>JACCDG010881227.1_pt1 | contig 24835 bp, 20 predicted proteins | sample 7442471 | NCBI WGS metagenome assembly JACCDG01 (sample SAMN15323444, study PRJNA562643) | freshwater metagenome | isolation source: river surface water | place: USA:Blue River Watershed | collected 2017-08-17 | reverse complement strand
ATGTTTTATTTCATGATAAATTTTTTTTTGTTATTTTTTAAATTTTTCTATATGCGGGAAAATTTTTATAGTTTTTAATTCTTTTTTTTTTTTTTTTATTTTTTTTTTTATAATTCTAAAACAAAAGCTAAAATTTGAAAAATTAAATTATCCGCAGAAAAATTTTTTTATTTATTAATAATTCTCTTTTCTGCTTCCCTCTTTTGCTTCTTTGCGCTTCCCTGCCGGAATTGCTTCTTTGCGCTTCCCTGCCGTAATTGCTCTTCCTCTCTTCTTTTTTACGTATATATGTTTTTTGCTTTTCTGCTCTTTTACAGAAGCAGCTTTAATTTTTTCTTTATTTATTAATTTTAATTAAATTTTTCTCAGAGACTTTATGTAAAAATTTGTTTTTGTTTATTTTTTTTTTTAAACAATTTCATTAAGATTAAGTCCATTTTATTTTTAATTAAATTTTTTTTTTGACTTATTATGTTGTTGCTCATTTCCATTATGGTGCGCCGTTTAATTACTTATTACCCCCGCTGCTTGCGATAGCAGTCTACAATTTCATTCTCCTAGGATCAGCCCTAGGATGTAGTAAACCAATAGCTTATTCTAACGGAGCCAATCCTTTAGAAGAACAAAGCATGCTATTAAAGGCTGTTGAAAGAGTACTGCCGAGGTACGTCTTACAAGGTGAGGTTAACGAACCACTTTATGCTTTAGAAGCGGTCAGAAATCCGCATGGGATCTCTCCCATCGTCTCCTACTTTGCCGGGTCATACATAGTGGACCTGACAACGAATGATGAGGGGGACACCTGCACTAGTCGTGTGGTTACTAAGCAGTGGAGCCTAAATAAGACAAGGAGTGTAAGTAGGAACTCGGGATTCCCTGAAAAAAGAAATTTTTGAGGGAACGGAGGTCTCGTAGTAAGAAAAGTAGATAAAGACCCTTTTTATCTATCCAGTATGAAGGGGACTAGGTTCTATTCGTCTAGCGGAGCTAAGCCCGCGGGTTTACCGAAACTAGACAGCTTGAGAAATATGGATCCCAAAGATCCAATGTTTAATAACTTGATTACTGATTTAACTAAAGATATAAATCTATTATATTTAGCCTATAATAACATTAAATCCAAACCGGGTAACATGACTCCCGGAGTCGACCCGGAAACTCTAGATGGTATTGACGACACATTCTTTAAGGAAACCCAGAAAGAAATCGCCACTGGGCAATTCCAATTTAAGCCAATTCGTAAAATGGAAATACCCAAACCCAATGGGAAGACTAGACCCCTCGTAATAGCTTCCCCGAGGGACAAGATAGTCCAAGAAGCAATGCGTATCATACTAGACCTGATCTACTCAAAAACATTCAGTCAACACAGTCACGGTTTCATCCCTGGAAAGAGCTGCCATACAGCTCTGAAAAATCTGAAAAACACGTTCGGGCATGTCAATTGATTCATAGAAGCGGACATTAAAAGCTGCTTCGATAGCTTCGATCATAAGATACTAATCGCTCAGATGGCCAAAGATATCAAGTCCCAAATATTCATGGACTTAATACACAAGGCTATCAAAGTTGGTTATGTAGATATCGGTGGAGTAAAGCAAAGGCTTCAAGTCGGATCCCCTCAGGGTTCAATTATCAGCCCAACCTTATGCAATATCTATCTACATGAGTTAGACACCTACATAGAGAACTTAACGAAATCCTTCGATAAGGGTAATAGAAGAGCTTCTAACCCGGAATACACCAAGCTGATGAGACCTAAAACCCCGGAAGAAAGGAAAGAGGCACGACGTCTCATCCGAGAACAGGGTATAAGAGCCCTCAAGGCTGAAGATCCTAACTTCAAAAGGCTCAGATACATAAGATACGCCGACGACTTTATCTTAGGAGTAATTGGCTCAAAAGAAGACGCGACACACATAACGGAACAAATAGCAAGCTTTTTAGAAGAGAAACTTAAACTTAATCTATCGAAAGAAAAGACTAAGATAACCCACGCTATAACCGAAAAAGCCCGCTTCTTAGGCGTAGACATACGAAACACGCCTTTCGAAAGCAACCCCCTGAAGAAAGTTAATTATAAAGGAAAAGGTATACAACTGGTCAGAGGATCCACAAGACCTCAACTGCTAGCACCAATTCGAAAAATCGTGGACAAACTTGCTAGTAAAGGCTACTTGACAGCAGGAAAACCCACGAGAGTTGGACGCTTAATACACCTTACCCCAGCAATGATAGTTAACCACTACGTAACGGTTGCCAGAGGAATAATCAACTACTTCTCCTTCGTGAATAACTATGCCCGTATGCGCGCGCGTGTCTTATATATCTTAAAATACTCTTGTGCCCTTACACTCTGTGCAAAGCTGAGGCTAAGAACCCTACATAAAACTTTCGCTAAATTTGGATACAACTTGGCTATCAAAAATGACCAAGGTCGTATAATTAAGGAATTCAACGAAAACTCTTTCCCTCACTCAGCCCCTGGGTTCAAGACCTCTAACTATGACCCCCTCTCAATCATAGAGCTCTCAGCCAAGGTAATTCCACGAACCATCAAAATGTTCGAGCAGTCATCCTGTAAAATATGTGATTCTTCTGAAAAGATAGAAATGCATCATGTCAAACACCTCAAGAAGAACGACTCGAAACCACCCAAGGACTACCTGACTAAGTTAATGGTCCGAATGAATAGAAAGCAGATACCTTTATGCAGAGAATGTCCTCTCGCTATACATAAAGGAACTTACAACGGAGTTAAGTTAAATAAACTAGGCTAGATACTTAAGTCCACGCCCACTAGTTAAAGCTGACAATCTACCCTCAAGCAAAATAGAGCGTGAGAGCCGTATGCGTGGAAATCGCGCACGTACGGTTCGGTGGGAACTTGTTCGTAAATAAAAGGACGGGCCAGTCACCCAACTTTTAAGTTTAGGTGCTGTTTTTGGAGTATTTGCTGGCTTTTATTATTGATTAGAACGTATTTTAGGTGTTGCTTATCCTGAAACTTTAGCTAAAATACATTTTTGAACAACTTTTATTGGAGCTAATATAACTTTTTTTCCTATGCACTTTTTAGGTATAGCTGGTATGCCTCGTCGTATCCCTGATTATCCTGATGCTTTTGCTCCTTGAAATGCAATTAGTTCTTATGGTTCTTATATTAATTTAATAAGTTCAGTTTTATTCTTTTTTATAGTAGCTATTACTTTTACAAAAAAACAAAAAGTTTTAACTCTTTCTAATTAATTTTTTTTTCTTTGCTTCTTTTTTATGTGATTTTTCTTTTTTTCTTTAGTAGCTTAGTTGGTTAAAGCAAACGGCTGTTAACCGTTTTATCGTAGGTTCAAATCCTGCCTAAGGAGTTTTCTGCTTATTTAGTTTTTTTTTTAAGATATTTGCTTATATAGTATATTATCTTAATTAAAATTTTTATGTGTCTCTCTATTTTTTAATTTATTTATTTTTTTTAAATGAGAAATAAAAAAAAAAAGTTTAATCAAAAAGATTTTATTTTTAGACATTATGCTCAAAAATATGAAGATAAACGTATTTCTTTAAAAACTCTTCAAACTTCTTCTCTTATCGATTTTAAAAATCGTTTTTTTGCTTCACTTCAATTATCTAATTTAAAATCTAAAATTTATCCAAGTAAATTACGTAATCGTTGTATATTAACTGGTCGTTCTCGTGGTGTTTATAATTTTTTTAAAATTTCACGTATTATGATTAAAGTATTAGCTTCTCGTGGTTTATTGCCAGGTGTTAAAAAAGCTCGTTGATAATTTTTTGCGCTTCCCTGCGCTTCCCCTCTTTTTAATTTTTAATTTCTGTTGTTTTGCTGCCGGAATTGCGCTTCCCTGCCGGAACTGCCGGCATTGCGCTTCCCTGCCGGAACTGCTGGATGCATCCCTGCCTGTGTCCCTGCATCCCGCTGTTCCGGCACCGGAATGGCTTCTCCCTTTTGGTCTGCCTGCATTCCGGCAGTTCCGGCCGTTCCCGCGGCCCCCGCGGCAATCTTTATCTATCTATAAGCATCGCGCTTCTGCCGTTTTTTTTTTCTATATTTAACAACTTTTCTCTTGTAGTGAATGTTCAAAACGTTCTCTACCTTTAAGCCCAAGAGGTCCAAGAGGTCCATTCCTGCCGGAATGCAACCAGGCAGAGTTATCTTCTTTGTTGGAATACCTTAAGGTAAATAGCTCAATCGGTAGAGCAATGGTCTTCAAAATCAGAGGTTATAGGTTCAAATCCTTTTTTACCTGTTGGGTCCTTTTGGTTGTTTGCCTCGTTCAATAAGAAAGGGGCATGTGTCCCTGCATCCCGCTTCCCTTTTTAAAACCGAGAGGAGAAATAACCCTTTATCTATTTGCTTCTTTTTTTTTTTGAAGCTTTATGATATAAAAAATTTTTTTTTTGAGATTCTTAATTTATTTTTTTAAGTTTTTCTCTTATTTTTATTTAGTCTTATGTTTCTTATTAAACATTTTATAGCTTCCAATATCCATTTAGGTCATCAAGTTAATAAATGAAATCCACGTACTTGTTATTTTTTATTAGGTATGCGTGATGGTATTTTTCTTATTGATTTAGAACAAACTCTTATTATGTTAAAAAGAGCTTTAACTTTTATTAAAAAAATTTGTTTAAAAAGAGGTTATATTTTTTATGTTCCTTCTCAAGAGTCTTTTTTTAAATCTACAAAATTTTTTAATGATCGTATAAATAATCTTACTTTGCATCAATCTGGTTCTTATTTTAATTTACTTTTTTTATCTCCTAATTATTATTCTTCTTCTAAACAACGTGGTATGCTTTATGCTTTAACTCAAAAACGTAAAGAGTTACCTATTTTACCTGATAAATCTAGTAATGTTATTTTAAAAGATGATGTTAATTTTCATTCTTTTAATTTGTTTTTAAAACCTCAAGTTTTATTTATGTTACATGTTAATTCTAATGCTTCTTTAATTAAAGAAGCTGTTAAATTTCAAATTCCTATTGTAGGTATTTTAGATAGTAATTCTAAACCTTATGCTATACAATATCCTATACCCGGTAATGATGATTCTAAAGAAGCTTATTCTTTTTATACAGAGTTGTTAATCAATACTATTTTAGATACTAAAAAAACAGAAATTAAAACGTTTCTATAATTTTTTTCTTTTTCTTCTCGCTTTTCTTCTTCTCTGTTTCGCTTTGCTGTATTGCTGGATGCATCCATTCCTGCATTCTTGTATTACTGGATGCATCCATTCCTGCATTGTTGCATTGCTGCATTATTCCTGCACTGCATATCACCTTCGCTTCTGTTTCCCTTTGTATTTATCTTTTTGTAAATTTTTTTATGCCTGCTGCCGGCATCCAAAGCAGGCTTTTGTTCTATCTACAACCTTTATGGTATATTTCATACGGCTTTTTTTCATATGCCCGCTTCCTTTATATAATTTTTTTTTTTATGTCTGATATTTTAAGTAATTTTTTTAGTCATTTAAAAAATGCTCAACAAAGTCGCATTTTAGTTATTGAACATCCACAATCTAAACTTATTTTATCTCTTTTAAATATTTTACAAGAATGTGGTTATATTCGTGGTTATCGTATGATTGTTTCTAATAATTCTATTTTAGAACAATCTATCAATTTAAATGTTAAGCCTTTTACTTTTCCTAAAGTTGAAATTTTATTAAAGTATAAAAATCAAAAACCTGCTATTAATAAAATTATACGTATTTCTAAACCTAGTAAACGTGTTTATCTTTCTGTTAAAAAACTTTCTCATATTTTAACAAAAAAAACTAATAATCAAATTTCTTTTTCTTTAGGTGATAAAATGAGTTCTCTTTTATTTATGAAAGGTATTTTAATACTTTCTACTTCTCAAGGTATTATGACTCATTTAACTGCTTATCGTTTAAATATCGGGGGTGAAGTTTTATGTCATATTTCGTAACCTTTTACTTTGTTTACTTAGGTTACTTTCAGTCTTTCAATCTTTCAGTCTTTCCGTCTTTCCGTTTTTCTGCTTCTGCGCTGCCTGCATTCCTGCATTTCGGAACCCCCCTTTTTACACGTTTAATTAAGTATGTCAAATCTTTTTCAAATAAATAATTTATTTGCTGGTCCCACTTCTTCGTGTGATTTTGCACGTCCTTGACAAATAGGTTTTCAAGATCCAGCTACTCCTGTAGCTGAAGGTATTGTGGATTTACATCATGATATTATGTTTTTTTTATGTATTGTTTGTATTTTTGTTTTATATATGTTAGCAAGAACTGTAATGCTTTTTCAATCAACTCGAAATAATTTTATAAAAATCACTCATGGTAAAGTTATTGAAATTGTTTGAACTATTACTCCTAGTTTAATTTTAGCTGTTATTGCTATACCTTCTTTAGCTTTACTTTATTCTTTAGATGAAGTTACTGAACCTGCTGTAACTTTAAAAGCTGTTGGTCATCAATGATACTGAAGTGCGCCGTCTCACTAACTGGTATGCTGGAGGTTCTTTCCTCTAAACCCTGCAGAACCGGGTTTTAAAGCGTCCGACTCACCTGACATAGAGTTTTTCTACTCTATCTGGCTATTAAGTGGCCAGCGCCGAAAGGCTTAAGGGACCAGAGCATGTCGGAAAAGATCCGTTGCGGGAGAAATGCCTATCCCAAAAACACGGATCCAGCTACTAAGTGCATGGAAGCCCACACTGCTGTCTATGGTAACATTCCATTGCTAGTCGGCACATCAAACTAGCACGATCCGTTTAAGGGATAAAGTTCAGTTGTCTTCTTAAATCTGCACGCTCGAGACATGGGTTACATACCCAAATGCATGCTCCTAAACACTTACTTATCATACCTTTTAGGAATTCGGGATTCCCTAAAGGCGGCGACGCCCATGGGAACGGAGACCTCATAGTAATTGGTTGTGCTTATTTAGCACTCCCAATGAAGGAGGTCAGTCAAGATCGTACGCGTCCATCCATGCCGACTCCTTAACAGCCCGCATGGTTCGGAAGCTATAAAAACTCCACGAACTGTGGATCTATGATAATTTGTTTCTATTATGAAAACCGTCTCTACTAATTCTACTTATCCTATAGCCAGTTATAAAGGCTTCTTTGATGAATATCTCTACAAATCTGCCTATGCACAACTCAAATCTAAATCCGGCAACATGACCCAAGGTATAGACGAAGAGACTCTAGACGGAATCTCCCTTGAATGAGTAAAACAGACCATCGAACTATTTAGAAATCGTACCTTCCAATTTAAGCCTTCTAGACGTATTTATATACCCAAGGCCAATGGTAAAATGAGACCCCTTGGTATTCCCTCATCCAGAGATAAAGTCATACAGCTTGTTTTCAAAATGCTAATCGAGCCTGTATTTGAACCTCTTTTCCTGGACTGCAGCCACGGCTTCCGCCCTGGCCGCTCTACTCACACCGCTCTTGGCCAAATTCGCACTTGGTCCGGTATCACGTGAATGATAGAAGGGGATATCAAGACCTACTTTGACAACATTGACCACCATCTACTTGCCAATATCCTCTCTGAAAAGATTAATGATAAAAACTTGTTAGATGTCTACTGAAAACTTGTTAAAGCCGGCTATGTACACCAAGGTAACTTTGTCCCTAGCGGCCTAACAGGAGTACCACAAGGCGGGGTTCTTAGCCCCTTACTTTCCAACATATACCTACATCTCTTCGATGTCTTTATGATGGATCTCGTTAAACGCTATACCCCAACTAAACGAATACGCGGCGTACAACCCAAAGAGTATAAAGAGTATAAAGATTATAAAGATTATAAAGATTATACTGCTAACCTGAGACAATCTGCTAAAATCCGCGATAGACTCAAGACGTCAACCGACGAGGAACGTCCAAGTCTACTCAAAGAATTAAAAAGATTGACTCGTGAGAGACTTAATCTACCTTCCGTGTGACGCACCGAAGAAACCAATCGCCTTTATTATGTCCGCTACGCTGACGACTGAGTTATCGGAGTTGATGGGCCTAAAATCCTTGCTGAGGAAGTAAAGCTCCAAGCCATGGAATTCCTTCAACAGAAACTCCTAATTCAAGTTAACTCTGACAAAATGCGTATAACTCACCTGAAAACGGAGAAAGCCCACTTCCTGGGTGTCGATATATTCAGACGGGACAAAAACTATTCTCGTTTTATGGTAACCAAACAGAAAGGCCTGATTAATCATAAAGTTAATAATAGGGTAATCATGTATGCCCCTATGGAAAGGCTGATTGATAAACTCGTCTCTCAAGGTTATGCACACCCGGATAAGAGACCTAGAGCCGTTACTAAATGGATCTACCTTAAACCGGAAGAAATTATTCTCAAGTACAATGCTGTAATTCGCGGTGTCTTCAATTGTTATAATTGTGTCGACAACTACGACACGTTCAGTCGTTTCACTTGGATCATGCTATTCTCTGCTGCGTTTACCCTAGCTAAGAAGCTAAACCTTAGCCCTGCTAAAGTCTTCAAAAAGTATGGTAAACGTTTGACAATCAAATATGGATATGAAAAGAGTATATCTCTTGCTATATCCTCCACACTTGCTAAACGTCGAATGACCATACGCAATTCCTGCCGGCAGGCAGAGAAACATAGTGAATTTGATCCTTTTAAAGTCAAGTACTACTAAGTACGTTCTCATCTCACACTTGACCAACCCTGTTGCATATGTGGCAGTAAGGCCCAAATAGAGATGCTTCACGTCAAATACTTAAGGAAATCTAACGTCTTGGAACATAATAAAATTATGTCCCAACTAAATAGGAAACAGATTCCATTCTGTCGATAATGTCACATGAAAATACATAAGGGAACCTTGTAAATATGAAACACAATTATGAGTTAAGATCTTGAGGGAAAGCCGTATGCGGGGAAACTTGCACGTACGGTTTGGTGGGAGGCTGACGATAACTCTTTGAGTTTCGGCTGTCGACCCAACGTTATGAATATTCTGATTATAATACTACTCAAAATGAATCTATTGCTTTTGATAGTTATATGATACCTACAGATGAATTACAAGAAGGTCAATTACGTTTATTAGATGTAGATAATCCTATTTATTTACCTGTTGATACTCATGTACGTATTTTAATTACTTCTGAAGATGTTTTACATAGTTGAGCAGTTCCTTCATTAGGTATTAAAGTTGATGCTTGTCCTGGTCGTTTAAATCAAACAGCTCTTTTTCTTAAACGTGAAGGTTCTTATTATGGACAATGTAGCGAAATTTGTGGTGTAAATCATGGTTTTATGCCTATTTGTGTAAAAGCTGTACCTTTAGAAGATTATATTTCTTGGGTATCTAGTCAATTAGATTAGTTTTCTTTTTGTTTTTGTTTTTTTATATATTTTATTTATATATATAATTTCATAAAAAAAGTGGAAAAAGTTTTTTTATTTTCTTAAAAATTTTCTTAAAATAAATTTTTATTTAATTATTCTTTTTTTTACTTAAAGACATAAGCTTAATGCTGCAGAATGTGCTGTAATGAATAAAAACGATGGTGCTAAAAAGAAAAATATTGTAAAAAAAAAAGTAATTGCTAAAACTATTGCATTTTCTTTACTTATTGGTTGATAAAAATGTCAATTTGTGTTTGAAATACTATGAAAATATATTATTTTAACTAAACGTATTGAATAAAACGTTCCTATAACACTGCATAAAATACCTGATAATGCTAAAAAGTACATAGAATTTTCTACTGCTGTTAAAAAAACATTTAATTTTCCATAAAAACCTGCTAATGGTGGTATACCTGCGTTTGAAAAAAATACCGTTGCTGCTGTTAACGCTAATATTGGATTTGTTTTTGCTAATGAACTTAGATCTGTTATATGTTTAATATAATTATTTTTTTTTTCTTTTGGTCCTATATCGTTAAATTGTATAATTTGATTATTTGGTATAATATCTGATGTTTTAAAGTAATTTAAGTAATTATTGTTTTGTTTTTGCTCAATATTTATGTTATTTTTATTTTCTTGTTTTAATATATTTTTTATTTTTATTTGTTTTGATGAATGATATGGGTTTCATAATGGATTTCCTTGTATTAAACTTGCATAATTTCTTTTTGTTTTATATTGTTTTTCTAATTGTTCTGTAGCTATAGTGTTATCTTGTTCCCCTCACACTTCATTTATTTTTGATTTAAAGAAACTTAGATTATGTGGTAAATTTGGTATATTTTTTGTTGCATTATTATTTTTTTGATTTATATGTTCTTCTATTTCATTTATTGGTGTATTTTTTATGTTATTATATGAATAGTTACTTACATTGTTATATGTTTCTGTTATATTATTTATATAATTTAATGTTGGTTGATAATTAATATATTGTATATTTTCTGTTTCATTTATATTAAAATTTTCTTTCGACATTACAAGTATTATACTAAATGTATTTGTTATAACTAATACATATAATACTGCATATATTAATAATGCTTCTATTGATTCTATTGTACCTGTCGCTAAACTTATTAGTAAGTAACCTACATGTGCTATCGAACTATAAGCAAATAAACGTTTTATTTTATTTTGATTTATTGCTCCTAATGTACCGATAAACATTGATAGAAATGCACTAAATATTATTATATTTTGTCATGCTTCTATTAAATCATAGAATGTATACATACATAAACGTAATAATAATGCTAATATCGCTATTTTAGGTGTAATTGAAAAAAATGCAGTCACGCTTGTTGGAGCTCCTTCATAAACATCTGGTGTTCATAAATGAAATGGTACTGCACTTATTTTAAATAAAAAGGCAATAATTATGAAAAATAATCCTATATGTACTACTTCTATGTACATTAAATTTAATATATTTAAACCTTCTACTGAATTTGTTGTTAACGATAATATATTTGTTGTTTCCGGTAATACTGCTAATAATTTTGTTAATTCTTCAAAATTTGTTAATCCTGTAAAACCATAAATTAATGATTCCCCAAATAGTAGTAAACCTGATGTAAACGCACCTAATATAAAGTATTTTAATCCTGCTTCTGTTGAAAATTCATTATTTCTTTGAAATGCTGCTAATACGTAAAACGATAAACTTTGTAATTCAATTGCTAAATACATACTAATTAAATCAAATGATGATATAACTAATAACATACTTAATGTTGAAAATAATATTAATACCATATATTCATTTATACGTGCAGACATTTTTTGATTTAATGTATAATTAAATGATATTAATATTGTCGCTAATGCTCCTAATAGGACTATTGTTTTAACGAATATTGTAAAATCATCTATAATTAACACATTATTAAAAATTACTACACTTAATGACCCTGCGCTTGGGCTATTTATAATTAAAAATAAAGTAATCAGCAGACTTTGTATTGATAAATATCCTATACTGTGTGTTAATATCGGGTATTTATAATAAGCTGATGCATTGTATAATGTTCCATATATAAGAATTATTAAAATAGCACTAACAAAAAATAATTCTGGTAATATAAATTTAAAATTATTTTGAAATATGTCAAAATATGTCATGTTATTTATAAATAAAAAATTTTTTTTAATAGAATTTTTTTTCTATTTTTTTTTTGCTTTCGCTGCCGGAATCGCTTCTCTTTTTTTTTTATTTTTTTCAAAAGAAAAAAATTTTCATTTTAAAATCTTTTTTTATGTTTTGTTTTATGTAATGAAAAACAAAGGGTGTTTTTTGTTTTGCTTCTCTGGATGCAACCCGGCATGCTGCATGCAGCATGCCTCCTTGCCGCCGCTTCCCTTTTTCTGCTGCCTGTTCCGGCACCGGCTGGAATCCCGGCTGGCCTGAATTGCTTTTATTTATCGATAAGAATTGCTGCCTATTGGTCTGAATTGCTGCCGATATCGGCAGCCATTCCGACCAACTGACATTCTTCTGCTGCCTGTTCCGGCACCGGCCGAAATCTCTTCTTGCATCTCGCTGTTCTGGATGCAACCCGGAACGGCACCTACATTGCTGTTCTGGATGCAACCCGGAACGGCACCGAAATGGCTGCCTGTTGGTCTGCCTGCATTCCGGAAGGAATGGCTGCCGTAATCGGCAGCCATTCCGACCAACTGACATTCTTTATCTATCTATAAGCATCCTCTTCCCTTTTATATTCTTCTTTTTTTTGGTGGACGACAACCGTTATGTAATATTGGTATTATGTGCTTATAGCTTACCAATTTTAATTTTTTACGTTTTATTTCTTTTAAATATGAAAACGGTGTATTACTATATCCTTTTATGATTATTTTAACACTATTAAAGTTAACTTTAGCAAAAAAAGCAACTTTTTCAAAAATTCATTTAATTAATGAACGTATTTGTTTTTTGTTTTTTTTTTTTTGTATTAAACCTGCTGTAAATTTAATAATTGTTTCTCCTGTTGTTTTTGTAAGGTTAACGAACACATTATTTTTTTTTAAAGTCATTCGAATAATACAACAATATTGATCATTGCTTTTGGAAGTTAACGTTTTTGTGTCATTTATTTGTATTTTTTTTTGTGTTAAATTTTTATTCATTTATTATACTTTTTGGTTAGGTTAGATAAAAACTAACCAGGAAAAACTCATATTTATTTGTTTCCAGTCTATAGAGCTACTTTTTTTTGCTAAGTGAGCCTTTATTTTCCTTCTTTAACAAAGTTATATGATTTCCGCTTTTTTTTTTCTTTGCGCGCTGGATGCAACCCCCCCTGCGCTTCTCTGCGCTGTTCTGGATGCAACCCGGAACGGCACCGGAATCCCCCCTTTTTCTTTTCTCTTCCTTTACTTATAAAAAGTTTTTTAAAACTTTTTTTTTTATAAACCTTTCTTTGCTTCTGCTTCCCGCTTCCCTAAGTCTTTTTTTTAGGTCTTTTTTTTGATTTTTTTAAAATGATAAATCTATTAAATTTAAAGAATTGTAAGTGGTTATATCTGCTTGCAAAATTGTTAATTTATGCTGATTTACATTTAATAAAAATGCTTGATTTGAATTATTTAACGAAATATGATTTATATTAAAATTGTTAACATTCTTGTTGATATTTTTTTGTTTTTTTTTATATACTAAAAGAGCTATTAATTTTTTTGTATAATTTCCTTTATTTAAATTTAAATAACTTTCTTTTTGTTTTTCTAAATTTTTTGGTTCTTTATATGTGTTTAACAAGTTAAAATCTTCTTTATTGTTTTTTTCTATAAAGTTATTTTGTTTTAAATTATTTGTAGCTGCTCTATATATATTCGTATTTTCCATTGTATCTGTAGCTGCACTATTTTTGTTGAATCTAGAATATATTCCGTTTGTTAAATTTTGGTTTTTGTTATTTTTTTGAAAATAATTTGTATTTATCATTTTAAGATAATAACGTGATTTTAAATATTGTACATGTAAATTAGTACTTAATACTTTTTTATTTTTACTTAAAATAAAATTTTTTTGTAATACATTTTCTGTTTTTTTATAATTTTTTGCTGCATTATTTTTTTCTCCTTGTGTATTACTTTCATTACTTTCATCATTTATTTGCTTTGTTATATTGTTTTTTTGTAGCTGTGCTATATTTAATGGTTGCACTGATTGCTCCGCTAGTCCCATTGTTTTGTTTGTTGTTGCGCTAGTCGTGCTACTAAAAGGTATATTTCAATCCATTTTGATAAAATCTGGATAAAAGTAATTATATAAATAAAGTCAATAGTATTTTAAATAAAACATCGAAGCGTAAATATGTTTTGTTGTAAATATAAATTCTATTGATTTTTTATGAATTAAACGGTTTAACGTGAACGTTAAATATGTTATTGAAATATAAGGTGTTGTTTTATTTCCATTTGTTATATCTTTTACATTTACTATTTTGTTGTTATTCTCTATGTGCACTGCGTGCACTTTATTTATATTTATTTCGTTTTCGTTTTCATTTGTTTTTGTTTCACTGCTTTTTTCTATTTCTTTATTATAGTTTTCACTTATATTTTCTTTATTTGTTATTATATTTCACGGATAGTTTTCATTTCCTATTAAATATGATTCTTGATTGTTTCCTTCAAAATTAAAATAATGTATATTATGTATTTTGTCTAAATTTTCTTTTATTTCTATTGTATTTTTTTCATAAACAATAGGTAATAATATTATTTTTTCTGCGTGCACTGCGTGCACTTTATTTATATTATTTGATATTGCTGCATTATTATTTTTTTCATTATTTCATGTTTTTTTTTTATTTTGTTCTATTAAGTTTTTTATAATATTTTTTTTTAATTTTGTTTTGTTTTCATTATTTGGCTGTTCTTTTGTTATTTTTCCTATATATTCATTAATATTTGTTGTTATTTTACTATTTAATGGTATTTCCGGTATTTCCGGTATTTCCTTTATTTCCGGTATTTCCGGTATTTCCGGTATTTCCTGTATTTCCGGTATTTTGGCTAATATTTCTGTTGTTATTCAATTATTTTGTTTTGTTGAAAAAGCTTTTATTTTTTCAATGTTTAAGTAGTTTATATTTTTATATTCATTTTTTTGTATATTATCTGTTTCTACATTATTTATAAATTCTATATTTTCTAGATACTGACCTAGAAAGTTTTCGTGTGTTGCACATACGTTATTATTGTTATCTTTTCAATTCTTATTTATTTCACTTGCGGTATTATTTGTTTTAAAAAATATTTTATGTAAATATTTAAATAAATTTAATTGATTATCTTCTTGTTCTTTTTGTAGTTTTCTTATATTTATATATTCAACATTGTTTATTTGGTTAACTGTATGAACAACATTTGTTTTCTTTTCATTTGTATATATATAATTATTTATTTTTCCTCAATTATTTCAGTTATTTTTATTTTTTTCATTTACATTATTTTGAAATAAAAAACTATTATTATTTGTTATATTTTTTTCTAAGTTTTTTTTTTTTCAATATTGAAAAAAAATATTTAAATTCATTTTTTTTGATTTATTTAAATTTTTTAATAAATATTGTATATTGCTTCGCGCTTCTCTGCGCTTCCCCTTTATTATTTTTTCATTTGTTTCATTATTTATTTGACTTATTGTTTTTGTAGCTTCTCCATTTTTATTTAAATATTTTACATGGATACGATTTAAATATGTTTTGAATAACACATTGTTGTTTAATTCGTTTGAAGAAAAAGTATATTTACAAATCGTTTTTAATAAGTTAAATATATGTGTATTTTTCCCTGATTTTTCATTAAATATTTTACGTATTTGAAATAATTCACGTTGTTCAAAAATAATTTTTTTGTATGATATTGTTGTTATATGTGATCCTATATCTATTATTATTTTATTTTTTAATGGGTTATTTCCTGTTATATATATATTTTTTCCTTTAGATGTAAAATTTTCAAAATTTAAGTCAAGATATCCTTTAAGTGTTGTTATTTCATTTAATTTTATTCTTTGAAACGGATTAAATTTAATTGGTTTATTATTTATACTTGAAATTATTTTTGTTTTTCAATATGTTATTTCATTTTCAAATTCATTTGCTTGTTTATTTTCTTTATAAATATTTTGTTTATTTTTAAGAAAATTATTGTATGCATATATATTTAATGTGTTTATGCCTAATTCCTTTATGTTAGACATATTTATTTTTTTATATATATTAAACGTTTTAATTTTGCTTGGTGCTTTTAGTAAGCGCTCAAGTAAAAAACGATCTATATAATTTTTATCCATTCAAGGATTTTTCGAAAAAGAAATGATTGGGCTATTTTTTTGCCTTTGTCATTTATTATTATATTCTTTAATATTTTGTTTTAGCATTTCTATGAATAGGTTTTATAATTTGTACAACTTAGCGTATGTTTAAAATTTTAAATATTTTTTTTAATAAATTCTTAAAAATTTTCTTATTATTTTTTTTTATTTATTTAATTTATTTACTATTTTTACATTATCCCCCTATATTAAATGTTGATAATACGTTAAATATAGTATCTATATCTTTATTTGTTTTTTGTGTTATTAAACCGTATTTAACAGCTATACGTAATAATAAAAATGATATATTATATATATATGTTTGATGTGGTTTAGTTACTAGATTTGTAAATGTACATAAATTATCTGATTGTGAATCTAAAATTCTTTCAATATTATATTTTTTAGTTTCTAATTTTAAAATATTTTGTGCTGATTTAGAAGATATTGTATTTTGAATTAAAGTTTCTGTAATAGATAATAAATTTAATGAAAGTGTTGTTGGGTTGAATGGTCTATTGTTTGGTGTTAATAAACGATTTGCATTTTTTACACCATATATTAAATTTGGTATGATTTGATATTCATAAAATTTTATTTGTTTTGATGTAATACGTTCTTTGATACCATTGTAAAGTACTAATACTTGTACTTCTGGTGGTAATGGTCTAAATTGTTGTTGTTTTAACATTTCTGTTAATTCTGCACCACGACGTAATAATTCTTGTGTTGATTCATCAAAACCAAATGATGAGAATGCTGCCATTTCACGGTATAAAGCTAAATCTAATTTTAATGTACCTGACATTTTTTTCATTGCAGCTATTTGCGCAGCTGACCCTACACGGCTTACTGATAAACCTACGTTAATCGCTGGACGTATACCTTGATAAAATAATGCTGTTTCTAAGAATATTTGACCATCTGTAATCGAAATTACGTTTGTTGGAAGTTAGAGTCGACTTTTCCGTTACCTTCAGAGCCTCTCCTTCGAAACCGTACGTGACACTTTCGCGTCATACGGCTACTCGGCTATTGATTCCGTCCCCAGACTCTTCTCTTTATCTCGGGCTGTTTTTGTATCATGACAATGTCTATGTAGTAACTGTAAATTTTTATAGCTGTTTGGTCCTTTTGGTATTATATGATCCGTTTCTATCAGTTCCCCTGGTTTAAACATTAGTTTGCATCAGGCACATCTCCCTTTTTGTCTCTTCAGCATTTTCGCTTGCGATGGTGATATGTCCAGACTGTGTCCCAGCCTTGACGCTCAGTATACTGCGTTTCCATCGAATGGGCTTGCTGTTCCCTTCACTTTGGTGTATTTGACCAGGCTTTTCCCGGATGCTACATCTCTATGATATACTAACGTTCTTTCATTGCTTCGAAATTCTATGCGTTCTCTCATCCCTGACTTGCTTCTGTGCCAGTGTTTCCAGTATTTTTTGTGCGCTTTCGCGCTCGTTTTACTTATACGTTTGGCTCATCTACGCAGCATAAGATATGTCGTATTGTCCATTGAGTTAAATGTCCTCGTCGTTGACCCGTCCGATATCGCAAAGTAATTTGTTCAGCCTGTTATTATAGGATTTAGCTTCTTTATTAGCAAGCTTTGGTCTTTTATTTTTTCGTTTATTATTACTTGATGCATTTTCTTTCGTTGTCTAGAGCACGTTTTTGCTGAAGGGTATACTAATGTTCTTAAGTCGGGTACGTTTTCTTTCTGGGCTGTGGCACTATGGTACTTGGTAGGGTATTGTTTTATGGTGAATCCTAGAAAGTCGATTCCGGCTTTGCCGTCTTCGCTTTGTTCCGGGTAAAATGTGTGAGCCATTCTTGTCTTTTCCTCTTTAAGTTCCAGACCCATTTCTCTAAGTAATTGGGTTAGGATCTCTTTGCATCTTTGTACTACTTGTTTGGATTCATGCATTATTACCAGGTCATCGGCGTATCTTATTACTGCCAGTGAGTGGATTCTATCTCTTTTTGACATTACCTTTCCGCTTGGATATCTAAGGGGTATCTCCTCTATGTATTCTTTGAGTTTTGTTTCCATACCGTGGAGCGCTATGTTCGCTAATAATGGTGAGATGACCCCTCCTTGCGGCGTACCGGCGATTGTTTCAGTGAATTGGTCTCCATCTAGTATTCCCGATTTAAGTCAGGCTTTTATTTGGTCCCTCACTCTCCCCTTGTATCCTAGTTTATTCAATAGTGCTTTATGGTCGATTTTGTCGAAGCATTTTGATATGTCGGTATCCAGTACGTATTTTGGTTTGTTTTGTATACTCGTTACTATCTGTTTGATTGCATCATGGCAGCTTCTTCCTGGTCTGAATCCGTAGCTATCAGGTTCGAATATTGCTTCCCATTCTGGTTCTATCGCCATTTTCACTAGTGCCTGTAAGGCCCTGTCGTGTATAGTAGGTATTCCCAGTGGTCTTTTTTCTTCGGTTCCAGGCTTCGGTATTCATACCCTGCGTACTGGGTCTGCTTTCTTGTTCAATTTAAGTTCCGTTGCTAGTGTTAGTCTTTGTGCTGAAGTTATTGATTTGATACCGTCCACGCCTGCTGTTTTCTTCCCAGTGTTATCCTGAGTGACGCGTCTCGTAGCTAATAATTTAGTTTGTCATGCATCTAGAAGTATGCGTTGTATTTTTCGCACTTTTTCTATTTCCCTTTTTTGAGAAGCGGTATAAATAGCCTTTTGTAACCTGGAAACATATCTTTCGATTTTTGGTCAGTCGATAGTTTCCCATTTTTCTACATATGATTTTACGATTTTTTTCATAAGAGTTTAAATATTTGGTTTGCATTTCTCCGATTTCTTTACCTAAGGGAGAAGCGCATCTTTCCAGGTGTTACCTGTTCCGAACTACTTGTCTTTTATTCCATCAATTCCGCGATCTACGTCAGCGTATCCCGGATATTACTCCATTTTTCCCTTTGTTCTGTTTGAACGTTGGGCCTCTTTTCAAGGAACTCGTCAATTCGAGTTGGGCGGTTAGCTTCTTAGACCATCCTACCCTTGGTTAGCATGAGGTTGACACCTTCCTGTACGAATTATTGTATAGGGATCCAACCCAGGGTTATCTTGTTCCTTCTATTCATATGTTTGATTCTTTAGGGTATGTCTTTCCACCGGGGTTCTAGGTTACGCGCTAGTTCAATATATAGAATTTACTAGTCCTTACCCTGCACGTTCTTCCGTGCGCATCCGCCCTCATTTCTGAGGCAAGCCTATAACCGATGCTGTTTCTTAACGATGGCTCAATGACATTTTGCTTGTTCTACCCCACGATTTCCTTGCTCTGACTTTCGTCAGGTTTGGATCGAGTATGAAATCTGGGCTCGCGGTAGGTGTTTTTGGCAATTGTCACCTAGTTCGCTTTCGTTCCCGCTTTACAACTTTGATTGTCCGTCTCTGTTGTAGGGAGGACCTTTTTCTAGGCCTTTTACGTGCTTTCAGTCCCGCGTCTGGACGGTAGGATTTAGGGTTCCTTAGTGTCTAAGGGGTTTCTTCACCTACATGAATAAAAAGTTATTTTTATCCTTAAGATAAAAACCAGCTGTCTCTCTGGTTATTTCAAATCAGATTTAAGCTGAACAAGTCGCACTATATGCCGAAACATCTCCTTCTTGTGTTTCAATTACTGGTAATGCTGTTAATGTACCTCCTGAAATATGTCCATTATTTTTTAATTTAGCAGCACGTTCTAATAAACGAGAGTGTAAGTAAAATGGAGTAAAACTTTCCCTCATTCGGACCGTCATCGTTCATCCAAATGAGCTACTCGAGTGCTCCCCGAACCGTGCGAGATGGTTACCCATCACACGGCTCTCCAATTGTCTTTTCTAAAGTCTATGTTATCCTTTTCCATGTTCTTCAAGGTGATGTTTTCTGCAAAGTGGTATTTGCTTTCTCTTCACGCTTGACATTGCCTTTTCCACTGGTGTTTTTCCTTTTAGATCGGCTAATCTTCTTATATGATGCATTTCCACTTCTTCTGTCGTACCACATACTACACATGGTAGTCCTAGAGCTCTAATTCCTCTTGTATAAAATACTTTACTTTTAAGTATAGGATCCTCAAAGTGCTCCTGCGGATTCTTCGCTGTTGTTCTCAGGTCTGCTTGGGGTATTTCTCATGTTTTGGCATAAGGGATAGGCGCTATTGGTATTTGCACTTCTCGCTTTACTTCTTTTGTCATTTTCACTACCTTTGTTACCGCCCTTTCGAATCATGACTTGGTTTCCTCGTCCAATCCACCTATTGGTGTTTTGTCTTCTTCAGCTTTTAATGGCTTATTTAGATTTTTACCTGCTATTCGGAAGACCTTGGCCCTAGAGTGCAATCTGTATTTTGCTGCATACATTTTTGCTAGAGAGTGCCTCAATATGTGTGCAATACGCTTCGTGAATCTTCTTCGATTGTTTGCTAATCGATAATAATTACATAGACCAAGTATTATTGAGCGTATTCTTACATTTGTTAAAGATTGAGGTTGATGCATATATTGGAAGCATGGTTTTGGATCACCACTTAAATCACAGAATTTTGCTTCACTTAACTTCTTAACAACCTTATCAACGTTTGCCATTAGTGTGAGTATTCTTCTTCTGGCCGCTCTGTAAGTTCCTTTAACTCTGAACTTATAGGTGATTTCTTTGTACCCGATCGTATATCCTAGAAACGGTACTGGTTGTTTTCAGTGCGTGATTTTCGTTTTATCTTGGTTAAGTTCTAGTCCTAACTTTTCTTTAAGGAATTTGCTGATTTCTTCTTTTAGCTTGATTGCGTCTTGTTTTTCTCCAATCATCCCCACTATAAAGTCGTCGGCATATCGCGCGTAGTGTACTCTACGTCACGTTTTGTCCATTGGGTCTGTTTTCCTTACTTTTAAGACATGTGCTTCGGCCGCTTTTCCCGGTTTTCTGACAAGTCTATTATACTCTAGAGAGTTTCCTCTTTTGGTACCCTTGTCGAAATTTTGTTTATATTCCTCCATTCATTGATCTAACTCATGAAGGTAGATATTTGATAGTAATGGACTTAAGACCCCTCCTTGCGGTACTCCCGTGTCATTACTAATAATTTTACCTTCTGGCAGTACTATTCTGGCTTTCAGTCCTGCCGCAATAAGTTCAAGGAATCTCTTATCGCTTATTCTCTTTTCTAGGATTTGAGTTAGATTTTGGTGTTGGACCATATCGTAACATTTAGTGATGTCTCCTTCGACGATCCAGATTACTCCCCCGAAGTTTTTGCGTACCTCCCTAAGTGCCGTGATTTGTGAGCGTCCGGGACGAAATCCATAAGATGTTTCCTTAAATGCAGGTTCATATATATTTTCCAAGATGGTTTTGATAACACCTTGTACTAGTCTGTCTTGAAAAGTTGGTATACCCAATGGTCTTTCTTTTCCGTTCGGTTTAGGTATATATGTTCTTCTTATTTCCCCTCATTTGAATTTGGAGGTTAGGACCGCGTCTCGCAAAATTTTCAGTGTTTTAAGTGATGTTCCGTCTATTGTTTTATTATCAGCCCCTGAGGTTGTGGCCCCTTGCTTGGTCGATAATTTTTGATAGACAGAAACTCATATTTCGATATGTCGTAACATCCTAAATAAATCTTTATTTATTCAGTTTTTGTCATTTTCATTTCTTTTCTTTAGATTGTCTAGTTCTTGAAAGGCCTTTTTTTCTCCATTCGGTTGACCTTTTAATATCCTAGACGTAAAACAATATGACCTATCCTGTGTCATATGAGTGTTTCTCATACGTCACGTATAGGTATTTAGGTTCCTTCCTGTGAGTTTCAGTACTACGAACCCTCTGCCCCCGTCATCAAGCGATTGGTATGACGAGTTCACCGGTATCAAGTTTGTCCTAGGATCTATCCAGTTGTTACTCCACCCTTTTGTTCCCTTATTGGGATTGCGTTCCTCTTCAATCTTGGCTGTTCACCACGTATTCATGTGTCAGCAATTGGAAAATAGTTTCAGTGTTCCTCTAAATGTCTCACTGTTTCTACTCGTTTCTGGTACTCAACGCGCTGGGCTATACTTCACCCATAACCGGTTCAACTGTAAATAGACCAAGGGAGTCGCAAAAGAGCTTAGGCGTTTCAGCCCGGCTTTCACTTTACTAGCAGGCTGTTGTCCCCCCATATGTTTCCATAGCTGGGGTCAGCTAGTTCTCCCGCTGTCCTTCGATTTCAAGACAGGGCTCAGACCTCTTTGTGGGAGAGGTCCTATGCCATACACAAACCCAATCTAACGGTCGCCCATACATCCCCTGGATATGCTTCACGCCCTGGAGGACGACGTAATAATAATGACATTTGACGATACGCTACCGCTTGTTTACTTAAATCATCGTAAACAATTAATGCGTGCATTCAATTGTCTCTAAAATACTCACCCATTGTACATCCTGCAAATGGTGCTATGAATTGTAATGGTGCTGGATCTGATGCTGTTGCAGATACAATAATTGAGTGTCCTAAACTGTAATATTTTTTAAGAGTTTTAATTAATTGTGCTACTGTTGATCTTTTTTGCCCTACACATACATAAATACAAAATAATTTTTCATGATCTTTTCTTGTATCTCTTTGAAATGGGCTTTTTATTACACTTTGGTTAATCATTGCATCTATTGCTACAGCTGTTTTACCACATTGTCTGTCTCCAATAATTAATTCACGTTGCTTTTTTTTTAAAATTGGACTATATCTTTAATTTGAGTTTTTTAAGTTTTTATTCTTGTATATTATATCATTTTTTACAAAAATTTGTTCATTCTTTAAATAATATACTTTCTTTTTTTGCTATATGTGCTTCTATGGATTTTAGTCTAATATATTCTGGTAAAAGGTGAAATCTTTGTTTTTTTTTTTTTCCTTTGATTGGATTTTCTTTTAAATAATTTAAAAATTTATATATTTCATTTTTTTTTATTATTCAATGTCATTTTATTTGTTTTTCTTTATTTTTTTCATAGTAAAATTCTCCTATATTTAAATCTTTAAACATTTCTATATTTTCTTTATTTTTATTTGTACATTTTATTATACATTGATTTGCTCCTTTTGAATTTATTAAACGTTCTACTTTTCCATATATTCCTGGTATATTTGTTAATTTTTTCTCATCTTTATTTCCTTTTCCTCGATTTATTTGTGTTATATAATTATTTTTTTCTTCTGCTGCATTATTGTTTCGCGCTTCCCTTTTATCATTATTTTTACTTACTATACTTATACTACCGTCTGCATCAAATAAACCTGCTAAATATGAGCTTTGTGCAAAATTTATTAGTTTTGGTTCTATATAATCTATTTTATAAAATACACATGCTTTTTTTAATTGTTCTATTCTTATTTGATTATATATATTCCCGTTTAACATGTTTATTACTTTAATTACTACGTCTTTTTTTCTTGAACGTCATCTTAAAGCTCTTGCATTTGAACGCGGTTTTATTGAACCTCCAAATTTTTTTTTTATTTCTGTTAATATACCTTCATCTTCTATACTTGTTGTTGCTTCTATAGATACATGGTCTTTATATACTAATATTGAACCATCTCCATCTATAAAACCAGCTAATCATTGTTCTCCTTTTTTTATTTTATTATTCATTTTTTTAACTTTTTTTTCTCAAATTCGGGGGCGTGTAGTCTCTGAGGATCCTACTCACTTAGTTAAATAATTTTTCTGCCTTGATGTTTTTATTAAATTATAGAAACTTTTTTTTTATTTAACATAATAATTTTTTGCTTGGCTTCTCTGCTTCTGCTTCCCTTTTATTATTTTTCGTTTTTGTTTCCTGCTGATTAACCTTAACATTTATTACATAAGAGGGGTTCTGCTGGAGGCAACCCGGCATTGCTGTCTTTTTGCTGCCTTTTTTCAATGAACCACTTACACTTTGTATGTTTTTATGACTTTTTTTGTCATGGTTTTCCAGCATATAGCCTCCCTTCTTTTTCTAGTTTACACTAGAAAAGGGCCAATTGACCACGTCCTATTGGAACTAATGCGTCAATACATTTTAAACCAGTAATTACTGGTTCATATACTGATTGTCTTGCTGTAATACCAGGTGCTTTAATATCAATGTGTTTAGTTACTCCTTCATTATTTGTTGGTACTTCTAAACCATCTAAAAATGTTCCTAATGGATCAACTGTTCTTGATAATAAATATTTCCCTACTTGTACACTTAATAATTTCCCTGTACATTTTACTACATCATTTTCTTTTATTTCTCTATCATTACCAAATACTACAACACCTACTTTTTCTTTGTCTAAGTTAAGTGCCATACCTTTTATACCACTTGGTATAAATTCAACCATTTCCCCTGATTGAATTTTATATAAACCTGCTACAGTTGCAATACCATCCCCTATAGTTATAACACGTCCTCTATAACTATAACTACTAAATTTTTCTAAAGATGTTTTTATAACTTTTTTAAAACTTGAATTTACTACAGAACTTAATGTTTGTTCTTTCATTTCTTTTCTTTTTTTTGTTATTAACTTGAAACTTTTTTTTTTTTCAGTTTTTTGTCTTTTTTCGACTTTCTTTTTTTTTTTTCTTTTTCTTGCTGCAGAAATTGCTTCTTTGCTGCTTGTTGGTCTGCCTGCAGTCTGGAAGGAATGGCTTCTCTGGATGCAACCCGGCATGCTTCTTTGCCTGCCTGAATGCAATCAGGCATGTTTCTGTTGGAACTGTTATCTATCTATAAGAATGGCTTTGCCCGCTGTTCCGGCACCGGAATTGCTGACCCCTTTTGTTTTTTTGGTTTAATCAAGCTCTGTTGCCGGAACCTTTATCTATCTATAAGCATTGCTGCTGTTCTGGATGCAACCCGGAACGGCACTGGAATTGCCGCTGCCTGCCGGAATGCCGGAATGCCGGAATGCCGGAATGGTTGCTTCCCTGAATGCCTGCATGCCTGCATGCCTGCATGCCTGCATGCCTGCATGCCTGCATGCCTGCATGCCTGCATGCCTGCATGCCTGCATGCCTGCAT